>JADMIO010548987.1_pt1 | contig 41201 bp, 57 predicted proteins | sample 8958161 | NCBI WGS metagenome assembly JADMIO01 (sample SAMN16585339, study PRJNA669376) | soil metagenome | isolation source: Crop rotation soil | place: USA: Cullars Rotation, Alabama | collected 2011
ACAACTTGTCCACGTGGAATTCTAAGCTTAGGATCCCAATGTGCTGGAAAGGGAGATCACATCGAGCGTCTCGCCGCCGTGCGACTCGTAGAAGCATTCTTCGCACCCGCCCCACGGATCGTCGTCCTGCAGCGGATAGCTCGCGCCGCTCCACCGTGTCGGCGTCAGTTCGATCCCGTGCCACGAGTCCGGAAACAGATCGCGTTGCGCGTAGAGTCCGACGCTGGTTTCGGCCGCCGACCAGCCGCCGCCAGGCCCGGTCGTTTCGAACCCGAGTTCGGTGATCAGCCACTTGCCGACATCGACGCGCGCAATGGCTGCCGCGATGCCCGGCCAGTACGCTTGCATGTCGGCCGCGCTGCCGCCATCCCCGGTCGTCAACATGATCTGGACGTAGAACCCTTGATCCACGAGGTTCCGCACGACGCCCGCAAAGGCGACCGGATCCTCCCGCCAATCGGCCGCGGGCACCCAGTAGTCGCGGTACTGCATGATCGGGCAGAGCACGACACGTGTCAGGCCGTGCGACTTCCACACCCGTCGCCACTCCGCCTGTGTCTCAGCATCGAGCATCGGATAGAACCACGACAGCATCAGGCGGCCGTGCTCATCGAGGATCGATCCGAAATTGGCATTGGGGCGCGCGTCATCGCTGAGCGGCGGCAACCGTTGCGCGAGCGGCGTCATCGTGATCGGCGTCACACACTGGCCGGTTGGCTGCACATCGTATTCGCCGACGTAGGAACCGTACCCGCCCTTATCCACGGTCAACGTCGAGCGCTGCTTCGGAACCGAATACGTCGCCTTGCCGTCCACGTCCGTTTCGAGAGACTGCCCCGCGAACGTCGTTTGTGCGTTCGCAATCGGGAAGCCCTTCGGATCGCTCACCGTCACTGCGAGACAGCCCATCGGCGGCGGTGGTGGAGGCGTGCGGCTCAACCACGCGATGAGGCCCGCGACCACGAGTGTCGCGGCGGCAGTCGCTTTCTTACTGGGCATCTGTCAACCAATCCTCAAGTTCAGCGAGCGAGTAATGCACGGGAATCTTCCGGGCTTTGGCGAACTCGACTTCGCAGCGAGCGCCGGCGGATCGCTCCCAGTCTGGCGTGACGATCAGCGCGTCACACTTCGCCAAGATCGCGATGTCGCCTTCGAGCCAGACGTCGTCAGGCGCGGCGCCCTGGTAAAAGCGCGTGTTTGAGTGGGGGCAAATCGCCGCCGCGCCGAGTTTCCACACGTCGAGCGCCAACGCCTCCGCACGACGGATGTTGTTCTCGATCGTCCAGTGATCAGGCCCGCGGAACGGACCGGCGACGTACACAACTGGCATCATCGGCGTCGCCTCCGCGAATCCGCGATCGTGTAGTGCCTCGGCGACCGATCCGCGTACTGGCCCTTCAACCGCTTGACGTGTGGGCCGAGTGTGTCCATCAGCGCGTGGTACCCGCCCGCGATCATGCGGTCGTCGTTCAGGAACCCGGCCGCCTGCGCGTCCACGAGAATCGCGATGCACGCGAGCGCGTGCGCCAGATGTGGCAACCCGCTGTCCGGATCGGTGTCCTGTCCCTCAAACCAGCGATTCAGATGGCGCTTCGCCGCGTCGTAGTAGATCGAGGATCGCACGCCGATCGCGCGCCAATTCGAGCGGCCGTACTTCAACGCGCCGTCGAGCAGTGCCATGCAGCCGAGCGCCGAAGCCGTCTCCGGCCAGAGGTGCAACGGGAGTTTGTCGCTGCCGATGATGTCTTTCGGGTTTGATGGCTTCGCGGTGTGCGCCCGCGTGTCGTGTCGACTCGGCATCAGTTATCCTGCAGCGTCAACAGACTGATCGCCTTCGCGTCGTAGGCCGCGAGAAAGCAATCCGTCTCCCAAATCGTCGCGTCGGTGTCCACGATCAACCCTTCCTTCAAGATGGCGACGTGCTCACTCGGCCACTTCGCGGCTCGGAGCCCCACGATCCCCGTATCCGTTTCCAGATCGAACTTCCGCCGAAAGCGCAGCGGGCGCTTCAATCGTCTCGCCGCCGCGAGAATGTCTCGGACCTTGACGCCGCACGTCATCGCCTGCGGTTTCCGCATCGCGAGCAAGGCCGCTTCGTAGCTCACCCCGAGCAGCATCGCGAGACACGCAACGGCGCAATCGCTGCTGTGCCGTTGTGGCACGATCTGCAGAAACGGGGTGTGGGCCATGCACGTTTACATCCGCGCCGGCAGCTGCACCGGGCCGGCGTGGCTCCATCGTTCGTTCTGATAGAAGCCCTTATCGAAGTAGTGCCACGTTTCGATTCGTGCGGAGACGATCGCCCCGCTCGGCCCGTCCTGCTCGAGTTCGCAGATCCCCGCCCCGATCTCAAACCGCAATTTCTTCTGACGCGCGAACGGCGTCTGGTCCTGCGTGCAGCCAGTCTGGATCGTGATGACGTTCCGGATGTTCAGGTTGTCGAGTTTGTGATAGTGCCCGTAGAGTCCGACCGCGGGTTTGTTCCCGCCTTCGTACCCTTCCACGATCTTTTGCACGGTGTAGCTGACGGCGTAGGCACTCCCGCCTCCAGGGTGCATCACATGCAGCATCGAAGTTAGTCCGCTGGTCGGATGCTGCAGCGGAACGTACGCCTCCATGTGCCCAAGGTGATGCCACTCCGATCGGCCTGCTTTGTGCATCAAGAGTTCGGCGTGTCGGCCGATGTCGATCCCTTCCCGCGCCCCATACCAGCCCTCATGGTCGTTGCCGGCGACGGCGTAGGTGTGCAGCGGCGAGATCGGATACTCCTGCGCCAAGTAATCGATTTGACCGTCCATTCCGTGGACGAGCAGATCGTACCGATTGAAATGCGCTTCGCCGTCGATCCAGTTGCCCGTGTGGAACACGCGATCAACGCCAGCGTCCGCGAAGCGCTTGTACGTGTCGCGCAGCGCGTCCAAGCGGGCGTACTTGCTGCCCGCGTGGTTGTCGCCGGTCCACCCGAACACATGCGTGAACCGCGACCCAGTGCGCCCGATGTAGGGCTCGATCCCGCTCGCCGTGCCAATGACTGGCGCTTTTTCGAGCGCCCACCGATCCCCGCGGGCATGGATGTTTTTGCCTTCGCCCTGCAACTCGAGCAGGACATCCAGCACCGCGCCCGGCGAATGATTCGTCGCCACGGCCATCTGCTGCAACGTCGCCTCACCCTTGCGAAGCATCGTGAACAACGTGTCGTAGAGGTCCACGGGCACGCGTGATGGTGGTGGCGGCGGTACGGGTTCAGGCAACGGGGCCGACGCAGCAAGAGGCGTCCTCGACAACCCGGCATTCTGGCGGCGCACTTCCTCACGCCGGCAGGGCACGCACATTTCCGCGCCACGACTCCGCACAATGCCCAGACAGCCGGGATACCGCTTGGGACAGGCTGGCTCAGTGCCGCGAGGATACCCACTCATGCGGTGACCGCCCGTTTGCACCAGCCGTAGAACCACTGACGCTGTGTCGCGTCGTGTTCCACTAACTGCACGAACAGTTTCACCCGTTCGGACGCCAGCGCGGCTACAACCAACTTCGTCGGATACGTCAGCATCGCGGCGCGAGTCCGAGGGCCGAGCACACCATCGACCGGCACACCCAGCACGCGTTGCAGCGCTTCGATCGCCGTCACGACGCCGGAGTTCGCGCCGAAGTCCACCAGGGCGGCTTTCAGTTCGTCGCCGGGCACGCTGTCGAACGGTGCGAAGTAGCGACGGCGGTAAATGGCTTTCGCCTCGTCCACCGTCAGCGCTTTGACTTCCGCCCGCGTCGCTGGACGGCCAAGCCGACGCCACTCGCCCAGCGTCATCGCTGTAATGCCCCAATTCGTCGCGTGGCCTTTGTCGTTGGCGTTGTCGACAAAGCCGCCTTCGCGGGCGAGCAGATCATTCAAGAGATCGTCCGTGGTCATGACGGCCTCGGGCTGCGCCGATCCTCGATGCGCTCCACCGTGCGCGCCATCGTGGCAATCGCTTCGGCGTTCTTTTCCAAGGCGACCCGCGTGCTGGAGACGAGATCCGTCAGAATCGATCCGCGCTCCCGTTCGGCCTGGAGCGTGCCCAGCGTATCCTTGCGATAGCTCCAGAGCAGCACAAGCACGACGCAGAGCAGCCCGCCTTGCGTAATCGCGTACTTCGTGAAATCGCCGTCGACCGGCAGGGTCGGTTCCACGGCAAACATCGTGGTCGCCGCGACCACGAGCATCGGCCGGATCATGGCGTCCCTCCGTGGCGGTTCGTGTGCGTTCGTGACATGGCGTACTACTCCCCCCTTGGACTCGTTTCCCCGTACGCCTGCGATGTGCACTAGACTCCCGCGCTAGGCGGGTGGATCGCAGGTTCGTGCTGCGCATGCAGTCGCTCAGGGCGCGTCGGTGGGCTGTCCCCCGTCGGCGCGTCCGCCTCCCTCGTCCTTTACGCCGCTTTCGCCGCTTGTCGCTCCAAATCCGCAAAGTACTGATAGAGCGTTTTATACGCACTATCGACCGTGACCCGCCGCTGCGGCCGCCGCCGATCTTCCTGCCACGAGAACTGCACTTGCTGAATCTTCAGCGTCACATCAATGCCCGAAATGTGCACGCGCACCGAGGCGTTCGCGACGGTATTCGCGTTCTCGGTGATGTACGTCGAGTCCTGCGCCATGCTGCTCTGCAACGCGAGTTCCGCATCGCCGCGATCCTGGCAGGCCGCGTCCGTCATCAACGCGCTGTCGCTCACGGTGAACTCGTGGATGCCGTCGCCGCCTTCGAGCGCCGCCAGCACCGATTGCGCGGTCGTGTCGTCGCGCTGCACGAAGATGTTCACGGGATCGCCCGCATTGATCGCGTAGAGGATCGAGCCAGTCCCTGAAATCGGAATGCCCGTGAGCGCGCCAGATCCCCCGACACTCGGGAACACCACGTCGCCGACATCGATCGCGGCCGAGAGCGAACCCGTGCCGCTGGCCGGGATGCCAGTCAATGCGCCGACGCCGCTACTGGTCGATCGTCCGGTGTAGGTGAACGTCTGCACGCCACAGCGCGCGGTTCCACCCGTGCCGGAAAATTGCGACGTGTCCTCGACGTACAGATAAGTCGCCCCGGCCGAATACCCTTGCGCGGAACTGACCGGAGACCGTCCGTAGTTGTGAATCGTCAGCGGATCGGCCGTCGTCGTCGAGTTGTCCGCGACATCATCCAGGTTGTTGCCGTTCAGGAATCCGCCGCTGTCTTTGTTGTAGTAGATCCGTCGACCGCTCACCCGCGAATCGCCGACCGTCAACCCGACGCGGAACGCCTTGGTCCCAGACATCGCGAACGGCGCCGACGAGGACGTCGGGGCCGATTCACCCCCGTCCGAATACAGGAACGAGTATTGAAGGGCGTAGTTCCCCGGCGAGAAGCTGGCCGCCGTCGCACTTTCGGCGACCGTTGGCGTTCCACTCGGCGCCGGCCGTGCGGCGGCTCGCGATCCGGCGGTCGTCCCGCCGTAGGTGATGATCTGATTGCTGCCCACAGCCACTTTGCCGCCGGCGGAATTGAACGGCGTGATGTCCGTCACATTCAACGAGGCCGAGCCCACAACCGCCCCGATCGAGACGGAACCGCTGAGTGAACCCGTTCCACTCGGCGGAATGCCGGTGAGCGCACCGACGCCGCTCGAGGCCGTCCGTCCCGTGTACGTGAAGCTCTGCGATCCGACGTAGGCGGTCCCGCCAGTTGCAGAAAACTTGCTGCAGTCGCTCACGTAGAGATACGTCGCGCCCGCTGAGTACCCGGCTGCGACCGAGGGAATCGTGCGCCCGAGATTGTGCAGGTTTAGGATCAACGTGGTCGAGACGTTGTCGTTCAGATCATCGAAGTTGTTCCCGCTTCCGTACCCGCCGCTGTTGTAGCTGTAGTAGAACCGCTTGCCCGTGACGCGCGCATCGCCGATCTCGACGGTCGTTTGCAGTTTGAAATTGCCCGACGCATTGAACGTGTTCGACGCCGGCGACGGCAGCGATTCCGCGCCACCGCTGTAGACAAACGTCATCTTCACGTTGAAATTGCCGGTGGAGAACGAATCCGGTGTCGCGCTTTCGCTGATCGTCGGCGTGGTAGCGGGTGCGGGCCGCGCCGCCACCGTCGCCGTCGAGGCGATCGTCCCGGTGGCATTGGCCGCCGACGAACCGCCGCCAACGACGAAACATCGAGTCCCGATCTGGTCGATCTTCTCGCCGTAGGTCAAGTGTCGAAAATCCGCATTCGCCGTGTCGAGATCCGGCAGGCTCGCCAAGTTGCTCGTGACGCGGAAGTAGATGTCCTTCGTGTACAACACCTTCCACGCCGCGCCGATTTGATTCGCCAATCGGGTGAGCACCGCAGACGGACGCTCCAGAAACGCCACGAAGTCGATCGCATCGAGGCTGCTTTCCACGTTCGTCGTCGTGAACCCGGTCGTAAACCCGGAGATGATGTCGCTCACGATCGTGCTGACGGATGTGGCGGTCCACGACTTCGTGACCAACCGGCGATCGAGGAAAAATGTCCAATCGTGGCAATCGAGCCGAAAGTACTTCTTTTCCACGCTGCGCTTTTGAATCAGCGTTCGGTTGGTCACGAGGCCATCGAAAATCGTCGTCCCGTTGTAGGCCACGTTGACGGACATCCCAACGGTCGGCGTGAACCCATGCACGAGCAACGACGCCGTGTTCGGGGTTTCGTTCGCGTTGTCGGTGATCTGAGATTCGTACCGATCCGTTTTCTTCGTACGGTCGGTGCCGTTGATCGTGACCACGAGATTGTCAGCGGCCGACATCAGCGCTTCCCGATCGAGATGCGGGCGTAGGCAGTCTGCTGCCGCATGATCTGCTTCGCGACTTTGTCGGCCACGTCGCGCGCCCGCAATTCGCTGTCGACGTTGCCGTGGATATGGATCTCACCGATCGAGATCCCGCCTGCTGCTCCGGTCGGAGACACCACGCCCGCCGAGCGCGGTGTGATCAGTTCCGGCCCTTTCTCACCCACCCAGTAGGACTGTCCCGGCCAGATGTCGCCGCCGCTCGCGCGGAAGCCAGGCACGCTGCCGGTCGGATAGAACCCGCCCAGCATGCCGACACTGTTCCCGCCCACCGGCATCCCGGCACTGTTCCCCAGCGGCATGCCGAACTGATTGAAATAGGCGGGGCCGTTCTGTGTCGGATTCAGGGCGGAGGGCAGCGACGCCGCCACCATCACGCCCTTAAACGACGCGAACGCCGCCGTCGTGGCATCCACGATGGCGGTCGCCCCCGCATGCGAACGCGAGAGCCCCTCGGCCGCCTCTGAGGCTTTGGTGCTCGCCGTCGCGAGCGCATCATCGGCCTTCGCCGCCGCCATCGTCGCTTTATAAAACTCGTCGTACGCCTGCTGTCGACGCGCGTCATCGGCGATGCCCGGATTCAACGCTTTCTGGCGATCGAGATCCGCGATCGTCCGATTCAACTTCGTCATCGGATCGTCTTCGCGCGACGGATTCCCGTTGATGTCCAGCCCGCGCGCCGCGTTGATGGCTTGGCGGGCATTGAGCTCGGCGACGATCGCATCGTTGCTGACTTTCAGCCACGCCTGAGACTCAGCCTGCAGCTGCTGCGTCAGCTGCTTCGAGACTTCGAGCCGACGCTTATACATTTCCTCGACGAGTTTGCCGGCCGAGACTTCCTCCGCCAGTTGATCCTTGATGACGCGCACCGCTTCGGCGTTCACACCGTATTCCTTCGCCACGTCAGCCAGCGCGGCGCCGTGATCGAGGGTCCAGCGGATCGCTTGCACGGTCGTCTCGCCCAAGGTGCGGAGCACGCCTTCGTAGCCGTTCTCAGCGATCGACGCGCGCGTCAGCGCTTCCTGGTACTTGGCGGCTTCCTCGTTCGCTTTCTTTTGCGCGTCGGCCGCGGCTTTCAATTCGCGCTGGTAGATCGTGAGGGCTTCCGCCGAGATCCGGTACGTCTCTGTCAGATGCTTGACGGAAAATTCATTCGATTCGATGTCTTTCCGGAGACCATCCAGCACGTTTTCGCGACGGAGGTTTTCGATCTCCTCACGCCAGCCCGCCAGCATTTTGGCGGCCGTCTCCGGCGCCTTCTGCTGGGCCAACACATCGTTGAGTTGTCGCAAGCCTTCGATATTGTTTTTGACCCATTGGTCGTTGAACTTCAGCGCGTCCGTGTAGGTGACGTGGGCATCCGCGCCCCGCTGAATCGCCAGATTGACCGAATCCTGTTTCGCCGCCGCGACTTGCTGCGCATCGCTCCAGCCGATGAGCGTCGCCGTGGCTTGGCCGACGATCTTGTCTAGGCCAGTGAAGTCGGCAATCATCCGGCCGATGCCCCACGAGGCATAGGCGGTCCCGATCACCAACCCCGCCGAATTCATCATTCCGAGCGATTCCACTGTGAGGCCCGCGCTTTCCCCGATTGCATTGATGCCCGTGCGAACTGTCGCGAAGTCCAATCCGCGCAGAATGCTCCATGCCGCTTGCGCTTTCTGCGCGTAGCTGCCCCACGCGATCCCACCCCGATCGACCCACGTAAATAAATCCTGGGCGGCGACGGACGTGGTTTGCATCTCGGCCCGGACGGTTCCGAGTTGCGTCGCCGTCGTTTGGGCGGTCGCCGCAGCCGTCTGCATGCGCTTCTCAAACACGTCGATGGACTGCGCCGCCTTCTGCGCGGTCGCGGCGGTCTGATCGACAGCCCGATCCACCTCGGCCAGTTGTTGCTTGGCACCTTCATCGTTCACGACGATGTTGATGTCGAGTTCTCGCATCGTGCCTCAGTTGCCGTGTTGCGGCGGCAGCGGGATCAGTTCGTTGTAAATAATCGAGAGCCGTTCCAACAGGTCGAACACGTCGTCAAGTTCCTGTCCCGCCGTGATCCGATCGAGCAGCCACGGCACTGCTCGACTGTCAAACGCGAACCGTGTAATCAGATGCCGGCTGAGCGTCCACGCGTGACGGTTCTCGGGCCACAAGCCGTCGAGCGCATCCGCCACCACGCACGACTGACAGTCAAACTCCGCGGCATCCGTTTCGAGCGTGTCGTCATCGGCGAACAAGCAGCAGGCCGCCATCGGCCGTTCGTCCACCCAGAACCGACAGAACTCACGCAGATTCTCGAAAGGACTCCGCGCGCACCTCCGGGGCACGCTGGATCTGATTTATCCCGGCCCGGTCGCAGAGGGCTTGCCGACGCACGCCGTCGAGTTTCAGTTTGTTCGCGCGCGAGCATTCCGCCGGCTGTCCCTTGACGACGATCCCGGTCCACGCGACGAGCACGAAATCGATCTGATCGTCGTTGACCTTTTCCCAATCGGTCTGCTTCGTCTTCTGGTGCGTCCGCCGGTCAATGACATCGACGCTGTTCGCCTTGACGATCTCGCGATAATCATCGACGGCGATCGGCCGCAGCGTGTACGTCGTGTCTTTGTCACCGTCTGCGATCCCTGGAATGTCGGCATCGCAGACGGTGATCCGGTCATCCGCATCGATCAATTGCACGGGCACGAGTCAGGCTCCTTATTAGAACGCGATCAATGAATTCGTCTGCACGCGGGTCATCCGCATCGGGCGCACAAACGGCATGCCGGTCGGCGACGTCACAGCCAACTTCGCCGAGAACGTGACCTTGGGTCGCACCTGTTGCCCGTTCTGCAGCATGTCCTCGAAGGACTCGACTTGCAGGTTCGGCCACTGGTACAGCTGCTTGTACTGGTCCGTCGAGTTGATGTACGCCCCAAGGAACGTCATGTCGCCTTTGAGCGCGGTCGCATCGCGGAGCGACGCGTACAGCGAGTTGGCAGACACGGTGTTCATGCGGGGATACGTGACCGACAGTTTGAACGTCGGGAAGTTGTTGTCCGACGGTTCGTCAATGAAGTCCTGCCCGAAGACTTGCGGGGTGTCCTGCGGCCGGTCGAACGAGAAATCGAAATCTTCGATCTTGACGGCATCGCTCGCGCCCAGCGCCCCGGCGCTCTGCACGTTCAACCGGAACACGCCCTGCTTGCGGAAGACCCGATTGCCGAGCGGCGGAAACACGGCGCCGGCCACCGTCGAATTGATGTTCACCGAGGATTGGATCGTCGGTTTCGATCCAAGGACCATGTAGCCCATGTTCATGATCCCGCCGTTGCCCGACTTCAGCGAAAATCCGTGAACCTTCGCGCTGGTCAGTTCCTCGGTGTACAGCACCTTGTCGATCGCGCCGGTGATCCCGAGCCCATCGATCACGTCCGAGAGATCAACGATGTGCTGCCACGAGGTCACCTGTCCGACGGCGGAGGTGGAGATCGTGACGGCATTCGGCGAGCCCATCGCAAGGGCTTGCAGGATGTAACTGTAATCGTCGTAACGCGCTTGCTGCTGCCACGTCAGCGCGGGCGCTTTCACGTCGCCGACTTCCGTGGTGCCTTCGAACGTTTGCCCAAAGGCATCGTCGACGATGATCGCCGGTTCGAACTTCAGCCCACCGTCGGACTCGAAATACAACCCCTTGGTGACCGAGGCCGGCACGCCCCACGAGTTCGACCCGAACTTCGCGAAGGCGAATTTGGTTTGACGAGCATTGACGCCACTCATGCGCGGCTCCTTCTACAACTGCGCTTCATAATTGACAGGGAGCGTCAGCCGGAGCACGGCATATTCCTGCCCGGCTGTGTGCTGCACTTGTGAACCGCGGCCACTGTCGGCCACGTCGTAATCCCCTCCGCCCGTGATCCCGTCGTGGACAATGGCGGCGGTCAGCGATTGCGCTTCGGTCAACAGCCGACGCTTCGTGTCGTTCGGATCCGGCCCTTGCTTGCGGGCGATGAAGATTCGCAACTGACCGATCCGTGTTTCCGAATAGTTCGTTCCACTGACGACGGAGAGGTCGACCGCTTCAATCCGAAACGCGGCATCGATCGCCCCAGTCGGTTGCTGCGTAAACGAAAACGGATCCACGGCTTGGATGAACGAGAACGGCGGCCGCGCGCACACCGAGGCTACCCGCTGCTCAATCGTCGGCAGGACCAAGGCCGGCATCAGCCCCGCTCCCACCGAAAGCCGCCGGTCTCACCGGACGCTTCTGCCGTGGTCTGCGCGGCTTCGGTCGCGCTGATCAAGTCTGTCGGCGGATCATCGGTTTCGAATTCGCCACCGACAATCGCGAGCGCTCGTTGGAGCGCCGCTTCCGCTTCCTGCCGATAGAACTCCGCTTTTTTGCCCCACGGCCCATCGAGTCCGGTCGGCGCTTCCTGAAAGATCAACTGCAGCGTGCGGAACACGGCCGGAGCCCGGAGCGCCGAGGAACGAATCGCGCCGAGCTGACCCGCCAGTGCCCCGGTCGGCGTGGCCGACACGGTGATCTTGACGAAGTAGAGCGGATCGGATCCGTTGACCGAGCGGGTCATCCAGTCGACCGGGAGCACCCACGTGATCGAGCCGCCGCCGGAGAATGGCTTGCCTGTGGTTTGCGCGGTCCCATCGGTAACAGAGAGCGCCTTCCACGTCCCGTCCCAATATTTGACGGTGAGCGCGCCGCTGACCGCCGAGACGCTCTCGAGCATCCGCACGAACACGCCGCGGAACGGCTGTGTCGATCCGAGGTACAACGCATCGGTGCTTGGCGTGGCAAGTACCGCGGCCAGATCCAGATCGTCGTCGGTCGTCGATTGGCTCGCCGACGTGAGGTCCGCATAGGCACTGGCCGTGTAGCCCTGTACGTTGTCCCATTCGAACCGTGTCCGGAGCCGGTACGGATCGAGGTTGTTCGCCTTCAGGATTGGAAACAGCCAATCCTCCAAGGCTTTCGTCCGTCGCGGTTGCCAGGACGACTGCCCGAAATTGGTGAGGATCGCGGCTTCGTAGTCGCTCAGGTCCACGTCCGAGACGAGATCCGCTGGGTGCCAGCTCACGATGTCACCAGCTTTCGTGCGTAGAGACCGCTCACGAGTTGTCGGACCATCCGGCCCAACCCGGTACAGAAGCGCTCCTCTTCCGGTGAAGCAAGTTTGCGGCGCCGCACGACGGTCTCGTCGCTCATCGGCTGCAACCCGATCCGCTGCGCCCAGTGCACCGCTGCGTGCGTGCATTCGTGGGCCAGCACTTCGGTCCCCAGCCAACGCGTGGTGAGCAGGATTTCTCCCATGTCCGGCAACAAGCGCTCCCCCTTCGCCGTCAGCCGAACGCGCTGCCAGGAGGAGCAGAGCGCGCGCCCATAGCGACCCAGCGAGCGCGATAGATCCCCGGAGCGGAGATACGCCCGCAACGCACGTTCGCTCGTAAACACGCGCACGCGGTAGTGCAGGCGCGAGGTCGACTCCGGAAAGACGCGGAAGTAGGCCACTTGGCCCGTCGGCGTCGTCATACGGCCGCCGCGTGCTCCACGGGTTCGTCGACAAACGGATCCGTCTTCAACGGCTCCGGGTGCATCTGGGCTTTGATGTCGGCGAGTTCGTGTTGGACGATCGCTTCAATGTCGGCGTGCTGGCGGACCCAGATCCGGCGTGGCTTGGCGTGCGTGTTTTTTAACCCGCCCCGTCGCCCACCGAGCGCCAACTCGATTTCATAGCCGATGCCGAGTTGTTTCAGCGCGTTTTCGTACCACGGGCGCGCAAGCGCGTGGTACTTGTCCGACGGTGAGGCGAACTCCATTTCGAACAGCGCGATCGTTTTGCGCAACAGATCGCGGCACTTCGGGGTGAGTTGCCCACCGTGCTGTTCCTTTTCGTAATCGGAGAGGTTCACGAAGTCGCGCAGCCACAGCAGCCGCCCCAAGCGACGCTCCGGGTAGACCTTCTGATCGAGTTTCAGGAGCGGCAGATTGCGCCGCATCATCTTGTCGCGCCGCACGGACTCGACGAGGTAGCCGGTGTGCGCGATCGACACATCCGCGATTTCGAGCGCCGGCACGATGTCGCCATTGGCGTCGCCCATCTGCGGTTGTTCGTGGACGCAGCCGTAGAACTGGATCGTGGGTTTGGTTCGGAACAGCCGGATCGGCGTGTCGTAATGGTTCTGCCCATCGATCAAGAGATGGTTCTGGTGCAGAGCAAACCCGTTATACGGGCCACTGCCCAGATACTTACGGATCCCGATCCCGCCGAGCAGCCGCTCGTCGGCATCGATCCACAGGAACCACTCCCCGATCGACGCCTTGAGCACGGCATTGCGCGCGCCTGCGAAGCCCTGCGGATGATTCGCGACCGGTCCCACGTCGATGATCCGGGCGCCGAACTCCTGCGCGACGGCGCGTTCGGAGGCATCCATCCCGCAATCGCCGATCACGATTTCATCGGCTTGGCCCCACACCGATTCCAGGCAGCGCCGCAAGTCGGGCTCGCTGGGGCCGACGATCAGGCCGACCGACAACCGCTGGAGGGGCCGACAGGTGACGGCGCGGTGCGCCAGGTCGCGCGGGCGAGCCGGCCGCTTCACATCGCCGAGTTCGGCCGTCCGATAGGTGATCATCCAGTGCCCGACATCGGCCCCGCGGCGCGTGACGCCGATGGGCAGGGGAGTGATCTGCAGATCCCGCTTCAGGCCGAACACGTGGTCGATGTCGTCGTGGCAGAACTGATGCACATGCCCGCGATGAATTGGCGTGCCCCGCGCGAGCAGATCCGAATTGAACGGACCATGCGGGCAGGTGTAGACCACACGAGCGGCAGGCGCCAACTGCTGCTCGACGGCATCGACCAAGCCCGCGCAGTCGCCGACGTGTTCGAGAAATTCCCCGACGAACGCCCCGTCGAAGGTGACCCGCTCACCGTTCGCGCCCAAACAGAGCGGCCGCGCATCCGCTTTCGACTGTTCGGGAATCTGCTGTTCGAAATCCCAGAACGGCGCGTGAATAAACGTCAGTCGATCCGCGAATCCAAACTCGTCGGCCGCCGCGCGTGCCGCCGCGATGTTGCCTTCCGAGTAGTCGATGCCGGTGACACGGATCGTCGGATACGTCTTCGCCAGCAGGATCGCCATCGCGCCGTTGCCGCACGCCACATCGAGCACGTGGGTGCAGCCCTCGAACAGCGGCACACACTGCATCATCCGGCCGCGGTTCTTCAGTTCCGCATCAACTTCCGCGCGCGTGTCCAGCGCGAAGGCCGCGTACTGGTCAGCCGTCTGATCCTTGCCGGCGATCACGTGATCGCAAAAGGCCGCCGCGTCGCGCGCTTCATCGAACTCACTCGCAGATACCGAGTCGCCCGCCGTCAACACATCGCGCGCGACTTCCTTCGCCGCGACGTGATCATCGTCGTGGAGCATCTGGCGCAGGATGCCGAGCCGGTTCGCCTGGTAGCGGGCGCGGAAACTGTCGATCAGCCACGCCTGCCACTCGGCGGCCAACGCGTCGTAGGTGTAGCCGCGCACGTGGTCGCGGCCGGCTTTTTGGAAGGCGCGATACTGAAACGACTGGCGCGCGCAGCCATCGAGCACCCCAAGCACGGTCGAAATGCTCGCCTGCTGATACTCCGGCGTGTCCGCGTTGCCGGCGATGAGTGTGCCGCCGCGCACGGTTTCCGGCAGCGCCCCCTTGAGCGAGCCGACAAACGGTGTGCCGTTCGCTTGCGATTCAATCGCCGCGATGCATGACGTTTCCGCGAAATCGTGGATGCCGGGATACCACATGACCGCCGCTTCGGCGATGGCCCGGTAGAGGGCGGGTTTCCCGAGTTCGCCGAGATACGTGATACCGCCGACCGCCTGATTGACCTCGGCGACCGCTTCATCGAACTCCGCGCAAATCTTGCCCCAGCCCTGCGCGTCGTACATCGAGTTGTAGCGGCAGATTTGCAGCGTCGCGGCCGGGTGCGCCTTCCGGATGGCGGGCCACATCGTCAGCAAGGGACGCAGACCCCGCTCCGGGCGCGAAATATGAATGATGCGATGCGGATCCTTCGTGACGCCGGTCGGGACCAACGTCGGGTCGTACCCGTTCTTCGTCACGAACGTCGGCACGCCCTTGAGTTCAGGGAGCCGATCCTCGTACTGCCGCCGCTGGTACTCGCTGACGTAGACCATCTGATCGACGGCCCACATGCTGCCCATGAGTGGTTTCGGCGCCGTGAGCAGATCCTGATTCCAGAGCAGCCGCAGCCGCGCGCGGATCGGCGGCCCCGAGAACACCGGATACATCCGCAGGACGCAGAACACATCCCATTCAATGAACTGATTCAGGGACTGCAGGCTGTCGGCGTGATGCCACGCGACGCCCGCAACATCTGGCCCTTCGCACTCCTCATCGAGTTGCGTCGCGATGATGTGCACGTCATGCCCGAGCCCCTTCAGCGCGCGCGCCAACCCGAGACAGGCCGACTCTGAGCCGCCGAGCGACGCCTCGCCGGACAGCACCGCGCGCGTAAACGGCACGGAATCGACGTAGAACGCGATCGTCAGCCTCACGCCGCCTCCGCTTTCGTCCGGCGCCCGATCTGCTTCCGCAACTCGGCGTTCTCTTGCTCGAGTGCGTCGGCGCGGTCCAAGCGGGCTTGGACGTCGGTCCGGAGTGTTTCCTGCCAGCGCTTGAAGGCCGTATCGCGGACGTCGCTCGGCCCCTTCGCGCGGTTGATTTCTTCGATCACCGGATGCATGAACGCCCTTTCGTGCGTCAGGACTGCGGGGCGGTGGCACATACGGCCACCGCCCCCACGGGTCCGTCGATCAGCTATGGACTTGCGGGATCGCCTGCGGATGATGGATCTCGCAGGTGTACTCCCCTTCGATCACGCCCTCCTGCGCGGACTTCGTGATGGCGTAGGGGATGTGCTGGAACGAGCGGCCCTGCAGCGGCAGGACGCGCACGCGATTGCGCGGGACCACGATCACGCCCTGCGCGGTCATCCAGCGCGAGAGCAGCACTTCGCAGGAACCGAACGGCCCCTGATACATCGTGATCTTGCGCTTGAACGTCTGGCTGGCGTTGCTGTCGAACACCTTGGTGTCGTTCAGGTTCGAGATCGAGCGGTACCAGGTGCGGCCCGCGAGGATCAACCAATCCTCGGTCGGCGACGCGCCGTTGAGGAACGCCTGTTCCATCACGTCGCCGATGTACTTGTGCGGGTTCGCGTCGAACGAGTTGTTGGCGACGGTCGAATTGATCGAGCCGCAGAGCGTGCGCAGCCCGTTGAAGGTGCGGTACGCCGTGCGGCTGCCGATCGAGTTGCCCGAGGCCACGCCGCGAATGACTTCCTTCTCGAGATCCCGGATCGCTTCGATGATCCGGAGCATCTTCTGATGGTCGTACTCGCTCGCGCCGACCGCGATCCCCGGCAGATCCGTGCCCTGGCCGAGACCAGTGACGGCCTGCTGCGACAGCGAGACCGAGATCGGGGTCTGAAAAAACCCGACGTAGCTCTGACGCCGACGACGACGCCGCGTGACATCACCGGTGCCGGCGCCACCTTCCAGCTGGTACGAGCCGCGCACGAACAACTGCCCGCCGGCCGCGAGCGAACCCGTCGAGCCGCCGCCGAACGCGCGCGTGACGAGGACCGAGAACTGCCCGACGACCGAGGACACCTGCATGACCTCGCTCTGCGTTTCGTTCTCGAGCAGCTGTCCGACGGTCAGCAGATCGCCGAAGTCGTTCAACTGAATGCCGGTCGCGGCCGTGGCGGAGTTGATGGCCGACGACGTGGTGAGGTAGTTCGGCCGCAGTTCTTCCTCGAGGAACTCGTGATTGATGTTCCGCGCGAAGCCGGAGGGATCGCCGAGCGCATCGAGGAGCGGCGTCTCGAAGTTCGAGAGCTCCGCGATGATCGGCGAAACGTCTTCGGCGTTCAGGCTGCCGCCCGTCGCCGTGAACTGCAGATCGGTTGAGAGTCCGGAATAAGCCATGTCAGATCCTTATTACGAGGCTTTCTTCCCCGCCTTGATGTCCTTCAGCCGTTGCTTGGCATGCCCCAACTCGTTCAGGGCTTCCATGTTGGTGCGATTGGCGTAGTACTTGTCTTGCGCCGCCTTCACCGCTGCTTCGGCTTTTTCGATCTCGGTCGGGTCTGCCCCGCTGAAACTCGCACCCCCGCGCGCGCCGCCGCCGGTTCCGCCAGCGCTGGCGCGATGATGCGTGTGTGAATCCAGGTACGACTTGACGAAACCCTCGATGGTCACCGGTTTACCGTCCTTGTCGGCGGCGGCCTTGCCGTCGGCACCCTTGACGAAGGGCTGGAGGTCGGTATCGAGGTCGAGTTGTCGGCCCAAGATGTCGGCGAGTTCGTCGAGGCTCTCATCGCGGGCGCCGTGGCGCTTCGCCGCGATCTTGATTTCCGTCCGCGCCATCTCGCGCAGCCGGTCATCCCGACGCTTCACATCGCCGTGAATCTTTTCGAGTTCCTTTTTGCGTTCCTCGTCGCGCTTGGCTTCCGCCTCTTCGCGAATTTTCAACGCCTTTTCGTACTCCGCTTTGCGTTCGGCGTCGGCCGTCCGAAATCGGTTGTTCTCGTCTTCGAGCGCTTTCAACCGCTCACGCTCGGCAGCATCCACGGATCCGACCGATTGCGCTTTTTTCAGCGTATCGATCTCGGTCCGCAGATTTTTGTGGGCCTGGCCGATGAGCCCGTCGACCATCTTCTGGAGCGGCTCCGGCAGCGTCCCGATCTTGCCCGTTGCTTCGTCAAATTCCACTTCAAGCGGCATCGCTGATCCTTACTGGTGTCCCGCCAACAGGCGGTCAATCCCCTCGGCGAGGGTCTCGGTTAACGTGTCCTGCTCGGTCTCGGTCAGTCCCATGAACGGGCGCAGGACGTGACTCTTGCCCGCTCCGGTGACGTTGTGAAAGATCGCTTTCTCCTCAGCCCCGACGTTCCGGCTCCGTTGAATGAACGTCGGGCCAGTCGCGCGACGCGGCGCCTTGGCCATTTAGCCTTTCTTCGGTTGCGCTTGATCGTGCAACGCGGGCGCAGGACCACTCGGTCCCTTCATCGCGTTCGCGCGCATCGACTCGGCGACGGTCGGCCCCTTGACGGGCTGGGTCACCACGACCGTGATCGGCGTCGGCATGACGGTGTTCTGAGCCATCTTCGGTATCCTTTCCAACGGGGCCAACAAGCAAAAGGGCGACTGACGTACCTCAGAGGTGTGTCTGAGACACGCGAGTCGCCCTTCTGCTCGCTGCCCTTGTCCATCGCACTGATTTCGTCAGGGGCACTGACGACTTCGGCTGGCCGGCCTAGTGCGTGGTCAACTCGGTTAGCGCATCGTTAGTTCGAGAACCCGATCGTTACGCTGTTGTGTGTCACGTCTGTCACGACCAACCCCTGCAACATCTGCCCGCTCACCTGCAAGTTCACTGGTCCGCCGCCGAGCGCCTGCCCCTTGGCCTTCGCATACGCCGGCGAGTAGGGCGCGAACGATCCCCCATCCAGCGAGATCCCCGACGCGACACGCCGCAGGATCAATTCGCGAGCGAGTAAGCCAACGTCCCGCATCAGATCCTCGGTGGAAAGCGGGAGATCGGCGAAGCGTTCGCCGGTCAGGTGCACGGTCACCGGCATGGCGCGACTTTCTGAAAATTGTGAGCGCTCCTATTATGCACGTATGTAGATACGTTGATACGAGAAAATCTCATGCGGCTTTACTCCCGCCGATGCTGACGTGTCGCGAGAACTCCGGCACGCGCTCGCCCGTATCGGCCAGCGGCGCCAACGTGCTGAATTTCGACACCGCCGTAAACGCATGTCGGCAGTTGTAGCCGCCCGCCGTCAGAAACACATTCAGGATCTGCCCGTTGTCCATTTGGTCGATCGTCGCCTTCGTGTAGACCTTCCCGAGATGCTGGCGGCAGAACGGCCGCACCTTGTCGTCATCCGGGCCGGTGTAGACGAATGGACTGTCATCCTCGGTCGGCACGTTCAGGAGTTCCGCCTGTCGCGCAACGACGGAGATCGACGTGTCGTAGAGCGTTCGGATCTGCGGCGCCGTCTGGTCGAGCACATCGGCGAGATCGTCCAAAATTTGAGGTACAGGCCGACTGCCAAAGATGCCATGCACCGTGGCTCGCCACAGCAACCCAGCGACGTGATCACCTTCGTTCAACACATCGGTGGCGGCGAGCGCTTGCAGTGCGTCCAGTTTCGGCCGATCGGACGGCGCGAACGCGTCCAGTTCGGCGACGAGGCGCAACCGCTCTACGTCTGTGATCACCGGCGACAGCGCGGTACTCGTGCTCATGTCCACGAGCGCTGCCCAACCGGCCCGCACGAAGGCCTCTTCGATCGCGCGCTTCAACCGCCCCGCGCGCGCCGCGCGAATAATGGCGGTCGGTGACCCAGACGCGGCTTCGCTGACGAGTGTCGCCAGTCGGCGATCGAGCTTCCTCCATACGATCGCCAGTTCGTCCTGAAACACGCGGACGCGCAGATCGACCGCTTTCGCCACGGCCTCACGGGCACGCTGGAGATCGGCCGGATCGGGCATGTTACGCGGCGGCCGCATCGACTTGCGTCATGCGCCCCTCGGTCGTGTTCTCGCTCTTGATCACGTCCAGATTGACCGGCTTGCCGTCCGGCCCCACCTGTCCGCCGCCCATCCGCATGGACAGTAACGTCTGCGCTTGGCTCGGCTCCGTGGCCCCCTTGTCGATGTCGGCATTGATCGTTTCCAGCAACGACGGCGGAGCATCCTGCAGGAACTTCGGCACGAGCCGCTTCCGGAGTTCCTTGTTGAACGACGGCGGCATCCCCAGTGCGAGCGCGGCTTCAGCCTGCGCGAGAATCACATCGAACGGCGTCGCGTCGAAGGTTTCCGGATACCGGATCGTCACCTGGTCCTGCTCGAAACGGGCTTGCCAGTTGTCCGCGCCGTACTCGGCCCGATAGAACAGCTCGGCGACTTCAAGCTCGGCCCGCTCGACTTCATCCGCGAAGGCAGAGAGCATCTGATTGAGATCCTCTCGCTTCAACTTCAACGAACCTTGGGCCTCCGCATCGCGCGAGTCGCTCTCCCACGCAATCGCCGACAGACGATAGATCGCCCGGATCAACAGGTCGCGTTCTTCCTGATACGCCTTGACGTTCTCCGCCGAGGGAGAGATGAACTTGGCTTCACCCTTGGAGAACAGCACGCTTTCCGTGCCACTCATCTGGCCGAGATTCGACTGCGCTTCGGTCAGGCTCTCGTCCTGGCCGAGTTGCACGTTGAGCATCCCGAACGTCTGATTCCGCAGCAGTTCGCGGATCTCGCTCGTCAGGTTGTAGAGGTCGATATACAGCTGCGGGTCGCCCATGACGGACTCCCCGATCAACGGCACGAGGTTCCGCCGCTTGGCGTAGAGCGTCACGACCGGGATCCGGCCGAGTTCATGCCGACCAGCGCTCGGGCCGCCATCCTGCAGCACGCGATCTTGGTTGTAGAGCGCCCAATACTCGCTCGTGAACACGCGGATGTTGAACTGCGCCGGGATCTCCACCTGTTCGATCGACGTGCGTTGCGCCATTTCGAGGAACATGATGGCCGTCAGGTTCCCCATGTCGTCCTGCAGCCAATCGATCGCATCGAGCGGGGTATACATCCGCAGGAACGGCATCTGCTGATCGGCCTGCGTGGCGGCGGCCGGGCCAGCGGGGCGGTCCATGACGATGAACATATGGCCGAATGTCGCCGCGGCGTCCCACGCCTGCGGCCAGAACTGCGTAATCGTCGTGCGCGCCTGTCCCCGCGGCGGCGTGGCCCGTCCACCGGACAACGGCGCGGGCACGGCATCCTTCGCGGCCGTGCGGCGTTCGATGTTCTGCCACCACGTCTCGATCGGCTTGATGTCGCCCGCTTCGTCATCCCCCACGCGGCGCGTGGGCTGCTCGCGGAACAGGGCGGCCTTCATCTGGTCGATGATCTTGCCGCCAAAGTTCTCATACCGCGCGAGTTCGCGCCGTCGGAGCAGTTTCGGGCTCGGCTTCGTCGGTGACGGGTTCGGCTTGCCGCCCTTCTCATAATCGAGATATTCGCGTGGATGTCCAATCAGATACGTGCCATCGAGGAATCCGCCGATCCCTTCCCGCACGTGAGCCAAGCGCACCCAGATCGGCTGCCACATTTTGTAGATGCGGTTGGACTGGCGATTGATGGCCGCGAGCTGATCGCCGGCGACGGTCGTGGTGCCCGCCATCAGACCCACCCCACATGCGCGAAGCCGCTCGAGACCGGTTTCGCAATCGGCCACACCTTGGCGATCCAATAGCCGAGGGCTTCCCCGGCGTGCGTGATCGTCTCGCCCGCTTTCTTTTCCACATCCTGCTTACCGGGCGCGGTTTTGGAGCGCTGCAGCGACCGCACGAGCGTCCGCGTCGCACACTGCTTGGCCGGATCCGTTTTGCGAATCCACAGCCGCGTGACGCCGTTGGCGTTCTTCAGGAGCCGATTGACGGCGCTCAGCCTGGAGGTCACCGGAGGATTCTGCGACGGCACGAACAACTGGACGGGTCCGGCCGTGGATAGCCGCTCGCTGATGATCGCGTAGTTCGATTTATGCGACCGCACGTCTCTATTGCGGCCGTTCGCGTCGCCATAGACGTGAATCCCGGCCGGCCACGAGGGGAACTGCTCGATGAACGCATCGCAGGCCGAGTCGGTCGTCGCGACGTCCTGCGTAATCCCGCTCAGGACGTGCGCTTCCGGTCCGTGATTCCCGATCCGTTCCTGCCCGATCACCCAGCACATCGGGGCGACGTTGAAATCGCAGCAGAGCACGAGCGGCAGCTTCGGATCGGCCGGCGGCACGTCGTGTGTCCAGTGCAATCGCTCATCGAACGGCGGGTACGCCGGCTGCCCATCCAGCAGGACGCCTTTCCCGTGGATGAACGCTTGGATTTCCGCCTCGGTCGCGTTCTCCATGACCCGCTGCACGTAGGTCGGATCGTACGCGAGTAGTTCGCGGTTGTCCGTCGTCGCCATCTCGAAGCGCTTGTAGCGATCAGGGCGCTCCGGATCGAAGAAATACTCTTGCATCCACGACAGATCGTCCGCCGTGCCGGCCGCACAGGTCTGCCGCAACGCGGCGCCGGAATGCCGCACACGCGCCGCGGTGTTCCGCCACGCCTTCTGCGAAATCAACGCGGGTTCGTCCACCAGCGCCCCGGCGACGTTCGGCCCGGCGATCCGGTCGGCTTCCTCAGCCGACCTGAACCAGATCGGCCCGCCGCCGAGCCACGTAAAAATGTGCTTGGTCTGGTGGTAGTGATACTGGTCCGGCATCAGGAACCACGGATCGCCCGTGCGCGGGTCGGTTTCCTCGAGCTTCGGCAGCAGCGTGAAATCCACGTGGTCGTATTGCGGAACCACCCAGATCAATGGGAGCGGGGCATTGATGGCGCTCAGCTTCAGTGCCTTGCCCCACAGCGTCATCGTTTTGCCAGATCCCCAGCCGCCACAGAACAACAGCGCCGCATCGGGCGTGTCGTCGTCGAAGAACGCCTCTTGCGCCGTGCCCGCGATTGGCCCCCAGCGGATCACGAGCTCCCGCACGTCCGAAGACGGCGCCACGTTCACCACGAGAGCCACCAGCAGCGCATAGATCACGACTCGCCCTCAACCGTGGGCCGATACCGGCCACCGAACGTCACCTTCATCGCCAACGGGTTCTCCGGGTCGCCAGCCACTACCTGCGAGGGCTTGCCCCAGCCACGATCGAGCAGCATCTCCAGCGCTGAGAGCCGATCGCGCGTCGATAGTTTCTTGCTCTTACTGAACGCAATGGCATGCAGCCGATCGATGAGCAGTTCGCCGTCCTCGCCGTACCGCTCACGCAACAGGCGCGACATCCCCCTTGGGCGGCCGCCTGGATTCCCGCTCTCCCCTTTGCGGAATCGGCCTGTTTGTGTCCTGTTCTGAGGACTCATGATCGTGACAATCGCTCCACGCCCGTCGTCGTCATCGTGGATTAGTACGACATGACATAAATGTCATGCCCCCCGGAGGTGTGATAGAACAGCTTCCGATTCGTCCGATCGATCGTGAGCCCGGTCAGTCCGGTACCATCCGACCAGACCGTTTTGGAATCGTAGGGCGACACTTGCCCGTTCAGCAGCGACCCATCTGCCGGATTGATCCCGGAATGATAGAGATCGGTGGCATCCACAAAATAGAGTTTCCCGAGATAGGGGTACTGGTGATAGCCCTCGTTTGTGACGCCGTCTGGGTCATACGCCAAGATGGCCCCGAGATTCCACGACTGGCCTGAGAGTCCATCGGGAAAACATTGGTCGACATCCACATACGCCGAGGCCGTCCCGCTATTGCCACTCGCCGCGACGTGCGACGTCCCGTTGTAATAGGTCGGGTGCAGCGGTTCGATATACGCCGGCGAGGTCTGCGAGGACAGCTGGATGTACGTTAAGCCGGTGACGACGGACAGATCCGCATTCGGCACCGTGACGCGACAGCCTGCCCCGCCAGCCCCGGTCGAGGTGCTCGCCGTCGATCCGGATCGCAAGGCGTTCGTGTGCGTTGTGCCATTGATCGGTGTGGTGTTGATGCCGGTGCCATAGAGCAGCGTCGAGGTCCCGTCGCCAATCCGGCTCACCAAATAGAGGATGCTGCGTGTGTTGTCTGGCCACGCGACCCCGTGCCAGTTGTTCACCGCCGTGGTGTGGCTCGTCCACAGAAAATCTCCGGACCCGCCCGACATGAGGGTGGTCGTGGTGAAACCGTCCGCAAGGCTGGCAAAATCCATCACATCCGCGCGGAGCCCGGCACTCGTGGTCCCGATGATCGAGAGCAGCCCGTTGCCGACGAGCGTTTTGCCCCCCATGAGTGTTTGCCAGAGCGTGGGGATATTGGTTTCGGGACCGTTCCGATAGCGACTCGCACACGCCGAGGTGCCAGCGCCGGGACAGTCATTCATCGCAATGAGCCCCGTGCCCGAGCCGCCAGCACTGAGATCCTTGGAACGGCAACCCCACACGTGATTTTCGTACCCGGAGCCGTCATACAGCGCGTAGTACGCGCCGCACAGTTTCGAGGTATCGTGTGGCGGAATTGTGAGCCCGCCGATCGTGAAGCCATTAAACCCGAGGCAGTCATGGCCTTCACAGGCGCCCCCGTTCGATCCATCGGTGAGTGCCCCGAATGGTCGGATCGGGCCGCCCAGCACCGAGACGATATTGTCACTGCAGGTCGTGGTCAGCGAGGCATAGTTCGGAACGGAGAACTCGATCACCCCTTCGCCGTATTTGTTGCTGGTTTGGCAATCGAGCGTCTGCCCATTGAGACACGTTGCGGAGGCGAAGATGGATCCGTTCCCGCTGTTGCCGGCCGGATCGTAGGCCATCGCGTGGGCGAAATAGGATTCATTCGTGTAGTACGCCGATGGGACGCGGAAACATTTCAGATCATTGGTGATGTCTGACGCATGCAGCAGGGATTGCGACAGCGGCCCGCTCGCGCTTTGGATCGGGATCGTCTTCCCGATCACGCCCACGTTCTGCGGCACATTGGCAAGCGACCCGCCAATTCCGAGCGCGAAGGCCGCCAGCGCGATCATCCGTTTCACCACGCTCCTACCACCGGATTAGGCAACCACGATCGCCACGGTCGGCGTCAGATCGCCGAACCATTCGACCGCCTCTTGGACCATCCGCCACTGAAATGCGTACGTACCCGGACGCGTCGGCGCGGTGATGGTGAACGTGAACGTGCCGCGCTGACCCGACGCGATCGCATCGCTCTGAGCCAAGACCGTGCGCCCGATGCCGAACGTCAAGTTGTCCTGCGGGCTCTGCGACCCGAGGTTGTGCTGTGCACTCCGCGTCCACGTCGTCGTGCCGACGTTCAGCATCGTGATCGAGACAGTCGCGGTCTGCCCTGGCGACAGATGGGTCGGCACGCTCTGCGAGACGAACTGCGCGTGATTGCCCGGCGTGATGACGGGCGGCGGATCGGCTTCCCCAAAGCGGAACGTCCCGACCGGATAATTCGTCACCGATTGCCCGTTGACCGTGCCGCTTGCCGTCACGGCCAGCACGCAGCCTGCGCCGAACGTGGCGGATGCGTCGCCGCTCAGCCGCGTCAGGCCCGGCACCACGGGGAACGTGTCGCCTGATACCTCACCTGTCGCCTCGATCGACAGCCCGAAGACCGTCGAGCAGATATTCAAGACCGCGCCCGTCTCGGTGTTATTCGACGTCTCTGGAATCGCGGTGGGCGCGGAGGGCACGCCGTCGGCGGATTTCCAATTGTAGAAGGCGAGACACGACGGGGTGCCCACGCTCGCCTGGACACTTTGCGCGAGAGCTTTCGTCTCCGCGCAGTAGGCGGCATCGGTCCTCACGGTCTCCTGACTGCCGGTCAAGAGCCACGACCAGGGCACGCCGAGACTTTGCAACTTCGCCACGATGATTGGCGCATACGCGGAGACATCCCCGCCCAGCGGATCGCTGTCGACGTAGAACCGTGACAAGAGGGACGGAATACCGAGGGCCACACACGCATCGAGGTAGTCGCAGAGGCGCGACACCGCAAACCCGGCCTCGATGTTGATCGGCTCGATCTCCTCTACAGCCATGTCGGGATGCGCGTCTTTGATGATCGTGATCGCTTTGAGCGTCTCTGCCGCCGCCCACGCCACCGACTTGTTATATGGCGGTCGCGTGGCCGCCATGTACGGCTCATCAAAGACGATCCGCTTGACCACCCCACCGCGACTGTTGACGTTCTGAATGCACGCCAGATTGAACGCCGCGCACTCATTGGCGCCGGTCTGCCCACCAATCCCCGGCAGCGACAACGCCAATTCCCAGCGCGCGGAGACCTTCGCAAAGAAATCAATCGCGGTCAGTGCGTCGAGCGTGTTCGGTCCCCGATACGGCCACGGACCATTGACCGGCGCGAGGCCGTCGCCCGTGTTCGCCCATTCCGCATGCACGCCGAAGATGTCCACCAGTGCTTGCGTTCGCGGCCACGTCGACCAATCCGTGAACATCGGGATCAGCCACGGCGATCCCACATCCGGTTGGTAGAAGACAGGGACCGTCATAGCGGGCTCGACACGAGCAGGAACTTGCCGCTCGACACACTGGCCGGAATGTAAAACATCGAGTTGTATTCCGTCAGCAGCCACGCCGCCGGTCGGCCCACGTTGGAAATCCGAATTTCCGCAAGTGGCTGCGCGTTGTAATTCGGCCCGCCGTCGTACTGGTTGACCAGGATTCCCGTGCGCGTCGTCACCGAATCGACATGGTTGTTCGACGCGACTTGTGAGCCGTTGACGAAAATCCGGTGGAAGTTGTCCGATGCGGCGAAGACGACGCTGATGTAGTTCCACGCATCCATGTAGGACGTGTAGTCGGCAGAAACGCGACCTTGTCCCGACGTGGCGTTGCCGAAATCCCAGTAGATTTGCTTGTCCGAATATGGCCCATGCACGAGCACGCGATCACCGATCGAGCTGCTTGTAAATTCGACCGTCGCGCCGCCCGCTGCTGCGCCCGTCGTCGCCTTCGTCCAATAGGCAATCGTGATGACATTGGTCGGGTTCTGTTCCGCGGTGTTGTACAAGTATTGCGACGTGCCGTTCATCGCGGCCGTCCCGCCGCCAGCCGCCGCATCCCAGCCGACTCCTGCCGTCACCGAATTCGCGTTTTGCAGATCGAGCGCATTGCCCGTCGAGTCGTGGAGATCAAGCGTCGTTCCGTTGCCCAAGTGATGGACCGAGATATACCCGGTATTCCACGAACCCGCGACATCGCCTTGCCACGTCGAGATACTGCTTTTTCCGTAGCAGAGGAAGAACGCGCTATCGCCCGTCCCGTTGACCTGACTCGCCCCCGTCCCCGCGTTGACGAAGGCGACCGCCGCGCCCGTGGTGCTGCTGTACGTTTTCCACTCCCACTTAAGGAGCGTCGAACAGCCCGAATCCGATGTGAATACCGCATCGGCCGGCACCGTGATGCCCGGCCCGCCCGTTTCCGTCGTGGTGTGCTGGATCTTCCCGCCCGATCCGGTCACCCGGAGATCCGGCAGACCACCAGTGCCGTCGAATGTACCGGCCACCATCACGGGAAAGTTAGCTTGTGTGCCAGAACCGACCTTGGTGTGATCAACCGTCAGAGAGTGGTAACAGGTGTAGCCGTTCACCCCACTGTTACAATTCAGACCCCCGCCGCCCCCAGCCGCCGCTGGTGGTTTCCCGGCCTTGGTGAGCAGCAGATCCTGTGGTGCCCAGAGGAGCAGCGCGGCGAGGAGCGTCGCGTATCGGCGCATCACTGCACGACGTAGGTGTAGTTGCCTGAGATTTGTCCGGTGCTGGAACTGGTGATGCACACCTTGTCGGCATTCGCGCCCGTCACCGCAATCGCGGAATCACCATTTCCGATCGAGATGCCGCCGTTCGCCGCGAAGTTCCAGCCGGTCGCCGCCGTCGATCCGCCGAACATCTTCCCCTTGCCCGTATCGCAGGCGGTCGACGACGTGGTCCCGCTCCAAATCCCCACGTTCTGCGCAGTCGCAGAAATCAGTTGAATCGAACAGATGTAGGTCTTTTTTGCAGACGTACCGGCGATCAGTTCCGTCGCCGTCGACGTCGCAATGTCGATCACGCCGTACGACTTCGTATTGCCCTTGCATGGATCGACCACGACCGTGTTCGTCCCGTCCGTGATTTTCTGGAACCCGGCCCGCGCCGCGGCGTCCATCGTTGGCGCGGTGTTCGTGCCATCGGTATAGGCCAGCGGGCGAACCACGAGGCCGCTTTCGCTCGATCCAGGGGTCGAGGTTTTCGAGCGCACGGCTTTGTTGCTCGTGCCGTCGTACGCGTAGACAATCCCGGCCGTCAGGGCGACCGACGATTGACCGGTCGCAATATCCCGATCGTCGGTGTCCGTGGTCGAGCCGTTGTTGATGTCCGCCAGGACTGGGACACGGCCAGAACTCAGCGTGACGCCGTTGATGTCAACGTCGGCCCACAGGCGACCGTCCGCCGTCGACTTCAGCGGCTGATAGTCGCCATTCGCGCTCGTCGTCGTCGACAGCGTGTCCGAGCGAACGGTGTACGCCGGCGTGCCCGGATCACCGTTCGCGCTCGCCACGTCCTCGTTGACCGACACGCCGCTGCCGGAGCAGTTCGAGCAGGAAATCGAGCCGGAAATGGGCTGCGTCACCGCCGACCCATCAACTTTCAGGGCCGTCATGGAGGCGATGCCCTGAACCGTGATCACGTCCGCCGAGGCCGATCCCGCCGTACCCAGCGCCGGCTGCTTCGCGGCCGTTGACGCACCCGACGGCAGATCGGGCGTGACGAGGAGTTTCGTCATCGACGCGATCCCCTGCACGGTGATCACGTCCGAAGACGCCGTACCAGCCGTGCCGAGGGCGGGCTGCTTCGCCACGGTCGCAAGGTTCGCGGAGTTCGATTGCACCTGCAGGGGCGTCATGCTCGAAATGCCCTGCACCGTCAGCACTTGCGCGGACGCCGTACCAGCCGTGCCGAACGTCAACCGGCGCCAGACCGTTCCGTCATAGGCCATCGTGAGGCCCAGCGACAGCGGGACGCCGGTTTGTCCGATGGCGATGCTCGCGTCGTCATCGTCCGTCTTCGAGCCCGAGCACCCGACCGTGCAATTCACCTGCACGTAGCCGGAGCCATCCACCGGCCCCGTGACCGTGACGCTGCCCGCCGCACCGCCCCCACCCCCGCCCCCGCCACCAATGCCCCCGCGCAACGTCGCCGTCACGGTGCCCGTGCTCCACGAGCTCACCCGCACGCGGAAATAGCGGTACGACCCGCCCCCAGACCAATGGCCGGTGCCCGTGGTGGTCGTGACGCCCGTCGTGGAGTTCGGCGGCGTCATGGTGACGGCCTGCCAGGTGGTCCCGTCGTTCGAGACTTCGAACACCTTGGTGCTGCTGGCCGTGTCGGTAATTTGGGCGGTGAAGGAACTCGGCCCGGTGAGTTCGATACGGGCGACTTCAACGGCCGACGAGACGGAGCCGAAGCCCGCCACGGAGGGGCCGTCGAGCACGTGCACGGTTTGCGCAGAGACGAGGGCAGGCGCACTGAGCGCAATCAACAGCGCGAATACGCGCGCGGAGAGTGTCTTCATGCAGTCGTTTCTCCTCAAGGCGCCTAGAGGGACGACTGCTAAGATGCGGCGGAAGGACTATGCGCGAATGGACGACGTTGACTGTTTTGACGCCAACGGCATCGAACGGCCAGAGACGGCGTGCGGGAAGTACGACTGAATCACCAACGCAGACGAGAAATAAATCGTACGGCCGATGCTGGTGACGGGATGCTGGCGACTCTCCCAATCACGGAGCACCTTGCGACGTGTCGTTTTGAACGCCCGCGCCAAGAGTTCGATGGCGATCAGTTCTTCGGTGCGCGCCAGATCGAGCAGTTCGCGGGGCGTGATGCTGGCGTAGGCATCATCAAGGCGCCGGCCGCCGCGGTTGGTGGCGCGTCGGTCTGTCGTGGCGTCCCGTCGATCATCGCGAGGCGTGGGCGCACTCATCGAACACCATCCGGCCGATCGACTTCCGTGCAGACTGCATCCGCGACCCAGTCCGGCCCGACGTGGACCACGGCATATCCCGAAGAGTTCCCATAGTGCCAGGTATCTTCTTCGTGCGTTTTCGGATCGATGTGCACGCGCTCGCCGTTGCGCATCAGATACCAGCCATTCCGTGATGGCGTCTGCAGAAACACGGCAATTTGCGCCTCGCGATCGGCCTGCTCGCGCTCACGTCGAGCCTTTGCCTCGGCTTGTTGCGCGTCCGTCCAAAAGAGTTCATCATGCGGCATCATCTGATGGGCCGCGATGCGACAGAACTCTCGCGTCGGATAGGGTCCGAACGCGGTCGGAATCCCGTCCATCTTGTTCGAGTCGTGCGCAAGGAACCAGAACGTCAGCGCGAGCATGATCATCGGCATAGGAATGGCACCTCGTTGGTCGTCGCGAATCGATAGAAGCGTTGATCATCGCAATAACTGTCGTAGTACACCCATGCCAGGAACGCCACGAACACGGAAACAAGCAACCACAGGGCGAAATCTTCAGTCTTCATGGGCACCCCATACTTGTGACCAACCGTGCGTGCCGTCTGTCGGCGGTCAGGCATCAGCGCCGGCAACCCGGAAGTTGCAGGACATCGCGCGTGGTCGAAATGAGTGTGACTGACGTCAGCAAATCGCCATAGCATTTCGCCTGAACTGACGCGGGCGTAGACACGGCGGTCGCTCGAATGCGGAGAACTGCCCCCGCATCCCCAGATGTGACGTAGACGCCTTTCGCGGCGAAGGCATCCACGAACGGGCCAGCACTCCCGTCTGCCAGCACCATCATCGAGAACAGCCGACGCCACGGCCCACGATCTGCATCATCGCGCGCCTCGACAACGAACGTCGCGCCATTGCTGTTGACTTCCATCACAAGTAAGCCGGGATGGTAGGTCACCATCTGAAACAACAGGCCGAGCAGAATCAGCGTCTCCATGCCTACGACTCCTGTCTGATACCGGGTAGTGGTCAAGTTTGGATTTCAAGATCGCGCGTTTTGTTAAGGATTTGGTGCGGTTTGTGCCATACTCTGCGTCATGCCTAAGCGGTCAAGGAAGCCCAAATCGGACGAAGTGCTCTCGGCGTTCGAAACGATGCAACGGATCATCGAACGGACCGAAGCCGCGCCGGAAAGTCAAAATGAAGCACTACCGGCCAAGAATCCCGCAGCAGTGGCACTCGGTCGCCTCGGTGGCCTGAAAGGCGGCAAGGCCAGAGCCGATGCGCTGTCCGACAAGCGAAAGCGAGAAATTGCCCAGAAAGCCGCAAAGGCCCGTTGGAGCCATCACAAATAGGGCGAACACCAATACCACGATCCTAGGCGAAATACAATTTTCCCACTCGTAACACCACTGCCGTGTAGTAGAATCCATGACATGGCAGGGGACTTAGTGGCCGTTTTCCGAAAAACACTCGCCAGAATCGCTGAATTGGAAGACAACATCGTCGCTGAGCAGGCAGAGGTTACCGCATTACGTGGTGAAATCGAAGAGCTTCGTAGCCTGTTGAAGCCGCAGTTTACGGTGCTTGAGGGCGACGAAACAAACGCGGTGAACCTGAGTGGCGTTGCCCAGCAACCAATCATGCGTCGGAAGCCGATTCGCGCCGCATCGACGGTCGGCCACGCCAAACGCGTTCTGCAAATGGTCGGCAGCCCGATCCACGTCGACGAAATCATCACGAACATTCAGCACATGACGGGCGTGCGGATTAACAAGGCAACGCTCGTGAGCAACCTCTCGCGTTACGTTGCCAACGGCGATACGTTCAAGCGCACGGGCCCGAATACGTTCGGACTGCTGAAGTACGACGATCCAGGGGAGATTCGATTGGTAGGCTAAAAAGCGAAGCGGCCAGCTGGCACTCTTGGCTTGGACCCCCGAGAGCCTCGCTGACCGCCTGACACGTGCGCCCGCTCGTGGATGAGTGCCCTGGGTTCGAACCCGGGGTTAGTGAGTTCGAATCTCACCGGGCGCTTTCCCTTTCCGGCAAAGGAGAAAGGAGAACGGCGATGAGACCGAACGCTAGGCGTTCGTGCATTCAAATCCTACCGCGTCCGCCCACATGATGCAAGGGGCATCGTGCCCCTAAGATCCTGTGCCGCTGGTACTTATTGTCATAACCCGCTGAAAATACTGGCGTTACCGTGTCACGTAATGACCAGATCTCATCGCATCACAATTTACTTGCATTCTTGACCGGTCAAGCATATGATTCTGTTCATGAACAAGCTGACGACGGAGAAGCGTGTGGCGGTTGTGGCGGCGCTCGTGGAGGGAAACTCCGTGCGCGCGACCGCGAGAATAACGAACGTCAGCAAGCCGACAATTCTTAAGCTGCTCGCAGAACTCGGCGAGGCGTGCGCGCGCTATCACGATGAACACGTGCGCCGTCTCAATTCGACGCGGATTCAGGTCGATGAAATTTGGTCGTTCATCGGCGCGAAACAGAAAAACGTTTCTGACGAGAAGCGCGCTGAAGCAGCGTGGGGCGACTGCTGGACGTGGAACGCAATCGATGCGGATTCCAAATTGATCGTCTCGTATCTCGTCGGAGACCGCACGCCGTCATGCGCGTATGAACTGATGAAGGATGTTGCTGCATCGAACGCTTCGCATCACGCCTGCTATGGCTGCCGGAATTTCAGATCACGTGTGGAGTGTCGAGGAAATCATCGAACTGCTGGACACACGTAGCGTCGTAGCGGCCTAGTAGGTTGCCGCTTCGTGCTGATCGGTGTGTTCGTGCGATGCTCGAACCTCAGGCGGTTGAGGATTGTCCTTACGACTTGCCCAGATCCGCCCTGAAGCAGCACCAACAGCGCCTGCCGCAGCGAGCGCCATCACGAAAGGCTCCGTCGCAATCGCAGCCACCATCCCTAAGCCGATGCTACCGAGAGCGACACCAGTCGTTACCGGACCAATCCACAGCGGAGAAATTCGCTCGTGAATGACCGCGAGTTTGCGTTTTCTCGCCTTCACGTGATGGTGCGGTTTGCGCCTGCTCAACGGACACCCTTAATCAAGAAGACGTATGCGGCAAACAAAAGGGTCCCGGCGAGGTTGGAGAGTACCACGAGCCGCATAAACTTTTGACAAGCTTTTTGCCGGTCGCCGTAATCAGAAGAAAAACAATTGGAACCCCGAACGCTATCGCAACCGACTGACTCATCAAAGCGCCGGGCAATTCTAGGTATCACTCCGTCACCCGTCAACGACATATCGTCACTTTTGAGCATCATCCACGCAATTTCGGAGATTGGGGAATCACTCATTCAGACGATGCGGATTGGCGAAAAGGTGGGCAGTATCCAAACTTGACCACTACCGCCGTCGCCAGTTCTCGCAGCCGGTCTCCGACGACGCCGCCCGGTGCGCTCAGGCATTCGCTGAGAATCGTTTCGAGTTCTGGCGCTGTGACTAACATCGCATCAGGCCAATCGTCTGGACTGGTGCGATCAGGTAGTTCGGCTACGCGCTGAATGACCGTCTCAATCAGGCGTCGCAGGGCGTCGGCGTCGCGCGTCATCGGCTCACCTCAGTTGTCGACCGAACACGTTCCAGAATCAATTTTCCGTTCTTGGTGTGGCCGCATCGTGTCCATCCTGCGACGAGAAAACAGTAACCAGGATTCCTTGACCGGACTTCCGACGCATCGACGTAGGTATAGTGCCGGCGATCAGGCCAGACGAGGTCAGCAACCGCATCCGCCTGAGATACGAGCTCCGAGCTGCGGCACGTTCCTTCATTCCGGAACGCGGCGCAGTTGACGCCATCTTGCCGCTGCCCGGTTCGCTCGTCGATGCAGTCATCAATGAACTTTCGCCACACAAAGAACGCATCGCCATCGAATGTGCGTAGCACGATCTTCTCGCCCGGACCCGCGAATAAGCGCCGTATCCGGCCATCGGCATAGCGATGTGCTGAGTAGTGGCGTTCGTACATCGCAAGACACGCTCGGTCCCCGTCCTTAGTCAACCACCACCAGCGTTCAGAACTGGACGGGCTCGTTACCATTCTTCGGTTTCCAGCGCAGGACGCAGCCCGACACGCCCGGAGCTGGTGCGCAATGCACTACGCCAGCCGCGTCGAGAACACGATGCGTCGTTGTTCCAATCCAGAGTGTTTGCGGCGATTCGATGCGATATACGCGACCACTGAAGTCGTACTCGCGCCACGCCTCTTTCGTCAGGTCTTTCGGTTCCTTCATCAGCCTCTCTGCCTCCCCACCGCCCACCGATTACACCGACCTACGGATTCGCTTCAAAGAACGCACGCGCAAAACCGGCTGGCGTCACACTCCGCAAGGTCTGCCGCTCAGGACTCGGCGGCAACCGGTGCATCTTCGAACCTTCCGTCGCCTGAATGCGACGTTTCGGCGGCGCAGTGAACCGGCCCCACAACAGCGTCCGTTTCGTATACGGGTCGCCGTAATCGGCCGGGTCGAAGCTCAATTGAGGCGGACCAAGAAACCACGACAGTCGGCCGACGGGATTCTCCAGCGCCCACCACAAGGGCTGCTGGACCCACGCAATCCGCACACATGCGTCAACTGTGCTCAGGGCATCCCGCAAGGCGTCTTCGCCCTTATCAGCCCACCAACGCGCGCCAGAGCCCGCCAGATCAGTGCAGGGTGGAGCGGCCAGAATCCCTCGCACGCCCGCGCGAATCCGTTGCAGCAATCGCACATCGCGCCCGTCAGCCTTTGGGTCGATGACTTCGACGCAATAGCCGGCGGCTCGGTAGGGCGCAGACCATGCGCCTGTTCCCCCGCACAAATCCAGAATCAACACAGCCTTCTCTGCCTCCCCACCGCCCACCGATTACACCGACGTGCTGAAGGTCCGTTCGCACTCTAAGTACGCCTCAACGAAGACTTGCGCGACTTGCGGGACGATGGCATTGCCGTAACCCCGCAAACGTCCCACGCGGGCGGGTAGCCCATGAGCCAGCGGGAATGTGCCGGATTCAACTGGCCGACGCTTTCCATCTCGGCAGTCGATCCACTCGCAGGCATCCCAGAAACCAAGAGGCGCGTCCTCCGCAGGTTGCACGAGTCGCCCGCCTCGTTGTAGTTCGCTGTCGCCGGGCTGAGGCTCGTAGGTGTCGGCCACACTCCAAAGGCGGCTGCCGCAATCGTCGGCAGATCGGACCCTGGCCCCTTTCGCTCGAGTTCCTTCTCGGCACCCCGCATCGTCCGCACGCCCTTGTCGCTGTCGCTCTGCTTCGGCGTCGGCCATGACGCTAATTTCGCAGCCCCTTGAACCGTCCACCACCGAGCATCCCCCTTCTGCTGATAGTCGTTCCGCTCTACCACCCGCGGCGTGGGCCACGAAGTAGAGCCGCTGTCTGAGATGGAACGCGCCGACGCTCGCAGCCGGCAGACTTGCCGCCCCTGTGGCGTAGCCTTCTCGCTCCAAGTCATCACAAACAAGGTCGAACCATCCATGGTTAACCGCGCCATCAACCTGCTCGCCAAAGAGCACGTCAGGGCGGCGCTTGCGGATGAGCCAAAACCACGTCGGCCAAAGATGGCGGGGATCATCGCCCCCAACTTGCGCGCCGGCGGCCGAGAACGGCTGACAGGGACAACTTCCAGTCCAGACAGCTCGGTCATCCGGCCATCCTGCGAGTCGGAGCGCGTAGCTCCATCCACCAATCCCGGCGAAGAAATGGCACTGCACGAATCCTCTGAGGTCATCGGGCCGAACAAGTTCGATTGACCGATCATCGACTTCGCCATCAGCAATCAGCTTCGCCTTGATCAGTTCGCGTAACCACGCAGCCGCAAACGGATCGTTTTCGTTGTAGTACGCCCATTTCTGGCCCATCGATCACCCTGTCGTGTCCGTCTTCCCGTGCAGATCGCACCAGTCCGAGTAGCGCACCACTACCAAAGCGTCTACGTCCTGCTGGCGCGGCTTCTTCAACACGAGCACCCCGATCTTGCCTTGACGCTCAGCGCTCGCTGAGATGCCACCCAACCACTCCCAGAGCCAGGATGGCAGCGCCTTGCGGAGTTTCACTTGCACACAAAACATCGCACACTCCACATCGGCCCCGTGCCGATCAATGCCCGTGACCGGGATCCGCCTGCCGCCCAAGTCGCCAGCCACGCGCCGTTCGTATTTCTTCCAACCCTTATCAGGCATCGCGCCAAATTTCCCCGCGCCAAATCTGCTGCACATTCGTATGGCTGATTCCGAACATCGCTGCAACGCGGCGCGAACTCCATGCGCCCTTGGTCCGCTCGATCTCTCGCACCGTTTCCAATGTCAGCTTTTGACCACGACGCGCTCGGTTGCGAATCTGCGTGGTCGGCGTCGCCCATCGGCAATTACCTGGTTCGTAATTCCCATGCGGATCAATCCGATCGAGCGTCGTTCCGTCAGGTCTCGGCCCCATGTCCTCTAGAAATGCCGCGAAGTCGCGACGCCATCGGTCACACATACCGATACCGCGGTATCCGTAGTATTGGTAGTTCGGCGCGGCCGGGTTGTAGCATCTCGCGATTGCCGACTGCCATGAGCTGTATTCAGGGCTCCGGTGACCGCTTCTTACGTGTCCATGCTTCAGCCTCGGCATCATCGCGTCCTCTTCTTCGGGGGCTCCGTCTCCCGTCGGGCCTGATCCCACTCCGTCAGCGCGAGTGGCGCCATCACGTCCGTTTCATCCGATGATGGGCGATCAGCCCGTCCGATGTCATCGAAGGCCCATCTGTCCTTCCGAAATACTCAACAGCGCGTCGGTTGTGTTCACGGCACGCTGCAATCTGGCGAGCGCCGCGATGTACGGCACGGCTCGAATCAACCACCCTGGTTTTCCGTCGCCTTCGATGTTGCGGACGAACACGCTGCGCTCAAAGCCGGCCAGCACAATCGCCACGTCTTTCTGTTCTTGTTCAGTCATCGCTACGTCCTTCGCATCTTGTGATGCGGTTCCAGCCCGTCCGAGGTCGCCCACTTCCAGGCTTCGGCCTGAAACTCTTTGCGCGTCAAGATCGGATTCGCCCACCACGTCTCCGATTCTTTCTTCCGCTTCGGCTTCACACAGATCGACTGATGATCTGTGGGTAAGGGGTTGTTGAATGGGTTCTGCTTCTTCATGCCGCCTTCTCTCCGAACTTCTCGCGCCATGCGTCGAGGCTCCAACTCTCTTCCTCAACTTCGATCCCGCAGGCCGTGCACACTGCTACGCGATTCACACAGCCGGAGTAGTGGATCCACGGGCCGAACGCTGTCTCAGGATGCCGTCCATTCGCGCAGGCGTCAGAGGGAAACGGCAGATCCGTCTGTGTCATCACTACTCCAAAAACAGGAGCGACTTCGCCACCACAGCGCCAGGACGCGGATAGTCAATAAGGCCGAGGCTTCGCAGTCGGCCCTTTGGGTTGTTGAACGCGCCAGCACCAGCGGTATAGCCGCCTTGCCGCGAGGCCAACACATAGTCGAACCGTTCGCGGAGACTCGCGAACTCACCCTCGGGATCGATCACGATTTGCTGCACCGACCCGTGTGTCTGTTCGAGCAGTCGCCTGAGCGCCCAGCTTTTGCCGCCGCCTGAGTTCGCTTGGACCAGCAAGCGCGTGCTGATCAGCCGATCCAAGTCGAGATGAACGCCCGGTCCGATTAAAATTGAACGGTTCGTCATATCAGGCGATCTCCCTCTGATACCGGCGGGCCGCCGATCGCTGGCCCGCATGCCAGCCGTTTTCAAAGCCCTTCCGGTAAATCGCCACCGGCGTCATGCCCGCCAGCCGCGCCAACGATTGCCGCCTGCGGGTTTCTTTCGAGGCCGCGGCTCCGCGGAGCCGGCCCTCGGGCGTCAAATGCTGCTGCCCGGCCATCACGCCGACGCAATGGCGCGAGCAGTACTTCTGCCGCCGCTGCATCCAGGGATCCCGCACGATCTTGCGCTTCCGGCACGCCGGGTTCTGGCAGACGATGACGCGATCAGTCGTCATCGCGTGCCGCCAGTTTGCGATTGCGGCCGGAGCGATACAGCGGTTCCGGACCATCGGATCGTTTGCGCTTCTCGGCTTCGGCTTGAAATTCAGCACGAGATAGGTTCGGATTCGCCCACCAGGACGACGACGGCAACGGTTCAGGCTTCGTGTAGATCAACGGATTCGCCCGCCATGCGGTATTCATGGTTAATCGTCTCCACCTTGCGCCCGTTTCCAATCACGGGCGACATCACCCAGTTTTGGCATCGGCGCGGGTTCATGGGTTCGCGTTGGCCGTTCCGGTATCTGTTCCGGCACGGGCTCGCCCGCACACGTTCGACACCGCCACAACACCACCGACTGGACGCGAATCTCGAGCATCTTCTCGCCCGGCTCCGGCCGCTCGCCGCAGGAGCCGCAGCGTTTCGCGCCGGTCGTGGTGAACCAGATCCTCACGAGGCCGCCTTCGCGCGGTCCAAGGCCGCTTTCTGTTGACACGCCCACCGACCGGGGGCCGAACACGGCGGATCGTGCGGACACACCAAGGCCATCGCCATCGCGGCCGGCGGCAAGTCGTCATTCCAGCGAGCCTCGAGCAGCCACCGCTTCGGATGCGGGATAAACCGTTCTTCGCGCCGTTCGGCGAGACAGACGGCCGCGAACCGTTCCGCAGCGATTACAATTTCGCGTGCATGCTCTGGGTTGGGGGCGATGTCCATCCAGGCACTCCGGGCTCCCTGCTCGCCGACTTTTTTCGGGAACGCATCCCAGAACGCACGAAAACTCGCCTCGTCTCTGATCTGATCTTCTCTTCTCTGATCTGATCTACTCTTCTCTTCTCTTATAGTTGACGGACGTTCAACAGGCGTTGAACGGACGTTGACAGTCAACTCGCGCGCCATCAACCGTTTGCGGGCACTCGCTTTTCCAGCCGCGCGTGCTATGTTTTCTTTATTCAGCACTTTTGCGCGTTGGGTACGTCGTGTGCGCTCAATGGCGACATTAATCACGCGTCCGGACGCGCGGCGATCCGGCACGAACTTGCGCCGAACGCTCTCCCAAGCCGCCAACACTTCGGCCCGCTGTTCCGCGGTCACGGCGATCAGATCCGCGACTGCCGCGGGATCGTCTGGCAAGCTCCGGTCCGGATCGCGCCATTCCTGAAACAGCATCACGAGATAGACGCCCTTCTCCGCGAACGACATCCGCTGCGTGGCAATCGAGCCGAACCACTTTTCGACATCGAAGGGGAACCACGAAAACGGATCGGTGTACGCCTTGCGCGCCATTTACCCGTTCCACTGCCAGCGAATCCGCTTCGTTTGCCGCGAACCACACACCTGTGATTCGAACCCTTCCACGACTACCAAATCGCCGAGACCGTTCCTGATGCTGTTCACGCTCGAGAGCGGCCAGCCGGTGATCGTCGCCACCTGCTGATCGGTCAGGCTGCCGTGGCGCTTCAGCAGCTCCACATACCGTTTCGTTTTCGCCGCGCGCGTGGGTTCAGCGGCCTTCGCACCTGTCCACGAGGCGTGCTGTGACGCGGGCTCCGCGCCCGTCCACGGGATGCCTTGCTGCGTCCAGGGCATCAGTCGTGGGCCTCGGTGTCGTGCATCGCGACGATGTGCTGCGCGGTCGCTTCCGTGGCGCTCGCCAGTGTGCGCGCGCTCGCGGCGTACGTCTGACAGACCGGACAGCGGACGATGTTCAACTTCGTTGTGTAGCGTGGCATCGCTGGTGCTTTCCTCACGCGCGCACCTCTGGAAACTGACGAATTCTGAGATCGGTCGGCCACTCGTCCGGGACGCCGCCTTTTTTCGATAGTTGAATCCAGTTCGGCTCCTGCATCGTGCGGCCGACGTGCGCACGTGTGTCAGCTGGCCATTCACGATGGTCGAAGTACGCGCGGCAATTCGATCCGAGTTGCTTGACAAACACGGGCACATCGGCGTTTCGACATTGCTCAACGATTGATCGCGCCCATCGGACGTCGAAAGGTCGCGCGCCTGGACCGCTCTCTCCGCCCACGATCACCCAATCGAGCGCCGGCGCTGGATTCGAATCACAGATAGGACAGGCGTCGTATCCGTGCCGGCATTCGACGTACGGCTTCCACGGCTGTCGTTTTGGAACGAAGCCTGAAAGGTCGACGCGACCGAGTAGGGGTTCCGCGCTGATAAACCTGACCGCCGCCGGCGTCTGGAGCAGCAACGGGATCCGCTCGTCCGCGAAGTGCTGGTTTTCGACGCTCACGCCAAGCCACACGTTCGGCAACGGCTCCCAGCCTTCGAGCAACGCCCGCATGCGCGACGGCCGCTTCGTCAGGATCTGGTACGTGTGCTGCGGCGTCTGCGCCATCGTCCGCCAGACCGCCTTGATCATCGTGACCGAGACGTCGTCGTGAAAGAGATCGCTTAGGCTGTTGACGAAGATGCGCCGCGGCTTCCGCCAGCGCAACGGCTGGCCCAGTCGGTCGCCGTGCATACGAAGCGGGATGTGGCCCTTGTCGAACTTCCGACCCGCGATCCGGAATGCGGGTGTGCGCTCGATGTAGCAGTGACTACACCCTGGGCTGATCTTTGTGCATCCAGTAACCGGATTCCACGTCTCGTCAGTCCACTGAATTTCAGTAGGCATTTCGGCCACCAACCCGGTAAACTATTCCGACATGGGAATCGTCGGTTTCGGCGAGAAAAGCCCGTCTTGGAAGGGCGGCCGAACAATCGCATCGAACGGTTACGTTCTCGTCAAGATGCACGGCCACCCACTTGCCGACGTGCGCGGCTACGTCTACGAACACCGCCTCGTGGCGTTCGAAATGCTCGGTCGGCCGTTGCGGCAAGGTGAGCAGGTTCACCACAAGAACGGCGACAAGACCGACAATCGACACGAGAACTTGGAGGTCGTACCGTCTCGGAAACATCACGCCGTGAAGCACCGTCCGCGATTCCCGGATCGCCGGCGTAAGCCAGACGAGGCGAATCCGATGATCGAGTGTGCATGCGGCTGCGGTGGCGAACTGCCAAAGTTTGACGATCAGGGACGGCCTCGAACATTCATCAACAGCCACAACGCGCAACGCGGACGAACCGGCCGATTCGAGTAGCGCACAACCCGGCGACACCTTGGTGCAACCCGTTGTCGGGTTCCACGTCGCGTCGGTCCACTGGATCTCGCTGTGGTCGCTCATGCGATCCTCGGCTTCGGTGGCGCAGCGAAGATCACGCGCGGCGGCTTCTCGTCCAAGTTCCATCCGTTCGTTTCTCGTCCGCACATCTGACATTGCAGGTAGATCCGATCGGCTTCGAAGTGCAGCAGATCATCGTGCTGACCGAAACAGGCCATGAGCGATCGGAGCCACGTGCGCATCAGCCCATCCTCTGTTTCGTGATGTTGCCGGTGATTCGATCGCGCCAGACAAATAGCTGCGGCTTGCTGCGGTCGTCAGGGCCGGAGTAATCGAACACGCGGAACTCCGGCTGATCCCGGCACGACACTTTCCGCAACCGGTTTTCTCGCTTCGACAGCAAGATCCCGTTTTCCACGTCGTAGATCCGTTCGGGGGCAGTCGATCGCGGATACGCGTGATCGACTTCGCCGAGCTTGTTCCAATCCGTCGTCCCTGACTTCACGAGCGGGTTGCCCGTCGCACGTGATTTCCCTTCGTCGCGTTTCCAGACCGCCTGGCGGAACGCCTCGGCCTTTTCTTCCTTCGCGGCTTTCCGTTCTTCCTTCAGCAATGGTGCACTTTCCAGCACAGTGGGATCCGAAGCTTGGAATTCACGTGACTTGAAGTC
>JADMIO011478667.1_pt1 | contig 41195 bp, 42 predicted proteins | sample 8958161 | NCBI WGS metagenome assembly JADMIO01 (sample SAMN16585339, study PRJNA669376) | soil metagenome | isolation source: Crop rotation soil | place: USA: Cullars Rotation, Alabama | collected 2011
ACTGAACACAGGAGAAATCTCAGAAAGGGCGATCCGACAAGCGGTGTTTATTCTGTTTGACTTGGGTTTTGTCGTGAATATGACCAATTCAGCCGATCGATTGGCGCCAACTTACGCCATGCACGTTGGTTATGCGACCAATGGTTTGCAGACATTGCTCGAATCCCTCAAGCAGTCCATGGATAAAAAGCAAACTTACGGAAAAGCGGATCAAAGTTTTGACATGATCAACCATCGCGTCAGCATGAATTCCGTGTTTGCAAAATCACTCGATTCCACGGACAAATCCGGATTTCCAAAAGCGGAAGATCGGTTTGCAGCGATGATCAAAAAAATAAAACCCATTAAGAAAAAACAGTAACTCAATCGAGGTGCCGCATGCCTGACGATCAAAATAAGAAAGACTACTGGGACAAACCAACTTGGCGCGAACGAGACGATAAAAACAAAGCCAAGGCGCAAGGACTCGCTCCAGCGGGCGGTGCATCCAAACCCAACAGCAAGCAAAAGCGCGATGAGAGCTTGGCCAAAAAAGACCTGGATGAATTGTTCAAACCCAAGGCTTCCAAAGAAGAAACCAAGGCCTGGACCCATGTCATGCAGGCACCGGCATCCGCATTTTCCAAAACTGTTTCTGATTTTGTGGATAAATACGGTTACCCCAAGGATTGGAACGACCAGATCAAAATTTTGGATCACAACGATCCTGAATTTGTGGGAAACCTGCTTGGCCACATGAAAGAACATCTGGCTGCGCAAACCCCGACCAAAAAAGAATTGTTCCATGGAAAATTGAAAGTATTGTTGGCGGCTTGCGACGACTATGCATTAAGCAAAACGATCCAAAGCATTCTTACTTCCGAATTCCCTTCGTAGTTTAATGGCTGTCGGATTCCAAAAGTTTTATTTTTCCGGCGATGCTTTGTCGTTGCAAAAGTCTTTTCTTGCTTCCTTGCAATCTTCCGTCGGCAATTTGCAGCCGAGCCATGTATTGGTCCCCAATTATTATGTAGCGGCTCATTTGCGGCATTTGCTGGCCCAAGAAAAGGCGCTTCTCAACCTCCGCTTTGTCACCATCAAAGATTTGGCCAAAAGTATTTTGCGCGGCAACGATGAGTTTTTATCCAAAATACGCATGACGCCTGAAATGGAACTGCATCAAATCGGACAGATTGCGGAAAAAATCCTTGCTAAGACCGAACGGGAAATCATTTCCAACAAACGTGGCTTTCATCAAAATCTTCGCAAACTTTTTCATCATTTGATCGTTCACGGAGGCCAAAAACTTCCTGCAATCAATGACAAGGTGAAATCGTTTGACCACATCTTTCAAAAATACCTGGAGTTGAAGAAAAAATTCTACAACGATCCCTGGCTGATCGAGGCAGCTGCCAAACAAACCGCGAAAGATGTATTCAAACTTTATATTTTTGGCTTCACACAATTCTCACCCCTGGAAATGCGGTTTTTAAATCAACTTGCCCAATCCGCGGAAGCAAACCTATGGATGGAGCGGGGATTTTTTGAAGATTTGCAGGAAGCCATCTTTACCTGGGCTGGTGAAGCCTTCAAAAGCGCAGAAGAATTAAGCGCATCTTCCACCCCAAAAGTCACGGTTCAGCCTGCATCCCACCTTCAAGACGAAGTTGCATGGATTGCCCAAACCATCGTGGCAAAACAAAAAGAAAAACCCGTTCCTTTTCATCGCATTGGGATCTTCCTCAATGATTTTCGAAAACAAAAAAGTTATGTGGAGCAGGCATTTCAAAAATTCAACATTCCTTACGTGTTTCATGGCGGGAGATCGTTGACTTCAACCTTCATCGGTCGCTCCTTGGAAATTTTAACGGAAGTTTTGTTTCAGAATTGGAAACGAGATGCTTGGATTCGTTTTCTGCAAACTTTTCCATTCAAGCAAAGCACATACGACACCTGTGGAACGCCGGACCAATGGAATCAATGGACAATCGATGCACAAATCACGGATAAAAATACGTTTTTTATTCAGCGTTTGGAAAATCAATATCGAATCAACAATAATTCAAAATTGAAATCCTTCATAGAATTGCAAAAAGACCTTGTGTCATCTTTGGACCTGGTTGAAAAAACATTTTCCAGAAATATCCCGACTTTTATTCAAAAATGGTTTCAGTGGATTCAAACGTACGCCGATCCAACTCAAATTAGGGATGAACATGCGATGTTCTTTGATGATCTGATTTATTTTTCCAATGCACTGTCTTCTGGAATTCTTTGGCAGGAATTCAAATCCGTCATCCAAGACAAATTGCAATCTCCCGTCATCCAAGACCAAGTGTTTGAATCGGACGGGGTGTTTGTTGCACCCGTATCAACGGTTCCGGGATTGAATTTCGACCATATTTTTCTACCTTATGTGAATGAAGGCGCTTTTCCAAAGACGGCCGGTCAGGACTTCGACTTAACTTCCCACGAAATGTTCCTGATCACCCAAAAATCAGGCATTGCGTTTAAGAATGCCGAGTTCGATTTTGAAATGCAAAAAGTTTTGTTTGAAACGACCAAAACACGCACGCAACAATTGTTTGTTTCATATTCCCAGTGCGCTCTGCCAAATCAAGAGGAACTGCGACCTTCCGTTTTTTTGCATGGATTGCCCAAAGAAAAAATATTCTCCGCACCTTTGGATGTGTCGAGCGATGCAGTTGATTCACAATTCACCCAAAGCATTAAAAAATATTACGAATCAATTTATAACAATACATGGTCCAATTACAATGCCTTGATTTCTGAACCGGTGAAAAAACCTGTATATTCTGCGCGCGATGTAACAACCTATCTCACCTGCCCAAGGCAATATTATCTTTCCCAAGTTCTTCGCGTGTCGGTGGATGAATTCCCGGAAAACCGCTTTCAAGTCGACCCAAAAGACAAGGGGACGTTGGTTCACGATATTCTGTTTAAAATCTTTTCGCGCTTGAAAAAGGAAAACTTATTCCCACTGGAATCCAAAAATGAAAATAAAATCATGGATGTCGCCAAATCCGTGGCCAACGAGGCCTTCGATCGATTTGTGATGAATCATGCCTATGGATCCGAAGAAATGTGGAAGATCGACCGTGAAGAATTATCCAATGACATTGTCCAATATATGAAGCACGAAATCCGTGAAGGTAAATACTGGATTCCTTATGCGCTTGAGTATCGCTTCGGAATGCAGGCCAGAGGCGGAGAGGAAGATCCTTTATCCACTGAAAAACCCGTGACACTTCCCGTTTTGGATAAACAGCTCGCCTTTCGCGGAAAAGTGGATCGGATCGACGTTTCCCCTGACAAACAGCAGATGCGCATTGTGGATTATAAGACCGGAGCTTTTCGACATGTGAATTGGAACTATGAAAAGGGAACCAATCTTCAAATCCCTCTATATATGATGCTCTCCAAACATTTTTTCCCTGAACTTCAACCGGAGCGCATCGAAGGTGCACTGGTTCACGTCAAAAGTTTTTCCAAATTCGATCGACGGGTGCTGCCGCATGAAAGTTTGAGCAACGCGGAAAGCAAGATCCTGGAACTTCTGGATTTGGCCGATACCGGCATTCAACAGGGGAAATTTTATCCCAATCCAGGAAACAACCGATCCAACTGTCGACTATGTGATTTCCAACCGTTTTGCGGTGAAAACATCGATCGTGATATTGAATCCATCCCCGTCGATGAATTTATGGACCAATATCAATCGCGGAAGGACGCACTCAAATGATGCAGCCAACCGATCAACCCATTCGCGATCGTGTCATCCAGGAGATTGATCGCACGCTTTCGGTTTTTGCCGGAGCGGGTACGGGAAAAACAACGCTGCTCACCCAACGTTATTTGTCACTTCTGACCCAAAAGCAGATTTCACCCAAGCAGATCGTGGCCATCACCTTTACCATCAAAGCAGCAGCGGAATTGCGGGAGCGCATTCTTTCCGGACTTCAGAAACAAAATCTGCAGCATCTTACAGCTGCTGTGGAAACTTCACCGATCGGGACCATCCATGCGTTTTGCTCCAATGTTCTTCGGCAATTTGCCTTGGAAGCCAATCTCGATCCGCAATTTGCGGTGATCTCGGAACTTGAATATCGAACTTTTTTAAATGAAGTATTCCAGTCGTGGTTCACGCAATCGTTGAGTGATCACGCCAAGACATTCAAAGCCACGCGAGCAATCGGTATTTCCTTCAATCAAATCAAACGACTTGCGCTTCGCTTGTATGAATACCGTGATCTATTGAATCGAATCACGATTGAAACACCCAAGATCGATCCAACCGATTTATCCAACATCATTTCTGGAATTCAATCCTTGCATCAATTTGCGATGGAAAGATGCAAGGACCAGGAAGATGACGGATTTTTGGTTTCGTTCCGACTGAAGCAATCTTTTGCAGGACTGGACCAGGAATCCGAAAGCGTGATCCTCACCACGTTGCTCAATGAAAAGCTCCCCAAAAATCCCGGAGCACAAAAAAATTGGGAACGTGCGGCGGATTGCAAGGAATTCAAGGAACGTTACGCTCTTTTTCGATCTCAAGTTGAAAGCATCAAGAAAGCCTATGCCAAATCTTTATTTTCAGATTTGGTGACTTGGGTTCGCACATTTACGGATCAAGTTGAACGTGAAAAACAAAACCGATCCGTGTTGGATTTTTCCGATTTGCTTTTGATGACACGGGATTTGTTAGGAAATCACGCTTCGGTTCGACAGCAGTTGCAGGATCAATATCATTATTTTCTGATCGATGAATTCCAAGACACTGATCCCGTTCAAGCAGAAATTTTCTGGACACTTTCCAGGGATGAAAAACGATTTGATCCAAAAAAAGCTTGGTTTGAACAAAATCTAATCGCCGGGAAACTCTTTACTGTTGGGGATTTTAATCAATCCATCTATCGATTCCGCGATGCCAGTGTGGAAACTTACCAGCGAGCCATTGATACCATCCAAACCCAAGGCGAGCTTCTGTATATCCTTCACAATTTTAGGTCGCATCCCACCATCATCGATACGGTGAATATGTTTTTCTCCGAAGTTCTACCTGAACAATTCAAACCATTATTGGTTCATCCGATTCAAGAGTCCGAACCGGCAGTCCATATGCTGGAAATGAACAAGGAATTGGAACGCAAAGACGAATCCCGTGCCTTTGAAGCGCATTCGATCGCGGCGCATGTTCGTTATTTAATTGATTCCAAAAAACAGATCCAAGATCCGATCACCAAAGTTCAACGAGGGCTCACATATAAGGACATCAGCCTTTTGTTTCCTGCCTTAACAAGTTTGTCGGTGTATGAACGGGCATTTCGGGAACATGGCATTCCATTTGTTGTATACAAGGGTGGGGCTTTCTTCGATACACCGGAGATTCATTCGGTTGTTGTTACGCTAGCAGCTCTTCTTTATCCGTTTGACAAATTGGCTGTGCCTGCGGCTCTTTCATCTGCATGGCTCGGTTGCTCACTCGATGATCTTTCATCCATCAAAAAACAATTCGACACCTTCGATTATAGGAACATCGATCTATCCGATGTCTCAAATACGAGACACCGACCATTGCAAATATTAAAAATACTCCACGAAGGTATACTAAAGCATACCCCGATTGAATTTGTGGATGCGTTCTTGAAAGAAACGCATGCCATCACCCATGCTGAATTTCGGGTGAATGCCCAGCAAGTGAAAGAAAATTTACGAAAGCTCGCCTGGCTCGCCCATGAATTTGAAAGTTCCCATTCCCAAAACATCGGGGAATTTTACCAATGGTTGTCTCACTTATCCGAAGCTTCGCGGGAAACGCCTGAAGCCACACCGTCTGCGGAGTCCAACGCCATTCAGATGATGACGATCCATACATCCAAAGGTTTGGAGTTTCCTGTCGTCTTCTTGGCCAATTTTGTGTCTAAGATTCAAGAAGGTTCGGCAGTTTACGCCAATCGATTTGATCAAAAACTTGAAATTCGGATTGGTGACAAAGACTCATTATTGAAAACGGAAGGATTTGAAGAGCTTGCCGAACGTGAAAAGGAATTGTTTATGGAGGAAAAAAAGCGATTGATGTACGTCGCCATGACCCGTGCTCGCGACATTATCGTTGTTCCATCATTGGTGGAAGGCAATGGTTACCAGCAATTGTTGGAGCCGCTCATGTCACAAGCCACCAAATTCAAAAACTTTGATTACTCCAAAACCAAAATCGACAAACAACTCCCACTTCAACCCGAAAAATCCATGGCCAAGGTTCTGGATATCGAATTTTTAAAACAAATTCCCAAGGGATATCCACGTATAACAGCGACCGAACAAAAGGAAATGCCGGAGGTGAGTCAGCTTGCTCCTGCAAGGAAGTACTTCGAACGACCCAAGATCGGTATCGCATTTCATGAATATGTGGAGCGTTCTACCAGCGAAAAACTTCAACTGAACCTGATGAATCAAATCTCCATTGAGCATGGAATCGAAAATCAAAAGGAAGAGTTGGAAAAGCTCGTCACAACTTATCTCAACAGTGATCTCTACCATCGAATTCAAAAATCCAAGCAAGTCTTGCGTGAAGTTCCATTCAGTTATTTTGATAATGGCATTCTGACCGAAGGTTATATTGATTTGCTCTTCAAAGAGCCTGACGGTTGGACTATCCTCGATCTCAAAACCGACCAGATCTCCGAATCCCAGCTGAAGGAACGTTCGCAATTCTACACCCAGCAGCTCTCCATCTATGAAACCGCGATGAAGCAGATGGATATGGCTGTAAAGAATAAAATTTTGTATTTCGTGAGATTAGATAAGACCGTCACTATTTAAGAATGCAATTTAAAGTTAAGAAATCATCTCTGGTTGAGGAAAAAATCTTCGGCAATCGTTAAATAATCGATTTTTGTTTTCTTCCGATGATGAAATACAAAATGCTGCCTAGAAAAGGCAGAAGGATAACAACAATGACCCAAACGATTTTGTTTTTGCCGTGAAAATTGCTTTTAAGAATATCCACCAAAGCAATAATCATCAGAATCAGTGAAACGATACCAATTTGTGGATAACCAATGTCCATACAACCTCCAATTTTTAAGTCATATGCTTATTATGATAAGTTGACCACATGAAAAAAGTTAAAAAATCATCTTTGGCTGAGGAGTTGGAGCAAATTCCGAACATCGGAAAAGCGTGCGCGCAAGATCTGCGGTTGATTGGAATTACAAAGCCAGAGCAGCTCAAGGGAAAAGATGGAATGAAGTTGTACGATAAACTTTGCCGTGTAACTGGCGTTCGTCATGATCCCTGCATGGCTGACACGCTACTTGCAGCAGTGGATTTTATGAATGGTGGTGCTGCCAAACCATGGTGGACATTTACCTCCCACCGAAAAAAAATCTTTGCCAATCGTTAAATTTTTCGTTTGTGGGATCGCTGGTTTCGCAATCGAAATATCAAATGCTGTATCGTTTCAATGTAGAATAAACGATATAAATCCATATGTTATATCAAATATTTAGTTAAAGTTTTGGGCTGTTTGAGTGTGCTTATATTGATCGGATGTTAAAGCAAGCAAGTGTAAATCAGATACGCAAGGGGCTGGTCGGTCGCAAAGATGGCTACATCGTGATCGGGATGTGCACCTACCCAAGAGGTCTTCGCAAGGAATTGCATGATGAATACCGAAACGACCTTGCACCCGATCGCGCACTTTTCAAAGATTTCAAACATTATCAAAAATCATTGGGCCATGAAGAAGCTTTTCAGAAATCGGATTATGAGCGACGTTTTTCATTATCTGAATCTGGATTTGATCATCTTCAATACCTAAGTGATTTGAGCAAAGAACAAGATGTGTATCTGGTGTGTCAGTGCGAAGTCGGGCAAAGATGCCACCGTGAAATTTTGATGTTGATTGCGCGCCGGCAATTTGGCGCACCCATTGATCGAATCTTTAACCGATATCTTTGCAGCTAATTCAAAAAATGCTCGTCAGTGATTTTAAAATCCGATAAGTGAATTCCATGTATTCGAAAATTTGGGTGTGCTTACTTGTGTTGGCCGGGATCATTCCAAGTCATTTGGCATTGGCAAATGACTTATCCGCATTTAAAAGTCGCACGAAATACGAGCAATTGAATATTCAAGCAATTCAAGCGTGGGAATCATATGAGCAGGTTGAAAAATATTTTTTTCTTTTGAGGGACACCCGCTTTATCAAGGATCCAAGAATAGAAGGGTTCAAACGTCGAATCAGCTGGATGCTCCCAGATTTCGGATGTGACGCCCGAGCGGCGATTGGGGTTGAATTTCTCAAAACGTTTAAGGAATTGCCTCTGCCCAATAAGATTTTCATCTTCGATAACACCAATGAGAATAAGCTTGTGGCAAAAACCGCATTCTCCTTATGGGGAGACGTGGAATGGGTGGACCACGTGTCGCTCGCGGTGCGCGTGAAAAACGAAGTATATGTATTGGACCCTTCCATCGAACTATCCCGACCTTTGAAACTTGTTGAGTGGATTGCTGCGATGACGGATAGCCCGGAAAATGTAAGTTTTTCAATTTGCAACCCAAATACTTTTGATTTTTCAAAAAGCTGCAGTCAACCTGAGATCGAGTTGCAAAAAGCGAAAGCGCAGCACAATAGAAGTCTTGTTTTAGAGAGAAAAAGAGTTAAAAAATTGGGATTAGACCCGGATCTTGTCCTTGCCGATGCACCACCCTGGTCCAAATAGCGATTATTGTTTTACAAACGTGGAGCTAGCGCTATTGCCGTTGCGTAATGTTTTGAGGATCATATAGATTAAAAAACCGTTGAGCAGATGCCATAAGAAATGCGTGCCGATCGGCCATATTGGGCAAAGTTGCATGTCCATCGACCGAAATATCAAACATAATGTGAAGATTCCGCTCGCTCGCCAGAAATGTTTTTTTAAATCCGATTTTTTTATCGTCAAATAAATTGCAGTCCCCAAAAAAACTGCGAGCGCCGGAGAATAAATGTGAGAGTTGTTCACGATGCTTATTTTTATTTTATTGAGCAGGGCAAAGCTGAGAATAAATATGATAAGCCCCAGAACACTGAGCCATCGAGGCCATTGAAAAATATGGATAAAAATAAAACTAAAATAAGCCAACATGAGGACCGCGATGGGAATGATGTCCGCCAGACTGGACCATCGGTTGGCAAATGTGTGGAATAAGAAACTTCCCACTCCTACGACAAGCGTCAATATGGACAATACCCAAAGCCAAGCTGAACCTTTGTATTTTTTAAGCCACAGAGGAATTAAAAACACCAGGGCCGCGATAACAAATGAAATATTGGATAATGCATTGATGGGCTCCGCCCAAAAATCGGCTGATATTCTTTCACAATAGATATCAATCGGAGCAAACCAATCCATGAAGGATTGTTACCTTGAAATAGCCAAAAATTCCAAATTCTGTAATAGATAAGTGACATGCTCAAAAACATCTTTGCATTCATTCTGGGCCAAATGCTTGTTGTGAATGCTTTTGCTGCTTGCTCTGGAAAAGATGCCGGCCTCTCAAGGGAATCGGTTATTCAAGATTTGCAGCAGCTTGAAACTGAATTTAAAAACAAGTACGCCCTGTATGATCTGAAAAAAGACATTTTTGAAAGTGAATTGAAAAAAATCCGAGATGGTTTGCAACCTGAAAATTGCACATCAAGTGTTGTATTGAGTTTGGCAAAAATGTTGGCGCAGCTTGAAGATGGTCACACCTCCATTGATTCGTTCGACAAATATTTCGAAAAAAAATACCTTCCGTTCCAAATTTCAAGAATTCCCAACAAAATGGAATATCGGTATGTCGCTTATACGTTTACCGCTGAAAAAAAGCGCTTTCTAAAAGAGCGTTTCCCTTTTGTCACCCATCTTGACGGGGTGCCAATCCAAGATTGGATCGATACTGCAAGCCAATACAGGCTTGCCGGCCGGAAATACGTCAGCGAAAAATTTGGCTTGTCCAAGGCGAAAAATGTTGGATTTATGCGCAAGGTCCTCAATCTTCCCAAAAACGATACGATCAAGGTTGGACTTTTTGATGGAAGGAAAACCGCCGAAGTAAATTTAAAATTATCTGAAATCGCGGAAAAATTGCCGCCATTGCCGTTCAATCGATCCAAACTGTATGAGAAGGATAATATCGGTTATTTGAGAATTTATGACATGGCGACCTTTGATGAACTTTTGGAATACGATTTGTTTTATGAGAAGAACCTGATTTCTGAATACATGATGCAAGACTCAACTACCTTGGCAATCCATTATATGATGGAAAAGTTCAAAACGACCCGAGCTTTGATCATTGATATACGGGGAAATCCCGGAGGAAGCCGCAATATCATCCAAGCTTTGCTGCCATATTTATTAAAAGAAGCTGCTCCTTTGGTTTATAATATCAGTGCGTATCGCGTAAAAGATCCCGGAGATCACCCGAAGATTCGGTTCTCCAAACCGTTGGCAAAAAATCAGTTTCATCCGAACGTTTCAAAAGATGTAATGGATGGTTTCCGATCTTACTATTTCACTTCGGCTTCGACAATGGATCGGAGCAGCAATATTTTCCATTATAATCATCCGGTTGTTGTTTTGATGGATGACTCGGATTATAGCGCTGCTGATAATTTGGCCAACGCTTTATCCCAAATTGAAGGAATAATCACAGTTGGTACGGAAACGGCTGGAGGAAGCGGTGGTCCGCAATCTGTTTCATTAAAAAATAGCGAAATCAAAATCAAGTATTCTTTTATGGCTTCTTTTAAACCTTCGGGTGAATTGTACAATGACCGCGGCACGGTTCCTCAACACATCATTGATCCAGATCCAGAATTTTTCATCGGGAAAAGCGACCCGGTTTTGGACTATGCTCTAACGTACTTAAAACAGAGTTATTTGAAACCTTGAATGACTGTGATAGAGGAGAAATATGAAAAAAATAACATTTGTTTTAGTATTGGTAACATTAATTTCATTTGGTTATGCCAAGGAGACGCCCATGAACTGGAATGGTTTGACGAAGGGACAAATTGATTTGGGTTTGCCATTGTTGACGGTCAAAGGCTCCAAAGGTTTTTTGGCTTGCGGTTATGTGAACGTCGAAACCTGCAACAAAACATCCGAAGCGTGCGCGATTGTCAGCGGTGTCAAAACCCATGATGACATGTTGAAGGCGCAGATCAAGGCCGTATCCGACAAAGCCAAGGAGCTTGGCATTACAGTCGGCATGACCGGACAAGAAGCCCTGAATATCTTGCGATAAATTTTTTTCAAATTTCAAGGGTTCTTGAAGAAAATAAAACGGAGGATGCCATGAAAAAATTCTTGGCTGTATATATTGGATCACCTGATCCGGCTGCGATGGAAAAATGGAAAGCGATGCCGGAGAGCGAACGAAAGAAAAAAGAATTCGCCGGCATCCAGGCATGGATGAATTGGGCTGAAAAAAACTCAAAGTCCATCAAAGATAACGGAAATCCATTGGGCAAAACCAAACGCATCGATAAAAGCGGCATCTCGGACACAAAAAATTTATTAACAGCCTATACGGTTGTGGAAGCTGAGTCGCATGAAGCAGCAGCCAAATTGTTTTTGAATCACCCGCATTTCACCGAATTCCCTGGCGAATCCATCGAAATCATGGAGTGCCTGCCTCTGCCAACCATGTGACAAATTAGCAATTTCAAGAGCGACATCCGTCAGTTAAATAGTGCTTTTTTTCACTTATTTTTCTTGGGCTTAAAAAAAATAGGAGTAAATTAATTTGACCTTAATTAACTGGAGGAAATGTCCATGAAATTTAATCGATCTAGAATAGTAGCTTTATCATTTTTGTTGCCTGTTTTTTTTGCGGCGCTTTTTTATGCCTGCAGCAGTAGCGGAACGATCACGGCAACAGCAGATCCTGAATCAAGATCTTCACTTGCCGCTGGCGATGATATCGTTGTTACATTTTCGGATTCGGTTGATCCAGACTCCCTTGAATTGGGTGGGAACATGGCTGATGAAGCCGATGAGGCAACATGGTCCAGCGATAATACGGTGCTTGCCATCAAACCAGCCTCATCATGGGATACTTCGGTTGCAGGAACACTTACAATTGATGTGAATGACAAAGATGGAAAAGCCGTTGATACGGTTGATTTGGAATATACTGTCACGATTGCGCTTACAAAATTTCAATCGGCCAAAGTCGTCATTGGTCAAACTGATTTCAACAATCAATCCAGTGGAACAACTTCAAGCAAGTTTTCCGCTCCTTATGGCAACGCAGGTTTTGGTGATGGAAAATTGATTTTGCCGGACTGGAGCAATAACAGAACCTTGGTATTCAACTCCATTCCCACAGCCAATGGTGTGCACGCCCATACTGTGATTGGACAAGCTGACTTCACAAGCAGTGGAGCTGGTAATAATGCCGATGAAAGTGGTGGTCCGGTGACTGTTCAGGTTTATAAAGGAAAGCTGTTTGTATTGGATTATGGAAACAACGATTTGAGAATTTACAATACCATTCCTACATCCAGCGGAGCGGAAGCAGACGTAGTTGTAGGGCATCCGTCCTTCGGCTCCAGCAGCTCGGACTGTACAGCCACCAAAATGGCAAGCCCGGAAAGCTTCATGATTGTGGATGATAAACTTATTGTTGCTGATAGCGACAATAACCGTGTGTTGATTTGGAACTCAATTCCAACGACCAATGGTCAAGCTGCAGATCTTGTCCTTGGACAACACAACTTCACAACTTGCCAAAGCAACGATGATGATCAAGATGGTGTTGATGACGGTCCGCCAAGCCAACGTACTTTGTATTTTCCAACCGGCATTTGGTCGGATGGAACAAAATTGGTGGTTGGAGATGAATCCAATAACCGTGTGTTGATTTGGAACGAATTCCCAACGACCAATTTCAAAAAAGCAAATGTTGTTTTGGGTCAGGCGGATTTCACGCATAACGCTGCTAATGATGATGATCAAGATGGATCAAGTGACAGCAATCCTACTTCAAGGACTCTGTACGATCCATATGATGGTATTGCATCCAATGGAACGCAATTGTTTGTCGCTGATAGCAGCAACAACCGTATTTTGATCTGGAACACTTTCCCGACGGAAAACTTCGAAAGAGCTGACAATGTGTTGGGTCAGAACAGTTACACAACCGGTGAATACGATGACTTGAATCAAGATGGAAGCAATGATGCTACTGCATCAGCCAAGACATTTGATTATCCTGCAGGACTTTTGTTGGTAGGAAATCAATTGATCGTGACAGATGAAAGCAATAACCGTTATATGATTTTTAACGGTCAATAATCTTGAAGGAATAATGGCAGAAGGGGCGGATCGAAAGATCCGCCTTTTTTTATAGGATCAAAATATGTGGTTTCATTATTTATTGGTTTTTCTCGGTGCGTTTCTGTTTGACGTTGTTCCTTTTCCATTTCTTCCAGCTTTTACCATCATGGTTTTTTTGCAAATCAAGTTCGATTTGAATATCTGGTGGGTCATTTCAATCGGTGTGATCGGTTCCATCTTGGGAAGATATGTCCTTACTTTATACATCTCACACCTCTCCGGTAAATTTTTCAAACGCTCCAAGAACGAAGATATTCAATTCCTGGGGAAAAAAATGAAACAGGGTGGTTGGAGAGGCCAACTTGCCATCATCGCATATTCCTTGTTGCCGCTCCCGACAACTCCGTTATTTGTTGCCGCAGGAATATCCAAAATCAATCAGTTGTACGTCATTCCAGCTTTTTTTATTGGGAAATTCACAAGTGATGCAGTTGTAGTGCATTTGGGAAATTATACGTCAAAAAACATTTCGAGCATTGCAAAGGGTGCCTTATCGGCGAAATCAATTGTCGGTCTAGTGATGGGGGTTGTGCTTCTGTTCGCCATTTTATTCGTGGATTGGCGGACCCTCATTCAAAAGAAAAAATTTCGGTTAAAATTTAAGATATGGAAGTAGCCCAAATTGCCTCAATTTTATTGGTTGAGTACCAATTTTCCTGAACCATATAAACATCCACGATTTTAAACGGTTTTTCCAGTGGCATATGGGTTGCAGATTTAGGAGCAACCCATAACCCTTAAGGAGATGATATGAGCAACGATAGAAACCAACAAAGCCCAGGTAAACAAGGCGAAAAGCAAAACATGATCGACACCGATAATGACGGAAAATTCCGTCAAAAAGGTGATACCAGTGATCATGGCGATCCGCGTTCACCTTATGGCAAAGGCGGCCAAAACCAAAAATCCGATGATTCTGAGTCAGAAACTGACACGGAATAGTTTTCTTGCGTTTGTATATGGAAAGAAGCGAGCCAAAAGTTCGCTTCTTTCCGATCTAATTGAGGGTTTATGTTTCGAGATAGAGTTCATGCAGGCCAGAACCTCGCCGCAAAAATCAAACTTAAAAATTACTCCGATCCGATTGTGATCGCTCTTCCGCGCGGCGGGGTGCCCGTCGCCGCAGAAATTGCAAAGGAACTCGACTCACCGATGGACGTGTTGATTGTTCGCAAACTCGGTGCACCCCAATATCCTGAATTTGGATTCGGCGCCGTAACCGAAGGCGGTTTCTACATTCTCAATCCCGATGTGGTGACGATGCTTGACTTCAAGGAAAGTGAAATCAAATCCGTTCTTGAACATGAAAAAAAGGAAGTTGAGCGAAGAACCCAAACCTATCGCGGCAGTCGGCCCATGGAGAGCGTCCAAGACAAAATAGTCATCCTTGTGGACGATGGACTTGCCACAGGATTTACGGCAGCCGTTGGTGCGGAAAAACTCAAGCAATTGGGCGCAAAAAAAGTGGTGCTTGCGATTCCAGTCTGCTCTCCGGACAGCGCTTTGTTTTTGCAAAAATATGTCGATGAAGTTGTTTGCCTGCAAAGCCCGGAATTTTTCTTGAGCGTCGGTTCATATTACGATGAATTCGATCAGGTTTACGACACAAGTGTGCTTGAAACTTTATCGCTGTTCCATCCAGCGCCCAAATCCAACGATTTGCTTTTTCAAATCCAAAAATATGCCGTTTCCTTCGGCAGAAACATCGATGACTTGCGGGGTTTGATCGATCACATCAAGGACAAACGTGTGGTGATGCTTGGTGAATCATCGCATGGCACGCATGAGTTTTATCGCTGGCGCAAACTGATTTCCCAAGAATTGATGGAAAAACATGGATTCAAATTTATCGCAATCGAAGGTGATTGGCCACCTTGTCAACGGGTGAATCAATTCATCACGCATCGTTCCGGAAAAAATGCGACGGAGGTTCTCCGACATTTTCAGCGTTGGCCGACTTGGATGTGGGCCAACACCGACTTCAAAAAACTGGTGGAATGGATGGCGCGAAAGAACCACACGCTTGCCAAGCCTGACCAGCTTGGTTTTTATGGATTGGATGTTTATTCCTTGTTCGAATCCATTGATGAAGTGCTGCGGCAACTTCAAAAAATTGATCCTGCCTTGGCGCATCTTGTACAAAGACGTTATGCATGTTTCGACAAATTCGAACGCAATGAACAAATGTATGCGCAATTCCTGTCAAAATTCCTCAAAGGTTGTGAAAAGGAAGTTCTTCAAGCCCTGCGTGATCTTTTGCAAATTCGATTGGATGGAATGGAGGAACAGCACGAGATTTTGTTTGATGCGATTCAAAACGCAAGAATCGTGAAAAATGCCGAAGACTATTATCGGGTCATGATTCAAGGCAACGAAGATTCATGGAATGTGCGGGACCGTCACATGATGGAAACATTGGATATTTTGCTCGACCATCATGGCGAGGATTCAAAGGCGATCGTCTGGGCGCACAACTCACATATCGGCGATTACCGCGAAACCGATATGGTGGATTATGGCCATGTCAACATCGGTGGTTTGGCGCGCGAGTTGTATGGAAATGATCAGGTAGCCTTGATCGGTTTCGGCACTTACACGGGAACCGTGGTGGCAGCGGATATGTGGGGTGGACATACGCAATTCATGAACATACCGCCCGCAAAACCGGAAAGCATTGAAGAATCCATGCATGCCCATGCTTTTGCTTCCGGGGAAAAATCTTTCTACATGTTGTTCGATGAACATGCGCGCGATAGCGAACTTGCAGAAAAGCGGGGACATCGTGCCATCGGCGTGGTTTACCATCCGGAAGATGAACGCTATGGAAATTATGTGCCCACGAGCCTCGCCAAACGTTATGATGCGTTCATTTATTTTGATCAGACCCAAGCACTGAAACCATTACCTGTTCCAATTAAAGCCGAGGAAATTCCGGAAACCTATCCAAAAGGCTTTTAAGAATATTTATTTATTTCCAAAAACTCATGCATATCTTTCGGAAGCGGGGCTTCCCAATGCATTTTTTCATCCGTGACGGGATGGTTGATGGATAATTTCCAAGAATGGAGAAGTTGCCTTGGATGTTCCCAATTTCCACCGCCACCCAAGTCTCCGCGCTTTTCCAGATGGCATAAATAGTTCAAATACTCTTCATCGGGGCGGCCGTACAATTTATCACCGGCAACCGGAAACCCCGCGGCTTCCAAATGAACGCGAATTTGGTTGGTTCGTCCTGACAATAATTCGCATGCAAGCAAGCTGTAACCCCGTAATGTCTGCTGCAGGAAAAATCGTGTGGCGCTTTCCTTATAACCTTCGATTTTATTTTCGGTCAGTTCCCATCGTCTACCAATCACACTGTTATGTCGTGGCCCGATCCAACCGCTTACCAATTTTTCCTTGAAATCAACTTCTCCACGCGCCACTGCCAAGTACCATTTTTTGGTTTCTGGTTCTTCAAATGCTGCCATGAGTTTTCCAGTGAAGCTGCGGTCCTTGGCCAACACCAAAATGCCGGTGGTTTCGCGATCCAACCGATGACCCAAACTTAAATCCGGGTTTCCGGTACGTTGTCGTAAGATGTGAATCAACGTGTTGATAATAAAAACACCTTGTGCATGGACCGGCAAGGGGGCGGGTTTATTCACGACCAAAATGTAATCATCCTCAAATAAAGTTTCAATATCTGTCGCAACCACGGGTTCGGTTCGCTGGGATGTGTAACTCACGCTGTCTTTGAGTTTCAAAGCTTGGTCTGGAGTTGTTGCTTTGCCGTTGATCACGACCTTGCCTTCAATGATTGCATTTAACCAGGCATCCCTGTTTTTATAAGGGAAACGATTGCACAAATAATCAATGAGGCTAACCCCTCCCGGATTATTGTGAATCTTGCTGGTTAACGTAGTGGTTTGATCGGTCATAAAGCTTGGCAGTATGTACTACACCTGCCCGGAATCGCCAAACCTGAATAATCGAGATCTTGTCAGCGGAACAGGCCCAACAGGTACGCAATAAGTAGCACCAACAATACCGTTCCCAATCCAACACCTGCACCGCCGCCATAACCCCAGCGGCCGTATCCGTAGTAACCCCCGCCGCCACCAAAGATTAAAATAATAATTATGATCAATACCAATGTGTTCATAAAAATCCTTTCTCGTTGCTTATGCAACGATGTTGATTTTAAAGGTGCAAATTCGAGGCCATAAGAAAGACCATTTGAAAAATATTTTTTTTGGGAGTAGGATCGCCCCATGATTATCCTCCAGACTTTTCATTCCAGAATCGAAGCCGAAATGGTCAAGTCTTTTTTGAATACCGAAAACATTCCAACATATATCCGGGCAGATAATGAAGGCGGCATGGTTCCTAGTTTGGAATTAACCAATGGTGTGGATTTGCTGATTCAGCCCGAACATCTGGAAAGAGCAAAGGCTCTGCTCAATTCCATACCACTCGATATGTCAGATTTAAAAAACCTAACTCGTTAAACCGCATATTTCTTTATGATCGAAAAAATCATCAGCGGTGGACAGACAGGTGTGGATCGGGCTGCATTGGATATTGCCATGAAATTGGGGATTTCCTGCGGCGGTTGGTGCCCGAAGGGACGCAAGGCGGAGGACGGCATGATTGATTCCAAGTATCCATTGAAGGAAATGGCGTCCGAAAATTATGAAGATCGCACCAGGCAAAATATTTTGGATTCGGATGGAACTTTGGTTTTAACTTTTGGTGATGTTCTGACGGGTGGAACCAAACTAACATTTGATTTGCCACCCAAACTTGGAAAACCACTTTATACAATTGATATGCAGAGCGATATTCAGACAAAAAATTTCCATTCCTGGATTGAACAAAACAATATTCGAATCCTGAATGTGGGGGGCCCCCGCGAAAGTTCAAACCCCGGCAAAGTTTATTTGACGGCTTCCATCGTTCTTTCTCAATTGCTGTTCCATCCTTTTAATCATTGAATTAACCAATGAATCCACATCTTCATGTAAAAATACCCCATGATGATCATTAACTGCAAATGAGCAGGATTACAGATGGCATGGCGGTTGCACAGTTATCATGGTGGAGGAAACCATGAACAGATCGAAACGCACAAATGATGAATTGTTGGGTGAAAGATTATTTCGTTCTAAAAAATTCAAGAGAGGATATGGGGATCCTTACGAAAACTTGAATGGCCAATCCAATCGAGATGGTTATGATCGATCCGAATTGAGCGTGCGAGATCAACATTCAAGTCCGATAGATCAAGATTTCGTCGAAGATTTTGAAGGTGATGAAGATTTTTATGGTGATGATGAAGAAAATCAAAGTGGTTATTCCTCCTATACAGGCGATCAAAACCGCTATCTGGGACAAGGCAATTGGGCTGATGAACAATATGGTGAACATCAATTTGATCACAAAGGCGATGTTGATTATATCAACCAAAATCGCAAAGAAGTTCATGGCATTAGCAGCGTAAAACCAAAAATCATTCATCGTTTACGCCGCCGTTTTTTAGATCGTTAAAAGTAGAATAAAAAATAAAAATAAGATAGAAACACCTTGTAATTATAAGGGTTTTTATGAATCTACTTTGTCAGTACACCAAATCTACAGTCGGTAAAAAAACCATTGTCGCCGCAACCGGCTTAATGCTGATCGGATTTCTTTTCTTTCATATGCTGGGCAACCTTCAAATGTTTGAAGGAAGGGGTCAAACCGTTGAACTCACCAAAATGAATCAATATGCGGCCTTACTCAAAAAAGAAATGGCGCTGCTTTGGATGGCGCGCATCGGACTTTTGGTTGCCGCGTTTCTCCATGTTTTTTTCACCCTTTCCCTTACAGCTCAAAACATGGCGGCACGCCCCCAAGTTTATGCCGTGAAAAAAACATATTCAACCGCCGCTTCTCGCATGATGATTTGGGGTGGATTATTTTTGTTGTTCTATATTATGTATCATTTGATGCATTTTACCTTCGGTACCGCACATCCTGACTTGTTTCATGATAAAGATGTCTATCAGACGGTGGTGGATTCATTTCAAGTCACGGCCATTTCAGGAATTTATATCGCAGCCATGATCGCCTTGTTCATGCATTTATATCACGGCACGGTAAGTCTTTTTCTAACGCTCGGCATGGTCAATCCTGTTCACCAGCGATTGATTAAAAAATTTGGAATCGCTCTTTCAATCATCATCTGCGGCGGATTTATTTCAATACCGCTTTCTGTATGGATGGGATGGATCCAATGAAATTGGACGCTAAAATTCCTGAAGGCGATATTAGGACTAAGTGGGATAACCACAAATTTAAAATGAAGTTGGTGAACCCGGCCAATAAACGAAAATATCATGTGATATGCGTTGGAACTGGACTTGCGGGCGCATCAGCATCAGCTTCACTTGCTGAACTCGGCTACCAAGTTTCTACATTTTGTTTCCAGGACAGTCCCCGTCGTGCGCATTCAATTGCAGCGCAAGGTGGAATCAATGCCGCAAAAAATTATCGCAATGACGGCGATAGCATCTGGCGATTATTTTATGACACTGTCAAAGGCGGAGATTACCGTTCACGTGAAGCGAATGTTTACCGTCTCGCTCAGGTCAGCGTAAATATTATCGATCAATGCGTAGCCCAAGGCGTTCCATTTGCACGTGAATATAGTGGCCTTTTGGATAATCGTTCCTTTGGTGGAGCGCAAGTTTCCAGAACTTTCTATGCCAAAGGTCAAACGGGTCAACAATTGTTGCTTGGAGCTTACCAAGCGCTTGAACGACAAATCCATGAAGGCACCGTGAAAATGTATCCCCGCACTGAAATGCTGGATTTGATTGTAATCGACGGAAAAGCACGCGGTGTCACCATCCGAAATCTTGTCACCGGGGAAATCACGGCCCATGTTGCCGATGCCGTTGTTCTCGCAACCGGTGGTTATGGAAATGTATTTTATTTGAGTACCAATGCCAAAGGTTGCAACGTAACCGCAACGTACCGTGCGTATAAAAAGGGCGCAGGATTTGCCAACCCATGTTTCACGCAAATCCATCCGACCTGCATTCCGGTTTCGGGTGATTATCAATCCAAATTGACATTGATGTCCGAGTCCCTTCGCAATGACGGACGCATCTGGGTCCCCAAAAAACAAGGCGACAATCGTCATCCCAATGAAATCCCGGAATCAGAACGCGATTATTATTTGGAACGCCGTTACCCCGCGTTCGGAAATTTGGTTCCTCGTGATGTCGCATCCCGCGCGGCCAAAGAACGATGTGATGCGGGCTATGGCGTGGGCGAAACCAAATTGGGTGTCTATTTGGATTTCAAAGATGCCATCAAACGATTGGGCAAAGAAGAAATCGAAGCCCGCTATGGAAATCTTTTCGACATGTATTACAAGATCACGGACGAAAACCCTTATGAGCGTCCGATGAGAATTTATCCTGCAATCCATTACACCATGGGTGGGCTGTGGGTGGATTACAATTTGATGAGCAACATCGACGGACTTTTTGTCATCGGTGAAGCCAACTTTTCGGATCATGGTGCAAACCGTCTGGGTGCGAGTGCTTTGATGCAAGGTTTGGCGGATGGATATTTTGTGTTGCCGTATACGATCGGTCATTATTTCGCGAATTCTCCGCACGACAAAATTGACAACGGTCACCCCGAAGTTCAGCGTTCCATCAATGATGTGAAAGCACGCATCAACAAATTCCTATCCATCAAAGGCAATCAAACGGTGGATTCATTCCACAAAAGATTGGGGCACATCATGTGGAATGATTGCGGAATGAGCCGCACCAAAGAAAGTTTACTCGATGCCATGAAAAAAATTCCGCAGCTTCGCGCGGAATTCTGGAAAAATGTTTCGGTGACCGGAACCGGGGAAGAACTCAATCAAAATTTGGAGCGTGCAGGCCGTGTTGCGGACTTTTTGGAATTTGGCGAGCTCCTGATCCGGGATGCACTTACTCGTGAAGAATCATGCGGCGGCCATTTCCGTGAAGAATACCAGACCCCAGACGGTGAAGCCAAACGCGATGATGAGCACTTTCAGCATGCATCAGTGTGGGAATATAAGGGTGAAAACCAAGAGCCGCAGCTTCACAAAGAACAACTGGAGTTCGAATACGTGAAGCCTTCGCAAAGGAGCTATAAATGAACCTGACATTGAAGGTCTGGAGACAGGAATCTCCAAAAGCAAAAGGCAAATTCCAGGAAATCAAAGCTGAAAACATCAGTGAACATTGTTCATTTTTGGAAATGTTGGATGTGGTGAATGAAAAACTTGAAGCACAGGGCAAGTCACCGATTGCATTTGATCATGACTGTCGTGAAGGAATTTGCGGCATGTGTTCTTTGATGATCAATGGATACGCCCATGGACCTGAGCAAGGAACCACAACTTGCCAATTACATATGAGACATTTCAAAGATGGCGACACCATCGTGATTGAACCATGGAGGGCCAAAGCTTTTCCGGTGATCAAGGATCTTTGCGTGGATCGAAGTTCATTTGACAGGATCATCCAGGCCGGAGGTTACGTCAGTGTTTCAACCGGCTCAGCCCCGGACGCCAATGCCATTTTGGTGGCAAAAGACAACGCGGACAAATCATTCAATGCAGCAGCATGCATCGGATGCGGAGCATGTGTCGCCCAATGCAAAAACGCCAGCGCGCATTTGTTTGTTTCGGCAAAAATCACGCATTTGAATTTATTGCCCCAAGGCCAAGCTGAAGCCAAAAGCAGGACCCTGAATATGATCGCTCAAATGGATAAGGAAGGTTTCGGCGCTTGCACCAATACCGGCGATTGCGAAGCAGTTTGTCCGAAGGAAATCAAAATGAATCACATTCATTTTATGAATCGCTCATTTATCAAAGCGATGTTCACCAAAGACAAATAATACGATCAGGTATTTTTCAATTTTGCTTCCATGGTGATTTTTGCATGAAGCACCTTGGAAACTGGACAGCCTGTCTTTGTTTTTTCTGCTGCTTGATCCAATTGTTCTTGTGTCGCTCCGGGAACGATGGCTGATACCGTGAGATGAATGGCGGGAATATGCCAACTTTCACCGTCTTTTTCCAAACTTACTTCCGCCGAGGTTTCAATGGAATCAGCAATCAAGTTTTGCTTTCCAAGTTCGGCTGAAAGGGCCATGGTAAAACAAGCGGCATGGGCAGCGCCGATCAACTCTTCGGGGTTTGTTCCTTTTTCGTCCCCAAACCGAGCATTAAATCCGTAGGGTGCGTGGTTCAATTGCCGGCTTTCAGTGGAAATGCACCCTTTTCCTTCTTTCAACGTTCCATGCCAAATTACCGATGCGCTTTTTTTCATTCATCCTCCATATGGTTACATTATTCCCATGCAATATAGGGGCCTATTTAAAAATGAATTAAAGCCTCCATTGATAAGAATGAATGAGGAAAAAAGCCCTTGAAACATTCGATTTGGTATCGGAATTGCTATGAAATTGGGGATAGGAAATTTACATGTATGGAAAAGAAGATCTATATTGGAACTGCCGCTTGGAATATTCCCAAAATGTTTTCCCATTTGTTCGGGACTGCTGCCGTATATCCAATTCTTAAACGTTATGCCTCGGTTCTCAATGCTGTTGAAATCAATTCTTCATTTTATAAAGATCATCTTCCCAAAACCTATGCTCGTTGGTCCAACCTAGTTCCCGAAAACTTTCGTTTTTCGGTCAAGCTTTCACGTGTTTTCACGCACGAACAAAAACTTCAAGTGGAAAAAAATGATGTCCGAGATTCTTTATCAGCCATTCAAGAATTAGGAGCCAAATGGGGAGTCTTACTCATTCAACTACCGCCAAAACTTCAATTCAATGAAAAGATTGTGCGAAGATTCTTTGAGAACATACGTTCTGTTTATTCAGGTCATATCGCTCTTGAACCTCGACATCAAACATGGACCGATCGAAGTGCGGTTCAAGTCTTACAAGATTTTCAATTATCCAAAGTTTGCGCAGATCCTGAACGATGTGAAATTGCGGATGAATACTGTGGGTGGCAGAATCTTAAATATTATCGGTTGCACGGGACACCGGAAATTTACAAAAGCAACTATCAAAAAGAACGCCTAAATTTAATCTCCCAAGACATCCAAAAATGCAATTCTGAAACGTGGTGTATTTTCGATAACACCACGTTTGGATTTGCCTCTGAAAATGCAATTATGCTCCAAAAATTGATCCATTAATGACGCAAAGTAGCATAGATATGGCTGATTTATGAAATTTTTAGTCACATTTTAAAAAAAGATTTGCAAAATTTATTTTGATTATGTTAGGGACTTTAAAAACTATCGGGGAGAAGACATTGGGTAAATCGTCTTTAGAATCCACATTCCACACGCTTTTGGGTCGTGCTCCGATTGCTATCTGGTCGATCGCAAAAGATGGAACCTATCTCATGTGCGATGGGAAAGGTCTGGAATCCCTTAACTTAAAACCCGGAGAACTCGTCGGCAAGAACTTTTTTGAATTCCGGAAAAATTCGCCAAGGCTTGTTGAGAATGTGAAACGCGCACTTGAAGGTGAAACATTCCGCGCCGACGTGTTCCACCAGAACATTTGGCTGGATACATGGTATACGCCTGAATATGATTCGAATGGAAATGTTATTTCGATGATTGCGATATCGATCGAAATCGATGAGCGTAAAAAAAATGAGGAGCAATTGAAAATTGCCCGCGAGCAAGCCGAAACAAGAAGTGAGGCAAAAAGCCGTTTTCTTTCGCATGTCAGCCATGAGATCCGGACACCCATGACCACGATTTTGGGTTTTTCAGAAATTCTCAAGAAAGAGGGGATTTCGGAAAAAGACCGCGCTCTTTTCGTGGAGAAAATCGAACGTGGAGGCAAATCGCTATTGCGTCTTGTGGATGATCTTCTGGATATTTCAAAAATTGAAGCGGGAAAAACAACGGTCGAAAAAAAACGAGTGAACCTAACCGAGTGGCTCAGTGAAGTGGTTTCTTTCATGGAATTTACGGCTTCCAAAAAACATATTATCTTGGATTTGAAGTATGAGGGCAAAAAACCAAAAACAATCTACACGGACATCAATCGCGCCCGGCAGATTCTTACGAATCTTTTGAGCAATGCCATCAAATTTACTGAAAAAGGGGCGGTGACATTGACGGTTCGCTGCTATACGGGCAATACTTCAAGCGATGATGTAATCGAATTCGAAGTTGAAGACACCGGGGCCGGAATAATTCCTGAAAATCAGAAAAATTTATTCAAACCTTTCGGACAAGGTGACAAATCCATATCCGGAAAATATGGCGGAACAGGGCTTGGACTGTTTGTTTCAAAGCAGTGGGCTGAGCGAATGGGCGGATCACTGGAGCTTGTTCGAAGCGAGCCTGGAAAAGGCAGTTGTTTCCTCGCAAGAATCAAAGCCGGTCCATTCGATTAATGATTTCTTAATGTCATTAACTGTCTCTTAACTGGTTGATCAGAAAATTCGTTGTATGCTTTGAGCATGAAATCAATCATTCAATTATTCAATATTGTGTTTGATCTTCTACAACCCCAGCCATCATTTGATCGAGTATCCCTGCAGATGATCAGGTTTGACGTTCCGGATTCAACGGAGCCCAAACCTGTCGTGGCATTCATCCCAAAAGACTACTTGTACTATCAAGTGCATGAAATCGAAGATGATACGTGGAACTATGTCGCATCAGTGCATGACAAGGCTGTAGGCGACGATATCCGAATCTAGGGTTGAGAAGATTTATTTTTGCATTGGCAATTTGATGCGGATCAACTGTGTTTTTTCTCCGGTAATTCCAAAATCATTGTCATTGACCAGTAACCATTCATCATTTCCAAGATAGGTCATCCCTTCCATCTTCAAAGGAAGTTTGTCCTTCAAATCGGCGCTATCCAATAATAATTTCTTGGATAGAATTTTGATCTTCGCTTTTTTGAACCCTGCATCATCCAACTGCTCCAACGCTGGACGTAATTGCTCATCATTCCATTTGGAATCAATGTTGTTTTTGGAACTTATTTTCACGACATACAACTTGGTCGTTTTGGAGATGTTTTCCAAAACAAGCAATTGATCCGCGTCAATCATGGTCATTTCCGATACCTTGACATCATTGGGCACATCGACATTGTCATCGCGGAAAGTTTTGGGATCATCCAGCAAATATGCATATTGTTGGTCTGTTTTTTGGGTTCCAATATTTAATCGAAAAAAACGAAGGACGCTTGTTTTGGTCCGGCCTTGACCGTCGGGATGGCGCAAAGGACTCTGCAATGCATAATAAAGATATTGTTCGTCTGGTGAAAGTGCAAGAGCTTCAATGCCTCGGTTCGGCCAATTTTTGGCGACAATGACAGGCAGTTCGTTCCCGGGAATCAATCGCTTCAACAATTTGCCATTGCTGTCGACATGCAAAATGCTCGGCAGATATTCATCGGAAATGTAAAACGTTCCGTCTTTTAATTTTACGATGGCTTCGGAGTCCAAACCCTGCGGATCGTAAGGCAAAGGTTTCCCGTCCAAACCGATTCCAACATCGGCATTGGGCGTGGGCAAACCAGTCAATTCTTTGCCCTGATCATCCTTAATTTTAATGGTTTCCAGAATTTCGTATTTATCTGGGCTGAGTTTAACTTTATAAATGGTTGGCGTGTATTTTGGTTCCGGAAAGATATATCCTTTTTTGTCGCTAAGTTTTACGTTCAATAGATCTCTTGCCAAATCTTGGGGAAGATTGGGACCTCGATCGGTGACAAAATAAACAATATCCGGTTCACTGATGGGATGAAATGCACCTGAACCGAGGCCCACTGTGAGTGTGAGCGACTTGCCGTGATTAGTAACTTTCGTCAAAGGCAACTCCAAAGGTTGTATTTTGGTCTCAAATGAAAAGGCGAGCGTAGGAAATAACAAAGCTAAGATAATGTACATGAAGACTTTATATCTGAAGTCCAGATAATCTCAAGTCTCTGAAAAAAATTTAGTCTTTAATTCATTTGACGTGATCTATCGATTTGGTACGGAATGGTCATGTTCAAAAAAATATTGTTCGCTGTCTTTATTGTGATTGCCATTGTTCTGATTTTTGCATCTACCAGACCCGATACATTTCATGTTGATGCTTCACAGGTCATCAAGGCACCACCCGAAAAGATTTTTCCATATCTTAACAACCTGCATGCATGGAATGAATGGTCCCCGTTTGAAAAGGGAATTGAGATGAAAAAAACTTACAGCGGACCGGAAGAGGGTGTTGGAGCTTCACTGAAATTCGAAGGTGATCAAAGTGGTTCCGGGACATCCACCATTTTTGGCTCTGCTTATCCCAATAAAATTTACATTAGGCTCGTAATGACCAAACCCCTCCATTGTGACAACAATGTTGTGCTGACGTTGAAACCCCAAGCTGATGGTACGTTGGTCAATTGGGCCATGAGTGGTCATGTCAGTTTGATTGGGAAAATCATGGGTTTGTTTTTTAGCGACAAGATGGTGCGTGAGCAATTTGCAACTGGCCTTGCCAATTTAAAAACATTGGTTGAAACTAATTCCGCTCAATAACCTAAAATTTAAAATAAAAGATTTTGACTTCGGGCAAGGCCGCAGGGATCGAACGTAGCAGGCTACTGCCTGTGAGGCTCGCGAACGAGCGAGAACGCAGCATGAAGGTAAAAGATTTATTTTGATTTAATTTTTTCGCCGGACTCGGCCGCAAACTGCTTCAACAATTCTTCCTGTTTTTTGGTCAGACGTTTGGGAATCAAAACACTGACTTCAAAGAAAATATGCCCGCGTTTTTTGGTGCGCAGGCTTGGAATTCCTTTACCTTTGAGCGTGACCACTTCACCCGACTGTGTTCCTTTTTCAATTTCAATTTCTTCTTTGCCTTCCAATGTTGGCACTGTGATTTTGCATCCAAGGGAGGCTTGGACCATTCCGATTTCAATTTTTCCGTAGAGATTTTCCTCTTCCCGGTGAAACACATCATGGTTGGGAACGCGTAGATGAATGTACAAATCACCCATGGGTCCGCCCTTGCGTCCACCGTGTCCTTGTTGGGTCACCCGAACATTCATTCCGTTTTCAACACCTGCGGGTATGGTGACCGAAACTTTTTTCTTTTCAACGATGCGCGCGTTGCCCTTGCAGGTTTTGCAAGGATCTTTCACAATCCGGCCCGCACCATTGCATTCAGGACAAGTTGTGGCGATGGAGAAAAATCCTTGGCGCTGCTGAACCTGTCCATATCCCTGACACGTTGGACAAGTTGTCGGCATATGGCCGGCTTGCGCTCCCGAACCATGGCAGATGTTGCATTCGATTTCACGCTCAACTTCGATCTCCTTTTCGCAACCGAAAGCAGCTTCCTCGAATGAAATCTTCAATCCGATTTGCAGGTCTGCACCTTTTCGTGGGGCATCCGGATTTCGTGAACGTCCGCCTCCGAATCCAAAAAATGAATCAAAGATATCGCCAAAATTCGAAAAAATATCCTGAGCATTGGAGAAACCATGATGCATGCCCCGACGATCCAAACCTTCATGCCCGTATTGATCGTAAATGCTTCGCTTTTCGGGATCTTTGAGAACTTCGTAGGCTTCAGCGCATTCCTTGAACTTTTCAATGGCTTCCTCATTGCCCGGATTCAAGTCAGGATGATATTTTTTGGCCAATTCGCGGTAAGATTTCTTGATCTCCACTTCAGTGCAAGTTCTGCTTACACTTAAAATTTCGTAATAGTCTCGCTTGGTCATAAAGCCTTACATTTGGAATTATACTATTAATATAGGTCCGGTCTTGAAAAAGAAAAGGCCACGGAATGAAACATTCCATGGCCTTTTGTTAAATTAAAGCAATGGCCCGTTAGATTTTGCCAGCTAAGCCGGAGCAAACAACGAAGGCCAAAATAACCAAGGATTCAACAAGCGCCAAACCTACCAACATGGGGATGAACACTTTGGGTTGAGACCCAGGGTTGCGGGCGATACCTTCCAAAGCCGAAGCAATTGCGCGACCTTGTCCAAGAGCGCCACCGAGACTGGCCAAACCCATACCGATACCGGCAGCAATCCCAAGCAAACCTTTGACTGCAGCTAGATCAGGACGTGGAGCTTCTCCTTCAGCGGCCATTGCAACGGATGCAACAAACATGACTGCCAAGAAACTCAAGGCGGTGTTAAGATTTTTACGATTCAACATTTTCATTTCTCCTTTTTTCCAAGCGAGACGACGGTCTCGCCCATTGTTAAAAAAATTACAAACTATAATTAGTGCTCATGAGCGGTGGCCATCGAGATATACACCATGCTCAACATTGTGAAAACAAATGCCTGCATCACGCAGACAAACAATCCCAGTACCATAAAGGGAATGGGAACCAAATAAGGTGCAAGCGCACTGAACATGCCCAACACCGTGTGATCGGCAGTGATGTTCATGGTGATACGAATGGTCAAGGTGATGGGACGAAGAAGCGTGCTCAAACCTTCAATGCCGATGAATAAAATTTGAAAGGCCAGGAATGGAATGGAAATCAAGATCAATGCAATGGGGTTTTTGATTCCCGAGAGCGAAAGAGGGGCGACAAAGTGCTTGAAGTACCCGAGCCCATGTTCCTTGATTCCATAATAATTGAATGTGATGAATGAAATCAGCGCAAGGGAAGCACCAACAGTCCAAACTTCGGTCGGTGGAAGAAATCCGGGGATCATCCCGATCAGATTTGAAATCAAAAGAAAAATGAAAAGCGTTCCAAGGTAAGGAAGATATTTTCTTCCGCCATGTCCGATAACGTCGTCACAGAATGTCGCGAGAACTTCGACCAACACTTCCATCATGGTATGGATGCTGACATGTTTGCCTGGAACCACATTTTTCGCTGCATCCCTGATTCTGGGATAAAGAGAAATCGCCACCAGGATCAAAAGAAGCGTTACAAACGCTGACGTCACCAAGAAAAGATTTTCGTGGGTGACACCCGGAAGATAGGTTTCAAAAAATGTGAAAGGATGTTCCATAAGTATGTATGTTATCGATTTTGCAGCTTTCCTGTAGCGTATGTGGCAGAAATTGCAACAAGAAAAAAGCCTAAACCAAAGGCCAATAGGTCCACCTGGAGCCAGCGAACCAGCAAGAAAATCCCAAGTCCCAAGCCGACAAATTTAGCCATTAGTAGGAAGATATAAGTGGCTTGTGTGGTGGTGTTGCCCTCAAAAATGCCCTCAAGAAGAGAGAAGAGAACGTAAAAATTAATGATCATGCCTACGCAACCCGCGGAAAATGAACCTGCGAACTTGGGGGGAGTCCAGATCAGAAGCAATAGACTAGCCAAAGCAGTGATCACCCAAAGCTTGGTAAAAAATGGTTTTCGATGCTGAGCAATCATGCGCACATGCCTTACCACAGCTTGACAAAAAGTGTCAAAACTGGAAGATTACGCATCATATGAAAAAGTTTTTAGCTGCCGTCCTTTTGTTGTTTTGTACAAATAGCTTTGCAAATACGGATACTTACTTCGATCAATACCCGATTGGGTATATCTCGGAAAATCTTCTGTATGATTTGATGAACCAAAATCGCGACAAACTTCGCCAATGCCATCAAAATTACCTTCAAAAACTGCCAGGGGGATTTGATTCGCTGGCTTTGGAATTTCAAATCGATCCTCAAGGATACGCCAAACCATTGAAATCCGAACCCGCTTCAGCCTCCAAAGAGGAAGCTTTGAATTGTTTGAAATCGTTGGTTCGATCCATGAAATTCCCTGCACCAGTGTATGGAATCGTGTTTGTCCGGTTTGAATCCGACATTGATATGCAAAATGCGCCGACCATCTCAAGCATGGAATTATCGCGCAATTCAGTCACGGTCGTCCCTTATGTTCCGCAAAAGATCATCGCTTCGGTCGTTGACATGTACATGCCTTACTATCGCGGATGTTTCGGAAAACCTTTCATTGAAAAAACAAAGCCCGGCAAAGTTTCAATCAAATGGAATATCTCGGAAGCTGGGAATGCAGTGGATATACAAGTCACAAGCAGCATTGATAACGACAAAATGAAACAGTGCTTGACGCAGGTAACGGAGCAGCAACGATATCCATCCGGATATGTAAAGACTTCCGTTGAACGATCGTTCAACGTTCAAAAAGTTTTTTGAAGTATCCGACCAAATAATTAGGTCAGGATCCGTTTAAGATTATAATGATCCTATGCCACCCAAATTTTCCGCCCGTGAAGCCATCCAATTTTCCTGGAATAAAGTCGCCGCGGATGTATGGAAGTTTGTGGGCCTCTCAGCGGTTTTTTTTGCGCTTCAGATATTTCCTGTTTTTTTGGCCAAAATCCCCATCATCGCGACGTTGGCCAAATTGGCCAGCATGATTTTGCTCTATATTTATTACATGGGAATAACCCGCATCGCCATCGGTGTGGTTGATGGAAAATCATTCCGAGTGATGGATGTATTCCAAACAAACATGGAAGTTTTTTTGCGCTACATCGGTGCTGTGATCATATTCACCTTGATCATGATCAGCGGTTTTTTGCTTCTGATCATTCCCGGTTTGATCTGGTCCTATAAATACTTCTTCGCACCTTATCTGGTCATCGATAAAAATATGCGGGTCATGGATGCCATCAGGGAAAGCGGAAAAATCACGCAAGGTCAAAAAATGAAAATGTTTGCGCTCTCACTTTTAATCGTCGGCGTGAATATCCTCGGGGCTCTTTGTTTGATTGTGGGTTTGTTGATCACGCTGCCAATGGCATCTGTCGCATTTGCATATGCTTACCGAAAAATTATCCCTGCTTCTATTCAACAATAAGTAATACTTAATTTTGTATTTTCAAAATAGGATTTGAAATTAAACAAAATTCCTAACAGAAACTGGAAGACCTTTTTATTGTTTGGCGAGGCCATCGCCTCGCGGAGATACCTCGATGACTGCGTACGAGCGAGAACGCAGGATGAATCAAAAAGATTCGGTTCTACAACGCTTTCAAAGCCTGATCGTGCGCGTGGATCGTATGATGCAGATCTTCTTCACCATGCGCGGTCGAAACAAACCAAGCTTCATATTGGGAAGGTGGAATGAAAATTCCACGCTCCAGCATTTCATGGAAATATTTGGCGAACCGTTTGGTGTCGGACTTTTTCGCGTCAGCGAAATTTTCGACAGGTCCCGGATTGAAAAAAAGCGTCATCATGGATCCGACACGGTTGATCGTGATCGGAATATCCCGGGAATCCGCTTTCTTTTTCAATTCATCGGCCAAATATTTGCTTCGATATTCCAAATTTTGATATTGCTCATGTTCTTTCAAGATTTTCAGGGTTTTGATTCCTGCAGCCATGGATACTGGATTTCCCGACAGCGTACCCGCTTGATAAATCGGGCCAGATGGTGCGATCTTGTCCATGATATCACCTTTGCCACCATAAGCTCCCACCGGCATTCCTCCACCGATGATTTTTCCAAGGCAGGTTAAATCGGGAATCACCCCGTATTTTTCCTGTGCACCGCCAAAGGCAACACGGAATCCTGTCATCACTTCGTCAAATATAAGGAGAGAATCGAATTCATCGCATATGCTTCTCAAACCTTCCAAAAATCCCTTGTTTGGGGGAACAACGCCCATGTTTCCAGCAACAGGTTCGACAATGATGGCGGCGATCTCTTTGCCTTGTTTGGTAAAGCAGGCTTTTACTTTTTCCAAATCATTGTAAGGGAGGGAAATCGTGTGCTGTGTAACTTCCGATGGGACGCCAGGTGAATCCGGAATACCAAGTGTTGCAACACCGGATCCTGCTTCCACCAAAAAAGAATCGGCATGGCCGTGATAGTCTCCATCGAATTTCACGATTTTTTTCCTGTCGGTATGCCCGCGCGCAAGACGAATGGCCGACATGGTGGCTTCGGTGCCGGAGCTTACAAAACGAATTTTTTCAACGGAAGGTATTGCACTGTTGACAAGTTTCGCAAGCTCCAATTCAAATCCCGTTGGTGCACCAAAGGACATGCCACGGTCCAAGGTTTTGTGAACCTTTTCCAAAACTTCCTCGTTAGCGTGTCCCAAAATGAGCGGTCCGTAACTCATCACATAATCGACATACTGTTTCCCGTCGGCGTCCGTGATCTTGGCTCCCTTGCCTCTCTCCACAAAAAACGGTGTCCCGCCAACGGAACGGAATGAACGAACAGGAGAACTCACTCCCCCCGGCATCAATTTCAATGATGCATAAAATAATTCTTTGGAAAGTGAATCGGTAGCCATATTAACCCCTACTTTGTTTTATAGATTTTCTTTTCCACGCGTTCACGGACGCTGGGACTATAAAACGTTTTGTTTTTTTCATAAATCTCCTGTGCCAGCTTACGACCGTTCTTTGTTTCCGCTAATGCCGTATATGTAGGGACCACGAATTTCCCACGTCCAACATTGGATAAAAATTCCGGAACCGTCGCTTCAGCCGGCTTGTAATCCCGAGGAAGCGTGAGTTTGTACCACAACGTTCGAACTTCAGGATCTGTTGTTCTGGAAAACGCAAATGAATAATCCAAGTGATCCAATTTGAAAATACTGGGTTTTCTAGGAAGAGACAATAGATAGTAACAAACATCCTTGCTTGTCATGGTTTCAATGTCCTTCTTGCCCGGCGCACCGCCAGTCAGTTTAAAGGTTTGAACCATCATATCAATATGATCGATGATGGTGGATTGGATGTTGGCCACGCTTTTTGGAAGGCCAGGTTTATCGGTCCATTCGGTCACGAATGATTTATCCACGATTTTAGAAAGTTCATCGACAACCTGATCGGTCGTAATGGATTTGAATGTATATTTGGCAAAATAATTTTTCAAAAACGCATCAAAGGCAGGCTTTCCGATTTTTTCTTCGATCGTGTACAACAGCAACGCTCCCTTGGTGTAAGGAACATCTGAAAATATGTCATCCAGATTTCGTCCTGTGAAATCAGGGTGAAGTCTGGTGTCCGCTGCCAAGGTATCCTTGTCCTTCAGATAACTTTCCAGCGCCTCCTTATCCAACGCCATGTCCCTCATTCGGGTGGGTGTTCCATGAAGTTCTTCCACGATTCGATACTGAACATAGGTTGTAAATCCTTCGTTGATCCATGCATCATTCCATGTTGCGTTGGTGACAAGATTGCCTGACCATGAATGCGCGATCTCATGTGCGATCACATCCACCAAATCTTTTTTTCCTGTGATCAGTGTCGGTGATACGAACGTAAGTTTGGGATATTCCATTCCACCCCACGGAAAACTGGCGGGCAGAACAAGCAGATCGTAACGCCCCCAAACATACTTTCCGTACAATTTTTCCGCCGCTTGCAACATTTTTTCAGCATCAATGAATTCCGCCGCCGCATTTTCGACAACAGCAGGTTCGGCGTATACGCCGGTTCGCGGTCCCGTGGATTTGAATTCAAGCTTTCCAACTGCCAACGCGATCAAATAACTTGGGACTGGAATATCCATTTTGAATTCATATCTACCCTTTGGATTTAATTTCACAGGATTGTTGTTTGAGCTCATTACCGGCATTAAATCTTTTTGAACGACGTTAATTTTTGCACTATAGGTCATGCGCACGGTTGGCGTGTCCTGAAGCGGAATCCAGGATCGTGCATTGATGGGTTCATTGTTAACGATCAAAAAAGGGCGTCTGGAGGAAGTCTGTTCCGATGTATTCCACTGCAATGCCTTGGATTTGGATGTTGTGGCATAGGTGATTTTTACGGTTTTTTCAGATTTGTTTTTCGGAAGTTCGATTTCCAGTTTTTCACCTAAGTTCTCATCCGTTTTCCCCAAAGTATATTTCGCTGCAGTCCATTTCCCATCGGAAGTTTTGGCTTCAATCTTATCAATCTTCAGATCCATGGAGTCCAAGATTAAATTCGCACCCGGATCTTGGCGGTCCAAGGTAAGAATTACGCTGCCGCTGATGGTTTGTTTTTCGGCATCGACTTGAAGGTCGAGATCAATGTTTTTAATCTGAATTTTTTCGGGTTCTGAATATGAATGCGGGTCGACTGCCCAAGCCACATTCGACAACAATAACAAAAAAATGAAGATGGATTTAAGATGCATGGATACTCCTGAAGAATTTTCATTTTCAGAAGTATCCAAGAAGATTTTGAAAGTCTATTAAATGAAGGATCTATTTTTCAGAATTGGTGACGTCTTTGAAATCACCCTTGCCGTTGTTTTGTAAAATCTTGGTTCGGTCCATACCGGATCCTTTTTCAACCCAATTCACCATCAGGTCGAAATCCCCATCATTATCCCGATCCGCCACACTAAGTTGATAGTTTCCCTGTAGATCGGCGGTATGCGTAATCGGTAAGGACGTTTTTCCTACGATTTTAACTTCGATGGTGCTGGGTTCTGTGGGAACCAAATGGATTTTTTCTTTGACTCCGTCGGTATCCAAATCTCTTTCAAAACAATTTTCCCCGCAATCACCGGCGATTGCGGATGTTTGAATGAAAAGAATGATTATAAACATCAATGATTTCATTTGGTTAAACCTTCGCACATCTTTAATTGTATCACAATCCCGCCGTGGACAAGGAGTTAAAGGGTAAGTCTTATATAACTTATTGATTTTTATAGCTTTGTATCGCGGTAAGATTTCTTTTGTCTGCGCTTTTCAATGCCAGCCAAACGAATATCAATCACTTTGGGAGAGGGATACGTATCTTTGATTTGTTGGTAGTTTTGCTTGGCTTTGTCGAAATCATCCAATTCATCATAGGAACTGGCCAATCCAAAAATCACATCCGTCTTAAATTTGGTGTCCGGGAAATATTCCAGCACCTTATGATAGTCTTCAATGGCTCGATCGTATTTCCCCGAGATATAAGCGTTCCCCGCTTTTTTGATGTAGACCTCTTCTATCCGTTCGTAAGTGGGATATTTTTCGATTAATGTTTCATATTCAAGGTTGGCTTGGTCATATTCGTGCAAAAGGGTGTAGCAGTCGGCCATTTCAAATTGAACCTCCGGTGCACTTGCATCTTTGGGAACGGCGCGAATAAGTTTGTCATATTCGGTGAGAGCCTGGCGATAATTGGAATAATTGTTTTTAAAAATATCGGCGATGCGACGCTGTGCTTGAATGGTGTAGGTATTGATTGGATAACTGGCTACAAGTTTACGATACGTTTCAATCGATTTGTCGACTTCACCGAGCATCATTTGCTGGATGTTTCCGATTTCAAACAAAGCTTCGGGTGCTCTAGGGTGTTCAGGGTGCGCATAAACAAATGAAAGATAGTATTCGATCGCGTTATAAAATTTACGTTCCCGAACGAGATCCTTGGCTTTCTTAAAATCCGAAAAATTGGTGCAGTTTGCCAAACCCAGCACCAACGCTATTACAACGAACCTCTTCATATGGATAATTGTAGCATGAATTTTTTGTAGTAAGCGAGAGTTTTGGATGGTGTTTTGTTCCACAGACAGGCAGATGTAGAAATTTGCATAACTCCCAAGTCTTAGTCCCAACAGGACCAAAACATCATTCTGCAAACTCTCGCCACAAATTCAATATGTTCGTATGGAGACAGCGTCGATGTGATTGGACAAGACCTGTTAAGACATCTATTTATGAGCAGCGCATTTTTTTGAATATCGCGTCAGTGGTCTGGACAATCACTCGACACTGTCTCTTAAAAAAATTAAGCGGTGCCTGCGGGTTCGGCTGCCGCCGCTTCTTCCTCTTCTTCAGTAATCACTTTCGCGAAAGAGACGAGTTTTTCTTTGGGATCCATATGAATCAATCTCACACCTTGCGTTGCACGGCCGATCACAGAAATATCCTTGGCTTTCATGCGAATGAGTTTGCCTTGATCCGAAATCAGCATCACGTCATCTTCATCCGTAATTTGGGTGATACCGACCACGGCTCCATTTTTTTCGGTCACACGAATGGTCATCACGCCTTTGCCGCCGCGAGTTTGTGCACGATATTCAGTTGTGTCTGTGCGCTTGCCATAACCATGTTCGGTTGTGGTGAGAAGGGTTCCTTCTTTCTTAAGGATTTCCATTCCCACAACATAATCGCCCTTATCCATGCGGATACCGGTGACACCTGTTGCCGTACGTCCCATCGGACGCACTTGTTTTTCATCGAAGCGGATGGCGGAGCCTTCTTTGGTTGCAAGGAAGATATTGCACTCGCCATCGGTCAAACGGGCGGAAATTAATTTATCACCATCGGATACACCCAAAGCGATAATGCCGGATGCACGAGGATTGGAGTAGGCCATCAAGTCGGTCTTCTTCACAACACCTTCTTTGGTTGCCATGATGATGTATTGGCCCAATGCGAATTCTTTGACTGGTAAAATGGCCGCGATTTTTTCGCCTTGGTCCATTTGCACGATATTGATGATGGGTTTACCGCGAGCAACACGTCCAACTTGCGGAAGTTCATGCACACGCAACCAGTAACATTTGCCGCGATCCGAGAAGATCAGAAGGAAGGCGTGAGTGGATGTGACAAACACATCGGTCACAAAATCTTCTTCCTTGATTCCTGTGCCGACTTTGCCTTTGCCGCCGCGCTTTTGACTGCGATATAAAGAGAGCGGATTGCGTTTGATGTAACCGGCGTGGGTCACGGTCACGACCATTTCTTCTTCTTCGATCAAATCCTCATCGGACATTTCCTGAAGAGAACCTTTGATATCCGTGCGGCGCGCATCACCGAATTGTTTTTTCACTTCCTCGGTTTCAGCAACGATCACTTTGTCCACAAGAGCTGGGCTAGCAAGAAGCTTTTCCAATTCTTCAATCAATTTCATGATCGCTTTGTAATCTTCGATGATCTTGTCGCGTTCAAGATTGGTTAAACGTTGCAACCTCATTTCCAAAATGGCCGTAGATTGTATCTCCGACAATTTGAATTTATCCATCAAACCGTCTTTCGCAATGATCGGATCTTTGGATGCACGGATCAATTTGATGACGGCATCCAGATTGTCGAGTGCGATTTTCAAACCTTCCAAAACGTGGGCTTGCGCTTTGGCCTTGTTAAGTTCGAACAAGGTGCGGCGTGTAACGATTTCACGACGATGCTCGATAAAAAGAGTCAAAGCTTCGCGAAGTGCAACAACTTTTGGACGGTTGTTCACGATGGCAAGCATGATCACGCCAAATGAGGTTTGCATTTGGGTCATCGTGTATAAATTGTTGAGGACCACAGCCGGGGTTGCGTCCCGTCGGAGTTCAATGACCACGCGCATTCCGTCGCGATCGGATTCATCTCGCAGGTCGGAAATGCCTTCAAGTTTTTTATCACGAACAAGATCCGCGATGGATTCGATCAATCGGGCTTTGTTCACTTGATAGGGAAGTTCGGTGATGATGATCTGTGCACGATCATTCTTCAATGTTTCAATGGAAGCTTTTGCACGAACTATGAATTTGCCACGGCCGGTTTCATACGCTTCTTCGATTCCTTTTTTACCGTGAATGGTTCCGGCAGTTGGAAAATCCGGACCTTTGATGATTTTATAAATTTCCTTGTTGGTGATCGCGGGATTTTGAATCAATTGGATGATTCCATCGCAAAGTTCATTCAAATTGTGCGGAGGAATGTTGGTCGCCATACCAACTGCAATACCGGAAGCGCCGTTGAGCAAAAGATTTGGAATTTTGGATGGAAGAACGAGCGGCTCATCCAATGTGTCGTCATAGTTGCGTCCGAACTGAACTGTGTCCTTATCAATATCAGCCAGAAATTCCTCGCCGATTTTGGAAAGACGAATTTCGGTGTAACGCATGGCTGCCGCAGAGTCGCCATCCACCGAACCAAAGTTACCTTGGCCGTCGACCAACGTTGCACGCAACGAAAAATCCTGCGCCATACGAACAATGGTGTCGTAAATCGCAGAGTCACCGTGCGGGTGATATTTACCCATGACATCCCCGACCACACGAGCCGATTTTTTATGGGGCTTGTTGTAGTAGTTGCCCATTTCGTACATGCCGAACAAGACACGGCGATGCACGGGTTTGAGACCGTCACGAATATCGGGGAGCGCACGACCAACGATAACGCTCATGGCGTAATCGAGATACGATGTGCGCATTTCATCTACAATTGAACGTTGTATAGATTTGTGTTTTTCAGGTGCTACAGCCATTTAATTACCCAATTGCTTTCATTAAATATCCAGGTTCTTCACTTGCAGTGCATTTTCTTCAATAAAGTTACGCCGAGGATCAACTGCATCACCCATCAGCGTACTGAAAATTTCATCGGCAAGTGCTGCGTCTTCATTACTTACTTGCAACAAGCTGCGCGATTCAGGATTCATGGTTGTTTCCCACAATTGTTCAGGATTCATTTCTCCCAAACCTTTGTAACGTTGAACCGCGATTCCCTTTTTGGAAAGTTCCAAAATCGCTTCCAACCAATCCAGAAGATTGAGCTTGGCAACTTCTTCTCCATCTTCATGTTTGAATTTGAATGGAGGCTGGCCCAAATCGGAAAGAGCCGTCACCAAAGTTTGCAGATCCTTCACTTCGGAAAGTTCCATGAAGGTCGAATCAATGATGGTGTCTTTGCGAACTCCTTTTTCGCGGGAACTTACAACAATCTTGAGTGATTTGTTTTCCTTGTCTTCTTCAATCGACGACATGACGGGATGAAGCGTTGGGTACGATGTTTTGATAAATTCCATCGCGCGTTTTTTCACATCTTCCAGGGTTTTTTTGGATTTCAAATCATCATCTGTCATGGCTGCGCCATAAATAAAGGCATCAATGATACGGCGATCCATCTTCATGCCGACATGATGAAGGATGTTGCGATATTGGAGTGTTTTTTTGATCAATGTACGCAAACTTGCGCCGGTGATTTCCTTTTTACCGACAACGGCCTTGAAATCCTCGGAGGAAAGATTCAAAAGATAATCTTCCAATGATTTTTCGTCTTTCAGGTATTGCTCGGATTTTTTTCTCTTCACCTTGAAAAGCGGCGGTTGAGCAATGTAAAGATAACCTTTGTTGATAAGTTCCGGCATTTGACGATAGAAGAACGTCAGAAGCAATGTGCGGATATGCGCGCCGTCGACATCCGCGTCTGTCATCAGAATGACTTTGTGATAACGAACTTTGTTCACATCAAAATCATCCTTGCCGATTCCACAGCCCAAAACAGTCACAAGAATTTGGATCTCACCCGATTGCAGCATTTTGTCGAAGCGGGCTTTTTCAACATTCAAGATTTTACCCTTGAGAGGCAAGATTGCTTGGTTCTCGCGATTGCGGCCTTGCTTGGCCGAACCACCTGCCGAATCCCCTTCCACAATATAAAGTTCGCATTGTGCAGGATCCTTTTGTTGGCAGTCAGCCAATTTTCCGGGAAGCGATGAAAATTCCAAGGCGGATTTTCTGCGGGTAAGGTCACGAGCTTTGCGCGCCGCTTCACGTGCACGCGCAGCATCCACAATTTTATTGATGATGCGTTTGGCTTCCGTGGGATGCTCGATCAAATAAGTTGAAAGCTTGTCGTTGACAATCCCTTCCACAATTCCCTTAACTTCGGAGTTGCCCAATTTGGTTTTGGTCTGCCCCTCAAATTGCGGCTGAGGAACTTTAACAGAAACTATCGCCGTAATGCCTTCGCGAACATCATCTCCGGAAGGAGTTTCAGTGAGCCCTTTGAAAAGTCCTGCACTAGAAGCATATTGATTGAGTGAACGCGTCAACGCTGAACGAAATCCAACAAGGTGCGTTCCGCCTTCAATGGTGTTCACATTGTTCACAAATGAGTGAACGTTTTCAGAATAACCGTCGTTGTATTGAAACGATGCTTCGACATGAACACCCTTATCATCACCCTGAACAAAAAATGGCTGATGGATGGGGGTCTTGGTGCGATTCAAATGTTTAACGAATGCGGCGATGCCGCCTTCGTAGGAAAATTCCTGTTTTTTGTCCGTGCGTTCATCGATAATGGTGATGGACAAACCAGAATTCAAGAATGCCAATTCGCGAAGTCGGTTGGCCAAAATGTCATAGTTAAATTCCGATACCTCAAAAATTTCATGATCGGGCTTGAATGTGATCGTTGTGCCGGTTTTGGTCGTTGTGCCTGTGGATTTCAGCGGACCTTGTGCCGCTCCGCGCTTGTAGGTCTGTTTGTATACTTTTCCACCGCGATGGATTTCGAGTTCCAGCAATTCGGAAAGGGCGTTCACAACCGAACTGCCCACCCCGTGCAAACCACCGGATACTTTGTAAGAATCATTGTCGAATTTTCCACCCGCATGGAGTTTGGTCAATACAACTTCAGCCGCTGATAAACCATCTGAGTGGATTTCTACCGGAATACCCCGGCCATTGTCTTTGACGGTGACAGATTCATTGGGGTGAATGGTCAAAACGATGTTATCGCAATGCCCTGCAAGGGCTTCATCGATGGAGTTATCCACGATTTCATATACAAGATGGTGAAAACCGCGCTGTCCAGTGTCTCCAATGTACATTCCCGGCCTTTTGCGGACGGCTTCGAGACCTTCGAGAACTTTAATGCTGGACGCGTCGTATGTATTAGGATTTTTTTGCTTCGCTTTGGTCACTTCTTTTAATTCCATTTTGAGTACTTCTTTTTGAGTAAAAACTTTGGAAAGAGTATCAGGGAAAAATAGGCTTCGCAATTGAAAAAATGGCAGTTGGTGTGCTTCTCAAGCCCTTTAAAATCAAGTGTTTGCGGTCGATTATTTCCAACTTATCG
>JADMIO011121673.1_pt1 | contig 41189 bp, 25 predicted proteins | sample 8958161 | NCBI WGS metagenome assembly JADMIO01 (sample SAMN16585339, study PRJNA669376) | soil metagenome | isolation source: Crop rotation soil | place: USA: Cullars Rotation, Alabama | collected 2011
GGTGGCTGCATCCGGCGGCGGGGGTTGTGGTGATTGGGGCGGCGGTGGCGTGGAGTGCGTGGGTGGTGGCGGAGTTTTTGCGGGTGTCGCGCGGCGCAGGGGCGCTGTTGGGGACGGCGATTGTGTTGTGCGGCGCGGGCGTCTGGGTGTTGAATCAGGAATCGGTGGAGCGGGGGAACCTGGTGCGGTTTGCGCCCGGTGATGCGGAAATGCCGGTGACGTTTCGTGGGACGGTGCTGGTGGCGGATGCGGGGGAGAGTGACTCGCATGCGGCGGAGATGCTGGTGGCGCGGGCCGACGAGGTGCTGACGGATCGCGGGTGGCAGCCGGCGGCGGGAGATGTGGTGGTGGCGTCGCGCAGTGCGGCGGCGCTGGAGGCGGGGGATCGCGCGGAGTTTGTGGGGTGGCTGTCGCGCGTGGCGGGGCCGATGAATCCTGGGGCGATGGACCGGCGCGCGATGCTGGGGGCGGAGCGGATTTTTGCGCAGGTGCGCGTGCCGCGGGAGACGGGGGTGACGCGGTTGTCGAGGGATGACACGGGGACTGCAGGCAAGCTGTCACAGGCGCTCGCGCAGGGGCGCGACTGGCTGCGTGGCAAGCTGCTGCAGAATATCGCGCTGGGGGATGCGCCGGCGGCGTACACACTTTCGGCGCTGCTGTTGGGTGTGCGCGATCCGGTGATCAATTCGGTGTCGCAGGCGTTTTTCAATGCCGGGGCGGCGCACCTGCTGGCGATTTCGGGCAGTCATGTGGTGCTGTTTACGCTGCTGGTATGGTCGGTGATGCGATTTGTGCCGCTGCGGCCGCGCGGGCGGGATGTGATCATCGCGCTGATCGTCGGGGCGTACATTCTGGCGACGCCTTGCGGGCCGCCGATCATGCGGGCGGCGATTGCGCTGGTGCTGGTGCTTTGGGCGCGGCTCTCCGGAAAACCGGCGCAGCACGTGAACACGCTGGCCGCGGCCGCGCTGCTGGTGGTGCTGCTGCGCCCGGCGGACATGCTGATGGCGGGGTTTCAACTGAGTTTTGCGGCGACGCTGGGGCTGATTCTGCTTGCGCCGCGCGTGTACGAGGGGTTGTTTGGGCGCTGGATTGAGCGGGAAACGCTGGTGGTGGAGCTGTCGCAATCGCGCTGGGCGCGGCGACGGCTGACGGCGCAGAAGTGGTTGTGCGGCTTGCTGGTGGCGAACATGCTGGGCGCTAGTGCGGTTGCGCCGTTGGTGGCGTTTCATTTTGGGCAGATCAATTTGTGGGCAGTGGTGGCGGGCGTAGTGGCGCTGCCGTTTGTCATGCTGGCGATCACGGCCGGGGTTTTGCAGTTGCTGGCGACGCTGATTTCCACGGCGCTGGGCGCGTGGATCGCACCTTTGACCACGCTGGCGGGGGCGGTGCTGATTCGTGCGGTGAACGCGCTGGCGGCGCTGCCGGGGGCATCAGTGGCGGTGCGTGCGCCGCCGGTGTGGGTGGTGGTGGTGGTGTATGCGGCGGTGCTGGCGTGGGCGCTGCGGCAGCGGGTGGGATTGTCGCGAGCGATGGCGTTGAACGGATGCGTCGCGGCGCTGGCGCTGGCGGCCGGATGGTACGCGTGGACAATGCCGGTGGCTCAATTGCAATTCACGGTGCTGGATGCGGGGCAGGCGAGCAGTGTGCTGATTCGGACGCCGACGGGCGCGATGTGGGCGTTGAACGCGGGCGCGGAACGGACGGGCTCCGCGGAGACGCTGTTCCGGCCGGCGCTGCGGGTGGCCGGGGAGGCACGGCTGGGCGGATTGATCGTGCAGGCGTTGGACGTGAATCACGCGGCGGGCGCGGCGGACCTGGTGGATTGGGCGCGGCCGGGGGCGGTGTTTGTGGCTGCGCCGGCGTGGGCGCGGCGGCAGGAGACGCTGGCGGGGGCGGGCGTGGAGGGTGCGGTGCGGGCGGAGCGGATTCCGGTGCAGCCACTGCGGGCCGGGCAGATCCTGGAGTTGGGCGGCGGGGCGCGGATGGAGATTTTGTGGCCGCCGGAAGCGGAAGCGGCGGCGGGGAGTCGTACGGATTTGATTGTGCTTTGCAGTTTTGCAAGCAGCCAGGTTTTGATTGCGGATCCAGCGGCATTGCCGGCGTTGGTGCGGGTGGTGCGCGGGAGGCCGGGGTTGCGGGCTGATGCGATTATTTTTACGGGCGCACCGAAAGGTGCGGCGGACGAGCCGTTGCGGGAGTTGATTGCACCGCTGGAAGCAAAGGCGATCGTGTGGACGGGAAGATCGTTGAGATCGGAGTCGCAGCGACAAGACCGGGAATGGAATACCGCGGATGGAGCGGTTGAACTGGAGATGGACAAAAGTGGGGTGCGGCTGCGGCAGAGCGGTCCGCTGGACCACCGCTAAACGCGGCCCGGAATCATGCGGTGAAACTTCTTGACTGCATTGCCCCCCGCGCCCTATTCTGCGCGTTCTTCGATCCCTTTCTTCAAAGGAGCACGACATGCCGGGCATCTATTCAGACATTACCAAAACGATGGGCAACACGCCGCTGGTGAAGATCAACCGGATTGTGCCGCCGGGCGCGGCGACGGTGCTGGTGAAGTGCGAGTTTTTTAATCCGCTGGGGAGCGTGAAAGATCGTATCGGCGTGGCGATGATTGAGGCGGGCGAGAAGGCGGGGAAGATCAACAAGAACACGCACATCCTGGAGGCGACGTCGGGCAACACCGGTATCGCGCTGGCGTTTGTGTGCGCGTCGAAGGGTTATAAGCTGACGCTGACGATGCCGGAGACGATGTCGATTGAACGGCGGCGGCTGCTGAAGATTCTGGGGGCGAACCTGGTGCTGACGCCGGGCGCAGAGGGGATGAAGGGCGCGATCAACAAGTGCAACGAGCTGCACGCGGCGGATTCCAATTCGGTGATCGCCAGCCAGTTTGACAATCCGGCGAACCCGACGATTCACATGACGACCACGGCCGAGGAAATCTGGCGCGATACCGACGGCAAGGTGGATGCGATCGTGTCGGCGGTGGGCACGGGCGGGACGATCACGGGGGTGGCCAGCGTGATCAAGAAGCGGAATCCGAATTTCAAGGCGATTGCGGTGGAGCCTACGAATTCGCCGGTGATCTCGCAGTTCAAGCGGGGCGAGCCGCTGAAGCCGGGGCCGCACAAGGTGCAGGGGACCGGGGCGGGGTTCATCCCGAAGAATCTGAACACGGAGCTGGTGGATGAAGTGATCACGTGCACGAACGAGGATGCGTTTGCGTTCGCGCGGCGGCTGGCTGCGGAGGAGGGGATCCTCGCGGGCATTTCTTCGGGCATGAACATGTGGGCGGCGCTGCAGGTGGCGCAGCGGCCGGAATACAAGGGGAAGACGATTGTGACCGTGATGTGCTCGACGGGCGAGCGGTATATTTCGACGGCGATGTTTGAGGGGATGGAAGTGTGAGTAGTTAATTGGTTAAATAGTTAAATGGTTAATTGAGATGAGGCTCTCGGGTTTTTCCTGGGGGCCTTTTCTTTTTTTGCGAGGGTTGTGCGCGTCAGCCGCGGGTGGTGCCGGGTGGGGTGATCATGGCTTTGCGGGCTTCGCGGGCGGAGTTGTGGAGGTCGATGAAGAAGGTGGAGAGCATTTTCATGCCCCAGAGGTAGAGGAAAACCACGGGCGCCAGGGGCACGATGGCGCAGGCCAATCCAAACAGCGAACCGACGCCGCGCATCATGCTGGAGCCATCGCCCACGAACATCATGAGAAAGAGAATGGGGGACGCGAGGATGAAGCCCCAGGCGACGGCGAGGATGCGTGCGGCCAGCGAGTCATCAGGAATGCGCTTGGCCATGTTGTGGAGAAAATGGGCCATGAGCAGGACGCGGAGATCGAGTGCCAGCGTAAAAATCGCCGGGGTCATTCTGTGAAGAACCGATAGCGGGCCAGAGGGTTCCATGTGAAACAGCTCCTGCAGCCGCATGGCGGCATCGGCCAGGAGGGTAGCGCCGGCGGTGTAGCGCAGGAGGCGGCGCAGGTTCCAGGGGTTGGCGGGCAGCACCACGAGGGTCACTGGTTCGGGCGTCGTGAGCAGCCAGAGGCCGAGGAATTCCAGGAAATTTTCAGCAGCGCCGATGGTCAGCGGTACGGCGAAGTGGAGGCGGGAGAAAATCCCCAGCAGGAGGGCGACGGGCAGCAACGCCGCGCCCGCGAGAAAAAGCAGCATGCCCAGGGCGAGGCGTGATGACCACTCGAGGTTGCCGTATTGCAGTTCATCATTGAAGAAGCGTGCGGCGACGGTTTTTGCGCCGCACTCCGGGCAGCGGCGGCCTTTGGGCAGGCCGCGGAGATTGTAGTTGCAGTGCGGGCAGAGGCGGTCGGTGAGCTGCATCTCCGGGAGGCGCGCCGGGCGGGGCGCTGCGGGCGCTGCCGGGGCGAGATCGTAGGATCGATCGGGATCGGGCATGGCCTTTCACCGGTGGAATACGTGGGATTGGGCGCTTCAGCATGCCTTGGGGGGCGGGATTTGCCAACTGAAATTTGTGGTAGAATGCGCGGTGCATTTTCTGAGGAAGGGGTTGTGCGGGATGGATGGCAGGCAGAGGAAGATCGCGCGATGGGTGGCGGTGGCGGTGCGGGCGCTGGTGAAAAATGCGGGAGGCAGGTGATGCGCCGCGGGAATGTGATGACGTCGTGCTGGGGGCGCGTGATCATGGTGGTCGCGGCGTTTTGCGCAACGGCGACTGCGCACGGCGCGACGCCTGAGGAAATCGCGAAGCTGGTGGCGCAGCTGGGTTCGCCGGAGTACGCGGTGCGGGATGCGGCGGAGCGGGAGCTGGTAAGCCTGGGGGCGGCGGCGCGGCCGGCGTTGCGGGAGGGGGCGGGGTCGAAAGATCCCGAAATTCAGGTGCGGGCGACGCGGGCGCTGGAACTGGTGCGGATTGCCTGCGCCCGCAGCGACACGCTGTGGAATGAGACCCTCTCAAATGGCTCCTGGAACAACGGCGTGATGTCCGCCAAAATCGGCGATCAGGAGATCGTGTTCTATATCAGCAGCCGCATCGAGATTGTGGGGATGCTCATGCCGCCGCTGCGCGAGATTGCGGGGGAGCGGCCGCGAAAAAGCTGGGTGGGCCCGCGCGATCTGGCACCGCAGTTCATGGCCCTTGCGGATGCGGGATTGCTGGTGACCACGACCGACGCGCGCTTTGTCTGCCTGGACCCGAAGACCGGCACGGTGCGCTGGGATCTGAACACAACGGTGGGGCTTGATGGCAGCCTGAATCCGCCAGGGGCGGCGCGATCGGGGCGAGGGCCGGCGAGCACGGTTCCAGGATTGTCGGCGCCGGCGATTGATGGCGGGATGGCGTACCTCTCCACTGACCATTCCCTTTTGGCAGTGGACATCGGCACGGGGAAGGCGGTGTGGCAGGCCCCGCTGACCGCAGGGCTTATCGGCATGCCGCTGGTACTGAAGGAGTCGGTGCTGGTCGCCAGCACCGGCGGGCTCATGGTGTTTGACAAGAAATCCAGCAAGCGGCTGGACGTGCTGGGGCCGGAATTGGCGATCTATTCCGCGCCGGTGGCCTTGAACGATCACGTCATTGTTCTGGGTACGCTGGATGGACTGGTGGCGCTGGACGTGAGCGATGGTCATAAGCTGTGGACGCACGAAGCCAGCGGCATGTCGAGCCAGACTGAGACCGGGGCGCGGGTCACTGTGCCGCGGCCCACGGGCGGGCACACTTCGGTGGGCATGGCGCCGCCCGCGCTGGATCACGGCACGGTGTATTACAGTGGCATCGATACGCTGTTTGCGGTGGATGCGGTCTCGGGAAAGGAGCGGTGGAAGTGGCAGCCGACGCCCATGCCCGGCGCGCCGGTGGTCAACGCGCCGGCGCTTGCAGCGGCGGCGTCGATATCCCCGGTGGCGATGCGGAATGTGCCGCGGATTTCCGCGCCTGTATTTGCCCATGATGGGCAATGGGTGCTGGTCAACACGCTGCTAGGAGCGTATGCCATTGAGTCGTCGAACGGGCAAATGGTTTGGGAATATCATGTGCCGAACGCGTTGCCGCCGGTGGCGGCGCCCAACGGCAGCCTCGCCCCACCGGTAGTGGCGAGCGATATGGTGCATTTGATGATGTCGCAACGCGAAGTGCGGGCACCGGCCGGGCCAGGAGGGCGCGGAACAGCGGCAGGCGGCGTTCCGGCAGCGGCGGTGGCGATCGGGGGACAGGTTCCCGCGGCCGCGAACGTCGCAGTGGTGGTAAACCGGTATGTGGCGTTGCCATTGGACCCGCCGAACGCGCCATCGGCGCCGGCGCGTCCGTGATGGATGGCAGTGAATACTCGACGTTTTTTTTCCAGGCCGCCGCTAAATTTTTCCGCCTGTGTCCGCATTCACCGGCAGCACCATTTCCTGATACGTATCGCGGAAGCCGGCTTTGCGGAAGGCGGAATGGGCGGTGGGGTTTTGGTTGGCGACCATGAGGCGCAGCTGCGTGAGGCCGTGGGATTTGGCCCAGTCTGCGGCGGCGGCGAGGAGCTGCTGGGCGATGCCGAGGCGGCGGTGGGATTCTTTGACGGCCATGTCCTGGACGAAGGCGTATTCGGCGTAGGTGTAGATGGGGACTTCCTTGTCGATCGTGACGAGGATCATGCCGACGACGCCGGGTGCGGGGAGCGCGCGATCGCGCGCCACCTGGATGAGCATACGGGGTTCTTCGAGGCGGCGCGAGAGCCAGCCGAGGTAGCCTTCGCGCAGGCCGGGGCGGCGTTGCCAGCGGAGCGGCCAGTAGGTTTCGTGCTGTTCTTCGACGAGCATGCAGAGATCGACGACGGTGGGCAGGTCGTCAAGAGTGGCGCGGGCAAATTCGATCGTGTTCATGCTGGGATTATAGTTCATCCCACCCATGCGCCGCCGCCGTATTTGAGGGCGAAGATTGCGAAGGCGGAAGCCCAGAGCACGAGGAAACCCACGCCCACCCAGCGGAGGCGGACGAAAATCGCGCCGAGGATAATATGGGCGGGGATCATCACCCCCATGAAGCGGCCCATCGACATCCATTGCGTATCCATCGGCGGGTTGCCGGCCAGCGAGTTGGAGACGTAGGGGAGACCCCAGAGGATCCAGCCGACGATCTCGAGTTCGAAGGAGAGATAGCGCCCGCCGAGCACGAGGAGCATGATCGGCGGCCAGATCAGGCAGAGGGCTTCCCAGAGGCGCGGCCAGTCGACGGGGCCGCTGAAGAAGCCGTAGTACAGCACGCGGGTCATGGCGTGGGTGGGGTTGAGGGCGTATTGGATACGGGAGAGATCGAGGCCGACGTTCCAGTATTTCTGACCGTGCATGAAGGCGAGGGGGTCGTGGAATTTCTGGTTGAGGAAGAGCATGTAGCAGCCCAGGCCGATGGCCGAGATGACGCCGAGCCCGAAGGCGATGAGAATTTTTTTTGCCGCATCCTTTTCGCCGGAACGCAGCAGATAGGTGAGCGCCAGGATCGGCCCGAACAGCACGCCCTGCGAGCGGCAGGCGGAGGCGAAGGCGGCGACGAGGGCGGCGCGCCACCACCAGCGTCCCTGGATGCAGTACAGAAACGCCGCGAGGAGCAGCACGAAGAGGCTCTCGGTGAAATTGGCGTAGAGGAAGATGGAGCAGGGTCCGAAGAGCAGCGCGGCGACGGCCCACATGGCGGCGGTATCCTGCGGGGTTAAATCCCAGCGGCGCGAGGGGTGGGCTTCCACGGCGGCGGCACCTTCCTTGCCCAGGTCGAGTGTCGGCATGCGGTTGTAGTAATGACGCTGGGCGAAAAGGAACATCACCATCGCGCCCAGGATGCAGCAAATCCAGGAGACGGCGGTGAGGGCGATCGTCGAGGAGATGTGGAGCGTGCGCGAGACGATCCAACCGAGGAGCGGATAGAGCGGGTACCAGACGACATTTTTCATGCGCGGGTCGCCGCCCGGCTCGAGGGGGGGGAGCGTGGAGGATTCTTTTTCTTCGCGCGAGGCGTTGGGCTGGTGGAAGACATAGCCGCCATCGACGATTTCTTCGTAGCGATAGCCATCCCAGGGCGTGAACTGGCGGCCATATTTGGCGGGGCCGTATTTCCATGGCGGCGAGAGCTGGGCGCGTTCGAAATTGGCGACGGTCTGCTGCAGCTTGCTGATTTCGGCGGCGGGGCGATGGGCCTGCTGCGCCTCATGGAGTTCGTTTTGCCAGTAGGCGAGATTGAAGTGAAGCTGCAGCGTGTCGCGATCGCGCCGCGCATCCTGGCCGGTGGTGGCGGCGGCCCAGGCGATCAGCATGCCCAGGACGGCGAGCATCGTGGGCACCCACAGGACGCGCCACTGGCGCGGGGGATCGACCTCCGGCGAATGCGAGAGCAGCGGGCGCAGCGAGAGATCAGCCATATGTGGAATACGCCCCGAGGACTCTGAACGCGGTTCACAGGATATGCGATGCGCGGGGAATTATCGACGGGCCGAGAATTGTTCTAAGCGGCGACGGGCAAGTTGGCGGCGGCCAGTTCGCGCGCGGCATCCACCTCCGTGACCCACTGTGCCAGTTCGTTCAGCGACACCGTCTGTACATACTGGGCAATGCATCCGGTGGAGGGGAGCGGCGGCGAACCGGGGACATCCTGGGTGACCAGCGCGAACAACGGCAAGTCGGGCCGTCCGGCGGCAGCCAGCAGCCGTGACAGTTCAGCCGGGACGACAGGCGCAGCGCCGGGCCGGAGTGCGGCCATGGCGAGACCGTCGAAGGTTTTGAGCGTCTCGGGCGGCGGCAACGTGGCGAAGATTTCAATATCGCACAACAAGTCGAGCGCGAAGCCCAGCGGATCGAGATCGATAAAGGTTTCCGGGCGCACATAGGCGATGCGGCAATTCTTGCGTTCGATGAGCGGTGCGAGCATGCGTTGTTCATCGCGCGCGGGGAGGCGCGCCAGCGCGCAGGTGGAGGTGAGGATTTCATCGCGCTTGGCGCGCGCGTCCAGCGGGGGAGGCGGCTTGTCGGGCGAGAGGATGCGCCATTCGCTGCGTGTAATGGGCCGCACGGATTCATGCGTGGAGGCGGCCATGTGCAGGCCGTGGGCAAGGGTGTTGGCCAGATTGAGCAACTGCGCGCCGGCGCTGAGGCCGGCGGCGTGTTCGCGCACCTGGCGTTCGTAAAACTCGCGGATGGCATCGACCACCCCGGGCGGCAGGCCGATTTTGGTCAGCAGGCGGCTGATCAACTCCGGATGACGGATGCCCAGGGCGACGGATTCAACCTGGTTCGGCGGCAGGCGATGTTCCAGCGCGTAGGCGAGAATTTTTTCATGCTCTTCCTGGAAATGCTGGCGCAGCAGAATTTCGCCCAGATCGTGGCACAGGCCCACGAGGTGGCTGAGGCCTTCCTGCTCGGGATGGCGCTGGCGGACGATGTGGGCCATCAGCGAGGCGACGGCGAAGGAGTGCTGCCAGCAGCGCATGGAGTTGAAGCCATCGCCCTCGCTGGGCGGAAAGGTGCCGAAGATGCCGATAGTGATGGCCATGTTCTGGATGCCGCGGACGCCAATGGCGCGTGCGGCATCGGCGATATTGCTGACGCGGGTGCGGCTGCCGGTAGCGGCGGAGTTGGCCAGACTGAGTACGCGGGAGGCGAGCAGCGGGTCGGATTGAATCACGCGGACGACATCGGAAAGTTCGGCGCTGGCAGAGTTGGCCACGGCGATGACCTGGGCCACCACGCCGGCGATGGTTTTGCCGCCGGCGACGGCATCGAGGCGCTCGAGTGTTTTTTCGCGCGTCAGCAGGCGCGGCCAGGCGCTCTGCGGCGGGGCAGCGTCGGCGGGACGGGAGGGGGGCGGAGTGGGTTTTTCGCGCGCTTTGGGCAGCGCCGCAGCAGGCCGTAACGCTGCGCCGGCGGATGCGACAGCGCCAGACGTAGACGCCGCCCCGGACACGGGAGGGATGTTCCGTGCCGGCGGCGGCGTCTCGATTGTGCCTGTCCCATTTGGCCCCCCCACTACCGCCGCCACCGGAGGCGTCAGCGGCTGGGCCAGTAATTGCCGCACCCGCTCCAGCAGGCCGTCGGCGGAGAAGCAGTGTTTGAGGATGTATTCGCGCACGCCCAGTGCGGCGGCGCGGATGACGATTTCTTTGGTGCGGATGTTGGTCAGGATGATTGCGGGCACGGCGGCGGTGGCGGGTGTGTGGCGCAGGCGGCGGATGAAATCCAGTCCATCACCGCCGGGCAAGTCGATATCCATCACGACGATGTGGGCGGGCGTTTCGCGCATGCGATTGGCAGCTTCGGCGGCATCGGCGGCGGCGACGACGGTCAGGCCGTGGGCGGCGAAATAGTGCGCCAGCAACTCGCGATACAGGCGTTGCGCGTCGAGCAGGAGAACGGTGGAACCCATGGGTCACCTTGCCAGGTCAGGGAGGTCCACAAAGCATCGGGCAGTGTCACCGGGTACTTGTGCCTAATGGCCGTAACCTTATCAGGGGGTTGGTGAGAGTTAGGGAGCGCAACGCATTTTTTCCTTGAATTGGCAAGGAATAATGGTGAAAAATCGAAAATATCTACATGCGAATGTATCTTGATAATCGCAACAGTAGCTGCATGCAACCCCATGATCGGCGCTGCCTAACAAAAGCGCGCTCGCGTGCGACTTAATGCGGCAATGCCAGATCCGCATTTCTCGGTTGCGCTGACGCCTGGGATCCGAAAACAAAACCGCCGGCGAGATCCAGCGATTTCGCAGCCGCGCTGGGCGTGGCGGTGTCAAACAGCAGCGTCGTCGAGCCGCTGCCGCCCGCGTATTTTGCCGTGCCGTTGTCAGCCAGCGTGAGCGTGGGCTGGCCTTTTACCGTGACATTCTCTGACAAGGTGACAGCGATCTGGTTGCCCTTGGCGGCGATGGATTTGATCGTGGGGCCAACTTTGTTTTCCGGGTCCCACGGATTGGGGCTTCCGGCGAAGGTCCACTTGGCGGTGATTTTGTCGGCGGTGAGGTCCGGGGCGTACGCGGTGAGGTTGTCTTTGAACCAGGCGTAATCGGCGGTCTTTTTGCCGTCGGCGGCGGCTGGGGCGGTGGCCGGTGCTTCGCGGTGGCAGTTGAAGAAGTAATTGCGTTCGCCCCAGATGTTGGTGGGATCGTGCTGCTGGTTGTTCTGGATGTCGGCAGGGCTGGGCGGGCCGCCGTCGAGGGGATAGATCACGCGGAAGATGGCGCGGTCGATCATGCGCGGGGAGAAGGTGCAATCGACCAGGAAGAAGAGGGCGTCGTGGTGATGGCGGGCGAGTTGGAAGCCCTGTTCCACGCCGTCGAAGTAGCAGTTCTTCAGCACGAAACGCTGATCTTTGTTGGTATGGCCATCGTGCCAGATGACGGCGTCGTTGCGGGTCTCGAAGAATTTGCAGTCGACGGCATAGCACCAGCCGTGGGGGCAGACGGAGTCGACGGAGCCGCGGAAATTGCAGCGGGCGTGGTAATAACGGCCGTCATTTTTCCACAGCGAAACGGTATCGGCGCCGGTGGAGAGCACGTCGGCGTCGAGAAACACCACGCGGTCGGCAGAGTTGCTGGAGACGGTGACCGCGTGCGGTTCGGGGTCGCCGCCGGTGTTGAGGAGCGTGATGTTCTGCAGGATGAAGTCGCTGCCGCCGACATTAAAGACGGTGGCGTTGGTTTCGATGCGGGTGTCCTTGCGGCTTTCACCCAGCAGCGTGACGAACGGCGCCGGGCAACTGATGCGTTCCTTGTAGACGCCTTTCTTGACCAGGACGGTGATGCGTTCGGTATTGGTGCGCGGGATGGAGGCGAGGGCCTCCTGCACGGTTTTGAATTTGCCGGAGCCGTCGGCGGCCACCACGATATCGGGCTTGGGCCCGTCGGATGGAGGGCCGTCCGCAGCCCACGCGACCGGCGTCATCGCCGTCGCCACTGCCAGGGCGGTCCAGAAATTGCGGGGCAAACCCGTCATCCAACTTGCACGGCCATTTGCACGCATTGTTCACCTCTTTTTGAAAATCAGGATCTTGCCGTCGGAATAGATCGTGCTCTACAGATGTTAACTTGTGAATGGCCGCCGCATTGCGTCTATATCATGCAAAGCCGGCCAAATGCCTCTGCGACAGGCGTGAGAGCGAACGCCCCGCCGCGATTCAGGGCAACTGCACATCCACATCGCGGCGCACTGCGCAGGCCTGCGAGGCAAACACAAAGCCCCCCGCGAGGTCCAGCGATTTCGCGGGGGCGGCTGAAGGTGCGTTAAACAGCAGCGTGTTTGTACCGCTGCCGGCGGCATAAGTGGCAATGGCATTGTCGGCGAGGGTCAGGGTTGGCTGGCCCTTCACGGTCACGCTTTCTGAAAAGGTGACGGCGATCTGTTTATCTTTGGGCGCGATCGATTGGATTTTTGGGCCAGACTTGTTTTCCGGATCCCATGGATTGGGGCTGCCGGCGAAGGTCCACTTGGCGGTGATTTTGTCCGCGGTGAGGTCCGGCGCGTACGCGGTGAGATTGTCCTTGAACCACGCGAAGTCGGCGGTGGGTTTCTTGCCGTCGGCGGCCGCTGGGGCGGCGGCTTCGCGGTGGCAGTTGAAGAAGTAATTGCGCTCGCCCCAGATGTTGCTGGGATCATGATCGAGATTGTTCTGGATATCCGCGGCACTGGGCGGGCCGCCATTGGTGGGATACAGCACACGGTAAATGGGCCGGTCCGCCAATTTGCTGGAGAACGTGCAGTCCAGCAGGAAAAACAAGGCGTCATGGTGATGCCGGGCCAGCGGGAAACTGGCCGGCTCACAGTCGAACCGGCAGTTTCTCAGAACAAACCGCTGATCTTTGTTGGTATGGCCATCGTGCCAGATCACCGCCGACCCCGCGTGCGTCTCGACAAAGGCCGAATCAACGATGTAGCACCAGCCATGCGGGCATACCGAATCGACGGAGCCGCGGAAATTGCAGCGGGCGTGGTAATAACGGCCGTCGTTTTTCCAGAGTGACACGGTATCGGCGCCGGTGGAGAGCACGTCGGCATCCAGAAAGACGACGCGGTCGGCGGTGCTGCTGCTAACGGTGACGGCGTGCGGCTGCGGGTCGCCGCCGGTATTCAGCAGAGTGATGTTCTGCAGAATGAAGTCGCTGCCGCCCAGCGTCGCCACGGTGCTCGCTGATTCGATGCGGGTCTCCTTGCGGCTTTCGCCGAGGAGCGTCACAAACGATGCGGGGCAGTTGATGCGTTCCTTATAGACGCCCTTTTTCACCAGCACGGTGATGCGTTCGGTGTTGTTCCGCGGAATGGAAGAGAGGGCCTCCTGCACGGTTTTGAATTTGCCGGAGCCATCGGCGGCGACAATGATGTCGGGCGCCGGTCCGGGAACTGCGGCGGGAGGTGGCGGTGGGAACGGCGCGGCCTCTGCGCCGAAAGCGGCAGTGGAGAACAGCGCGGCGATCAGGACGGAACGTTTCACACGCATGGGTTCCTCACGATCCGAAAGAAATGGGGGCTGAAAACGGAACGCTGGCCAGTGAATGGCATTGCGTGAACTCATTTTCCGACGCCGCGATTGCCATCAGCGCGGTTTTCATCGCATCGTTTTTTCACAGGTTCGTGATCAGTTGGTTTGAAACAGGAGCGGCGCGAATTCGTGCAGGCTTTTGCGCCAGGTCTGGAATTCGTGGGCGGTGCCGGGGGCTTCGTAATACGTGACGTGTTTAACGCCGGCATCTTTGAGCGTTTGCGCCGGCTGGCGGCCAGTGCCGGCGGATTCTTTGCTGCCCATGCTGATGAAGAACACCTTGAAAGTTTTGTCGAATTCGTCCGCCGAGGGTGTGTAGGCGTTGAGTCCCGGGAACCCGAAGGGCGCGCTGAAAATGCCCACGTAGCCAAACTTGTCTTTGTTGGCGGTGGTGATCTGGTAGGTTTGCGTGCCGCCGAGGGAAAGGCCGGCCATGGCGCGATGATCGCGATCGGCGAGGGTGCGGTAGCGGGCGTCGATCTCGGGGATGACGTCGTTGATAATCTGTGTAGTGAAGGGCATGTTTATGCCGCCGGCGGGACCGCGGCCGCCGGCGCGACCACCACCCGGAGCGCCACCGCGCGCCGCACCGGGTGCCACAGCCGGCGCGCCAATAAGAAACAGCGGCTCGCCATCGAATGTCGAGCCCATCGCGCCAGCACCGGCCGGCGGGCCCGCTGGAACACCAGCCGGCGCTGTGGCTGGCGCACCACCGGGAGCAGCACGCCCTGCGCCCCCGCGCCCACCGCCGGGAGGCCCGCCCCGTCCACCTGCGCCGCCCATGCCCTGGCTGATGCCGCCGTCCTCCATGACGACAATCATGGGGACGGCTTTTTTCTCCGCGATAAGATTGTCCATAATGAAGTTGGTGCGTCCCTGCTGCGCCCAGGCGCGACGCTCCTCCAGCATGCCGTGCTGCAGGTATAGCACCGGGTAGCGTTTGGTTTGATCCTGGTCGTAGTCGGGCGGGGTGTAGACCCAGGCCTGGCGGTCTTCGCCGGATGTGGTTCTATACCAGTGAGCGCGAATCTCTCCATGGGGTACGTCCTTGAGGTCATAGAAATCCACGCCCTTGTCGGGAACCTCGATGGCGCTGGTCATTTTGCCGCCACTGAAAAAGCTTTCGCTGGCCGGGTCGGCAGTGACAAAGCCGTCGATGGTGAGCTGATAGGCGTGAAAGCCGGGGTCCTGCGGGGCGGTGATGCCGGTGAAAACGCCATCTGCACCTTTGATGAGGTTGGTGTTCATCACGCGAATGGTCTGCACCTGCGGAGCGGAAATGCGGAAGCGGACCTGGCGAGCGGAATTGACCTGGGGAAAATCCTGGCCGCGGATGTTGGTAGAAGCGGGCTTGAAGTCGTCGGCGAGCGCCGTGGCCGGCGCGGCTTGCTGAGCCTGCTGGGCGAAGGCGGGGGCGGCAGTCAGTGCCGCAAGCAACAGCGTAGAACGCATTATCAAGGTCGTCTTCATGGAACCTCCTTTGAGAAAATGGGATGCTCGTTTTCATCGACCGAGGAACGCCGTAGCGGCGCGCTCTCGTCATTCTTTTTTTTCGCGACAGTTATCCAAACCAACCTTCGGGGAAAAACTTTAATTGTTTCGGGGCATCGCAGCCGGCACTTTGCTGGCGGGCTGCGTGGTGAGTTCCTTCAGGTGGTCCATTACCATGATCGAAGGCGCGGGAGAGCCGTCGCGGTTCCACATGCCGTTGCCGTTGGCGCCTTCGGGGGCCCAATAGAATACGCCGGACCCGCCGGCGCGCTGCACCGTGTTGACCAGATCCACCATGAACTGCAGTTGCCCCTGCGGCGTCCCCGACCACTGATAAAAACCTTTCGCCTTGGGATCAGCGGCTGACAGCACCGGATGGGCGATCGTCTCCGGCGTCGACATCATCTGCTCGCCGCCGGTTTGCGGGTAGCCTGTCTCGACGACCATGAACGGCTTGCCGAAGCGCTTGGTGCTTTCTGTGATGTTTTCCTGCAGCATGGCCAGCGTGCCGTGGTAGCGCGGGTAGAAGCTTTGCCCGATGATGTCGTAGGGGACATCGGCGGCTTTGATGTGATCGAACCACCATTGGGTCACCTGCCAGTCGCCGCCGCAATCAATGTGCAGGACGATTTTGGGCGGCGTGTCGCCGGCGCCAGCCTTCACGCCGCGGACTCCGGCTTTCAGATAGCGCGTGACGTTGCTCCAGACTTGGGTTTCGTCGTACGGCTGGAGATAGACGTTCTGGATCTTCTCGTTCTTTTCCTGCTTCACTGGCGAGTCAGGCACGTGCAGGTGGCCGGAGGGCCAGAGCAGCCCGCCGGTCGTCTCGTTGCCGACCTGCACCATGTCGGGCATGCAGCCGGCGGCTTTGAGCTGGGTGATGACATCCCTCGAGTATTCTTCGATTTTTTGTTCCAGCGCGGCGACATCCAGGTTGCGCCAGGCGGCGGGGGTTTCCTGGTGCTGCGGATCGGCCCAGGTGTCGGAGTAATGGATGTCCAGGAGGAACAGCGCGTGGGCGGCTTTGATCTGTTTGGCCAGGGCGATGGTATTTTCGAGGGAGTTGTTGGGGGCGTTGCGGACGGGGGAGACGAAGACGCGCAGGCGGAAGGTGTTCCAGCCGTGGTTGCTCATGATGGATATTTCGGTGCCGGGGGTACCGTTTTCCTGGTAGTTCATGCCGCGTCCGCCGAAGCCCGCCCCGCCTCCGCCACCTCCCGCACCTCCCCCACCGCGCCGGCCGGCGGGCGCGGTCGCCGCTCCGGTGGCGGGTGCTGTAGTGGTGGCGCTAGCGGGGGCCGCCGGTGCGCCGCGTCCGCCGCCCGTGCCGGCTAATGCGGAAACGTCGGCGCCCAGATACCAGGGTGTAGCGGAAGGCTGCGAGGCCGGACCTGCGCCGGCTGATGTAAGTTCCAGGCGAGCCATGAACAGCGTGGCCGCCACCAGGGCCGCGAGGGCGATAGAAACCTTACGAGCGGCAGCATTGCGAATCGACATGGGCATTCTCCGCACAAATTGGAACTGAAGAACATTTCCGCCGGGACATCGCCTCAGCAGTGACTATTTGATACATCCTGTGGGCCCTTGGCAACCGGAGGACGCTTTTTCCTTCAAAGATATTTTGAACAATAATCGGCGGCGCGCTGGAATGAACGCCACCGCCGGCGTTATTCAGGGTGGTGATGTTCTTGGAGGATTGAACCATGAAACTGTCGCTGTGGCTCGCGGGGGCGGTGCTGGGAACGATGCTGACGGCACCCGTGGCGGAGGCCCAGAGCGCGCCGCAGGAGAAGCCGAAGTACAACGTGCTATTCTTGATTTCCGATGACCTACGTGCGGAGTGCAGTTGCTACGGCGGCCTCGCGAAGACGCCGAACATCGATGCCCTGGCCAAGGCCGGCGTGCAGTTCGACCGCGCCTATTGCCAGTTCGCACTGTGCAATCCCTCGCGCTCCAGCATGCTCACGGGCCATTATCCGACGACCACCAACGTGCTGGGGAATCGCGATAACTTTCGGCAGCTGCATCCGGATTTTGTCGCGCTGCCGCAGTTGTTCCAGCAGAACGGCTACGCGACGCTGCGCAGCGGAAAAATCTTCCATGGCGGCATCGACGATCCCAAATCCTGGACCGAAGGCTATGGCGAACGCGAAGGCTCGGGCGGCGCCGGCGGCAAGGACATGGTGATTCCCAAGGGTCCCGTTCCGCCGCAGCCGGCCGATGTGCTGCCGCCATTGCCGGGGGATATCTCGCAGAAGCCGACCTCCGATCGCCTGGTAATCCTGGAGGGCGACGGCGAGGGGAACCCGGATTACACAGTGGCGACGAAGGCGATTGCTTATCTCCAGAAATATCAGGACAAGCCGTTTTTCATCGGGTGTGGTTTTGCCAAGCCACACAGTCCGCTGGCTGCGCCGCAGAAGTATTTCGACCTGTATGACATCAACAAAATCCAATTGCCGGTGGATTTCGCACCGTGGCCGACGGTGCCGGAGGGATTTCCGAAATTGTCCATCCGCATGTTGAACGCCGATTTGTTTATTGGCGAGGGCGCGTCGGAGCCGGCCGCGAAGGAATATATCCGCGGCTACCTGGCCAGCACGTCGTGGATGGACTGGAACGTCGGCCGTGTGATGGCGGAGTTGGATCGGCTGAAATTACGGGAGAAAACGATCGTGGTGTTCTGGGGCGATCACGGGTATCAGCTGGGCGAGAAGGGGAAGTGGTCGAAGGCGGGATCGGTGTGGGAACAGGGGGCGCGGTCGCCGCTGATTGTTGTGATGCCGGGAGCGGCGGGCAATGGCAAGGTCTCGCCGCGAATAGTAGAAGCGCTCGACATCTATCAGACCCTTGCGGAGTTGTGCGGATTGACCGTGCCGGCGGGATTGGAGGGGCGCTCGCTGGCCCCGCTGTTGAAAGACCCGGCGATGGCCTGGGACCATCCGGCGTATACGATCTGGTCGGATGACGGCAAGTCGTTGACGGCGGTGGCGGTGCGGAATGAGAAGTATCGCTATGCGGAATTCGACGGCGGGCGCGGCGGCGCGATGCTGCTGGATGAGGCGGCGGATCCGCATGAGATCAAAAATCTGGCGGATGATCCGGCGCTGGCGGAAGTGCGAAAGCAGATGTCGGCGCAGGTGAAGGAGTTCAGCGCACCCAGGACGGCGCCGCGGCCCTGAGCATCCTTGGGTCAGCGGGAAGTGCGGCGCGCACAGTCAATACATCCGCGTGCATTACGATCGTGGAAGTTCTCTCACGCTACAAGATAATACCTTCGCTTCGCGCATTGGAAATCGAAATAATCCCGGCGCGTATTGCGTGCAAAATCGCGCCGTGGTATCAGATTGGTTCGTGGCCGACGAAGCAACGGTGGGCGGAGGCGATTGATCCCGGTTGGCAACCAAGGAGTGCGTCAAACTGCAGGAGAGGTGGAGACCCTTCGTGGGGTTGTATTACGTCAATTTCGGCTTGAAAACACAGGTTATCCAGTGCGCGCGGATGCTGCGCCCGCGGCGCTCGCGCCTGTGGGGCGCAATCTCCGGCGAGAGGCCGGTGTGCGCCCGCCCCGCATTCGAGGCTTTCGCCTCCATCACCGGCGGGCCAGATTTATACCGGAGAATTGCCAATCAACGCATTGATTTTATCTTGAATATCCTTAACCCCATTCTTTGTCCTGTGAGTCGTAGTACATGACATTGGGGAATGCACAATTGTTGGACATCGAGCAGCACGAAGCGTATTGGGTGCAGCGTCTCCAATCGCTGGTGCCGCTCGCCGCACCCTTTCAACGGCGCAGCGCCGCGCCGTGCGAGCGCCAGCCGCCGGCGCTGCACCGATGGTCCTTTACTCCAGCGGTAAACGCCTGGCTCCAGCGGCACGCCGCGCACACGCCGGCGGCGCTGATAACGGCGGCGTTCGGCGCGTTTCTGGCGCGGGCCTCCGGGCAGCACCTCCTCGAAATCGAATATCGCGACGCCGCGATTGCGGAGGCGGCACAGGGAATCGAAAATTCCGCAGCCCATCTGCCGCTGCGCTTCAACGTGGATGTTGCTGAGCCTTTTGCCGCCCTTCTGCACAATACGCAGGCGGCGATCGAAGACGCGCACCATCACCGCGGATACCGGCGCGATCTGGCGGAGCGTCATCCGGTACTGCAGGAGAAATCCCAACCGCTCCACCCCTGCCCCATCGCGGTAGAGACCGCCGACGCGCTTGCCGCCGCGCCGCCCTCGGACGGCTCCTGCGCCACTGGTCATGAGTTGACGCTGATCATCGCGCCGCAAGACGCGTGGCTGGCCTACGACCCATCGCTGTTTGCCTCTGAAACCATCGCTGCCGTGGCTGCGCAATTCGATATTTTTCTCAACAGTCTATGTGACGATGAAACCCGCGCGCTCCAATATGTCTCCATGGTCACAGCCGCGGAGCGTGATCGCCTGCTGGTTCAGTGGAATCAAACCGCCGCGGATTATCCCCGGGATGCCTGTGTTCATCAGCTTTTTGAGGCACAGGTGCAGAGGACGCCGCAGGCGGTAGCGGTTGCCTGCGGCGACGCGCGTCTGACGTTTTCGCAACTCAATGAGAAAGCGAACCAACTGGCGCACTATTTGAAGAAACGCGGAGCCGGGCCGGAAGTGCTGGTCGGACTGTGCATGCGGCGCTCGCTGGAGATGATGATCGGGCTGCTGGGCATTCTGAAAGCCGGCGCCGCCTATGTGCCGCTGGACCCGGCGTATCCACGCGACCGGCTCTCGTACATGCTGAACGATGCCCGCGCGCCGGTGCTGGTGACGGAGGAATCGCTGCGGGGCGTTATCCCCGACAGCGGCGCGGAGATGATCTGCGTCGATGCACAATGGCCGTCGATCGCGCGCGAGAGCACTACCAATCCCGCGCCCGCCGCCGCCGCCGGAAATCTGGTCTATGTGATCTACACGTCGGGATCCACCGGCCTGCCCAAAGGCACCATGATTGAACATCGCGCCCTGGTGAACTACCTGGCCTGGGCGGTGCGGGCGTATCACGTGGCAGAGGGCGGCGGCGCGCCGGTGCATTCATCGATTTCATTCGATCTGACCATCACAGGCCTCTTTGCGCCGCTCCTGGCGGGGCGAACGGTTTTTATCGTGCCCGAAGACCGCGAGTCGCTGGGCCTGATGGAGGCGCTGCAGCGCGGGCGCGATTTCAGCCTGGTGAAGATCACGCCGGCGCATCTCGAACTGCTCGCACAGCAAATGACACCCGAGGACGTCGCGGGACGCACTCGCTGGTTCATCATCGGCGGCGAAAATCTGACGTGGGAGAGCATTCGCTTCTGGCAGGAGCACGCGCCGGAAACGGTGTTGATCAATGAATACGGCCCGACGGAGACTGTCGTCGGGTGCTGCGTTTACCAGGCGCCGCGCGATGCGCGGCGCAGCGGCTCGGTGCCTATCGGCCGCCCGATCGCCAACACGCAGTTGTACTTGTTGGATAGCGCCATGCAATTGGTGCCCATTGGCGCGGCGGGAGAGCTGTACATCGGCGGCGACGGCGTGGCGCGCGGGTATCTCCATCAGCCCGAGGCCACCGCCGCCAGCTTCCTGCCCGATCCGTTCAGCGCCCACCCCGGCGCGCGAATGTATCGCACTGGCGATCTCGCACGCTACCTTCCCGACGGCAACCTGGAATTCCTCGGGCGCATCGATCAGCAGGTGAAAATCCGCGGCTATCGCATTGAGCTGGGTGAAATCGAATCCGCTATCCGCCGCTTCGAACGCGTGCGCGAGTGCGCGGTGGTGGTGCGCAACGAACCCGGCGGCGACCGGCGGCTGGTGGCATACGTCATCCCGCACCGCAACGCGACGATTCAAGCGGCCGAGCTGCGGGCGTTCCTCAAGCAGTGGTTGCCCGCCTACATGCTGCCGGCGGCAATTGTGTTTATGGAAGCATTCGCGCTCTCGCCCAACGGCAAGGTGGACCGGCGGCGGCTGCCCGAGCCGGGCGGCGTGGCGCTCTCCGATGCGCCGCGGGTCGCGCCGCGCACCGCACTGGAAGAATCGATCGCGGCCGCCTGGTGCCGCTTCCTGGGCCTGCGAGAGATCGGTGTCACCGACAATTTCTTCGACCTCGGCGGTCATTCGCTACTGGCGGTGCGCGTCATCAACGAACTGAATCGCACGCTCGAGATTCCGCTGAACGTGTTGCGGCTGTATCAGAACCCCACCGTGGAGAGGCTGGCCGCGGCGATTGCCACACCGTCACCCGCGGGCGGGGCTGGCGCAGGCGGCGTGCGATCAACGCTGATTCCCCTGCAGCCGCCGACGGATGGCGACGTGCAGGCACCGATTTATTTTATTTATGCCGGGCCGGAGGAATTCCGCGTCGCCCAGGCGCTGCGCGACGCCGGCATCATGCGCGCCATGTATGCCATCGAGGCGCCCTGGTCGATGGCGTGGCGGCGGGCGGTTGAGAACAACGACATCGCCGGTTTCCCGACGATGGAGGAACTCAGCGCACCTTTCGCCGCCCAGTTGATCGCGCACGTGGGTAATGGCCCATGCGTATTGGCCGGCTACAGCTTTGCCGGGTTGATCGGTTTCGAGGCGGCGCACCAGTTGATCCGTCAGGGCGGAACGGTGGAGCGGATGCTGCTCCTGGATTCGGTGGCGCGCTATCCTACGCCGCGCCAGCAATGGTTGCACAACTGGCGTCTCGACTGGGAAGAAACACCCAGCATCCTCGCGCTGAACCGTCTGCCAGAGGTGGCGGTGGCGCGGACACGCAGCCTGTGGCGCTTAAGCCGCTGGACCCTGCAGAACAGCCAACGAAAAATGATGTCAATGATCCGCACGCCACAGACGAACCCCGTGCCGCCGGTGATGGACCCGGGGGTGCTGACTTCGCTGCGCGACGAACAGGGCGGGGCACTCCACTGGGGACTGGTTGAACGGCTCTACGCCAAGGCACGCTACTGCTACAGCCTGCGGCCGCTCGACTGCCGGGGCGCGTTGTTCACAGCCCGGAATCAGGGCGCAACGCCACGCCGGCCATGGGACGAGACGCAAGGCTGGCGCGGCCAATTCAACGGCGGCCTGCGCATTGTTCCGGTCCCCGGCACACATCACAGCGTGATCCAGCCACCGGAATTGGGCGAATTGTGCACCCGCGTGAATGCCGAGTTATCTGAAGCCGCCATGGCCACCCGCTGATCCTCCCCCTTCCGCCAGAAATCTGCGCCGCCATTCGATAAAATCCCCCGCGCAAGAGAATATCCGACCGATTCTCGCCACGGCCGGCGGCATTGGGGTGAGGAGCCTTGTGATGACGCGTGAACGCCTGGCCATATCCGATGCTGACCTGTTGCAGCGATTCGCCACGGCCGGCAGCGATGCCTCCGGCGATACCGCACATGAAGCTTTTGCGCAACTGGTCGATCGCCACCTCGATATGGTTTATCGCGTGGCCGTACGTGAGCTGGGCGGAAATGCGTCGCTGGCGGAGGATGTCGCGCAGGCGGTGTTCATGGTGCTGGCCGCCAAGGCGCGCACGCTGCTGAAGGTGCGCTCACTGGCTGGCTGGCTGCATCACGTGACGCGGTGTGCTGCCGTGGATGCGCGCCGTCGGGAGTCGCGGCGCAATCACCACGAGCGCGGCGCGGCGATCGAAAACGGCCGCCGCATAAACGGGCACGCGCGACTGGATCTGCCGCCCGCGGAATCGGAAAGCCCGCTGGATGCGGCCCTATCGCGGCTGACGTCGGCGGATCGCGAGGCGCTGGTGCTGCGGTTTTTCCAGGATGCCTCCTTTGCGCAAATCGGCATCGCATTGTCGACCACCGCCGACGGGGCACGGCAGCGCACGCGCCGCGCCCTGGGCCGCCTGAAGAAGATGCTGGCGCGGGAAGGCAGCCTGGCGCCGCTGGCGGTGTTGTTGAACGCCCACTCCGGCGCGGCACCGGCGGGCCTTGCATCGCATATTACGCAACAATTTTTGTCCCACGCCGCAGGCGATGTGATCGCCGGGGCGATGGGTGGCAGCAGAACATTAGCTAAGGGAGTATTGACCATGATGAACGGACAACGCATCAAGCTGGCCGCCGCGGCGGCGGTACTGGCGGCGGCGGTGGGCGTCGCCCTGACATTGACGGCGCACACAGGCCAAGGTGCCGGCCCTGCGCCCGTAGTGCCCACCGCTTCTGCCAGCATTGATGGCAACAGCGTTCGCGCGGTCGCTGGCGCCGCGCCCGCTGCGCCGGCCGTCACCGACGCCAGCCGCACCTCCTGGCGATTCGTGATGCCCGGCGACGGCGGCAATCTCAGCATCGCCCAGCCGGATGATGCGAAACAGCCGGGTGTATCGTCCACCGTCGTCAGCCAGGTTGGCCCAGGCGGCATCGCCACTGTCAGGCCGGACGCACTCGCCGCGCCCGCGACGGCGCCGGCCAATGCGCAGTTCGTGCTGGTCTGGACCGGCACCGTCAAAATGAACCCGTCGCCGGAAACTGACGCCGGCCAGCTTTATGAAGACCAAGGCGCCGCGGCCGCTCCCGCCACCGGCACGGCCGAAGTTCACGTGCAAACATTCCCCGTGCAGCGAGGGGCCGAGTGGCATGGGGAAATGGCCACGCCGCCGGTGATCACCGGCGACGGTACCGTATTGCCGGAACCGGCGGCCGGGGAGGTTGAGAGGCGCATCGTGGTTGCGGTCCCGGAAGGTGGCACGCTGGTGATGGGAGATGCCGGCGCGCCAGACGCGATGAAAATCGCCGTCGGCAACGAAGGCCAAATGGTGATCCGCGCTGGGACCCAAAACGACCCGGTGAATCTGGAGGCGCGCCAGTTCAGCTTCACGCTCACAGGCGTGAACGTCGGCGACCCATCGACCCCGCTCACCTGGCTGCAACGCTTCATGGGTGTGACCGCGCCTCCGCAGCCCAAGGGTACGGTGATCTGGACCGCTGCACCTGGCTCGACCGCCTCACCCCTCGGCGAAGGCGCCGTTCCCGCCGAGACGCACCTGCCATAAAGGCCATCGCGACCGGCGGCCGTCGCCAATAATTCGCCGGCCATCGCGTTATCCTATCGCCAGAACCACTTCTCGATGGGAGCACCGATGGCAGGCGATTCATTCACACGGCGCGAGGCGCTGCTGACGGCGGCGGCTATCGGGCTGGCCGGTATGGGAGTTTCTGCGGCCAAGGCCGCACCCGGTGCAGCGGCACCACAGCCGGCGAAAAAAAATCCCATCATCGGCATCCAGACCGGCCCGCCCCCGTTGGCCACGGGCGACCTCGACAAAGTGCTCGACGAGCTCCGCACCCGCGGCGGCGTCAACGCGCTCTTCCCCTTCATCTATACGCACACCGCCTCCACCGCGGCGATGACCAACGTGCCCACCTTCAAGGGCGGCAACTTCGCCACGCCGCACATGGAGTTCTACAAGAACACCAAGCTCACGCTGGCCGATATGCGGGCCCCGGATTTCGGCGATGTCGATCTCTTCGCCCGCATCATCCCCGCCGCCAAAAAGCACGGCATGAAAACCTTCGCCTGGATCCTCGAAGACCACGACCACGCCCCGTCACCGGCATGGGCCAAGATGTACGAGATGGACGTGCACGACCGCCGCGCAGAAAAGCACCCCGCCGGCGCCTGTTACAACCACCCTGATTACATCTGCTTCGTCCTGGGCCTCGTCGAAGATTACACCCGCTCCTACGACATCGACGGCCTGATGTGGGCCAACGAACGCCAGGGCGGCCTGTTCAACGCCCTGGGCGCCTGGGCCCATGGCGAATCCTCCGACCCCTCCGCCGCCACCTGTTTCTGCGAGTTCTGCCAGAAGAAAGGCAAGGAGATGGGCATCGACGTCGCCCGCGCCCGCCAGGGATTCCTCGCACTGGAGGATTACGTCAAAGCCGGCCGGGCCAACAAACGCCCGCGCGACGGCTATTTCGTCACCTTCTTCCGGCTGCTGTTGAATTACCCGGAACTGCTGGCGTGGGAAAACCTCTGGACCTCCAGCCGCTTCGCCCTGCAGACGCAAATCTACAAACTCGTCAAATCCATCAAGCCGCAGTTGCCCGTCGGCACGCACATCTGGCACACGGTTTCCTTCAGCCCGTTCCACCGTGCCGAAATGGATTACGCCCAGATCGCCAAATTCACCGACTTCATCAAGCCCGTCCTCTACAACAACTGCGCCGGCGAACGCATGAAGAGCTTCATCGACAGCGTCGGCCAGAACGTCTTCGGCGACATCCCGAAAGCCGACATGCTCGGCCTGATGTACGAACTGCTCAACTACAAGGAAGCGCCTTACGACACGGTGCTGGGCACCGGCTTCTCACCCGACTATGTCATGCGCGAAACCAAACGCACCGTGGATGGCGCGCCCGGAAAGGATGTCTGGCCCGGCATCGACATCGACGTGCCGGTCGTCGAAGGCGCCAGCAAGTGCACCGCCGAGGGCGTCAAACAGGCGGTGCTCGCGGCCTTCAAGGGCGGCGCGACGGGACTGATTCTGTCGCGGAATTATCCGGAGATGACGCCGGAGCATCTGTCGGGTGCGGGGGCGGCATTGAAGGAACTGGGCTTTGCGTGATCTCCTGCTGCACGTTCAGCACCGCATTCGCCTGCTGCAGATTGAGCGCACCCTCCCACCGCGCCACCGCCACGGTTGCGATGCCGTTGCCGATCAGGTTGGTCACCGCGCGGGCCTCATTCAAAAACCGATCCACGCCCAGTAACAGAATCAGGCTGCTGGCGGGAATCTTGTCCATCGACAGCAACGTCGCCGCCAGCGCAATGAATCCCGCCCCCGCCACGCCCGCGGCCCCCTTCGACGTGAAGAGACACACCATGAGAATCACAATCTGGTCCTTCAGCGCCAGCGGCGTGTGCGTCGCCTGCGCCAGGAATATCGCCGCCATCGTGATGTAGATGCAGCCGCCGTCGGCATTGAAGGCGTAACCCGCGGGCAGCACCAGCCCCACCACCGGCTTGCTGCAGCCGAGATGTTCCAGCTTGTGGATCATGCGCGGGAAAACCGTTTCCGTGGAGGCGGTGGCGAACGTGATGCCGATTTCCTCCCGGATGTACACCAGGAACCGCCACAACGAGATGCCGCTGAGCCATGCGATGGATCCCAGCACGATGAAGATGAATGCCATGCTGGTGATATACAGGCAGGCGATCAGCTTCCCGTAGGACAACAGCGTGCCCAGCCCGTATTTGCCCACGGCATAGGCCATCGCGCCAAAGGCCGCCAGCGGCGCCAGGCGCATGATGATGCGCACGATGACGAACAGCGCCTGCACCGTCGTCTCCAGAATCACCAGCAGCGGCCGGCCGCGATCGGGCAGATGCCCCAGCGCGATTCCGAAAAGCACCGCCACGAAGATGATCTGCAGCATTTTCCCGGTGACAAACGGGTCGGCGAAGCTGGTGGGGATCATATCCAGGAAAAAGTTGGCGACGGTCTGGTCCTTGGCCTGCGTGCCATAGGTGTTGATCTGAGCGAGGTCGGCCGGGTCGGCCTTATAGTCGGCGGTGAAGCCGGCGCCAGGCTGCAGCGTGTTGACGACAATCAGGCCGATGATCAGGGCCAGGGTGGTGACCACTTCAAAATAGAGGAGCGCCTTCAACCGACCCGCCCCACTTCCTTCAGATTGCCCATCCCCGCGATGCCGATAACGACTGTGCAAAAAATCACAGGCGCCAAAAGCATGCGAATCAGCTTCAGAAACGCGGTTGCCAGCGGAAGGAAGGCGCTATAACTCGCCGGAAAACAATAGCCGACGATCCCGCCGAGAATGAAGCCCACCAGCACCTGAAAATAGAGGTGGGTGAAAAAAGGCTTTCTGCGAACCGGCGGAACAGCATCCAGCGTATGCACAGCGACCTCAAAGCGAATAAATAATCCCTGGGGATTCAAATGAATTGTAATCGACCTCTTATCGGTAACAACTCAACACACCTAAGCGCAAGAATTGCCACATGCTTTTTTATCAGTGCTGACGCCTTGTGAACTATTAGCTCCAAGCGAACGAGAAGCACGTTTGTGGCACATTCTCCTGCATTCCTCTTTTTTTAAACGGATTTGACTTGCGGCTGAGCAAGGCGGGATTATATTTAGAGACAACTTCGATGTTCGTGGGAACTCGTGGGTTTTGTCTTTGTGGGTCTTTTCTGGAAGGAGTACATTCATGTTCCGCAACAAGGTTTCTGCTTTAATCGGCGCAGTGGCGCTGGGTCTCATCGGGTCGGCGGCCAGCGCCCACTCGATTCAGATTTTCTCGGTGCCCAGCACCTCGCCCGGCGTGCCGCTGCCCGGTCCGGTCGCCACCACCAACTACAGCTATGACGTTTACGTGACCGCGGGCAACCAGGTCAACGCGAACGCCGGCGTCGCCAACGGCAAGGGCGACTTCTTCACCCTCGTCGACTTCACCGGCTTTACCGGCGTGGTCGTCTCCACGCCCTCTAACTGGTCGCTGTTCAACAGCTCCAATATCGCCAACACCCCGGCCGGCGCCGGCATCAACAACGGCGGCAGCCCCAACACTGCCACCATCATCGGCGTCGCCAGCTCGGCCACCGTGGTCGATGACGCGGCCCAGGCCGACCTCACGTTCCAGTACACCGGCGCGACCAACCTGGTCGCCGGCGCGACCAACCTCTTCCTCGGCACCTTCGTCATCAACTCGACGAAGAACCTGTTCAACCTCTCGGGCAGCCGCATCGTCGGTGCTGACCACCAGACCTCCACCGGTCTGCCTGGCCAGAACGCCGATCCTTACATCTCCCCCGGCGACCAAGCCCTGCCGGTTCCGCTCCCCGCGGCCGCTTGGGGTGGCATGTCGCTGCTGGGCGCACTGGGCGCCGGCAAAATGATTCGCCGTCGCAAATAAGCATTTCGCAACGCCCTGGCGAATGCCCGGCGTTAAAAAAAGAATCCAGTCCGAGCCGGAAGCACTGCTTCCGGCTCTTTTTTTTGTCTCAAAAATGTGCGTCTAACGTTCTTCCGGTTCAACGTGCGATGGCGAGGAGCGACTTCTTCGGGTCCCCCATCGCGAGCACCGATTCGACCAGCCCCAGCCGCGGCACGCTGTCCTGAAGCGCCGCCACACCACCCCTCGCCAACGGCTCCGCACGCGTGGCGATCGGCGCGCTGGCGCTATGCGCCGCGATTATCGGATGCGGCAACGTCCACGTGAGCACCGTGCTGGAAGCCACATCCTTTCGCGGCGCCACTGCAACCGCGGCAGGGATGCCGCCGTGATTCAATACCGGCATCACTGCCGGCAAAAGGGTGCGAACACCAAACCCACGCCGTGACGCTGCCGGCCGCATTGGCCCATCATGTTCTCCCCCCCGGTCAGCCCCGGCAAATAGCTGCCGCGCGGTGCCGCCATTGCCCCCCCCGCCGACCGCCGGTGCATTCGCGCTCGCCGCTGGATCCGCACCCGCCAACGCGACAGCCCCGCCAGTTGCCGGCAGCCCGCAGGTTCCCAATACCGCTCCGCCGCTTCCCGCCGCAGGCGCCAAGCCAAACAGCGACGACGGCACGCCCCCTGTCGCCACAACGCCGACCGCCGGTCCGACCGGCGCCAAGGTGTATTGAATCTGCTTGCCCGGCAGCACCGGCTGACCATAAGTGGCGTTGTCCAGCGCATCGGTGATCAGCGCCCCCGCCGTCGCGTAATCCGCCGCCAAAACATATCCGCCGGCATCCAGCGTGATGTTTGCACTGCGCCACGTAGCGAACGAGACGTTGGCCTTGGGCGTGACGATCACCTTGGCAAAGCTGCTGCCCGCGGGAATCGTAACCGTCGTGCCGATCGCGTCATAATCGCTGCCATTGGCCGCGGTGCCGCTCATGTGGAAATTCACCGTCAGCGCCGCCGCCGTGCTTCCGGTGCGCTGGATCAGGAAAATCGCCGGATCGCGATTGGCGGCGGCGGCACGCTGATCACGGCTATACACCGACACCACCGGCGGTCCAGCCGACGGCGCCACGTTGCCAGTGACCGCAAAACGAAAGTATGCATCATCTGCATCATTGCTCGGCAGATAGACGAACCCATAACGGTTGCCGGGGATCGCCGTGTTCAATCCCACCACCAGTGTGTCGGATGCCCCCGGCGCCAGCAATGCGGCGGGCGGCTTCACCAGCGTAAAGCCTGGCGGCAGGATCGGCGGCCCCAACAGCAGCGGCGCCGTGCCATAATTGGTCAATGTCAGCGTCTGATTGCCGAGGACATTGTTCTGTGTCACCGTGCCGAAATCGATCGGCGTGGTGCGGCCATCGGGCATGTATGTGCCGGCGGAATCGAGTCGCAGCTCCGGCGAGCCATCGGCCGTCACCTGAAACGTATTGACCGCCATCAGTATGCCGCCGACCAAAAAGTTGACATGCCAAATGCCCAGGTCGGGCGTGCTGGGAAGCGGCATGGAGAAATACCAGTAGCCGCCGCGCACTTCGTAATTGGGATTGCTGGTTTGCGTGGAGTAAAGCGTGCCATTGGGTTTGTACCATTGTGCAGTGAAACCGGCGTTGGGCTTGGTAAACAGCGTCGCGCGGATGTAGGCAGTCTGGCCGCTGGCCTGCTTGAAGATCGGCGACGCGGGCGGCTGCTCGTCGTTGTTCAAGATACTGCTGGGGTTGAAGCTGGTGATCTCCGTACCGATCACCGCATTCACATCGCCCTGGTACGGATAGGGGTTCAACCAGTAGGTATTGGGATCGGTGTTGGTTTCAAATCCATTGGGATGATCGACTTCAAAATGCAGATGCACGCCGGAGGAAAAGCCGGAGCTGCCCATCATCCCCAGCACCTGGCCGGCTGCCACCTGCTGGCCGACGGAGACGCCCACCGATCCCAGCCGCATGTGGTAGTACAGGGTCGTCCACCCGTTGCCATTGTCGATCTGCACGAAATTGGCCAGGGCATCGGGCGGGGGCGTGCCCAGGCGGCGGTCGAAGTTGCCGTCGGCGACGTAAGTGACGGTGCCGGGCGCTGCCGCCAGGATCGGCACGCCATTGTCCATCGCCTGGAAGTTGGCAGGGTCGATGTCCCAGCCGCTGTGGCCGTCGTAGGTGTAATCACCGCCGCGGTAATCGACGATGGAATTGCTGTTGGGATCGAGATCGACATAGTTGTTGAAACCATAATTGACGAAAGCGGTGCCGCCCAGCGGCGCCGCGAATTTCGTGGGCAACGGCAGGCTCACGGGGGTGAACGTGAACGAGAGGGTGTTGTCGCCCTCGTTGGTCTCGCTGATGGCATTGGTGGAATCGAGCGTGACGCTGACGGTCTGATTCGCCCCCGCCACAATGCCAAACGCCCCCCACCACTGATAGTACGAAGGCGTACCGCTCACCCCGGCTCCGTAGTTCACCACGTTGGTGTACGTCTGCGAGCCGATGCTCTGGCTGATGGTATAAGAGCTGGCGCCCCCCAATCCGTTCACCGTCAGGTCCGTATGCACGTAGACATAGGTGCCCACCACATAGGGGCTGCTGATCGGATGGTTGTTCGCGTCCACGATTGAGACGCCCACGGCATGGATGTTGGTCAGCAGCAGCCGCGATTCCAGCACTTCGAGGAGTTCGCGCGGGGTGAATGGCGGGAAGGGGGACGTGGCTTGCCGCCGGCGATTCATGCTGCGCTCCGAAAACGGTTCTTTGGATCGAGATTACTCCCCGCCGGCGCGGATGCAAGCGGATTTGGCCACGCGCGGCCCCGAAACGCCTGCAACCGGCCCGGGAGCGAGTTTCGCAGTTAGGCCCGCGATTCTTCGCAATTGTTCAGTCACCCGCCCCCTCCGCTACCCCCCGCACCCCCCACGCTACCCCCCTGCCGCGTGCCGCTCTATCATGCCTGCTCTATGAGCCTTCTCGTTGATCTGGGGTATTTTGCGGCAGGCGTTGCAGCCGCGCCGGTGATCGCGCTCAAATCGCTGCGCACCGGCAAGTACCGCTCCGGCTGGGCGGGGCGCTTCGGCTTTGGACCGGATATTCTGCCCCAGCGCACCGCGGGCACAAGAGTCCTGCTCCTGCACTGCGTCAGCGTCGGCGAACTGCTCTCCGTAAACACCCTCGTGCAGCGGTTGTTGGCCGCCGATCCCAGGCTGCACATCGTGATCACCACCACCACCGACACAGGCACGGAGCGGGCGCGAAAACTTTACCCCGCCGCCCCGTTATCGCGCATTCACACCACCCGCTTCCCGCTCGATTTTTCCTTCGCCGTGGAGCAACTCTTCGACCGCATCCGCCCGGATGCCGTCGCATTGGTCGAACTGGAAACCTGGCCCAATTTTCTGGCGATCGCCGAAAGCCGCCGCATTCCTGTCGTGTTGATCAACGGGCGGCTCTCCGAGCGCTCCTTCCCCCGCTATCGGCTGATTCGGCCGCTGATGGCGTGGATGCTGCGGCACCTGCGCTGGATCGCGGTGCAGAACGAGACCATCGCGCGACGCTTCCGCGCCTTGGGCGCGCCGCCGAATCGCACCGATATTCTGCCCACGCTGAAATACGACAATGCGGAGATAGCGGCGACCGTCGCCGGACAGGATGGCCTCGCCCGCGCGATGGGCCTGGCGCCGTCGCATCAACTGTGGGTCGCCGGTTCCACCGGGCCCGGCGAGGAAGAAACCATCCTCAACACCTATGACGTCTTGCGCCGGCAGTTCCCTCTCCTGCGCCTGGCGATTGCCCCGCGCCATGATCATGTGGTGCCGCAGGTGATCGCGGCGATCCGCGCCCGCTCCCTCACACCCATCCTCCGTTCAGAGCGGCCCGATGCCAGCGATTCCTCCAAATCGGAAGCCCCGCCGCCCCTGCAGTCGCACGAGGTCTTCGTCCTCAATACACTCGGCGAGCTGCGCAAACTCTACGCGCTCGCTTTCGGTGTCTTCGTCGGCCGCAGCCTGATCAAACGCGGCGGCGGCGGATCCGACATGATCGAAGTGGCCGCTCTCGCCAAACCCTGCTGCTTTGGCCCTTTTACCGGCAATTTCGCCGAGGCCGTGGAGCTGCTGACCCATCACGAAGCAGCGGTCGACATATCCAATGAGGAAACTCTGGTCGATACCGTGGCCGGCTGGCTTCACGACCCCGCCGCGGCCGCAGCAACCGGCAAACGCGCTCAGGAACTGATCGGTCGCCAGCAAGGCTCGACCGACCGCTACGTCGCGCATCTTCTCGACGTTATCCATCGCAGAAATTAGCCTGAAGAACTTGACTGCCCCCACAGCTCCCCCAATACTCCGCCCGCGCAATCGTCCGCGTCCGCCCCACCCAGGAGGCCCCCCTGATTACCGCGGCTCAAAGCGCCGCCGCGTGCACCAGCAACCACCCGATGGTGGCTAATCCGACGGACATCCAGCCCGCGATCAATGCTGCCGCTGTTCTTCCCATGATCGATCCTTTCCTGACAGTTTGGCCGGGTAGGGCCGACACTGTTCCACACTTGTTGAACTCTACAATTGTTGTGCCACGGTAACGCCACCGCTATACCCCGCGCTGGTTGCGGCAACGCATCCGGACCGCATTTTTGAACGTTGAAACAATAAAGGTGCTCGCCCGCAGCAAAACCGCGTCAGGTTTTGCAGTTCACTCTGCCATCGCCATTTTTTGGAGGATCCGCCCATGAACAACACGAGAAAAACACAGTCGCAACGCCGCGAGCAGACCCCCAAGGGTGCCGCCGCACGCACCACCCGCCCGCAAAATAAGGATCATTTGAAGTCCGACCGCACCAGCATGATGGCCGGCAACCCCGCAGCCCAGCGCGACCAGTTCGGTACGCGCCACAACAAGGACGCTGTGGGCAAAACTCAGAAATCACGCCGCAATACCATCGCCGGCGAGCCGCGCCTCGACCTGCGCGAAAGCGCGCAGGATACCGCTCCTAAACGTGGCCAGCGCAATCGGCAGCCCGGGCGGCGCCGCCGTAGTTCAGGCTCCAAATAATGCGGCAACACCACCGCTTCACAACCGCTTCCCACGACAACGCCCTCTCGCCCATAACATGAACAGCACGATCGGAGACCACCCATGATCAAGCGCCGGCGGCCGAAGCGAAACCTGTGCGAAGTCCTCGAACAACGCCTCCTGCTTTCCACCGTGCCGGCCGGGGTCAGCGACTCCCTCCTCGCCGCCGGCCTCACCAATCCCACCAGCATGGCATTCGCCCCGGATGACGGCACCGGCGCCCAGCTCTTCGTCACCGAGCAATCCGGCGCGCTCCGCATCATCAAAAACGGCACGCTCCTCACCACCCCTTTCATCACGCTCTCCGTCGATGATGCCGGCGAACGCGGCCTCTTGGGCGTCGCCATTGACCCCAACTACCTCGTCAACCACTTCGTCTACGTCTATTACACCGCCACCACGCCCACCACCCACAATCGCATCTCCCGCTTTATCGCCAACGGCAACGTCGCCGCCGGCGGCACCGGCGGCGAAACCGTCCTCTTCGACCTCGATACCCTCTCCTCCGCCACCAACCACAACGGCGGGGCGCTCAATTTCGGCGGCGACGGAAAACTCTACGCCTCTGTCGGCGAAAACGCCACGCCCGCCAATTCCCAGTCACTCACCACCCTTAAAGGCAAACTCCTCCGCCTCAACTCCGACGGCTCCATCCCCACCGACAACCCCTTCTACAACATCGCCAACGGCAACGACCGCGCCATCTGGAACCTCGGCCTGCGCAACCCCTTCACCTTCGCCGTTGAGCCCGGCACCGGCCGCATCTTTATCAATGACGTCGGCCAGAGCAACTGGGAAGAAATCGATGAAAGCTTCGCGGGTGCCAACTTCGGCTGGCCCACTACCGAGGGCTTCTTCGATCAATCGGCTTTCCCCAATTTCACCGAGCCGCTCTTCGCCTATGACCACTCCAACGGCCAGATCGCCATCACCGGCGGCACGTTCTACGACTCCAATGCCAATCAATCCTTCCCCAGCAGCTACCACGGCACTTACTTCTTCTCCGACCTCGGCGCCGGCTGGATTCACAACTACAACCTCACCACTCATGCCGTGACCGATTTCCTTACCGGCGCCGATGGCCCTGTGAACCTGCAGGTCGGCCCGGATGGCGCGCTCTATTACCTGGAGCACAACACCGGCGACGTGCGCCGCGTGGTCGCCCCCAACGCCGCCCTCATCCCTTTCACCGTGCCCGAATTCTCCAGCGACTTTGTCCGCGCTGGCCAGACGCATCACCGGTTCACGCTGATCGTCGATCCCAACGTCGATGTCAACACGCTCAGCCACCCCGGAGTCGTGCAAGTCACCGGCCCACAGGGTTATGTGGCCAACGCGACCATGGTATCATTCGCCTCCGGCCCGCGCATCGCCACTTTTGATGTGCCGCTCTCCGCCAACAGCCCCTTCGCGTTCCAAACCGGCCGCTACCTCATCAAAACCGGCGCTGGCGCGCTGCGCGACACCGGCAACAATCTTCTCGCCGCCAGCTTCATCGGCGACTTTTACGTCGATCCCGATCTCTACTTCCGCGGCCGCTGGTATGAAGAGCACAATCCCGATGTCGCCGCGGCCGTGCGCTCCGGATCGCTCGATTCCAGTTATGTGCAGTACGTTGCCGCCGGCGCGCACGAAGGGCGCAGCCCCTCGGCGCTGTTTGACGAAGCAGGCTATCGCGCCGCCAACGCGGACGTCGCGGCGGCCATTCAATCCGGCGGCGTGAGCTCCGGCTTCGCGCACTTCATCTCCAGCGGCGCGCTCGAAGGCCGTGACCCCAACGCATTTTTCGATACCGCCGCCTACCTGCAGGCGCATCCCGATGTCGCGCTGGCGGTGAACCACCGCACGTTCGCTTCCGCCTACGCCCACTATCTGCAAGTCGGCGCGCCAGAGGGCCTCGCCGGATCGCCCCTCTTCGATAGCGGCTATTACGTCTCCACCAACGCCGACGTCGCCGCCGCACTCGCCGTCGGCAACGACGGCCTCACCCACACCGCTGGCATCAACAGCGCCTACGAGGCCTTCCTGCTCTATGGCATTCCCCTCGGCCGCGCGCCCAATCCCTTCTACAGCGAACGCGACTACCTCGCCTTCAACCCCGATGTCGCCACCGCCGTTTCTCACGGCCAGTTCCACTCCGGCCTCGAACACTTCATCGCCACGCTCAACGAAAACCGCCGCGCCTCGGTCTTCTTCGACGTCGCCTATTACGCCCAGCAGAACCCCGACGTCGCCGCGGCAGTGCAGGACCACACGATCAATTCCCTCTACCAGCACTTCCTCGCCTCCGGCGCGCACGAAGGCCGCGCCGCCAGCCCGCTCTTCAACCAGGCGTTTTACCTTTCGCACTATCCCGACGTCGCCACCGCCTTCGCCGACGGCACCCTCGTCTCCCCGCTCACCCACTTCGCCGCCGCCGGCGCAGCCGAACGCCGCAATCCCTCCGCCCTGTTCGATTCCAATTATTATGTAAACAACAACCCCACCGTGGCCGTCGCGCTCGCCTCCGGCTTGTTCGATTCGCCGTTCGAGCATTACGTGCTGGTAGGCCAGGGACAGGCCCTGCCGGCCCATGCGTGACGCGAGCGCACGGGCGGACGGCGGGCGGATGTCAGGCAAGGAGTGCAGCCGTGATGATGTTTTTCGATGCGCTGAACGTATTGAACATCGCATTCTGGATCATCTGCTTTGTCTGGATGCACCGCATTTCGACGCGACAGGATTCGCTGTTAAAGGCCATCACCGAGCAGGGAAAGCGCATCGAGCGGCTGTCGCGCGATGAGCATGACCTGATCAAGGAAGTCCACCCCGTGGTCGGCGCGATCAAGGAGAAAGTGGAAGCCATGTCAGAGGTGGTGCAGGAGACCTCCGAAACGGTGAAGGAAAAGGCGTGAGAAATGCTTCAGTGCGTTGCCGGCCCAGGAAAATAGAAAACACGAGTGCGCTCTGGAACCGACGAGCGCAACGCATACGGTGAAGGGCCCCTTGGCGGTGAAGCGGAAAACTCCTTTTACCGCTTACTTCAGCGGCAATTTCTTCTGCGCCGCCACCCATTTCCGCATCTCCGCGACGCCGCCCGACGAATTCTTCTTAGGAATACCTTCCACTTCATTTTCTAGCGCAGTCGCGGCGTAAAACGAGACGCCCACATCCGGAACGTCGGGAGGCTCACCGGGGATTATTTCGTCGCTGTTTAGATATTTGAGTACCAGTTCTAGCGCCGCTGCCTGGTGCGTATATGCCAGATTTTCCAGTTGCATCGCTTTGTCTATCAAGCGCGGGAGCTTTTCCATCTCGTCGATGTATTCTCTCATCGCTGACGCATCGCCGGTGCGGGCTAGCGCGAGTCGGGCGCTGCGCGACTGAGGCTCCGCCACGGCCAGTTGGTGCAGCTATTCCAACGTGGCTTTATCACCCTCTGCAATTGCTCCCAGCAGCAGGATATAACTCGAACGATCGCTCGTGATTTTCGAAGTCAATCCGCGGATCGCCGCCTTATCGCTAGCCCCTACGAACGCCGCCGACTTCAGCAGCATTCGGCAAATCCAACTATGCGAGTCATCTTTGGGGTTCTCCGTCAAAAAATTAACAAGCAGATGAATTGCCGATTTTTTCTGATCCAGGCTTCCTTGAAGAGCTATAGCGGTCGCCAAATGCAATACGCCCGAACGTTCGCCTTTGTCCTCCGACGGATGTTCCAGCCATTTTGTAATGATGGCCAGCGTCTGCGCGGTATTTGACCCCAGCAATGCCCGATCATCAATATAGTTGCGACGGGCTCCCTCAAGGTAAACCTGAAAATCGGCCGCCGAGTCGGCAAAGGCAGGCGCAGCCGCGACAGCAATCAACATCACAACTATTCCATGTGCGCTGCAACGTCCGTCGCTCATAGCCGGTCCATTAAATGTACGCGCAACCCATTACTTCCGGAAAAACGTCTTCCCCCGCATCGTCGTCTTCGTCAGGCGGTTGTTGACGTAAAGGGCTTCAAGCAGGAATTCGCCCGCGCTGACGATAGCCGCCGGATCCTTCGCGTCCAGCGTCAGCTCCTTCGCCAGATCCCCCGCCGCCTTCTGCAGGCCCTTAATATGCCCGTAATTCTCCAGCATCGTCGCTGTCGGCACCTCGTCGCCCACCTGCAGCGTCAGCCCGCCTTTGAATTGCATCGCAATCTCGTCATACCGGTTGTAATCCGCATGCTTGGCAAACACATTCTTCACCGCCTCGCCCACCAGCGACGTGATCAGCTTGTCCTCCGCGCCGTCCCCCTCCGCCAGCATCAATTCCAGCTTGCCGCGCGAACTCGCACTGATAAACGCCAGATCATCCACCCGCGCCACCACCCGCTTTTCATTCGCCAGGATCCCGCGCCGCTCCGCCGACGAAACCACATTCTCCGCGTTGGCAATGCTGCACCGCACCGACACGCCTGAACTCTGGTTGATATGCGGGCTCGTGCGCGACTGCCGCACGAATTCCTCCAATATCTCATGGATGTACGGCGGCACCATCACGTCCACGCTGCTGGCCGCACCGTGCGCCTCCGCCTCGCGCTCCAGCCACGCGTTCTGCTTCACAATATCAATCCCCTCCGCCGCGCTCGCCGGATAATGCGTCCGAATCACCGACCCGATCCGATCCTTCAACGGCGTCACGATCCGCCCGCGATTCGTGTAATCCTCCGGGTTCGCGCTGAACACCATGCACACATCCAGGTTCAGCCGGATGGGATACCCGCGGATCTGAATGTCCCGCTCCTCCAGCACATTGAACAACCCCACCTGAATCTTCGGCGCCAGGTCCGGCAACTCATTGATCGCAAAAATCCCCCGGTTCGTCCGCGGGATCAACCCGAAATGCATCGTCGACTCATCCGACAGATACCGCCCCTGCGCATGCTTCACCAGGTCGATCTCGCCGATCAAATCCGCAATCGTCACGTCCGGCGTCGCCAGCTTTTCGTGGTACCGCGTCGATTTGTGAATCCACTCGATCGGCGCCTCGTCCCCCTGTTCCGCGATCAGCCGCTTGCCGGCCGTGGTGATCGGATGAATCGGATCATCATTGATCTCCGTCCCCACCAGCGTCGGAATCCACTCATCCAGCAGCTCCGGCAGCATCCGCAGAATCCGCGTCTTCGCCTGCCCGCGGAGACCCAGAAACAAAATGTCATGCTTCGACAAGATCGCATTAATGACCTGCGGAATCACCGTCTCGCGGTATCCCACAATGCCAGGAAACAGTTCCTGCCCCGCGCGCAGACGCGCAATGACATTCTTGCGAAGCTCATCCTTCACCGACAACGGCCGATATCCCGAAGCCTTCAACTGACCAAGCGTGCGAGCAGCGGGAAGAGCGGGAGCATTATGAGTGGGCATGCAATGACCTTTGATAATGAACACAACGCACGGAATGGTAGCGCGACAAGCACACCCGGGCAACGCCGGACCCGCTTCGATTTTTAATTTCCGAATTTAACATCCGGGCAGCAGCAGCGATCCAAAACAAAAAACGTTTCGTGCCCTTTAGTGCCTTTCGTGGCTACCTTATTCCCGCGCATTCGCGTACACCGCCCCCTCTACCAACGCAGCATTCGCGCACAGTTGTGGCTGTCCATCTTCGTCACTTCTTCACCTCCGGCGAATGAATCACCACTACCGGCGCCGTCAGATACGTGTTCGCCACCCGCACCAGATCCGCCTTCGTCACCGCGCGGACTCGCTCCGGAAAATGCGTCGACTGGTCATACCCCAGCCCCAGCAACTCATCCAGCGCCTCCGACGACGACTTATCCGCGATTGTCTGCTTGCTCAGCTTCTCGCCCGTGATCGTCTGATCCTTCGCCGCCGCGATCTGCGTATCGGAAATTTTCCCCGCCTTCGCGTCCGCCACAATCGCCTCGACGCTCTTCACAATTTCCTGCGCATTCTGTGGCTCGCCCAGCGCGTAAATCAGAAACATCCCCCCCGCCGGCCCCGTCACCGTCGAAGCCTGCACCGTGTACACCAGCCCCTTCCCGCGCAGGGTCTCGTGCAGCACCGATCCCCCCGGCGAGGAATACCCGCCCAGGTAGGTCTGCAGCAGGAACATCGCATAGCGATCGTCATTGGTGATCTTCATCCCCGGCGGAAACGCAAACATCACCGTCGCTGATTGCTTCTCCGTGTGCCGCAGAATGGTCTGCCCCGCCGCCGGCGTCGTCTCCAGATTCAGCGCTGGCGAACTCTGCGGGATCGCCTCGAACTGCTGCGCCCACGACGCTGCCGCCGCTTCATCAATATCCCCCGCAATCGACAGCACCGTCTTCTGCGGATCCAGAAAATACGTGCTGTAATGCTTCTGCAGGTCCGCCGGCGTCAGCTTCGAGACCACCTCCGACTTCCCAATCGGCAGCCGCTTGTATGGCCCCTGCACATAGTATGCATCCTTCGTCGCCTTATACGCCTCCGCAAACCAGTCCTCCGTCGACTGGTCGATCCCCGCCAGCAACTGCGGCTTCAACTCGTCGAGTTCCTTCGCATCAAACTTCGGATGCAGCGCCACATCCGCAAACAGCTTGAATGCATCCGCCGCGTGCTCCTTCAAACATTGTTCCGCCAGCGAGAACGAATTATTCCCCGACTCCGCCGAAAGCGTCGTGCCGGTCGCATCCAGATAATCCGCAATCTGCTCATGCGTGCGCGTCGTCGTCCCACGCGTCAGCATCTCCATCATCGCCGACCCCGTCCCATTGTTCGCATCATTTTCCGCCAGCATCCCGCCCAGCGTATACCAGTTGAAACTCGCCAGCGGCGCTGCCGGATTGCGTGTGATCAGCACCGTCAATCCATTCTTCAACACCGTCTTTTTCGTCGCCGCTGCCGCCACCGCCTGCTGCGTCGCCGCCGCCGGCACAAACGGATCCGCCGCGTTCAACGGCAGCAGCGCCGTCGTCAGCATGCGATCCGTCTGAATGTATTTCCGCGCTACCTCCAGCACCTGCGCCGGCGTCACCTTTCCGATCCGTTCAATATAAGTCTTCGTGTAATCGATATTGTCCGTCACCAAAAAATCCAGCGCGTTGCGGATCGCCTGCTGCTCTGCCGTCTGATTCCCAAACACCATCCCCGCCGCCGCCTTCGCCTTCGCGCGGTCCACCGCATCCGCCGGCACGCCGTTCTTCACCACTTCCTCCAGCGTCGACAGCATCGCCGCCTGCGCCGCCGGAATCTTGTCTGGCGCAAGCACTACATCAATCGCCAATTGGCCTTCCACATACGCCGGCGTCGCATCACTGCAGCTCACCGCCACCACCAGCCCCAATTCATCCCGCAGCCGCCGCTCTAAAATCGACGACTCGCCCCCGCCCAATACATCCGCCAGCACATCGGCCGCATACAAATCCGGAGAGTACATATTCACCGTCGGAAACGCCCACTCCACCCGCGCCTGCCGCACATCCGCATGCGACACGCTCCTCCGCGGCAACGGCACCACCGGTTCCGCCGGCAGCGCGATCGACGGCACCGCCTTCCGCCGTATCCCCTTCAACTGCTCCACAATCACCTTCTCCGCCTGCTCCACATCAATATCCCCCGCCACCGAAATCACCATGTTGTCCGGCACGTACATCTTCTGAAAGTACGCCTTGCAGTCCTCAAACGTCAGCGCCTGAAACGCCGGCTTATATCCAATGATCGGATGCATCGCCGGGTTTTTGATGTAGCGCGTGCGCAACGCCCGCAGATAAAACGTCCGATCCGCCTCCGCCTCGCCCATCTCCAACTCGCGCTGCACCACCTTGTACTCGCGCTCAAACTGCTCGCGCGTGAAATCCGTGTTGGTCGTGAAATCCACCAGCAGGTCCATCGCCACCTGCCACTTGTCGGAAGTCGTCGTGATGAAATAACAGGTGTGATCCGCATCCGTATACGCGTTGGAATCATTCCCGATCTGCTGCAGCAACAGCGTATTCTCCTCCTCCTTCCGCTTGCCCGAACTCGCCCCCGCCACCAGGTGCTCCAGAACGTGGCTGATCCCCGCGCCCATGTGCTGCTGCTCCGTGAGCGCCCCCGCCTTCACATACACCCGCGTCGCCACCACCGGCGCCGTCTTGTTCTGCTGCAGGATGATCGTGAACCCATTCGTCAGCCGCAGCACCCGCCGCGTGGGCTCCGTCAACAGCCGCTCCGCCACGGTCGCATCCACCGTCGCCGCCTGCGATGCAGCCGCCGGCGGCCGCGCCGCCGATCCACCC
>JADMIO011419526.1_pt1 | contig 41173 bp, 40 predicted proteins | sample 8958161 | NCBI WGS metagenome assembly JADMIO01 (sample SAMN16585339, study PRJNA669376) | soil metagenome | isolation source: Crop rotation soil | place: USA: Cullars Rotation, Alabama | collected 2011
CGCGACTTCAAGTCACGTGAATTCCAAGCTTCGGATCCCACTGTGCTGGAAAGGACGAGACCGATCATCGCCGTCAGGATGTCTGTGCCCGTCGTCTGCTGACGGACGCGCGCCCCGCGGACGAACTCCTGCACGATCGTGCCCACCACAAAACCGCTGAAGGCGAAGCAGAGCCCTGCGCTCCAGATGCGAACACCGAGTGCGACCGTCACTCCACCGATCAGAAGCCCGGACAGGATCGGGAACAGGAACGAGTCGCGCAAATTGATCACGGTGGACTTGCGCCACGCGAGCAACGGACCGATGCCGGTCAGCACGAGCAGGGTCAACCCGATCGGGATCATCCACTGATTGAAGAACGGAGGCCCGACGGTGATGCGTTCACCCGTGATCGCTTCACTGAGCGTCGGGAACATCGTGGCGAACAGCACGAAGCCGGCGCAGAACAGCAGAATCCAGTTGTTGATGAGGAACGCGGCCTCACGCGACAGCCAGGAATCCAGCTCGTTGCGGGCGCGCAGCAGCGGCATGCGATAGATCACCCAGCCGAAGCTGAACACCAGCATCGAGATCATGAAGATCGTGAAGAGCCTCGAGAGCACCGGGTCCTGACCGAACGAGTGCACCGACTGCACGATGCCCGACCGGGTCATGAACGTGCCGAAGAGCGTCAGGAAGAACGTGAGGATCACGAGCGACACGTTCCACATGCGCAGCATGCCGCGCCGCTCCTGCACCATCACTGAGTGGAGGAACGCAGTTGCGGTGAACCATGGGAGCAGTCCGGCGTTCTCGACCGGATCCCACATCCAGTAGCCGCCCCACCCGAGCTCTTCATAGGCCCAGATCATGCCGAGGCCGAGACCGATCGACAGGAAGAGCCAGGCGAACATCGTCCAGCGGCGCACCGCGCGCAGCCAGGAGTCGTCCAGGTAACCGGTGATGAGCGCCGCCATGCCGAAGGCATACGGGATCGTCAGCCCGACGAACCCGAGGTACATCGTCGGCGGGTGGATCACCATGTAGAAGTTCTGCAGCAGCGGATTGAGTCCCGCGCCGTCGACCGGGCTCTGTGTCAGGTAGGTGTCGAACGGGTTGTTGTGCACCACCATCAGGAGCAGGAAGAACATCTCCACCGTGGAGATGACTGCCACCACATAGGGAATCAGCTCGCGATGGCGCTCCCGGTTGATGTAGATCGCAGCGCTGCCAAAGAGCGACAGCAGGAACACCCAGAACATGATCGAGCCGTCGAGGCCGCCCCAGTACGAGGTGAGCTTGTAGAACAGCGGCTGGCTCGTATCTGAATAGCGCTGGACGTATCGAATGGAGTAATCGCCCGTAACGAAGGCGTAGACGATCACCGCTGACGCCGCGGTCATGATCGCCGCGAGCAGGTAGAAGGCCCCGATGCCGCTCTCGATCATCGGGCTCGAACGGCGTCGCGCGCCGGCTACTGAGATCGCCGTGGCATACGCCCCGACGACGAACGCAGCCAGCAGCAGGTAGTAGCCCAGGGATGCCATGGTTTCCTAACGGCCAGCGGGGCCAGAAGCCGCCTCGTACTTCGAGGGGCACTTCGCGGTCATGTCGTTCGCGATGAAGCCGTCCTTCGTCAGGACGCCGGTCAGCACGACTTCGGAGTCGTCCTTGAAGGTGTCGGGCGTAATCCCGTTGTAGAACGCGCGCATCGTCTTGCCGTTACGCTGGATGTCGAACCGATACTCCAGCGCGTCGCGCTTCTTGCCGATTGAGCCAGGCACCACGTATCCGTGCACCTGCAGCTTCTTGCCGGTCCAATCAGACTGGCTCCCCACCACCTCGTCCACGTACTTGTAGTACTGCATGCTCTCGCCGAGCGTGGTGTACAGCAGAACTCCGAAGACGGTGGCGAGCACGAGCGTCGTGACGCCGATCTTTGCGGCTTTGTGGCTCATAGATAAGGACTTTCAGTTAGGAAACACCCGTCAGGATAACAGTATTCCCGCCCGTGTGCACATGGCGTAAACGAGTGCCATCGGCAGCCCTACCACGTTCGAGTAGGAGCCCTCGATTCGCGTCACGAAGCGCGATGCCAGCCCCTGGATCGCATAGGCTCCGGCCTTGTCCGATGGCTCCCCCGTCGCCACATACCAATCAATCTCGGCCGTGTCCAACGGCGCGAACTGAACGGCCGTTGATGCGATCTCCGAGTCGAGCACCGGCTCGCCTCGACCAGCCTGAGCGCTCATCAACGCGACCGCGGTCAGGACTTCGTGCGTCCGGCCCGACAGGAGGCCGAGCATCCGCCTCGCATCCGCGGTATCGGCCGGCTTCCCAAGCACCAGGCCATCGATGACGACGATGGTGTCGGCCGCCAGCACTGGCTGCCCATTAGACTGCGCAGCGACGGCGCGGGCCTTATCGACCGCGACGCGGCTGGCGTAGGTCCTGGCGTCCTCTCCAGGCCGGAGCCTCTCGTCGATATGTGCCGGACGGACTTCGAAGGGAATTCCCGCTGCCGTCAGCAGCTCGGCGCGCCGGGGTGAGGCCGACGCCAGGATCAGTGGGTTCGCCAAGCCGCAAATTCTGACACGCAACCCGATCCCTTGCAGAGGTAAGCTGTCCCGAAAGCATCTCCCCTGATGGATTCCATCTGGAATCGGGTCATCACCCGGTTAACCAACACTCGAAGCGGTGAGCGAACGGTCGCCTCCCTGATGTTCGCCTACTCGTTTCTGGCGATGGCCTCCCACAACATCCTGAAGCCGGTCACGAAGTCGAAGTTCATCGATCAACTCGGATCCGACAATCTTCCGTACGTCCTGCTCGCGTCGTCAGTCCTCATCGGCGTGCTGATGCACCTCTACTCGAGTGCCGCACGCCGCGTGCCCCGTCAATACGTGATTCCGATCACGCAGGCCGTCCTCGTGGTGCTGCTCGTGATCTTCTGGGCCCTCCTTCGCAACGACTCGGTCTGGGTCACGGTGGCGTTGTACTTCTTCGGCCAGATCCTCGGCATGCTGCTCCTCAGTCAGTTCTGGACGCTGGCCAACGACGTCTACGACGCGCGTCAGGCGAAGCGGCTCTTTGGATTGATCGGTGGCGGCGCATGCCTTGGTGGTGCGGTCGGTGCCGCGATTACCGCGACGCGGGTGGAGGTGATCGGCTCGAACAATCTGCTGCTCGTCAGCGCGGTCGCGCTGGCCGTCTGCGTAGCGTTGGTGCTGAAGATCGTGCGCCTGCCTCACGCCTACCACTCCCCCGAAGAGATCGACGAGCGCGGAGTCGGCGGACGTGAAGCCTTGCGGCTGCTGACCGAATCGCGGCACCTGAGAGTGCTGGCCGGGGTCGTTGCCTTCGCGTCGATTGGCGCCGCGATGGTCGATCAACAACTGAGCATGGCGGCCGAGGCGACCGGGGCCGATGGCGATGCAATCGCCAGGCTGCTGGCGCAGGTGACGATCTATCTCTCGCTGGCCGGCTTCGTGGTGCAGATCGGCCTCACCAGCCGCATCCATCGTTCCTTCGGCATCGTGGCGGCGCTGCTGCTCCTGCCAATCGGCCTCGGAACAAGCGCCACGCTGATCCTGCTGACCGGGCAACTCTGGGCCGTGGCTGGCGCGCGTGTGCTCGATACGACACTCAGATACTCGCTCGACAAAACCACGCGCGAGGTGCTCTTCATCCCGCTTCCCGCGGACCTGCGTTTCCGCGCCAAGCCTTTCATCGACGTCACGATGGATCGCTTCGCGAAGGGCGTCGCTGCGCTGCTGATCCTCGCCCTCATTCACCCCCAGATGCTTCATCTGGGCTGGCAACAATTGAGCTACGCCAGCCTGTTCATCACGGGCGGATGGGTGGCGATGGCGCTCATCGCGTGGCGCGAATACATTCGCGCGTTCCGCGCCAGCATCGTCTCGCAGGGCATCTCGCCGACAAGTATCCGCACGGACGTCGCCGACACCGCCACGATCGAGACGCTCGTCGAGGAGCTGTCGAGTCCCGACGAGCACGCCGTCGTCTACGCGATCGACCTTCTCGAAGCGCTCGACAAGCGCAACCTCGTCACGCCGCTGCTGCTCCAGAGTGAGTCGCCTCGTGTTCGGGCGAAGTCGCTGAGCGTGCTCGCGTCCGGCGGTTCACAGATCGCAGAACGATGGATCCCCGCCATCGAGCGGATGGTCCAGGACGAGGATGTCTACGTTCGCGCGGCTGCTTTGCAGGCGCTTGCGAAGTTCTCGCACCAGGACGCGGCGGTGCTCCTCCGTCACCACCTCGATGACACCGAACCGCGCGTGGCCGTCACTGCGGCCATCGCGTTGGCAAACAGCGGCAGACCCGAGGACGTTGACGCCGCAGAAATGACCTTCCTGCGAATCATCAACGATTCGCGCGAGACCAACGCGGGCGGACGCAGCGACGCGGCGAAGGCACTCGGTCACATCCGGCACCCGCGCTTCAGGCCACTGCTCGTGCCGCTCCTCAACGACAGCGACATCAACGTCGTCAGGAGGGCGATCAAGAGCGCACGAGAGCTGGGCGCGTCGGACGGACTCTTCGTTCCGGCGCTCTTGACGTTGCTCGGCCATCGCGTGCTGAAGGCCCAGGCACGTGACGCGCTGGTCGGGTACGGGGAGACGATTGTCCCGTTGCTGGCGTACTCGCTGGCCGATCAGCAGGAGCAACGCTGGATCAGACGTCACATCCCGGTCACGCTGGCGTTGATCGGGACGCCGCATTCGATGGATGCGCTCATCGCAGCGCTCAACGATGACGATGGGTTCCTGCGCTACAAGGCGATCATGGCCATCGAGAAGCTGCGCCGCGCGAACCCGTCGATCTCGTGCCCCCGGCAGACACTCGAGGCCGTCGTCGTCAGGGAAACGTCGCGCTACTACAACGGCCTCACACTGCAACACAACCTGATTCGCCACGTCCTCGACGCGGCAGATTCACTGCTCGGCAGGGCGCTCGAGGACAAGCTGCGGCGCTCGGTCGATCGCGTGTACCGGCTGCTCGGACTGCTCTACCACGTCGACGACGTGGCGGCCGCACGATTCACGATCGAGCAGGGCGAGCGGCGGCGACGCGCGGCCGCTGTCGAGTACCTGGACAATCTCCTTGGCGGCGTCGTGCGCAAGCGCGTGATGCCGATCCTCGACGACACGCCGCTCGCAGAGAAGGTGCGCTACGCGAACAACGTCCTCAGGACCCGCCCGCGCGATCTGGAAGACACGCTCGCACAGCTGGTGCACGACGACGATCCGGTGATCGCAGCGTCGGCCATTCACTTCGGGGCCCAGCGTGAGTACGAGTCGCTCAAGGGTGACTACGACTACATCGCAACGCATCGGTCGACTCGCGATGGGTTCGTTCGCGAGGCGGCGGTCTGGGCCGCGCGTGGGAACGGCGCCGCAAGCGATGGCTTGCCCGTCGTCGCGTTGGTCGATCGCATCAGGACGACGCCGGTCTTCGTCGGGCTCTCGATCGACGAGCTCTTTCGCGTGGCGGAGGTCGGTCTCGAGATCCGTCACCAGGCCGGCCGTGAAATCTCCCGAGCCGGCCAACCCGCCGACGAAGTTTTCTTCCTCCTCGACGGCGCATTGGAAGTCCGGAGCGACAACGGACCCGAAAAGGAGCTGTCCGCCCCCGCAGTCGCCAATGTCGAAGAGGTGCTGCAAGGGATCCCGCTCAAGAACACTCTCAGAGCCATCGAGCACACGATCGGCTTCCGCGTTCCTGCGGCGGTGTTCCTGACGATGGTCTCGGACAATATCCTGATGGCGCAGGGGCTGTTCCGATTGCTGCTGGGTGAATCGTCGTATCGGCTGCATCAGGGCAGATTCGACGGGGCTGGCGGCCACTCGTTCCGCCGGGACCCGCTGCTGGCCGCCGCGACAGCCGCACAGTTGCTGGCGTTGCGCGCGTCGTCATCGGAAGTCCCCCTGACGGCAGGGAGCATCGTTTTCGAGGCCGACTCCCCTCCCGCTGCGTACCAGGTTCTCGAGGGCGAGGTTCGGCTGGAATCGCCCGATCGGCCCCCGGTCGTGGCCACGAAAGGGACAACGTTCGGCGTTGCCGACACGCTCGCAGGCACTCCTTCCGGTTGGAAGGCCGTTGCCGTGGCAAATGGGCGGGCGTTACGGCTCGAGCGCGACGACCTGTTCGGCGTGATGGCCGATCACGTTGATTTGATGCAGAGCCTGTTTGCGGAAGCGTTGCGACTGCGCGACCTGGGACCACCACAGACGGTGGCTCATCCGGAGTCGCAATTTTTCGCGTAGAATCCAACCCATCCGCACAGGCTCATAGAGGGGGCGTTCCATGGATCGATTCCGTGCGCCGATCTTCGCCATCGTCGCAACTCTGTCGCTCGCCGCTTCGTCGCTGGCGGGTCAGGGCAAAGCGACCACGCCGCAGTTCACGACGGCCGAAATGGAGACGTTTCTCCTCAAGGCCCGGATCATGGACAAGAAGGATGCGGGTGCCGGCGTCACCGGGTCGCTACGCGTCACGTTGTCCGACGGAAAAGTCACCCACGACGCTCACGTGCAATCCGTCGACATCGCAAAGCCCGTGTTCGAAGCTGGCGAGCACACCGAGCTGAACTTCAAGGACACCTATCGCTTCAACATCGCGGCCTATCGGCTTGCGCGGCTCCTCGAGATCAACACCGTTCCAATGTCGGTCGAGCGCAACGTCAATGGCAAGACGGCGGCCGTGACATGGTGGGTGGACGACGTCAAGATGAACGAAAAGGATCGCTTGACGAAGCAGACGATGGGACCGAACCCGCTGCGCACGTCGAATCAGATCCAGTTGATGCACATCTGGGACGAATTGATTCAGAACCGCGATCGCAACATGGGCAACATCCTGTGGACCAGCGATTGGACGATGTGGATGATCGATCACACGCGCGCCTTTCGCCTGGGCAAGGACTTGCTGAAGCCCTCCGACCTGACGCGCTGCGATCGAGGCCTGCTGACCCGGCTCAAGGCACTGACAGACGAATCGATTGAGAAGGCGGTTGGTGATTCGCTGATGAAAGGCGAACGCCAGGCTGTCCTGGAGCGGCGCGACCGCATCGTCAAGATCATCGAGGACCGCGCCGCCAAGCTTGGCGAAGGCGCAGTGCTGTTCAACTTCTAGATCGGAGCGTTATCGCGCTGCCGCCGGTGCGGCGGCAGATTGCAGTGCAGGTGCAGCGAGTGGTTCGCGGCGATCGAGGTAGATAGCCGTCACCATGTTGCCCTGCCATTCCAGGGCCGAGCTCACACCGCCCGGATAGAACTCTCCGTTTACCATCCCGGTGTCGATCAAGATCACACGTCCACCAAGGCGCGAAACGATTCGCCCTGGCAGGACCGTCGAGTGACCAATGACGATCGCCCGCGCCTTCATCTGCTCGAGCGTAGTTGGGAGCACGGGCGTCAGTTCCTCTTCCTTCTGCAGCGCGAGCCCGCGATACCAGAGCGGCCCTGTCTCGCTCGCGGCCATGAGCGACGCGGCTTGTTCCGGCGGCGGTAGTGCGGCCAGCTCTTTCGACACGGCGGCATTGATGCCTTCGCAGCCAAGCGACGCGATCTCGGGACTGATCCCGCCGTGCAGGAACAGGACGCCGTTGATCTTCGCCACCGTTGGCCGCTCGCGAATCCACTTGGCGTAGTCGCCCTGCGGACCGAATGCCTGGCGCAATTCGATCATCCCGAGCGGAAGCTCTTTCATGAACTGCTCGCGATACGCGGCAGCATCGAACTCGCGGCCTTCCGTCTTGGCGCGCTGCTCCGCCTGCTGGCTGAGCGCGGCAAAGACCTGCTCGCGATATTGCGCTGAATCGCCCGTCTTGAACGCGTCGACTTCGCCTGCGCTGACGTATCGCCAGTCGGAGACGAGCCGCATGAACTCGTGATTACCCAGCAGCGACACCACTCGCCCGCCCGCACGTTGCGCGTCGCGCTCGAGGCGGCGCAACAGGTCGATGGCTTTGCGGGAGTCCGGACCGCGATCGAGGATGTCGCCAGTCTGCACGAGGACGGTTTTCTTGCCGATCCACCGGCTGCGATTGTCGATGACCTGCGCGGCGCGTAGGATCGCAACGAAGTTGTCGAAGGCACCGTGGATGTCGCCGACGGCGACGATGCGCTCGGTGGTCTGGATATTACAGACGTCAGCGGCACTCGAGTCCTGCGCGAGGACCCTGGGCTCCACGCGAGCCAACTCGGCCGCGGTGAGCGCAAGCGCTGCGGCGGCTGCGGCCACGGCGATTCGCGAAACCCGGTAATTGCCCACGCGACGATTGTAAGATCCTTCCGTGATTCCCGTGCGCCAGGTCGTACCCGATGCGGTCGCCGAGATTATCCGGAAAGCGCCGCTGACGCCCGAGAAGGTTGCGTTCGTCTGGCGGAACGTGGTCGGACCCGCCATCGATCATGCGACGTCGGTGAGCTGGGGTGATGACGGCGTTTTGCGCGTGAAAGCGAAGGATGCGGCGTGGCAGCGGGAAGTCGAGCGATCGGCTGCAGTGATCCGATCGCGCCTCGACGCTCTACTGGGTGAACGCGTGGTGCGCTATATCGACGTGAAGAGCGTCTGAAGCAGCGAGGGCAGCGACCAGATGAACAGGACGGCAGCTGCCGCAATCCCCGCCGCGATCTGAATCGGTTCCATGACATCGAGTGGCGCCTGAGCCTTGCGCTCGGCATCCCACCGCCGCAGCATCTGCGCCTTCACCCAGAGCACACTGGCATCGGGCACCTGCGGCATCCTGGCAGGAGACGTATTCGCCAGCCGGGTCATGTACTCGGCGACGACTCCCTCGTCGTCAGCGCCGTCGCGGTCGAACCATTCCACCATCACGCCCTCGCGGTCAGTCCTTTCGTCACCAGCAACTTCCGCAACTTGGCACGGGCACGGGAGAGCAGGACTTTCACGCTCCCGCGGGCGATACCGAGCGCGCTGGCGATCTCCTGATGATTGTGCTCCTCGACGTAGGCCAGCCACAAGAGCGCACGATCGCGTGGCTTGAGCTCGTTGAACTCCTGGCTCACCGAGTCGTCCGGCGCTTCCCCGGGATCGAACTGCGGCTCACCGCGAAGCCGATCGAGCCACGAGGTCTCGCGTTCCGCACGACGCCAGCGATCGGTCATGAGGTTCCCCGCGATCTTGAACACGTAGCGTCGAAGCTCCTCGTCGTTGAGTCCGGCGACATCCGCACGCAACAGACGACAGAAGGCGTCCTGCACGATGTCGTCGGCGTCACTCCCGTTGCGAGTCACGCGATAGACGTACGCCCACAGCGGGCGCGCCGTGCGCTCGTGGAACCGCGCAAACTCGAGCTCGGTCAGCGCAGCACCTACACGGAGCGAGCGATTTCTTTCGAGGCCGGGGTGTGCGACTGCCCGTTGATCAGCCCCATCCTGCGCGACAGCTTGAACGACACGTAGCCGGAGATGAGCAGACCCAACCCGATGGCAAGCGACACCGTGCCCACGAAGCCGAGGCTCTCGTAGGTTTCCCGATCGAAACGCACGTCGCTGAGGTACAGGAAGATTCCGATGCCAAGGCAGACCATGACGATACCGGTCTGAATCGCGCGGAGGACGCGCTGATGCGCGGAACCGCCGTCGCTTGCAACTGTTCCCAGAAGCTTCTGCCCTCCCTCCGTATCGAGGAAGTGGCTGAACTCGCTCATATTGCCCATGCGCTCGAGCAGCTTGGTCTGGAACTCCGATGTCGATCGGACTTGCTGGCGCCGCGTGAACGAACTGGCAACCACGTAGAAGACGTACGCCACCAGCAGAAACGCCGACGGAACGATGATGATCTCTGAGCCCATCCTGTCCTCCTGCTGCCTCTTCGGCCGCTGACGATACAACAGCCGGGCCCCGCCCGCGGTTAACAAGCGTCTAAGATCACAGCTATGGACGCCGTCATCGTTTCCGCGGTTCGAACCGCCACCGGGAAATTCCTCGGGTCGCTCAAGTCCTTGACAGCCCCGCAACTTGGCGCGATTGCCATCCGCGAGGCCGTGGCCCGCGCCGGCATCGACCCGGCGATCGTCGAGGAATGCATCATGGGCAACGTCGTCTCTGCGGGCCTCGGCCAGGCGCCGGCCAGGCAGGCGGCGCTCAGGGGCGGCCTTGGAAACGACGTCGCGGCGCTGACGATCAACAAGGTCTGCGGATCGGGACTGAAGGCCGTGATGCTCGCCGCCCAGGGCATCGCAGCCGGCGACACCGATGTCGTCGTGGCTGGCGGCATGGAGTCGATGAGCAACTGTCCGTACTTGCTATCCGGCGCGCGTGAAGGACTGCGCCTCGGTCATGGACAGGCGGTCGATTCGATGATCAACGACGGCCTCTGGTGCACGTTCGAGGACTGGCACATGGGAAATGCCGGCGAGGTCGTAGCCGTGGACTTCGGCATCACCCGTCGCGCGCAGGATGAATTCGCGGTCAACAGCCACCGCAAAGCGGCCGAGGCCACAGCGGCCGGGCGCTTCCGTGCGGAGATCGTTCCGGTCACGATTCCCCAGAGAAAGGGTGATGCGATCGTGTTCGATCGCGACGAATCGATCCGCGAGGACACGTCGATCGAGGCGCTGACTGGGCTCAAGCCCGCGTTCAAAGCGGATGGCACCGTGACTGCGGGGAATGCACCGCCGGTCAACGACGGCGCAGCTGCAGTGGTCGTGATGTCAGATCGCAGAGCGCGCGAATTGAACGTGACCCCGCTGGCTCGCATCGCCGGTCAGGCTACGAGCGGGCTCGCACCGAAGTACGTCCTCATGACACCAGTGGAGGCGATCAAGCGAGTCGTCAAGAAAGTCGGATGGTCACTTCACGATGTCGATCTGTTCGAGATCAACGAAGCGTTCTCTGTTCAACTGATCGCCGTGCTTCGCGAACTTGGGATCGATGACTCGCGCGTGAACGTCAACGGCGGCGCAGTCGCGCTCGGCCATCCCATTGGCGCGAGCGGCGCGAGGATCCTGACGACACTCCTCCACGCTCTCCAGCAGCGCAACATGAAGCGTGGCATCGCTGCGCTCTGTCTCGGCGGCGGAAATGGTGTGGCTTTGGCGGTTGAAATGCTTCACTAAGGTGGCACGTTTCGCGGTGCAGTTCCTGCCGATTTCGAGCCCATGAGGCGAAAGTCCAGTGAGCCTGTAACTCCTTGAAATTGTTGGTCTGATGCCCATCGTGCTGCACGGATTTTCGCTTGACTTTCGTGCGGCACGCTCCTAGGATCAAACCCGGCCGTGACCTTCCCTGTCACACCACCAAGCCACGCTATTCCTACACGGCCAAACGCCAAGGAGATCGCATGCCGCTCGACGACCTGAAAGAACGCACCAAAGCCATCGATATCGCCGTCGGACAGATTGAAAAGCAGTTCGGAAAAGGCTCCATCATGCGCCTTGGGCAAAAAGGCGCGATTGCCCCGATGGAGTCCATATCCACCGGCGCCATCAGCATCGACTACGCGCTCGGCATCGGCGGGCTTCCCCGCGGCCGCGTGATCGAAATCTTCGGACCGGAATCCTCGGGCAAGACGACGCTTGCGCTCCAGGTGATTGCCGAGGCGCAGAAAACAGGCGGCATGGCCGCATTCGTCGACGCCGAACATGCTCTCGACGCGCAGTACGCGCAGAAGCTCGGCGTCGAGTTGGACAACCTCCTCGTCTCGCAGCCGGACAATGGCGAGCAGGCGCTCGAGATTGTCGAAGTGCTCATCCGGTCGAACAGCGTCGACGTAGTTGTCGTGGACTCGGTCGCTGCGCTCGTGCCCAAGGCCGAGATCGAAGGCGAGATGGGTGAAGCGCAGATGGGCCTGCAGGCTCGCCTGATGTCGCAGGCGCTGCGCAAGCTCACCGGCGTCGTGTCGAAGTCGAAGACGACACTGATCTTCATCAACCAGCTGCGCGAGAAGATCGGCGTCATGTTCGGCAACCCCGAGACGACGACAGGCGGACGCGCGCTGAAGTTCTACGCGTCGGTGCGCATCGACATCCGCCGCATCGCGAGCATCAAGGACGGCGATCAGGTCGTCGGCGGGCGCACGCGTGTGAAGGTGGTCAAGAACAAGGTCGCGCCTCCCTTCCGCGAAGCCGAGTTCGACGTCATGTACGGGGAAGGCATTTCGCGTGAAGGCGATCTGCTCGACCTCGCTGTCGAGAAGCGCATCGTCGAGAAGAGCGGCGCATGGTTCGCGTATGGCGGCGATCGCCTCGGCCAGGGTCGCGAGAACGCGAAGCAGTTCCTCAAGGAGAACCCGCAGATCCGCCAGACGATCGAAGATCGTGTGCGTCGCGAGCTGGGGATGGTCCGCGAAGTCGAAGTCGCGGCCGTGTAGCAGCTGTTTTGGATCAGCACGGGAGTCGACGCTTCACGGCCTCGACACCCCGTGCTGTGTTGTTCAGCGCACGACTTCTCTACTTCTTTTCCGCCGTAATCGTGATCATCGTGGCGATGCGATCGGCGCCCTTCGTCTCATAGTCGATCGTGACCTCTCGACCTGACATGGTCGCGAGTCCCGCTACTCCGCCCTGCGCACCAGTCACCTTCGTCGAGCTGGTGTACTGAAACGTCTGCCCGTTCTCGAGCGTCAACGTCATCTTCTGCGCATCGACAGACTTCAGTTCCCCTGTGGCCGTTTCTGGCTTCTGCGCCTGGGCCGCTGCAGCAGCCGGCGCCTGAGCTGCCGGAGCCTGTGACGCCGGCGCCTGGGCGTACGCGGACAGGCTGAAGGCAACCGCGAATACGAATGAACCAAGCATCGCGACAGTTCCGCGAGACATCTTACGCATGGTTGGGACCTCCGCCCGGCGTTCGGGCGAAGAGTGTGCCAGCCAATGAGTGGGGATTGAGTACGGTTCGAAAAACTCAGGCGGTGAAAGACTCGCGTAAGTCTTTCACGATGAGTTGCGATGCGAGTAGTTTTGCTCTAGCGAGCAGCCGAGTCTGATGCGAGCCCCGCAGCACCTGGCTTCGCAGCAGGAGACTCACCAAGGAATCGCGCGAGATCACCTTTCGTCCCACCGCGCTCCCACACCTTTGCGTACAAACGCTCGAGCACGCTGCGGCTGACCGCTTTCATCGCAATCTGATTTGCGAGCTCTTCGGTCTGCAGGTAGGGATGGTGCGTGAAGATCCAGACGTGACCGAGCTCGTGTGCGATTGCCGCTTCGATTTCATCGTTGGACAGCGTGTTGAGGAAGCTGGCGTCGATGCTCAGCACGAATGGCTTCGTCGCCTCGGTCGGCGCCTCGACGGACATCATCAACGCATTGGTCGGCACGATCGTCACCACGACCACCGGCGTGATCTCCATCCGCGATTTCAGATCACCGACGAGCGACTGCAGCTTTCCTTCGATCGCCGTCGGCGTATTCGTCGGCTCAGCAGCAAAGGTCGTGGGAGTGACGGATAAAGCCAGGAACACCAGCGCCAGCAACGCTGAGTTTTGAGAAAGGCCACAACGCGAGCGCATAGGGACCAGATCCCCTCTTTCTAGACTTCGTCCGAACTCACCAATTGCCCAGATGGACTGTGTTGGCGGGATGGCGTTACGTCTGACTGACTATCGGCAAATAAAAGGTAACACAGGAGAGGGCGAAATGTGTTTTGGATCAGAACTCAGCATAGAAATTTTGGTGGGCACAATTTTCCAAAACTTCTTGCTCAGTTCGTCTTGCTCAGTTGCGGTGTGTGCCTCAGGCGTTCGTCAGTCCGTCCTGCACTCGCTGCGCGAGCGTCTCGAGCGAGAACGGCTTCGAGAGAAATGCGTTGCCCCACTCCTGCTCGTGAGCGAAGGCATCATCAGCATAGCCAGACACGTAGAGGACCTTCAGTCCCGGATGACGACGGGCGAGATGTTCGTAGAGCTCGCGGCCACTCATCCCCGGCATCAACACGTCGGTCACCAGCATGTCGATCGAGCCCGGATGTCCCGAGAGCAACTGAATCGCGTCCGCGCCGCTCGAGGCTTCGAGAACGCTGTAGCCCCTCTGGCAGAGCACTGACTTCATCACTGACCGCACATCGTCTTCATCGTCGACGAGCACGATCGTGCGCGTGGACTTCGTCTCCTCGACAGGAGGCGTAATCGCCACCGACCGTGCCGCGCGTGCCGTCGAGGCCCGACGCAGCGCAATCGTGAAGGCCGTCCCCTGCCCCACCTCGCTGTCGACGGCGATCGCTCCGCCCAGTTGATTCACGATGCCGTACACGACAGGCAGCCCGAGTCCGGCACTGAAGCCCGCAGACTTGGTCGTGAAATACGGCTCGAACACGTGGTCCCTGGTCTTCGCGTCCATGCCATGACCGGTGTCGCGGACCGTGAGCCAGACGTACTCGCGCGGATCGATCTCTGGATAGTTGCGAGCGCGGATGTCCTCGGCGATCGTGGACGACGTCGTGATCGTGACCGCTCCGTCATCGCCGATGGCGTCGCCGGCGTTTCCGGCGAGGTGCAACAAGACCTGCTCGATCTGGGTCGAGTCGCCTTCGACGTCAGGCAGCGACTGTTCGAGATGCAACGTGAAGGTCGCGAACGGCCCGACGACGCGACGGAGCGAGCCTTCGAGCTTGGTGATGATCGTGTTCAAGTCAACGGCGATGCGATCGATCGGCTGTTGCCCGCCGACGGCGAGAAGCTGGCGGGTGACGCTGGCGCCGCGCGTTGCCGAACGCATGATGGCCTGCAGATGCGCCCGCGTCTCCGCATCGATCGGCTGATCCGAGAGGAGGATTTCGGCGCTGCCGATGATCACCGTGAGGAGGTTGTTGAAGGCATGCGCGACGCGGCCGGCAAGCCGGCTCGTAGCCTCGAGCGTCTGTACGTGGCTGCGCTTCAGCGCTTCTTCGGCCGCCGCGCGCTCGGTCACGTCGATCGCATGTCCAAGCACGTAGGGCCGCGCGCCAGGCTCGAGATACAGGATGTTCCGGTACATCCAGATCCGCTCGGTGCCGTCCTTGCGCATGACCCGCATCACGCCGCTGTCATGCGCGCGTTCCTTGATGCGCGCGAGGTAGTGATCGAAACGCGATCGTGTGGAGGGCGCGAGAAAATCCCGCAGGTTGCGGCCGATGCCGTCGCGTGGCTCGTATCCCAGTGAGTTCGCGGCCGCGGGATTGACCGAGAGCACGATCCCATCGAGGTCGTGCGTGCAGATCAGTCCGAGACTGTTCTCGACGAGATGGCGGTAGCGCTTCTCGCTTCTGTCGAGCAGTTCGTCTCGTGCGGACTCGGATGTGCTGCGCGCGATGCGCTGCTCAATCGCCGCCAGATCGCCGAGGAGCCCGACCCTCAGATCGGGAAGTTGCATCGCGCACCCTCCTGACGTGACGAAGGCACTCGTCAACGACAGATGATTCGATGCTAACAGAGCGAGCACAGCTATCGAGGTGAAATGACGATATCAATTTTGAGTAAGGGGTTTTCCCGGGAAGACTAGGGAAACTTGGAAGCGCTGGACGCGGGCGATGAACGATCAAGACGCACTCGCCGGTGCGTCCCAGACATGCCCGCACGCGGAACAGAAACACCGATGTTCGAGACTCGTTGAAGCGTCGCACGGGAGTGTAGAACCTCCACGCTTTCATCAGGGATTTACCCTACCTGCCCACCGGAAGTGTTACTGACATACCATCACGCGCTGGCACGAGCTTGGCCCAGGCGTAGTGTGATGATCAGCCTCTGTCCGGTGTGCGGCCGGGAGACGCCGCCTCTCCCGCAGCTAAGCAACACGTCGATGGTGTTTTACTATCGCTGTGACGCGTGCCGCCACATCTGGACCGTCGACAAGGATGGTTCGGGGAACGTCAACCACGTCACGCCGCTGCCGCCACGCACACAGAGGGCAGAGTAGAAAGTCTGCGTCGAACCAAAGCGCGATCGCTGCGGTCACTCGTCATGAACGAAGCCGGTTCGCAGGGCTTCGGCCAGCCACGCAGCCGCAATCTCGCGACCCTTCTCCACGTTGAACGTGCGTCGCGACCATACGACGTGATCAGCCGCGTAGGCGGCAGTCACCACGAGGCCCGGTTCATCGTCTCGCGTAATCGTGCAGGTGATGACGTGGTCGCTTGGTCCTTTGACCTTCCAGCAGGTCTCCAATATCCCCTGTCGCCGGCGCTGGTGGTGATTGTCAGAACGTGATGATGGGTCCATGGGGTCAGCTGTCAGCGGTGACTCGAGGCTTCCGGAACACGCAGCCACCGACCGCGGCGCCGATCGCCAGGGCAAACAGCGTCCTCGCGACGAGTGGCAGGATGGCGTCGAAGCGCGCTGCGCCAACGCGCTCCGCTTCCGACATCGTCACTAACTGTTCCGGCGTGGAAATACTGGAGAGGAATGCGAGGCCAAGCAGTGTGGCAGCAACCGCCCAGCCGAAAAACGAGAGGCGACTGCCCTTCCCGAGCAGCGCAGCGACGACGATTCCGAGGGCAACGACGACCTGGGGTACCAACGACAAAGGGAGCGCTTATTTCGACAGGTTTTGCCTCCGGTGCCTATCCCCTGTTCAGGTGCCTCCGGAAATCGCGAGGGTCCGTACAACTCCCGCCAAGGGTATTACCTGATCCAGATGTCGCGAACCGACAGACTAAGTCGCCACAGGCCGCGTAGCATCCGTGTACACGCGGATCGGAGGGCACTTATGCATCGGGACCACGAGGTATGGCGCGTGAAGGGGCGGAATGGTGGCGGCGTCATCGTCTGTACGATTCACGAACGGGCAGACGCTGTGGGGGTGCGAACGACATTGAGGGACGGGACGATCCTTCGATCTCGGCTTGCCACCAGTGTCGAAGCTGCGCGAACCATCGCAGCCGAATGGCTGTACGCGATCCGGGATCTCGTCGTCGACGAAAGGGTCTGGACTCATTGAGCAGGTCAATTTTGAACAGCGATCGCTGAGTCGCCGCGGTACATCGGAATCGCGGACGGCCGGTACGACTTGCCTTTGCAAGCGCGGTCGCTGGTCACGCGCCTACATGGCGAGCAGTGGGATCCCTCGACTCACCATCAGCAAGATTCTTGACGCCATCGGTTCATCGCTTCTTCCCCGCCTTCCGTGTCATCTTCACTGGCCACCTGTCCAACCTGGGTTCTCACGCTAACAGTGCGCGAAGTTGGACTGGTGCCCGCTGGCGCTGGGACGATCCCTGGCGGAGCGATCGTGAGAGACGAATTGTTGCGCACGATACTGCGCGCGTCGAACGCGCCTGGAACGGCAGTCTCTAAAGTCGGCGCGGTTGGACCAGAGCGAGGAGTCGGATCAGTGCGAACACTGCGCAAAGTGCGACCGCAAAGACGCCTGTCGCAAGCAACTGCAATAACCTCGCGATCATTCCGGTTTGGCGACCAAAGCCTATGCCTGCTTCGGTTCCGCGGCGACTCCCTAATTTGGTTAAGGGAGTGCGACTGACGTTGATAGGGACTTCCGCTATCCCATGGCCGGAGGAGACGTGAGCGAGGAAGGACACACGCCGTTCACATCGCACCGTCCCCAGCCTCCGACTGTCGCTGACTACGTGGCTTCGTGTTCTGGTTCTGTCGCAGTTACGGTCATTGGAACGTAGTCCGTTTCCTTCCACGTGTGACCGCACTGCGCGCACGAGTACGTGACAGTGCGTTCTTCGCCGGTGATGCCTACGGTATTGGCTCGGCCGATCCCCGCTTGACACGAGGGACACGGGGGCTTGAATTGTGAGGATGACGACATGGCGCACTCCTTCCAAGTGGAAGAGGGCTGCATGTCATCGCGCCACACCGGATTCGGCAGCAGCAGTCTTTGGAAGCGAGCCTAGACGATACACAGCCACGCTGTGCGCTGACTGTACCGAATTGACCACGTGTCCAGGGCTGGATCACTTTGATTCGTCATCAACTAGCCCTTTAACCGGATCTATCGAGAGCCCCGATTCTTGTAGCACGCTGTTGATCGCGTCGTCAGACACGCCACGCCAACGAGCGGTCTCCACCGCACCTTTGACAGCTTGCAACGTGACGCTCCCCCGTCGATACCCGCGCACGCGACCTTGGAGATAACCCAAAGCCCACCGCTCTGGGGGCAGCTCCTTGATAGACACGCGCGCGTATTCTCCGCTCTGAACGGCTGAGTGTGCGTTGACTTGGATCAAGTCTGGGATTATTCAGTGGCCGGACCGCATGAGCGAGGAACGATACACGCCGTTCGCAAAGCACCGCCCTTTGCCGCCAACCCTCACGTTGATTGAGACGTGTTGGGCACTGACAAGCCCCCGAGGGCGCCTGTTGTCGTGCGCCGACGCGCGCGGGATACGGAGATGACTTGCTGCGGTCGCAGCGCGCCGCGCAGATCAGCACGGCACGGGAACTCGCCGGATCGTGGAAGATGGCGGCGCTGGAGAAGGGTTTTACCGATCTAACGATCCCCTAAATTGCCTAGCAGACTTTCAGACTCACCGGCTTTGCTTTCGCTTAGCCCTTCTGGCGCCACGCGACTTGATTCTGTCGAGCCACCAAGGAACCGTCAGCATCGGTCCAAGAACGCTCCCGACGTATGTGATGATTTGGGCGGGCTTGGCTCGAAACCCAAGAACGTTGGTGACCACGACGCCAAACGTTTGTACGTCAGCGCCGGTGTTCACGACGATCGTGTACTCGCCGGTCTGCTTCGGTGACATGACCCAGGTTGCAGTGTCACGAAACCGCCCAGCATCCAACATGATCGTCCGATGCAACTCGCCAGGACTGAACTCGAAGTTCGTCGCGGACACTTCAACAGTCGACTCACAGGGTGGGCCTTCCTCGCGAACAACGTTCACTACGAGGGGATGAGACTCCCGTACAGACATCACACGGGGCACAGCAACCTCTTCAAGTGTGCAGGGGAGGATTTTGCCTAAGAGGCTATATTTCTGCGCCGTATCGTGCTCGCTAGCGTCTCGCCCTAAACGGCCCAGGGTGAGCATCATCCAGATTGCCGCGAATAGCAGGAGACATCCCGCGACGAGACTGAGGGCTCTCTGCGAAGAGTTCATAGGCGGGCTCACACAAATGTTGTGACCATGCCTGAGGTGGAGCCGCAGATCTTACTACCACGACGGGGCTAGTGATCGTTCGCAGGGCGATTTCTACGAGGACAGCAGTTGTGCAAGACCTTGAAGGAATGGCTGGAACACCGCTACGTGATTTGCGGCGTTTTGCATGAAATTGGCGTACTTCTGTCCTAAGGACGGAGTGCCGACCGCGGCCTCCATTTCCACGATCGACCCGCGAATCGGTTCACGGAGATTGTCTGGAAGATCGGGGTGACTGCGAGTGGTCTCCTGCATTGCGGCGAAGAGTTGTCGCGCGTCCGTGTTAACGATGTTGGTCGAGGCATCCGTTGAGCCCACGTTCACACGAGCGTTCGGACCCGTGACGTTGTAGATAATCGTCTTGTCGCGGTCCATCGACGAGCCCTCTCTTTCGCGTCGCACAATCCCCCGCCGCAGCGGCGCGAAGGCGACATCTAAATCCAGCGTGGAATCCCAAGCAGCTTGCTTTAATGCCTCTTCGCTGGAGCGCAACCACATTTCTGCGCGCGGCCCCCCATCGTTCGCCTCGGAAATTAGCCCCTTAACCAAGCCATCCATGGACGACTTGATGATTCCGTGTGCGCGCTCAACGGTCTCTGGGTCGTCACTATGGGTTGACCGAAGCAAATCGACGACGCCATTGATGGCCTCCCTGCCAAATTCCTTGATGCAATCAACGGCGGCACTGATTCGAGCCTGACGCATCGGCCCTGAGAGGTGCCCCTGGCTGGAAAGTCTCTCCGCCGCAGCGCTGACGCCACGACGCTGGCTCCTGATGGCTTTGATCTTTGCTCGTTCGATGACTCGTCTCACAAGAAGGTCGAGGTCGTCTGGCAACGTCTCGGCCACTGGCTATTTCTCCTTTGGGCTGTTCTGACCGCCGCGACTACGGGGCCGGCTGTCTACGCGCCTTCCACTTCATCATGGTCAAGCAAATGCGTGCGATTCGACCACACGCCAACCCGAACACCCACGCGCACAGGCACAGCAGAACATCGGGCGAAAGACCCACGGCCGGGCTCCTTGTGAAGCCCGATCGCGACTGTGACCTACGTGTGACCTTAACGGAAATCAGGAGTCCAACGCGGATTCGTGAAATCCTCGATCCAACCCTTATTTTTATTGGTTAATTAAGTGGTGGCCAGGGCCGGAATCGAACCAGCGACACCGTGATTTTCAGTCACGTGCTCTACCAACTGAGCTACCTGGCCTCTCTAACGCGGAAGTTTCGAGGCCGTACGAACCTCCACTATAACATGGCGGTTTGACCCAATAAGCCGGGCGTCGTAGGCTGTTTCAGTACCTCTTTTGCCCCTCACCAACCCTTTCACCGAGAAAGAAGTCTATTGATGCGAGTCTTCCCGCTCATCGTTGCGCTCGTCGTGTGTGGGTGTTCCAAAGCAACCACCGAGGCTGCCACGCCTGCGAAGGCAGGTGCCGCACAGACCGCCGCGACTCCCGCGCCGCCGAAGCCCGTCCCCGCGCAGCTGCCCGATGTACTCGCACGCGTCAACGGTGAAACAGTCACGAAGAGCGACTTCGATCGCGCCGTGACGGCGGTCGAGGCGCGCGCCGGTGGACCCGTGCCGGCCGAGCAACGCGACCAGGTGCTTCGCGGCGTGCTCGATCAGCTGATCGGCTACAAGGTCCTCGCCCAGGAAACGAAGGCGCGGAAGGTCGCGGTGCCCGACGCCGAGATCGATGCGCGCATCAATCAAATTCGTGGTCAGTTCCCGAACGAAGAAGCGTTCACACAGATGCTCGCACAGCGCAAGCTGACACTCGAGCAGGTGAAGTCGGACGCGCGCCAGGACATGGCGATCGCCAAGATGATCGAGGACGAGATCGCTGCGAAGATCGCCGTCAAGCCGGAACAGGTCAACGACTTCTACGCGAAGAACCCCGACAAGTTCACCGAGGGTGAAAGCGTTCGCGCGAGTCACATCTTGATCGCCGTACCCAAGGGCGCGGATGCGGCAACCAAGGCGCAGGCGCGTGCGAAAGCCGAGGGCGTCCTCAAGGACGTGAAGGCTGGAAAAGACTTCGCCGCGCTGGCGAAGGCGAATTCGGCGGATCCAGGCAGCGCCGCCAATGGCGGTGACCTCGGATTCTTCCAGCAGGGCCAGATGGTCGGCCCCTTCAACGATGCGGCGTTCAGCCTCGCGCCGGGAGCGACGAGCGATCTGGTCGAGACTGACTTCGGTTTCCACATCATCAAGGTGGCGGAGAAGAAGGCCGGCCGTACGATTCCGCTCGATGAAGTGAAGCCCCAGGTCGAGGAGTACCTCCAGCAGATGAACCGTCAGGAGCAGACGGAAGCCTTCGTCAACAGCCTCAGGGCGAAGGGAAAGATTGAAATCCTGATCTGAGCGCCGGTGAGCGACAAGGCTGCGGAGAGCGTCCGCCTCGACGTCTGGCTCGACGTCGCGTGTCTCTTCAAGACGCGCTCCGAAGCCAAGCGCTCGTGTGAAGGCGGCAAGGTGGAGGTCAATGGCGAAGGTGCCAAACCCCACCGGGCAATTCGCGAGGGCGATCGCATCCGCATCAGTCGCGGCTTCGGACGCCATCAGGACGTGATCGTCCGCATCGCGATCGACGATCACGTGAAGAAGGCCGAAGCACGCGCGCTGTACGACGACGTCACGCCCAAGCCAACACCCGAGGAAATCGAAGCCAGGCGCATGGAGCGCGTGTACCGGGCGGCCTCCCAGGCCGCCGGCACGCCCGATCGCCGGCGCCGTCGCGAGATTCGCCGGTTCAAGGAAGGGGACTAGAGACCAAGACCAAAGACCGGAGACCAAGTAGGATCCCTTCGTGCCCCGCAACCAGGAAGTCATCCGGCAATGGAAACTGCTTCACGCCCTTGAATCGTCCCGGCACGGCGCGTCGATCGATGCGTTGTCCCGGGAGCTCGAAGTCACCACTCGCACGATCCGCCGCGACCTCGCCGCCCTTCAGGAAGCTGGATTCGCGCTCTACGACGAGCGCGATGACGATGGTCATGTCACCTGGCGTCTGGACGGCCAGGTTCTGAAAGGACTCGATACCGGCTTCACGCTGTCGGAGCTCTGCGCCCTCTACTTGAGCCGCAACATCCTCGAAGCGGTCGCCGGCACTCCTTTTCAACGCGACCTGACGAACGCCTTCGAGCGGCTCGCGAAGCTGCTGTCTCCTCGCATGCGCCAGTTTCTCGATCGGCTCCCCTCGGTGCTGGTCGCGAAGCCCGGTCCACGCGCACGAGGTGGCGCGAGCTCACCGGATATCGTGGCGCGCCTCCTCGAAGCGACGCTCCATTTCCGCGTGACGACGATGCGCTATCACTCGGTGTCGAGCGCGCGCCAGAAGGACTACCTCGTCCATCCGTATCGCCTCGCACTCGCGCAGGGCGGGATGTATTTGCTCGCGTACGTGCCGGAGTACAAGGCAGTCCGGACGTTTGCCGTGGACCGCATCGCGTCCGCGTCACTCGAAAAACAGACGTTCACGCCGACGCAGGCGATCGGCGACGACGCGTTTGCCAACTCGCTCGGTGTAAACACCGGACCCGCCGAGCGAGTAGAAATTGAATTCGATGCACGTGTGGCTCCTTACATCAGGGCTCGAGTGTGGCATCCGTCACAGGAGCTCGAGGACGTGAAGGATGGCCACGTGTCCGTCACGTTGAACGTGTGCCACGATTGGGGCCTGCGAAGCTGGATCCTCAGTTGGGGCCCGTTCGCGCGTGTGGTCTCACCGCCACGACTGGCGAAAGAGATTCACGCCGATCTCGAGGCAGCAGGCATGAGATACCAATGAAATCTCCTCTCCGACTGGTTCTTCTGGCACTCGGTTTCCTCGTGTTCCTCGCGGGACCGTCCCTGCTCCGCTACTACACAGACTGGCTGTGGTTCGGCGAAGTGGGGTACCGCCAGGTCTTTCTCACGATGATCCGGAGCCAGGGGACGCTCTTCAGCCTGTCCTTTGTCGCGGCGACGATCTGGCTGATCGCGAATCTGAACGTGGCGCTGAATGCGATCGGAAATGTTCGTCCCGTCTTCACCACTCGTGAGGGCATCCAGGTCACGTTGCCGGGAGGACAACAGCTCCGCACGCTCGCGCGAGCGGTGGCGATCCTCGTCGCGGCGCTCATCGGCCTCTTCGTCTCAGGTCAGTGGCAGGAATGGCTGATGTGGCGATTCGGATCGTCATTCGGCGTGGCCGATCCGATCCTCGGTCACGACGTCTCCTTCTACGTCTTCTCGCTTCCCTTCCTGCGGCTGATTCATCGTCTGTCACAGACGATGGTCGTACTCGCGGCCGTGGCCTCGGGCGCGATCTACCTGGTCTCAGGGCACCTGACGTCGGGCTTTCCGTCCCGGCTATCGATGTCACCGGTAGCACGCCGGCATCTCGTCTTTCTGGCTGCGGCGTTCTTCCTCCTGCTCGCATGGGGCGCGTGGCTGGCGCGTGCCGGATATCTCGTCGAGCCCTCGGGCATGATCTTCGGTGCGAACTATGCGGACGTGTACGGCCGCATGCCGGCGTCGCTGCTGCTGATAGCGGTTGCGGTCGTCGGTGCTGGCCTGGCGGCGTGGCAGGCGTTCGGAGAGAAGAACTGGCCGATTCCCGTCGCGATCGGCCTCTATATCGCCGTGTCGATCGGCGGTGAGGTCTACAGCTCCGTCCTCCAGCGCTTCGTTGTCACACCCAACGAGCAGGTGCGAGAGACGCCGTTCATCGAGAACAACATCGCGGCGACGCGGCGGGCATTCGGCCTCGAGAACGTGGAGGAGCGTCCATTGTCTGGCGATGCCCTCCTCACACGAAACGACGTCACCAACAATGCGGCCACGCTCGAAAACGTCCGCCTCTGGGATCACCAGCCGCTGCTCGAGACGTTCGGACAGATCCAGGAGATCCGCACGTACTACGACTTCGTGTCGGTGGACAACGACCGCTACGTCATCGACGGCAAGTTGCGTCAGGTGATGCTGTCGGCGCGCGAGTTGAACTCGGCGAGCCTGCCGAACCGCACGTGGGTGAACGAGCGGCTGACCTTCACGCACGGCTATGGCCTGACACTGGGCCCGGTGAACCAGGTCACCAGTGAAGGATTGCCCGTCCTCTTCGTGCGCGACCTGCCTCCTCAAAGCACCATCGACATGAAGATCGACGAGCCGAGCATCTACTTCGGCGAGCGGTCCAACGACTATGTGATCGTGCGCACGCGCACACGCGAGTTCAACTACCCACGCGGCGACGAGAACGAATTCACGCAGTACAGCGGCACCGGCGGCGTGTCTCTGGGATCCTTCTGGCGAAAACTGATCTTCGCGTTGCGCTTCGGCTCGTACCAGATCGTGCTCAGCGACGACATCAACGCCGAGAGCCGGATCCTCTTCAATCGAAACATCCGTGAACGTATCTCTGCCCTGGCGCCATTTCTCCGGTTCCTCGACCAGGATCCGTATCTCGTCGTCGCCGATGGCAAGCTCTATTGGTTGTACGACGCCTACACGACGAGCACGCTCTATCCGTACTCGACACCGTCGGGGCCGGTGAACTACATCCGCAACTCGGTGAAGTTCGTGATCGATGCCTACAACGGCACGACGACGGCATACCTCGCGGACGCCGCCGATCCGATCGCGGCGACCTACGCGCAGATCTTTCCGGGAATGTTCAAGCCGCTCGCGGAGATGCCCGCGAGCCTCCGGGCGCACGTGCGTTACCCGGAGGACATCTTCGCGCTGCAGTCGCAGGTCTATGCGACGTATCACATGACGCAGCCGGCGGTCTTCTACAACCGCGAGGACCAGTACGAGATCCCGACCGTCGACGATACCAACGAGGGACGCGCCATGCAGCCGTACTACACGATCATGCGGCTGCCGGAGAATCGGAGGCGGAGTTCATTCAGATGCTGCCGTTCACGCCTCGCCGGCGCGACAACCTCGCTGCCTGGCTCGTCGCCCGCAGCGACGGCGCGCATTACGGCAAGATGCTCGCCTTCGAGTTCCCCAAGCAGAAGCTGGTGTTCGGTCCACGTCAGGTGGTCGCGCGCATCTCCCAGGATCAAGTCATCTCTCCGCAGATCACGTTATGGAATCAGCAAGGCTCTCAAGTGATCTGGGGCACGCTGATGGTGATTCCGATCGAGGAGTCGCTGATCTACGTCCGGCCGCTCTACCTGCGCGCATCAGGCGGGCGCATCCCCGAGCTCACGCGCGTGATCGTGGCGTACGAGAATCGGATCGTCATGCAGGAGACGCTCGAAGAAGGTCTCGCCGAGCTGTTCGGTGGCAAGCCGTCGCCATCGAGTCCGTCGACATCGACTGCTGCGCCGTCAACGGCTCCCCCTCAGACCGCAACAACAGCGCCCTCGAGCGCAAACGCGGGCCTGACCGCACTCGCCGCCGAAGCGCAGTCGCACTACGAGCGCGCGGTGGCCGCACAAAAGAGCGGTGACTGGGCCGCTTACGGCGAAGAGTTGCGGCAGCTGGGACAGGTGCTGGAGCGGATGAAGGGCGCTAAGTAGCTGGGTAACTGGGGCTGAATGCGCTTCAGGCTGACGATTGAATACGCTGGCACGCGCTACAGCGGCTGGCAGATCCAGAAGAACGCGCGCACGGTGCAGGGAGAGATTCAGGCCGCCATCGGCAAAGCGACCGGCACGCGCGAGTTCGAGTTGTACGGATCCGGGCGCACCGATGCGGGCGTCCACGCGCTCGCGCAGGTCGCACATCTCGATCTCACGACGTCGATCCCGCCCGATACGCTGATGCGCCGCATCAACGACGAGCTCCCGTCTGACATCAACATCCTGCGGATCCAGAAAGTACGGCACACCTTCCACGCGCGCCACAGCGCGCGGAGCCGCAGCTACGTCTACCAGGTCGCGCGACGCCGGACGGCATTTGCGAAGCCGTTCGTGTGGTGGGTGAAGGACGATCTCGATCTCGTACAGATGCGCGCCGTGGCGAAGCGGCTCGCCGGCTTTCACGACTTCCGATCGTTCTCCGACGATGACCCGGATCAGAAGTCGACGACCGTGAGCCTGACCAGTCTCGAGATCCAGGAGATGGGTGCGATCCTGCTGTTTCGCGTCGAAGGGTCCCACTTCATCTGGAAGATGGTCCGGCGCCTCGTCGGCGTCATCGTCGAAGTGGGCCGTGGTGGGCTGACGGCAGATGAGGCCGTGGCGATGCTGTCGACCGACTCAGAGTTACCTGCGCGGTTGACGGCACCAGCCTCCGGCCTCTTTCTCGAACGGGTGCGTTACGACGGCGACCCGACTGGAGCTGACGATCCCTACGGCCTGTTGCTGGCCGGCGGCGTGATGCCGCTCAGTCGCAAATAGACCACGAGCTGACCGTAGATGTCCTGGCTGTGCGTCATCGAGAAGTAGATCACGCGCAGCCGGCTCGCGGTCGGCCCCAGGAACGGCAGTGACGCAACGCGCTCGGCGAGTTGCTGATCGTTGAACTCCTTGAGCACCGCGGCGCCGAAGTCATTGACTTGCCGGAGCGCGGCAACAACTTCGGCCTTCGAGGTCGCCTGGACGTTCACGTTCGGCGGCGCGGTCTTGCCACCGAGCGTGCTGACCAGTTTCAGGTCGATGCCTGCCACGTGCATCAGTCGCTGCGCAAAGCTTTCCTGCGCAGGCGTGGGCTTGAACCCGAACTTGTCCTCCGGCATCGCTTCGGCCACGCCGATGAGCAGCGCGTAGCCCCTTCCCCAGTCGCCGATCACGTCGCACTGCACCGTCGTGCAGGCGGGAGCGCCTCCCCGGCCCCGGCCCTGCGCCTGCGCAGTTGCCGCTGCGGTCAGTATCGCGATCGTGCTCATTGCCACTATCAGTCCGCGTTTCATGAAGCCTCCTGTTATCCGACCGTTTCTTTCAGCAGATCAACTAAACGATTCCAATGCAGCTCCGCCGCGTCGCGGTCGTAGACGATGTGACCGTACATCGCGAAACCGTGCTTGGCCTTGGGATAAATCTCGATCGCGTGACGGACACCGGCTTCCGTGAGCGCCTGCCCCAGGCGAACCTGTTGTTCTGTTGGAAAGCTAGCGTCGATCTCCGCTGCACCGATATAGACACGCGCGCGCATCTGAGGCGCGAGCAGATGAGGGCTGTCTGGCTTGAACGTCTCGAGCGAGCCGCCGTGGAACGACGCGGCGACGACGACCCGATCGGGGAAGGTGCCAGCCGCACTCAAGGCATAGCCTCCACCCATGCAGTAGCCGAGTGCCGCGATCGCGCCTGTCTTCACCGATGGCTGATCGTCGAGCCACGCGATCACGAGCTTCGTGTCGCCCATCACTTTCGCCTGATCGATCGACGCGATCATCCCCTTGAATCGCTCGCGCTCCGGTCCTTCAGTCGCAACGACGTTGGGAGCGAACGGCTCGAAGGGCGTGCGGTAGTAGAGGTTCGGCACGGCGACGACATAGCCGTGAGAGGCGAGACGCTGCCCCATCGCTGCCAGGTCCGGGCGAATGCCGAACGCGTCCATGTAGAGGATGACCGCAGGCCACGGCCCGGCTCCGCTTTCGGGCGTGAACACATGGAGATCCAGAACGCCATCGCCGGATTTCAGATCGACACGCTGCTCGCTCATCCAAATACCTCGTAACCCTTCGGCGGGTCTAAAGACCCGCCGCTACGTCGTCGAGGGCCGAGGCATTTTATCTGAGCTCATTGGGGTCCGGCGGGAAGCCGGGCGCTACGCGTCGAAGCAGGGCACGTGACGCGGTTCGTTGCGCAGCTCGCGAAGCATGTGACGAATGGGGACCTGCGCGCCGTTCATGAGGACGGCGCGAACCGTCGGGCGCAGCGTGCGAATGGCTTCGAGCAGGCTGACACCTGATTCACCGTCGATCCCCGCGTTGATCATCACGAGGTCGAGATACTCGAGGCGGCACTGACTGATCGCACCCGTCGCGTCCACGGCCGTACGCACATCGATGCCTTCCTCTTCTGCGAGGTCGGTCGTCACGGTGTGGTGACGGGCGTCGAGATCGACGACGAGTAACCGGACCGGTGTATCCACCGCGGCTCGGTTGTAGCAATTACTCCTCCACGTCATCGCAGAACGCGATACCCCAATCACCTGCACACTCGTGCACTGGATGCATTTTTGCTCATCGGCCGCTCCGCGCGACGCCATGCCCGGCTCCTCGAGCATCGGCCGCGCGGAGACTGGAGTTGGTATGTCGACCGCCCGCCTGCTGGACAGAATCCGTCGTGAGTTCAAGGACCATCCCGGCATCGTGGTCACGCTGCCCCAGGCGCAGAGCCTTTGGTCCCTTGACAAAACGCACTGTACGCGCGCGTTGGAAGCGCTCATGGCGGAGGGATTCCTGAACCGGATTGGCGACGTGTACCTGTGGCCTGACGCGCCGACCCCACGCTTCAAGATCGCCGAGCAGACGCGCACGTATCACTGATCGCGCGCGTCTTCCGTCTCTCTCGATCACGCCTCACGAGCGGTGAGCCGCTGGCCGTCAGGCCAACGAATTGCCCGCGTCTGCCGGCCGATTCCTTACAGATTCGGTGACCCGGATTCAATATTGATCGGGCACAAAATACACGTCCGGCTCCCCTACTCATCGCTTGTTCTGGGCACCAGTCTCTGGCAGAGTAGAACTCTACCCCTGAGGTATGGAGCGTCATATGAAGGCCCAACACTGGATCGCCGCCATCGCGCTCGTGACGTTGGCCGCGCCGGCGTTTGCTCAGCAGGCCTCTCCTGCAGGACGCGTCAAGGTGGTCTCCGGATCCGCCTTCATCGTCCGGTCGGAGGGAACGATCCGCGCCGAAGTCGGTCAGTCCGTCTTCGAGTCGGATAGTCTGCGCACCGGCGAGGACGGCAGCATCGGTGTCACGCTCGATGACGACACCAGACTGTCGCTTGGACCAAGCAGCGAAGTTCGCCTGAGCTCGTTCCGGTATGCCCCGGCGCAAAGCTCGGTCGGTCTTGCGATGAATTTCCTGCGAGGGATTGCCGTGTACGTGTCAGGGCAAATCGCCAAACTCGCGCCCGACTCCGTCCGGCTCGAAACGCCATCCGCCATCGTGGGCGTCAGAGGAACTACACTAGCAGTCCAAGTCGTACCCGAATGACCTTTGCGCGTGGAGTTTTAGTACTGTTGGCAGTGGCCGCGGGCCTTCAATGGGCCTGCGGTCCCCGCCGCTCCAAGAGTCCACAGCCCAAAAGCGGCACCACCGTCGTCCTTCTCCCTGAATCAGACGGCTCCGTCGGCCGTGCAACCGTCTCCAATTCTTCTGGCGCCGTCGAGCTCGGGACCGCCCGCGCCTCGACCACCGTTGCGCCAGGCACTGCTCCGGCGCCTCCGACAGAAATGAGCGAGGCCGACGTGAAGCGCATCTTTGGCGCCGCACTCGCCGTCCAGCCGCCCGCCCCGGCTCATTTCACGCTGTACTTCGAATTCGACTCGGACGAGCTCACGGCGGAGAGCCGGAAGCTCGTGAGCGACGTGCAGAACACCGTGAAGTCGTATCCGGCGCCGCAGGTCTCCGTCATCGGGCACACCGATACCCGCGGCGCAGCGACCGCCAACATTGGATTAGGCTTGAGGAGGGCGAACGTCGTCCGCATGCGCCTCATCGAGGCGGGCCTGGATGCGTCGGCGATCAACGTGACGTCACACGGTGAGGCAACGTTGCTCGTCCCGACGGCGGACGATGTGTCGGAGCCGAAGAATCGCCGCGTTGAAATCACTGTTCGATGACCCCTCGCTATCGAAGAATCCTCCTACTCTGCGGCCTCCTCCCCACGCTGGCCGCCGCCGTACTCTCTCTCACACGACCTGCCGCTCTCGCGAATGTCGAATTCGCGGTGTACGACCGCCTCGTGCGCTGGACGCCTACGCGTCAACCCAGTGGCAAGGTGGTCATCGTCGACGTCGACGAGAAGAGCCTCACGAGCGTGGGCCAATGGCCGTGGCGTCGTGACGTCATCAGTCGCCTGATCGACAGCCTGCGCGAACGCGGTGCGGCAGCCGTCGCGCTCGACATCATGTTCCCCGAGAGCGATCGCTACTCTGGGGGCGGACGCTCGCCCGACGTGATCCTGTCGGACAGTCTTCGCAAGGGGCGCGCGATCCTCGGCTACGGCCTGCTGTTCGAACAGACAGGTGAAGCCCCGAAATCCTGCGTCCAGCACGCACTCAGCCTGCCGATCATTCGCGGCGCCGGTGTGCAGACCGACGATCCATTCTTTCGAGCCACGAGCGCTGTCTGCAATATCCAGACGTTGACATCCGCGGCCACAGCATCAGGCTTCCTCAACGCGGCTCCGGATCCGGACGGCATCCTGCGCCGTGCGCCACTGCTGATGCAGTACGGCGATCGCGTCTACCCGGCTCTGTCGCTGGCCGCCGTCCGCTCCGTCACCAACACGCACAACCTCGTGCTGCGCATTGCCAACGTGAACACGGCGGCGCTCGGACTCGAAGGCCAGGAGGTGCCGCTCGACGGCAAGAGCAACCTGCTGTTGCGGTATCGCGGCGCGAAACGATCGTTCCCGTATGTGTCAGCGGTTGACGTGCTGAACGGCCAGGTCGATCCCGACGAGTTCAAGGATCGCATCGTCTTCGTCGGGACGACGGCGCTCGGGACACGCGAGGTTGTCGCCACGCCGCTCGATACGTTGTTCGTCGGGGTCGAGGTGCAGGCCACGGTGGCCGACAACCTCATTCAACGTGACTTCATGTATCGGCCCGAGCACGGCGTCACGCTGGAAACGCAGGTCGTGATCGGCCTCGGCACCATCATCGCTCTCGTCGTCGCGCGCTTCGGCCTGGTCTGGGGCGCGATCGTGTCGATGGCAGTCCTCGTCGGCGCGTGGACGGGATCGCGGTCGCTGCTTGCCACCGATGGGGCCTACTTCTCACCGCTCTACCCGTCGCTGAGCATCCTCGGGGGCATGGCCGCGATGACCATCGCCGGCTTCGGCGTCGAGCGTCGCCGGGCCGAGGACGCAGGCGTCGAGAAAGCGAAGTCGCACCGCCTGATGGTGCAGACGCTGCTCTCGCTCACGGGCATTCGCGATCTGGAAACCGGAAAGCACTCCAAGCGCACGCAGAGGTACACCCGCGTGATCGCGGAGGAGCTGTCCAAGCATCCCAAGTTCAGGGACTACCTCACGCCTGAGCGCGTCGAGCTTCTAGCCAGCCTGGCGCCTCTGCACGACATCGGCAAGGTCGGCGTGCCGGATCGCGTCCTGAACAAACCAGGCCACCTGACGCCAGAAGAACTGCAGGAGATGCGTCACCACCCGCGCTACGGACGTGACGTGCTCGAGAACGCGGAACGCGCCGCGGGCGTTCGCGACGATGTGGCGTTGAGCGTGGCGAAGGACATCGTCTACACGCATCACGAGTGGTGGGACGGCTCCGGGTATCCGCAAGGCCTGCGCGGCGAGGCGATTCCGATCCCTGGACGCGTGATGGCGGTCGTTGACGTCTACGACGCCATCATCACGCGCAAGCTGTATCAGAAACCGATGTCGAACGACGCAGCGGTCGCCCACATCGTCCAGTCGCGCGGGACGCACTTCGACCCGGCTGTCGTCGACGCATTCGTCAAGGTCGCCCCGACTCTGCACCTGCTGTCCCAGGAGCCCGAGGGGTAGCGCGCTATCGTGCGCTTCCCGTGGCTTGGGCTAAACTCCCGGCCATGTCCCGTCTTCATCCCATTCGAATCGGTCTGGGTATTCTCGTTGCGGCGATTCTCGTGTCGCCTCTCGTTGCTCAGCGTGGCGCGGCACCGGCCGCGGCAGTGCCGGCGGCGCTGCGCGATTATCGACCTGTAACCGCCGAGCGCCTCCTGAAGCCGGAGGAACAGAACTGGCTGATGATTCGGCGGACGTACGACGGCTGGGGATTCAGCCCGCTCGCCGAGATCAACAAAGACAACGTCGGACGTCTTCAGCAGGTGTGGCGAGTTCCCACCGACGAACCGAAGGTCCACGAGGCCGCGCCGGTCGTCAACGGCGGCGTGATGTTCGTCTCGACTCCCAACAATCAGGTGATGGCGTTGAACGCCGTCACGGGCGAGATGCTGTGGCGATATCGTCGCCCGCGTCCCAAGGACGTCTTCGTGTTGCACGACACGAATCGCGGCGTCTCTCTCTACGGCGACAAAGTGTTCTACGCCGCTGCGGAATCCGTGCTCGTCGCGCTCGACGCCAGGACCGGCAAAGAGGTGTGGACGAAGACCGTTGCTGACAACAAGTCGGCGTACTACATCACGCTCGCGCCGCTCGTGGCCGGAGGCAAGGTGATGGTGGGCGCATCGGGCGGCGAGTTCGGCGTACGCGGCTTCGTCGCTGCTTTCGATCCTGACAGCGGCAAGGAGTTGTGGCGCACCTTCACCGTGCCTGCACCGGGAGAGCCCGGCAGCGAGACGTGGCCGAAAGGCGATCAATGGAAGACAGGCGGTGCGCCTGTCTGGGTGACCGGCAATTACGATCCCGACACCAACATCGCCTACTGGGGCACCGGCAATGGTGGTCCGTGGATGGGCGATCAACGTCCTGGCGACAACCTCTACGTCGCATCGACGATCGCGATCGACGTCGCCACGGGACAGATCAAGGGGCACTTCCAGTACAACCCGAACGAGTCGTGGGACTGGGACGAGGTCTCGCCGCCGATTCTCGTGGACTATCAGCGCAACGGCCGCACGGTCAAAGGACTCGTGAACGTCGCGCGTGACGGATACCTCTGGTTCCTCGAGCGCGGCAACGGTCCCATCAAATTCGTCGAAGGCAAGCCCTTCGTGACGCAGAACGTGTTCCGCAGTCTCGATCCGGTCACGGGAAAGCCGGACGTCGATCCCGCGCGAAAACCTGGCACCGGTAAGCGAGCCGACTTCTGTCCAGGACCGCATGGTGGAAAGAACTGGCCTCCGATCGCCTTCAGCCCACAGACACGCATGATCTACATCCCGGCGAACAGCGGGTTGTGCGGCATCCTCACCGGCGTGCCGGTCAAGTATCAGAAGGGGCGCTCGTTTGCGGGGTCGCAGTCAGGCGGTCAGTTCACCGCCCCTGGTGTCGATCACATCGGCGAGGTCCAGGCGTGGAACGTCGACAGCGGTCAGAAGGTGTGGACGCATCCCTACCCCACCAGCCCCACGTGGGGCTCGATGCTCGCGACCGCGGGCGGAGTCGTCTTCACCGGCGGCACGAACGATCGAAAGATTCACGCGTTCGACGCCGCGAGCGGCAAGCTGCTCTGGGAGTTCGTGACGACGTCAGGCATCGTCGCCCCGCCTTCGACCTTCTCGGTCAACGGGAAGCAGTATCTTGCCGTGCACAGCGGCTGGGGCGGCGATCCGCGCGGCATGAACAACGGACTCAATCGCCTCTTCCCGGGTCAGTACCCCGAGGTGCCCGAAGGCGGCGCGGTGTACGTCTTCGCGTTGCCGTGATCACGTAGCTTCTGCGTCAGGAAGTACATCGTTGCTGGCTGCGTTCCTTCCTCGACCACGCTGAGGCCTGCAGCGGCGAGTTGCGATCGCCAGCGGTCAGGAAACGTCTTCGCACCGAAGTATCCGTGCCCGTGCAGGAACGGGAACGCGACCTTCGTCCAGATATCGGGGTGAACGACCATCAACAGGAACTGACCATCTGGCCGCAGCACCCGCGCGACTTCGGCCAGCGCCCGTTCAACTCCTTCGCGATTGAGGTGATCGATCGCTGCCACGCTCACCGCTCCGTCGAATGAGGCGTCTTCGAACGGCATCTCGCGCATATCCCCGACCTTGACCTCGACTCGATCCTCGGCGCCGGCGACGCGCGCGTTGGCCCGCAATCGATCCGGAGTGTTGTCGGCGATGCCGTAATAGCCGGTGAATCGATCGAGAGCGACCACCTTGGCCGCAGGTCTCGAGAGCAGCACCATCACCGTCGAACGTCCCGAGCCTGCACCAGCGTCGAGTACGCGACCGGATCCCGATGGCAGGAATCGCTCGGTCGGCAGCGCAACCGGACGTGTGAAGCGAAGCTGGGTGTGCATGATGTACACCCCGGCAAGCCCCCACACCGCGAGCACTCCCGCGATGACGGCCGTGCGGGTCCAGTGCAGCCAGTAGGCCAGCGACGCAAGGCCCCCAAACACGAGCGCAGCGATGAGATGTCCGTAGGTCCAGGGCCAGGAGTAGTCGAAGTCGTACTTGAAGAAGTCCATCACGGCCTCACCTCTTCGGTTTCTCGTACTGGAAGACCTGATCGAGCGGCACCTTGAACACGGCCGCGATTTGAAAGGCGACTTCGAGTGACGGCGAGTACTTTCCCAGCTCAATCGCGTTGACCGTCTGGCGGGTCACACCGATGCGATCGGCAAGCTCCTGCTGCGTCATCTCCCCATTGTTGAAGCGCAAATCGCGGATCGTGTTCCGGACGGCACAGCCCATCTCAAAAGCCCCGGCGGAAAAGAACGATCTGCCGGCCGAATTTCACGAGCTCAGCGACCACGATCGCGAGCAGCATCACCTGCGAGAGCTGCCAGACGTTGAACCGGAAGTGCATCGTGAAGATCGCGAAGAGCCCTCCCACGAAGAGGACGTAGAACGCGGTGCGCGTCGCCAGGAGGTCGATGAGAATCTCGCGCTCGTCCTTCGGTGCGCGGGCGTCGCGCGGCGACTGGAGCGCAATCGCAATGTGCACGACGATCTCGAGGACGATGAAGATGCCGATGAGGGCGAACTGGGTTCCGGCGTGGACGTGGCCCATGCCCGCGAACGTTCGACCGACGAGCCAGAAGTACGGGCCGAAGACGAGCACGATCAGGATCAGGGAGACCCAGGCGCTCTTCTCTCGAAACGACATCTCCATCTCTTCTCTCTCCGCTCAGTGACGTGTCAAAGATTCTTGACACACAATGTCGCAAAGAGAAAAGCCGCTGTCAAGATATCTTTACATGGCCCTCACAAAGACTGGAATTCAGACGCGATCAGTCGTCGCGCGTATCCGGAGGGGCTCCCACTCGATCAGCCACTCGGCTTCGTAGTCTGCTCCAGTGGAATCCTGATAGCGACACTTGCTCACAAACGTCAGCCATCGTGGCCCCAGGTTGCCTTTCAGCACCGACGCCCACCTCGCCGTCAAGACAGCCGCCGCGAGACTGCGTCCTGCTTCGTCAAGGAGCTGTTCACCGTCAGCCCCATGAACGGTCAGATTGGAGAGGACTGTCTCGCCTGCCTTCACGCGGCTGATCTCGCGAATGCGCACCCGCCGGTCGCCGATGACGATAGGGTCGAATCTGACGTTGAAAGCGTCGGCCGTCCGCGAAGAGTTCGAGATGGTCGGAGACGTGTCCGGCATCTCATTTGGAAATCGGCCACCGGCGTCGATCTCGAAGTTCATGACGAGCTGAGGGGTATCAGTAACCACGATTGCTACTTTGCTGGAGTTGGACGAGACCCACGCGAGACCTCCTGCTGTCCTGGCGCGAGCACATGCGTCCGTGACTTGAACCGCCACCCGTTCGGTGTCTTCACGTACAGATCCTCGTAACGTCCCTGCGCTTCCACCTTTCCCGGCTCCCCGTCGACCCCGATCGCGATGAGGTACACCTTGCCCTTCGCGCCACCGGGTGCCGGCTCGATGACGTGATTCACGAGCATGTGGACGATGCCGGCCCAGGGGACGTCCTTGCAGTCAGGCATACCGCCGCGAGCGGCCTCGGCGAGGCGTTCGCGTCCTTCGAAGCGGTTGAGGATCTTGCCGTTCCGTGACGTCAGGAACGCGCCATCCGGCACGTAGAGATCGGCGTAGTCGTATCCCTTGTTCGTGCACTCATCGATCGCATACGCGTACTTTGAAACGAGCTGCTGGATGTCGAGGTAGTCCTGCGGCGTCAGTGTCGCCTGCTGCGCTCTGGCCGGGCTGACGACAGCAAGCGTGAGAAGAAGCGCCCACCTCAGTCTCATCGTCCCAGCTCCTGCATCAGCGCATCCAGCTGCTGGTACTGAAGACATCCGGGAGTCGGCGGGCTCGGGGGACAGCCGGTCGATCGCCAGCCGTAATCGTCCTCGAGAATCTTCGCAACCTCCGTCTTCGACTTCCCTTCCTTGATCACGCCAATGAGCCGTGTGCGCATCGTCTCAAGGTCGGATCTGAACTTCACGACGTCGGCGCGAGTGGACAAGGGGCCGTGTCCCGGGATCACGGTGTCGAAGTCGAGTTTCAGCATCTCGTCCATCGTCTTCGACCAGTCCAGGAAGCTGCCGCCCTGGACGTAGTCCACGTAGATCGGCACGCCGGGCGGGCGCTGCCGCGCCGGAGCACCAGCACCGCGGCCGCCTCCGCGCGTGGCGAGAAAGAGGTCACCGGTGTGGATCACCTTCAGCTCAGGAAAGTAGATCACCGCGTCGCCACTCGTGTGGCCGCGGCCGAAGTAGTGCGCGCTGACCTCTTTGCCACCGAGGTGAACGGCGAGCTCGTTCGAGAACGTGACCCGAGCCAGGCCGATCGGCGTCCCTGGCGTGTCCTCGTAGTACGGCCGCTTGATGTCGGCGAGGTTCGCGCGGACGTTCTTGTGCGCGATGACCTCGGCGATCGGCAACATCTTGAAGTCGCCGCCGGCGTGGTCGTCGTGCTGATGGGTGTTGATCACGTAGCGCAACGGCTGGTTCGTCACCGACTTGATCTGCGTGAGGATGTCGGCATGGTTGCGGTCGAACATGTCGTCGACCAGCACAACCCCCTCGGACGTCGTATACAGCGCGACGTTGCCTCCCTCACCGGAGACCATGTACAGATCACCCTTGACCCGTTCCGTCCGGAGCGGTCCTGGTGGCTTGGCCGTCTGCGTGTAAACGGACCATGACGCCTGGACGATCAGGACGGCAGCACAGAAACCCAACACGACAACTCGTTTCATGGAGATTCCCCGAATCGCTTGTGAATCTACACGATCCAGCTCTTTTACGATCGGTGGTCGAGCGGTTGTCGATTTCGGGCAGGCCCGAGCGACTAATGAGTGAGAGGGCGGAACGGGCCCCAATTGGAGGATCGAAAATGAAGTATCTGTGCCTGATTTACGATGAAGAAGCCAAGATGGCCACCATGTCCAAGAGCGACGCCGACGCGTTCATGGGCGAGTACTTTGCGTTCACCGAGGGCATCAAGAAGAGCGGACATTACGTGGGTGGCGAGGCGCTCAAGCCGGTGAATACGGCGACGACCGTGCGTGTCCGGAACGGAAAGATGTCGACCACCGATGGCCCGTTTGCCGAGACGAAGGAGCAGCTGGGCGGCTTCTACCTGATCGAGGCGCGCGACCTGAACGACGCGCTGCAGGTCGCCTCGCGGATTCCGTCCGCCAAGGTCGGGTGCGTCGAGGTGCGCCCCATCGAGGTGTTCAACTGACGGAGTCGTCGACGGCCAGCTCGATCGAGGCGCTTTATCGCTCGGACTCGCGTCGTGTGCTGGCCACACTCATTCGCCTCGTCGGCGACTTCGACCTCGCCGAGGAGGCGCTGCACGAGGCGTTCGCTGCCGCCGTCGAGCGCTGGCCGCGCGATGGGTTGCCTGCCAACCCGTTCGCGTGGCTGGTGTCGACCGGCCGGTTCAAGGCGATCGACGTCCTGCGGCGACGCTCCCGCTTTGATGCCTCGGTCGCCGAGCTCGCCAGGCAACTCGAAACGTCGGTGGAGCCGATCTCGCTCGAGGATCAGCCGCTCGAGGACGATCGCCTCAGGCTCGTCTTCACCTGCTGCCATCCCGCGCTCCCACCCGACGCCCAGATCGCGCTCACGCTGCGCGAAGTCTGCGGCCTGACGACGGAGGAGATCGCGCACGCGTATCTCACGGCCCCGCGCACCGTCGCGCAGCGCATCGTCCGTGCGAAGGCCAAGATTCGGGACGCGAGCATCCCGTACCAGGTCCCCGCGCGCGACGAACTTCCCCGTCGTCTCGACGCCGTGCTGCACGTCGTCTATCTCGTGTTCAACGAGGGATATTCCGCGTCATCGGGTTCGTCGCTCACCCGGCACGACCTGTCGGCCGAAGCCATCAGATTGGGACGACTGCTCGCGGAGCTGCTGCCGGAGGCGGAAGCGATTGGCCTGCTGGCGCTGATGCTGCTGCAGGAGTCACGACGTGCGGCGCGCACAACTGAGGACGGCGAGCTCGTGCTGCTCTCAGATCAGGATCGATCGCGGTGGAATCGGGAACTGATCGCCGAAGGCCTTGCGCTGGTCGAGCGTGCGCTTGTGTCGCAGCGATTCGGTCCCTATTCGTTGCAGGCAGCCATCGCTGCCGTGCACGCAGAAGCGCCGACAGCGGACGCGACCGACTGGCGACAAATTGTGGGCATCTACGACGTGCTCGTCAGGGCCGATCCCTCACCGGTTGTGGAACTCAATCGCGCAGCCGCGGTGGCCATGCGCGATGGCCCGGCGGCCGGCCTCGCGCTCATCGACGCGATTCTCGCGCGTGGTGAGCTCGCGGATTATCAGTTCGCCCACTCAGCGCGTGGCGAGTTGCTTCGAAGGTTGGGCAGAAATGAAGAAGCCAGGGCCGCGTATGAGCGTGCCCTGGGGTTAACGAATCAGGAGACTGAACGCCGTTTCCTCGAACGACGGCTCACCGCCGTCGTACGCGCATAGGTTCTACTTCAATTTGTTTGCGATGAGGTTTGCGGCCGCCGTCAGGTCAATCGTCATCCCCACGGACTCAACGCGCTGGTTCTTCCGAATGAAGTCGATGTTTCCTTTGTTGGCAAAGTCCTCGTCCTGCAATGTACCGACGATAACCGTGTACTTGAAGTAGAACTGCAAAAGTCCCAACGTTTGGCTCTTCGGCAGGCCCGGCATGGCAAGGAGGGGTTTGAACACAATCCTCGGAAACGTCACGGCGAACCGTGACCCATTTAGATCCCTACCGGTCGCATCATCGTGACTACTGAAACTGAATCCACCTAATCCACCTCCGATTTCGACGGTCGGATGCAACTTGGTGGTAACGCCAATATCCCACAGGCGAGAATCCACGTCATAGTAATGGATGTCGTTCTCGGCGTGGAACCCGTGAGTATCGTAGTAGAAGCACGTATTCACCTTGCCCTGCACCGGCTGCTCGGGGATCTTCAACACCTTTCGCACGGCGTTGTTGGACTTAGAGTCGCTTGCGATGAACTCGCCGTCAGCGAAAGGCCTGCAGAGAAAGCTGACCATAAACGGAAAGCCACGGCCGGTGGAGGGCCCTGGGCCATTCAATTCTTCCAGCCAGTCCCACAGACCCGCCTCGGCGCGGCCGACCCCGAACAGACACACCAACAGCACCAAGGCAGCCAAACGGATCGCAGGTCGCATTACTTCACCTCCAAGTGGTTAACGGATGCGGGGACTCGAGTGAACACGCTTTCTTCGGGGCCTCCCCGCTCAAGCTCGGGATCATCGAGCCTGACCACCCGGTTCCGTGGCGGCTGCTGAAGCGGGCAAAACAGGAGCGCTTCGCTCCCAATCTGACTTACGAGGTAACACATCTCCGACCGATGCTGGACTCGTTCGTGTTCGTTGTGAGAGACGATTCGGTACGGAAGCACCAGCAGTATCAGTGTGATGAACGTGGCCGCGATTCCTCCACTGAGACTGACCCACCCGCCGCTCTCCTTCTTTTCCGATCGCAACCAGACCAGTCCCAACCAGGCTGCGGTCATGAAGATGAACTCGATTGAGACCACTTGCCGAAACAACCTCTGATATTCAGCGTTCGCGGTGCTGAGAGGCGCAAGGTCGCCCCCCACTGTCTGCACAATCAGACTGTCAAAGGCGTTCAGGAGATCGCCGAACCACCACCAGGTCAGTGCCAGGAGACCGAACTGCGCCAGGAAAAGGAAGGCTGCAGTCGTCGCCGTCGGAACACCCCTGATTGATTGAACGAAACCACTGACACGCCGGGCCGTCGGTTCGATGGCGGCTTTCAACGGGTCGATTGTCATCACCACCTGGCGGTAGAGGACTGTCAGCAGCACCATCCCCACAGCCGTCCCGCCACCACCGAGGACGAGAGGCGCAATGAGCGCTCGCAGTCCCCACATCGGCCAGGTCAGAGGAGACTCAGTCTGAAACTGTCCCGAAAGGCCAAGCGAGACGTAATAGAACGTCGAGGTGATCGCTCCGACGAGAGTGAACGCGACCAGAAGACCGGAGACTGACATCAGCGCCACCGGTAGCCACGGTGTCCGTGCGGGCTCGACTACGGGCGGCCTCGGTGGAACCACGAGACGATTGGTCGAGGGCTCGCCTGAAAGCTTCGCCTCCATGTCACCCGCGGTCGCGTAACGCCGCATCGGGTCGGGATCGATCGCGCGCTCCACGATCGCGATGAACGAGTCCGGCAGGTCGGGGCGCTCGTCACGCAGGCGACGCCGTTCGCCGCGCTCGTGTGCGGCGCGAATCGCCGACAGGGACGCGCCCTCCACCGGGAATCGATTCGTCACCAGGTGAAACAGCAGGACGCCGCACGCGTAGATGTCGCTGCGGACCGTCGCTTCCCCACCCTCGAAGACTTCCGGCGCGAGATAGAGCGGTGTGCCCTGCGCTCGCGAGTTGACAGGCTCGCCGACGAACTCGCCGGCGCCGAAGTCCATCAGGATGATGCGTCCGCCGTCGTGCGCACGCATCACGTTCTGTGCCTTCACATCGCGGTGGATGATGTTCGCGCGGTGCACGGCCGCGAGCGCCCTGCAGACCTCCTGTCCGACACTCGCCGCTTCGCCGGCGCTCAGGCTTCCCCGGCTGACGCGCGCCGCGAGCGTGTCGCCGTCGATGAAGTCCATCCAGAAGCCGACACGTCCGTTATGACGGTCAGCGCCATGGACGGTGACGACGTTGATGTGCCGCACGCGCGCCAGCTTGCGAGCCTCGTGGAGAAGTTGTGCCGGCGCAACTCGACTCTCTGCTTCGGGCTTGAGGAGCTTCAGGGCAACGGGGTGATCGAGCCATGTGTCGTGCGCGTGATAGACCTCACCGTACGACCCCTCGCCGATCTTGCGCACCAGGAGCAGGTGGCCCCACGTACCGAAAAAAGGATCCGGCGCTGATCCTCCTGACCCACCGGGAGGAACACTGCCTGGCGGGACTTTCCCTGGCGGGACGC
>JADMIO010871482.1_pt1 | contig 41172 bp, 34 predicted proteins | sample 8958161 | NCBI WGS metagenome assembly JADMIO01 (sample SAMN16585339, study PRJNA669376) | soil metagenome | isolation source: Crop rotation soil | place: USA: Cullars Rotation, Alabama | collected 2011
GCCGCGACTTCAAGTCACGTGAATTCCAAGCTTCGGATCCCACTGTGCTGGAAAGGCGAGTGGCGGATCGGCCGACGCGACGAACGTCCTCTGGGGCTACAACTTCCAGCGCCTCACGTCGGTGACCGGGCCCGGCTTCTTCGTCGCACGCACCTCCCCGATCGAGGGAGAAGTCATCCTCGATTACCGGACGCTGCCGGAGGGAAAGGCAGCGGGATGGCCGTCCATCGTTCCGAACACCGCGAAGCTCGGCCGTTTCGTCTACGCCGGAATGGTCGACCACATGCGGGCGATCTCCGCCCATGTCTCGATCGGACGGGCAGACAAGGGCGGCAAGGCGATGGATGCCTGGTTCGCCCTGTGCCGGCAGGACGACGCGCCGGGGTGAGCCCCATCGCAGCCCGCGCCCCGCGGTGTGGCAGCGCGGCCGGCCCCCCGCCGCCACGCCGCTTGCCCTCGAAGAACGCCGGCACGCACGGAAGCCAGCCCACGCAGCTTTTGTGATAAGAAGCGGGGTGGTGCGAGACTTCGTTTACGAACACCGCGCGCTGATTCTCAAGCACGCGCGGACGCATGCGCGGGCCAACGGCGACAAAGTCCCGGCCGAGGACATCGCGCGCGAGATGGAGCTGGTGCTGGAGCAGCTCAACCAGCAGAAGACGATCGAGCTCGGAAGCGTCGAATCACCCGACGCTTACCTTCGCGGAATCGTTCTTCACGCCGCGCGGCGCGCAAAGCGGAGACGAACGCTGATCGATCAGATTGCCGCCGGCGACGACCTCCAGGCGATCTCGGACGATCTCGGCGCGCTCGACTCGGACCTTCCCGAGGCTCCCCTGCCCCTCAGCGTCGAAGCAAAGGCTGCACGCGCCGCGCTCGACGGCATCCGCGAAAAGCTGAGCCCGCGCGATGCGCTCATCTTCGCGCTCCTCATCGAAGACGACGCATCGCTCGACGAGGTCGCGCGCATCCTCGCCACCTCCCCGTCCGATGTCAGCGGGGCGCGCGAGCGGATCATGCATCACGCCGAGACCCTGAACGTTGCCTCCGAGCCGGGGCGCAAGGAGCGCGCCCTGTGATCGCCACCGAGGACGATCTCCGTGAGAAGAAGCTACGTCAGCTCGCGCGCGTGACCGGTGGGCCGCCGTGTGCGTCGAAAGACGTCGACGAGCCGCTGCTCGCCCTCATTCGCAACGGCGACCAGGGCGACGATATCAACGACGCCATCGCGCATCTCGCGGTCTGCGCGGATTGCCGAGCCCGATTGACGGAGGGTGAGGTCGAGCGTCGAAAGGTCGTCGTCGTGGCCATCGAGGCTCCGAAGGCGAGTCAGCACGATCTCGCAAAAGCCGTCCAGGACTCGCAGGCAAGGCTCTTCGAGCGCGGGGATGGCCGGTGGACGGCCGTGGTCGACGCGGAGAAATCCGACACCCTCGTGCGTCAGCTCGAGGGGGCCAAGGGCGAGAGCTCCGTCGTCTCGCGCCTCGCACTGGCGCAGCCGGTCGAGATCCTGCTCGACTTCGACGGAGGGCGTGGACCGATGCCGTCCATGGCGAACCCGACCGAGTACGGCACCGACGCCGCCGAGGTTCAGGCCTGGGCGCACATCGCGCGGACGCCGAAGCAGAAGGTCCCGGGAGCCAATCCGAGCTGGGCGATTTTCGCCGTCCTCAGCGTCATCGCAGCGGCGGCGATCGCGTACTGGCTTGCGACCCGGTAGGTTCGTCGGGATCTGCTGCTAGTACTACGCCGTGCTGGAGCTTCGCGTACTCGGGAAAATCCGCGATGTGCCGCAAGCGGCCTGGGACGCACTGGTCGGCGAGCAGGGTTCCCCCTTCGTCGAGTGGACCTGGCTCGATTGCCTCGAAGAGGCCGAGTGCGTCGGCGCCGAAGCCGGCTGGGCGCCCCACCACTTTGCGCTGTTCCGCGACGGCAAGCTCATCGCCGCCGCCCCCGCGTACTTGAAGGGCAACAGCGAGGGTGAGTTCGTCTTCGACTGGAGCTGGGCCGACCTCTCGCATCGCCTCGGTGTTGGCTACTACCCGAAGCTCGTCTTCGCCGTGCCCTTCACGCCCGTCACGGGCGAGCGCATCCTCTGCGCCCCCGGGGAGGACGCGAGCGCGCTGACGGCCGCCATCGCCGACGCCGCGCGCGCAATCGCCGTGGAGGCCGAGTTGTCGAGCGTTCACCTGCTCTTCCCGCCCGAAGGCGATGCGGTCTCGTTTTGTGCGCGCGAGTACTTGCCGCGCGCCGGCATCCAGTACCACTGGCACAACGCCGGATACGCGACGATGGACGACTTCTTGAAGACCTTCTCGTCGAAGCGCCGGAACCAGCTTCGCCGCGAAATGGCCCAGCCATCGAAGGACGGCGTCACGATCGAGACGCTCTCTCCCGAGGCCCTGGTCCCGGATGTCGTCGACGCGATGTACGGCCTGTACGCCCGGACCGTCGACAGGTTTTATTATGGCAGGCGTTACCTGACGCCACGCTTCTTCGAGCTCGTCGCGGAGCGGTTCTCCTCACGCCTCGCGTGGGTCGTCGCGCGAAAAGAGAATCGCATTCTGGCCGGCGCGTTCAACGTGAAGAAGGGAAACAAACTCTACGGTCGTTACTGGGGCACGACGGTGGACATGCCGTTTCTGCACTTCAACGTTTGCTACTACCACGGGATCGCCCAGTGCATCGCCGAGGGGCTCCTCGTGTTCGAGCCCGGCGCGGGCGGCGAGCACAAGCGCGTTCGTGGCTTCGATCCGACGAGAACACATTCTGCGCACTGGCTTCGCGAGCCGCGCCTGCGCCGGATCATCGGGGAATTCCTGGGGCGCGAGCGTGCCGCCGTCGACGCGGTCCTCCGCGGGGAGGACCCGTCCTCGCTGCTGGAATGAGGACGCGGGACACGTCTCGCGTTCCCTGACAGAACGATGACATGGCGTGACGGAACGATGGCGTCACGAGGCCCCGTGTCGCCTTAGATTTCGAGGCACTCCGATGCGGGCTCGGCCGAGCACCGGACGTGACGCGCGAGGGTGCCATGGCGATTCTGATCTTCTTCGTATTGCACTGGCAGATCTCCGTCTTCTTCCAGAGCTTCTTCCTTCATCGCTACGGCGCACACCGTCAGTTCACGCTGACGAAGGGCTGGGAGCGATTCTTCCATTTCATGACGTACTTCACCCAGGGGGCGAGCTACCTGTCGCCGCGCGGGTACGCGATCCTTCACCGGATGCACCACGCCTTCAGCGACACCGCAAAGGATCCGCACTCCCCCGAGTATCACCGCAACGTTTTCACGATGATGTGGGAGACGAAGGAGCGATACAGCGCGATCGTGCACCATCGCGTCACCCCCGAGGAGCGCTTCGAGGGCGGAACTCCAAACTGGCCGTGGCTCGAAAAAATCGGCGATTCGTGGGTCTCACGCCTCGGCTTCGGCGCCGCGTACACGCTCTACTACGTCGCTTTCGCAACGCACTGGTGGCAGTACCTCCTCCTGCCGCTCCATTACGTGATGGGTCCGCTCCACGGCGCGATCGTCAACTGGTGCGGGCACCGCTACGGGTATCGCAACTACGCGAGCAACGACGTCTCACGCAACATGCTCATCGTCGACGTCCTCACGATGGGTGAGCTCTTCCAGAACAACCACCACAAGTTCGGAATGAGCCCCAATTTCGCGACGCGATGGTTCGAGCTCGACCCGTCCTACCAGGTGATGAAGGTCCTCGCGGCGCTCAAGATAATCGATATGAGCCAGGCCCAGGTGGCCCGCTACACGCGCCCGACCAAGCGTGCGGCTCCCGCGATCCTTGCGGCTCCGGTGGTCCCGGAGGGCAAGCGCCCTCTTCCGGTGCTTCCGATCGGCGGCGAATAGTCGCTCAGCGGAACGAGTCTTTTGCTTTGCGGATCGCCGCAAAGGCATCGACCATCGAAGCGTCCAGCGGGATACCGAGCGTGGTCCGGATCTCTTCGGAGCCGGCGCGCAAGAACGGGTTTGCCGCAAGCTCCTGCGCAAGGGGCGAAGGGACCGTGGGCTTCCCTTCCGCGCGCAGGCGTTTCGCGCGTTCCAGCGCGTGCGCGACCGCTTCGTTCCTCGGCTCGACGTGTCGCGCGAAACGGAGGTTGGCCTCGGTGTACTCGTGACCGCAGTACACCTCGGTGGCCGGCGGAAGGAGCGCGAGACTCTGAAGTGACGCGTGCATCTGCGCCGGCGTCCCCTCGAACAAGCGACCGCAGCCGGCGAGAAAGAGCGTGTCGCCCGTGAAGACGGCGTGCCGCGCGGCCGCGCCGGCTCCCTTCGAGACGACGTAGGCGACCGCGCCCAGCGTGTGGCCCGGGATGTGGAGCACACGAACCCCGAGCTTCCCGAGCGCGAAGGTGTCACCGGTGTCGACGAATTTCGTCTGCCGCGGAATGCGACCGCGATCCGACACGTGGCCCACCACGTCGGTGATGCCCAGCTTCTGGCACAGCTCGTCGTTGCCCCCGACGTGATCGGCGTGATGGTGCGTGCTCCAGATGGCTCCGACCTTGACGCCCGCCGCGTCGATCGCGGCGGCGACGGGCGCCGCGTCCGGAACGTCGACGATCGCGGCCTCTCCGGTCTCATCACACACGACGAGGTACGCGTAATTGTCCGAGAGGCACGGGATCGACGTGATGCGCATGGCGCGCGTATATACACGGGGATTCCGCGGAGTCGCTTACTTTCGGCCCCTCGGCGTCAGTTGACCCATCCCCCGCCTAGCGTCGGGCGCCGCGTTCAGCCGAGGCCGCAGGATTGAACCCAGCAAGTCGAGCTGTGTCGTTTCAGACGACGCGCCGGAGACGGCAAGCTCACGTCTTCCCTCCGGCATTTGGCGGATCGCGATCTCGAGTGGCCGTCTGGCAGCCTCTATCCCACAATGTGGGCTCCCGCGGCGAGCAGCTCTCGATGCGCCTTCGGGACCGTGGCCACCGACTCCTCGGTGGAGCGGCGTTCGGACGGCGACTTCGCCGTGCGCGACGGTTCTCGATTCGTGAACGCGCGTCCTTTGTTCTTGAACGTCTTACGAGGTTTCATCGTGAACGATTATTGCCGATCCACGGCGCCTGCATTGATTGGGTTCCTGACCGCGTTGGCCATGGCGTGCTCGACGCCGCAGGGACCCTCCGATCCTCTTGCGGGCGCGAGTGCGGCCATCCGAGGCGAAAAAGGGGATCTGGCGCCCGACGACATGCTCATTCAAGCGGCCGTCGAAGGAAGCGGCCTGCACGACCTCGCGCATATCGAGCCCGCAAACGAGGTCGAGATGCCGTGTATCCCGAGCGGGATCACGACGACCTCATGCGACAACTTCTCGATCGACTACGCCGCCGTGGAGCCGGACTCGCAGAAGCGAGAGGAGCTCGCCAGGGAGTTCGCGGCGGGGCGCGTGCTGCTACGCGGGAATCACCTGCCGCTTGCCCACGGCATCATGATTCTCGAGGTCACCGAAGTGTGGCGATCGACGGGAAGCGCCGAAGGCTTGCTGGTCGAGGCCGCCTCCGCGGGGAGTGGCCTCCACGACCTGGCCGACATCAAGCCCGTGAACGGAGCCACGATGAGCTGCGTTCCGCAGGGGACCACGACGACGTCTTGCAGCAATTTCACGATCGACTTCGCCAGCGTGGAAGCCGACGAAGCCAAGCGGAGCGAGCTTGCCGCCGAGTTTGCGGCCGGTCGGCTTCTCCTGCGAGGAGACCATGAGCCCTTTGCCCATGGCATCATGACGCTCCGGGTGCACCAGGTCTGGCGCAAGCGCTAGAGCGGCTCCTCGGCTATTTTCCGCCGCTCGCCTTCACCGGGCCCACGCCGGCTTCGCGGGCGGCGTTTTCCCTGTCCCTCGCCATGTAGGCGCCGTTGAGGCAATCCTCTTTACAGGCGAAAGAAGGAATTTCTCGGGGCGCGGCGGCCTTCTCGAAGGCCTTGAATCGCTCGACGAGCTCGTTGAAAGCGTCCCCCTTCGTGATGGGCTCTTTCTCGTCGGGATCCTTCTCCAGGTCGTACATCGAGACCTGCCTGTCGACGAGGACGGCAATGAGCTTCTGTTTGCCGTGGAGATACGCTCTACGCCGGCCGCTGTCGCTCGTCGCCGGGAGATCGACGACGACGTCCTTCGCTTCCGCGGGGGCCCCGTACAGCTCCGGGATGAGGTTCGCTCCCGAAAATCCGGGATCGGGCTCCACCCCCAACAGACTGCAAATGGTCGGCGCGAGATCGATCGCGCTCCGCGCCACTTCGATTCTTCGGGGCTCGGCGTTCGGCAAATAGAAGAACAGAGGAACGCGGATGAGATTCTCCCAGAGCTCGAAGCCGTGCGCCCACTGCTTGTGCTCTCCGAGCGCCTCGCCATGATCCGCCGTCACGATGATGGCCGTCCGTTTTCCCCACGGGCGTGACTCGATGAAGTCGAGGAGCTTGCCGACGTATCGATCCGTGAAGGTGACCTCGTTGTCGTACCGATCCCGTAGCTTCGGGCCGTAGGAAGGGATCCCAGCTGCTTCGTGGGTCAGGTACTGGTCGTGAGGGTCCATGAAGTGAACCCACGCGAAGAACCGTCCCGAGTCGTTCGCGGGATCCGAGAGCTGCTTCTCGAAGAGCGACTCGAGCCCGGGGCTGGTGATGTTCTCGTCGGTCGTGTTCTTGAACGTGATGTTCGGCACGATCTCCCACTTGTCGAACCCCTGCTGGAAGCTGGGATCGCGGAAGTAACCGTGGGCCTGGGCGGACATCGTGCGGATCTGAGCCTTCTGCAGAAGCTCGGGGAAAAAGAGGTTCTCCTTGGGGTACGACGAGAAAAAATAACCGTCGCGTTTGAGCTCCGCGGGAAGCTTTCCTCCAAGCAGGCCGCCCAGACTCATCGCCGTGTACGACGAGATCGAATACGCGTTGGTGTAGCTGACGGACCGCTTCTCGAGCGCGGTAAGGCGGGGCGCGATCTCGCGCGGGTAGCCGCTCCAGGGCATGTCGGCGCGCAGGCTGTCGATCGAGATCAGGATGACGTTCAGGTCGGGAGGCGGACCGGCCGGCTTCGGCGGCACGGGCGGCGCGGCGTCGACGAGCGCGGCCGCAACACTCGCGGGCGGTGGCGCAGCGTCCACGCGCGGCCTCGCATCGTCGCGCGCACGGGGGCACGCGGCGACGAGAACGCCGAACGAGAGGACGGAGATGGCAGATAGCCCTCGGCGCATGGGGACACCCGGTCGCGGCCGGGAGTACGAAGCCTACTTCAGGAAGACCCGCACGAAGGACAACGCCTTGCCCGGCAAGACCTTGGTCGTGGCCGAGGTGTACGTGAACCCTTCCACCTCGACCGGGAACGGCGCCACGGTGCACGTCGGATGCTTCACGGTCACCGTGATCGGGACACCGACGTCGACGTTCCAGAAGATGACGTGCGGTGAGTCCATCTTCAACGCCGCCTTGACCGACTTGTCGGGCACCCCGACCTCGCCGATGTACGCGCGCTCGGAGGTGCCGGCCGGGGAGATCTCGATGGTCGCTCCCGCCTGACTCGGGCAGCCGAGGAGCTCGAGCCCCGCGCTCAGGAGTCCCTTGTTCGCGTCGACGTTCTCCAGGATCCCGTTGAGCGCGTTTCCCGAGGCGTTCGACACGAGGCGCGTCCGCCCGCGGTCGACCGCCTTCTTGATGAACCACTCTTGCTCGGTCAACGTGTAGAAGCCGTTGGCGCTCACCACCATCTGAAAGGGCAGGTCCGGCTTGAGCCCCTTCAGCTCGTACTTGCCGCCCTCGTCCCCCTGCGCCGTCACGTCCTGCGCCTTCACGGTGACACCAGGGACGGCGCTGCTCAGCGTCTTGTCGATGACCTGCCCCGTCTGGGACGGGCCCGCGGCCGCAGCACCCCCTTCGACGAGCGCGGACGACTTCGGATCGGCACGCTCGTCCGGAAGGAGGCAGCCCGACAGGACGATCGCGACGAGGATCGAATCACGCAGACGAAACATGAAACCTCCCGGAATTACTGCCGGGACTCTCTCACGAATCGACGCCGATTTGGAGCTTCTCGCGGATCGCGAAATACTCCTCGCCGACGCTGAAGAGGACGATTTCCTTCATCCGCTCCTTGGCGGGGACGCTTGCCGCGTCCTCGGTAGCGCGCATGACCTCGGTCGTGACCTGGAGGTCGTGGGCGAGCAAGAAGCCCGCCCGGTCCGCGGTGTGGTCGACCGCGCTGACCCACTTCTTGAGGTCGAGGGCACCGCCCGCCTGCAGAACTTTCGATACGAGACTGGCCAGCATGTCCTTTTGGGCACCCTGGAAGTCCTCGGCCAGTGCGGTCATCGCCTCGGTCACCTGGTGCTGCATGTCCGCCGCGACGGGGAACTGCGGAACGCTCATCTTGATGACGGCGAACAGCCACGCCTTCAGGCCGGTACCGGTGGGGACGACGTGCCGCACGTAGTAACCCGGGCGGAAGTACGCGAGGTGGCGTCCTGCGATGAACGCCATCGACTGGGTCGACACGTTCTCGAAGGCCGCGCGCCCAAGCACGATGCCGGGCGTCTGCGCATGGACGAACCCCAGGGCCCCCGGATCGTTGGTGTTCTGAAAGACCAGTGGCGCACGGATGCCGAGCACGCCCTGGACGTAATGCAGCGTCTGAGAGACAGGGTACGGATGCAGCGCGGTATCGATCGCGTAGCGCGCGTCGTAGCCGAGCTGCTCGATCGACGGCGTTCGCGTCCGCACGATCGTGGGCTGGATGAGCGCGAAGATCTTCGTGACGAGCGGATCGAGGTCCGGATGCGCCAGCTTCGTCCAGTCCTCCTCGGAAAGCGCGGACTGGGCGGGGGCTGCGTTGTCGGCGCGGTGCCGCTTGTAGAATCGCTCCTCGTCCGGTGCCGCGAGATTCATCACGCTGAGCGCCTGGCAAAGGCACCATGCCGGGTCGCCACGCTTGCCCTCGGTGTAGAGACGGCGCAGAAGCTTGAAGCTCTCGACCCGGTAAGGGTTTCGCCGGAGGATCTGCGCCTGAGCCTTCACGGCCTTGTCGAGATACTTCGTGACGTCGCTCGCGTAGAGCTCGGCGAGTGCTTCGGCGCGCTGCTTGTCTTCGGGATCGAAGGCCTGCGCGGCCTCGAAGGCGTCGATTGCGGCCGCCGGCTCCTTCAGGCTCGTTCGATACAGCTCGCCGAGCTCGTCGAGGATCTTCGGGATCTTGACGCGATCTTGCGCGGTCTTCGCTTGATCGAGCTGAACGTTGAGCAGCTTCTCGACCGCCTCGTGATCGCCCTTTTCCTTGCGGAGCTCGAGGACCTCCTCGAGAGCCTTGGTGAGGGTGGGATCGAACTCGAGGGCGCGCTCGTAGAATTCGATGGCCTTGTCCTTGTCCGCAAGCTGCCGGCTCGAGACAATCGCTGCAGTGTGCATGTACTTCGCGCGCTGCTTGGGGTCCTCGACGAAATCCGCGAGGCGCAGGACCACCTCGATCAGCTTCGCCCAGTCCTTCTCCTCGGAATAGAGCTGCATCAGCTTGGTCAGCAGCTTGCGGTCGTCGGGTCGCTCCTCGAGCGCCGTTGCGTATGTCTTCTGGGCGCGCGGACGGTCGTCCAGCTTCTGGAACTCGAGGTCGCCGATCTCGAGGAGAAGGTCGAATCGCTCGGTGCCACGAGCAACCTCGAGACGGCGGCCCTTCGTGCGAAGGACGCCCTCCCAGTCCGCTCTCTCTTCGTAGATCTTGGCCAGCGCCTGGAGCGGCAGCGGACTGACCGGATCGGTGTCCGCGGCCTTCTGCAGAGGCGCGATCGCGCCCTCGAAATCCCCGCTCCTTCGGGTCGACTCACCGAGGCGATACAAGGCATCGGCGCGATCGCTCGCGGAGAGCTTGTCACCGTGAACGGTGATGAGATCCTGGTACATCGTACGGGCCGCTTTCGGGTCCCCGTGCTCGAAGACCACACGCGCGACGCGTTCGAGTGCGGACGGCTCGTCCGGCGCGAGGTGATGGAGCGCCTCGACCGCTGCGTTCATCCGCGGGTGATTGATGGCAGGCAGCGTGGGCCGGCCGCTCGCAGGTCCCGATTCGGAACCAGACGCGGGCGGCGGGAGGATCGACTGCGACGTCTTCCCGAGCGCTTCGACGAACTGAACCAGGACGCGGACGGCGTCTTCCTTGGGAAGCGCGGCGGTCCGGCCGACGAGCGTCTCGTAGGCCTTCGTGGCTTCCAGAAAACGGTCGGCCAGGAAGGCCAGATCGCCGAGGACCATCAGGGCATCGGCGTTCGTCGCGTCGAGGTCGAGGGCCCGCCTCGCGTTCGACTCCGCCTTGTCCCCGCTCTTGAGCTTCGTCCGGTAGATCTTCGCGAGCTCGGCATGCAGCCGCGCCTTGGCGAGATCCCCTTCGACGTGGCTGATCTCCCGTTCGATGAGCGCAACCACCGAGGGGAAGTCCCCCCGTTGCGTGTGCGCTTGCCGCAGGGCCGACGACGCGGTCGGGTCCTTTGGATTCGCCTCGAGGGCCAGCTTGTATCGTTCGATGGCGCCGTCTTTGTCGCCCCGTGCCTCGAGCAGACGCGCCGCGCGCATCCACTGCTCGGCCTTCGCTTCGGGCGTCTGCGCCTTCGTTGCGAGGGCTTCGATCGCGCTGAGCGCGGCGTGTGAGTCGCCGGAGAGCTCACGGAGATGCGCCAGCGCCTCGAGTGCGCCCGGGTGACCGGGGGCAAGCTCGAGGACCTGCTCGTACGCGCGTGTGGCGCGCTCCGGGGATCCGATCTGATCGGCCAACGTGCGTGCACGGGCCGCGATGAGCTCGACGCGGCGGGCATCGTCGCCCGTGACGCTGGCGTGCTTCTCGTAGAGCTTCGCGGCATCCTCCCAGCGGTCTTGCGCGCGGTAGTGACGCGCCAGCGCGGTGAGGGCTGCGTCGTTCGTGGAATCGATGGTCAGGATCTGCTCGAGCGCTTGCGACGCCTTCACGTGATCGAGGAACTCCTCGTCGTGCAGTGCCGCCATTCGCTCGAAGAGATTGATCTTCTGTCGCGGCGTCGCCGCGCACGCAACCTGACGCTCGAGCGTCTCGAGGAGCTCGCGGTACCGGCCCGTCCGGTTGTAGATGCGATCGAGCGCCTTGAGTGACTCGAGGTGGGCAGGCTCGAGTGCCAGCGCCGCCTCGTAGCGGCGGGTCGCCTCACCAAGGTCGTTCAGGCGCTCCTCGTAGACCTCGGCGACCTTCGCGAGTGCATCGGCCTTTTCGGCCCCGCGTCGTGCGTCGGCGCGTTTCTCGAAGATCTTGACCAGCGTCTGGAAGTCACCGCTGCGCTCCGCAATTCGCGCCAGAGCGTCGCTGGCTCGCGCGTGCCCGGGGTCCTCGCCGAGCACCGTACCGTAGAGGTCGCGTGCCCGGGCCGGCTCCTCGAGCTTGGTGTCGAAGATCTCCGCAGCCTCGGCACGAAGGTCGCGCGCGCGCGGCGTCGAGGCCGACGAGTCTGCACGCGCAAGAAGAACGGCGGCGAGCTCGGGCCACTGCTGCGCGCGTCGGTAGATGATGCTGAGCCCCTCGTTGGCCGCCTCGTTTGCAGGCTCCGACTTCAGGATCTCCTGGAACGCGTGGAGGGCCATATCCGCCCGCCCTGTCTTCGTGTCGTACCAGCGACCAATCTGCGCGAGCAGGGCGGTGCGGTCCGCCGCTGAGAGCGAATCGCCCTTCACGGCCTCCGTCGCCGTGTCGAGGACTTCGGTCCAGCGCGCCGACGTATCTCCGGCGAGTCGCTCGATTTCGGCGACGTACTCATGGTTGGACGGTGTGTCGCCGAGCGCGCGGAGATAGGCCACGAGCGCCTGGTCCGGATCCTCGAGCTCGGTCGCGCACAGACGTCCGATCTCGGCGAAGATCCGCGCGCGCTCTTCACCGGGCGTCGCCGCCTCGGTGCGCGCCACGAGCGACTCCACGATCTCGTCGTACTTGCCGAGCTGCCGGCGGACCTCTTCGAGCGCGACGCGCGCGATCTCGTCGGAAGGGTCCAGCTCGATGAGCTGGGCGTAGATCTTCTCGGTCCGCTCGCGATCCTTGAGCTGCGACTCGAAGATCCGCGCGGCGCGATAGAGGAGGCCCTTCTTCGCCTCTTTTCCATCGTCGGCTTCGACGGGCACCTGGTCGGCGGCCATGCAGAACGCCTCGGCGACCTTCGCCGGGTCCGCACCTTCGTCGACGGCCTTCTCGAGGGCAAGCGCGGCCTCGGAGTCCACGGGGGCGCTGACGAGCGCGTCGATGAGCTCGTCGACCTTTTCCGAAGGCATCGCCTTGGTCGCGCGTAGCTGCGCCGAGTTTCGGCCCAGCGTCTCGAGCATCTCGAGGAGCGCGAGCGCGTCCTTGGGACGGCGGGAGGGGTCCTTCTGCAAGAGGAGCAGCGCGAAGGTGTCGACCTCCTTCGTGATCCATCCGCGGGGCGCCTTCGAGCTCGGCGCCTCCGGCTCCTGGTTGAGGTGCATGATCGCGGCGTCGGTCGCGTTCTCGTAGGTGAAGACGGACTTTCCGCAGAGGAGCTCGTACAGGATCGCGCCGAACGCGTAGACGTCGGCGCGCGCGTCGGCCGCACGACCGCGGACGAGCTCCGGCGCGACGGTCTTGGGCGAGCCGAACACGGCCAGCAGCCCGGTGTGACCGTTGGCAGCGACACTGCGCTGACGAAGCCGATCGGTCCCGAAGTCGATGAGCACCGCCTTGGGATCCGACGTGTCACCGCCGAGGCGATTCACGACCAGGACGTTCTCGAGCTTGAGATCCCCGTGAATCAGGTGCGCCTTGTGGAGGGCGGCGAGCGGCTCGAGGAGCGCACGAAGAAACGGCTTGAGCTCGTTGACGTGCGCAGGACCCGTCCGCGCGAGACGCACGGCGAGCGTCTGACCATCCACGTATTCGTACGCGACGAAGAACGCGCCATTGGACAGCTCGCCGGCGGTGAGGCTCTTCGGAAGGCCGCCGTGGTCGAGTGTGGCCACGAGGCGATTCGCAGTGAGAAAACGGTGCACCGCGCGACGATCACGTGACGCCTCGCGCCGCAAGATCTTCAGCGTGTGAGGCTTGCCGTCGAGTTGGGCGAGATACACGATGCCGAGCTGGCTCTCGCCGATCTTCTTCTGAATGCGGAACCCGTCGATCTCGGTCCCGGGCGCGTGCTCTTCGCCTCCCAAGAGCGCCGCCATGTCGCGCACCCGAGGATCGACGTCCTTGCGCGAATGCAGGATGACGTCCACGAGCGCATCGACGCGCTCTCCATCGATGCATCGCTCCGTGAGCGCCTTGGCAAAGGTGGCCTTGGCGCCCGCGCCGCCCACGTCCTCGGGATCGAGTCCGAGGAGCCTTCGGCTCATGGACGTCATCTCATCGAGTGAAAAGAGGCGCTCGAGCTCACCGCGGAGAATCTCGATCGTGTCAGTCGACATGGGAATGAACACCTTCTTGCCGGCGCGTTTTGCGCACGACCTTACGACAGCGAATCTTTTCGAGGGGGCGCGGCATGCTAGCGGAAAACTCCACTTCAGACCACATGTCCCCACCTGCTTTTCGGAGCGGCATCCCTGACCTGAGGTCCGACCCCATGGGGGTACCCCGGCCAAGTGCGCCGTTCAACGAACAAAATCCGCATTCTCGAAGACTTACGACGCGGCGCAGCACACCGTCGACAAATCGCCCGCCACGCAAATTCGGCGGAATCCCCCCGCGAGTCACGAGGAGTGCGGTGGTTTTCGTCGAGACCAAGCGAGACCTAGGAGTGGGTGAGGACCCGTACTTCCTGTACGGCGACGAACCCCGACGACGGTATCGCGCCGGTATCGGCGAAAAACACCGCGCTCCTTAGTGTTTGTCGCGATCGAGGCCGGGGTGCGTCGGGTCGCCCGGCTCGTGGCGCGGGTTTGCGGACGCGCGCGAGCCATCGCGCCCGGTGAACTCCATCAGGAGGTCCTTGCGATAGATGAACTGATCGCGCGTGTCGTAGGGGACCGCGTGGACTCCGGTGTCCATACGGATCGCGTCGCACGGGCATGCTTCGACGCAGTATCCGCAGAAGATGCACCGGAGCTCGTCGATGACGAACTTCACCGGAAAGCGCTCGTACCCTCGCTTCTTGTCACCTTCGGGGTACTCGCCTGCCTCGATGAAGATGCACTGCGCCGGACACGCGGTGGAGCAGCACAGGCACGCAACGCATCGCGGACTGTCATCGTCACGTGTCGTGAGGCGGTGAAGGCCGCGAAACCGCTCCGGATACGGACGCTTCTGCTCGGGATACGAGATCGTCGTGATCCCCTCGTCGAGACGCTCGGTGACCGGGTCGGGCGTGTTGCCGCGGAAGCTCTCCTTCGTGTTGCGGAAGAAGTGCTTCATCGAGACCCCCACCCCTTTGAAGATCTCGGGGAGGTACGACTGGGTGGTCGCGTCGCGCTCGGCCGGAGATACCGTGACGACGCTCGGCGTCGCTGGGGCCTTCTTCGGAAATGCATTCGCCATCGTTCGTACCTTCGGTTCCGGATCGGGGCTGCGTGGAGTCCTAGGCCTGCATCGCGGAAGGCTTGCTTCCGCCCTTCGCGGCGGCAAACTTCGCCGAGGTGCCGACGATCCATTTGCCGTGCCGCCGCTTGGTCAGGATCCCGGCCACACCCCACAGAATGAGCGCGGTGAGACCGGCGGCAACCACCGCCTGCGTAACGTCGGCCGCGACCTTGAGACCGCCCGCGACCGTCGGGCCGGCCTGTGCGATCGCGAGGTAGATGACGCCGGTCACGAAGATGTTCGCGAGCGAGGCCGGAAGAAGGACCTTCCACCCGAGCTTCATGAGCTGATCGTAGCGGAACCGCGGAAGGCTCCAGCGAATGAAGCACTGCACCCAGCAGACGGCGAGGACCTTCCCGAAGAAGGCGACCACGCCGAGGATCGACATCCACACGTGCGGCAGGCGCTCGTGGAAGATGGTCGCATCGCCGAACGCGAGCGTGATTCCGTCGCGATGGAAGAACGGGAGCTGCCACCCTCCGAGGAAGATCGTCACGAGCAGCATCGAGCTGGTCACGATCTCCATGTATTCGGCGAAGTAGAACATCCCGAACTTCATCCCCGAGTACTCGGTGAAGTAGCCGGAGACGAGCTCGCTCTCTGCCTCCGGAAGATCGAAGGGAATGCGCTTCGATTCGGCGATCGCGGCCGCGAAGAAGACGAAGAAGGCGAGCGGCTGCACGAAGATGCCCCAGGCGTTCTCCCCCTGCCACCGCACCATGTCGTCGAGGCGGACAGTGCCGTAGATCATCATGGCGCCGATGAGGGACATGCCCATCGCCACCTCGTAGCTGACCATCTGGCTGGCGGCGCGGAGCGCTCCCATCAGCGAAAACTTGTTGTCGCTGCTCCAGCCGGCAATCGCGGCGCCGACGATGCCTTGGCCGGCGAGCGCGAATACGTAAAGGAGGCCGACGTTCAGCGGCGCGACCATCAGATCGATTGGATAGTTACCGGCCTTCGCGTCGAGCCCGCAGACGCCGAGGCGCTGCACCGCAGGCCACACGAGGCTCGGATGGACTCCGGCCACCACTTGACCCGCGGCGTTCAGGCAGGCGCCGCCATTCTCTGCGGCATATCGAAGCCGCTCACCCCCCTCGCCCAGTGGACAGGCCGTACGCGCGAGGTCCCCGCCGAAGCACAGTGTGTCGCCGAACGGAATGACCGCGAGCAGCGCCAGCACCGGCATCATCGCGAGGATGGGCGCAAGCCCGAACAGGAGCTTGTCCGCCTTGGGCGGGAGGAAGTCTTCTTTGAAGAAGAACTTCACGCCGTCCGCAGCCGTGTGCAGCAGGCCGACCGCTCGGAGCTCGAACTTGCCAATCTTGATGACCGCGCGGTTCGGCCCCACCCGGTCCTGGATCATGGCGCTCTGCCGGCGATCGAGCCACGTGAGGACTCCGGCCAGATTGAAGACGAACCCCACCATGATGAGGATCTTCACCAGCGTCGCGACGAGTTCTGTGAGCGTCATGGCTTGTCGTCCTCAGGTACCGCTTGTCGCAGTCACGTCAGGCCGCGAGGGGACTTCGGTCGCGATCAGGCGGCCGCGTATCTCTTTCAGCTTCGACCACTGCGCGTCGAGCCCCATCGCCTTGGCGAGGCTCGCGAGCTGCTGCCAGCCCGGCTTGGACGAGCCTTGCGGCTCGAGGGCCTTCTCCGCGAGCTGCCGCATGCCCTTGAAGTTGACGTACGTGCCGCCAGCCTCGGCCCACGACGTTGCCGGGAGAACGACGCGCGCTGCCTCGACGAGCGGGCCATCGTGGGAGGCGATCGTGACGAGCGAGGTCAGCGTCTTGAGCGCCGTGGCGTCCGCGTGGCGATCGCCGGGGGTGGGCCCGCCCAGGGCAATTGCGTGCGTGACCCGCCCCGCCTTGATGTCGTCGAGGAGCTGGGCGAAGGGCCGCGCGGTGGGCGCGAGCTGCTTCACGCCGGCGCCGTTCGGATTCTTGTCGCCGTGGATGAGGATGTCGTCGCGATATCCCTCCGGCATTCCCGACCAGTAAAGGCTCTTGGTGCCCAGGAGCGTGACGGCGAGCTCGCGGAGTGCCCAGTTGTCCTCCAGCGAGTGCTGCGCCGAGAAGACGATCGCGATCGAGTCGGGCGCCACGCCGCTGAAGGTCTTCGCCGCGTCGGCGAGGGCTGCGGGACTCCCCACGACCTTCCCCGAAACGCGTGGCTCCAGGACGCGATGCTTGTGGGCCAGGTCGTAGGTGACCATCCCGTCGTCGCACATCCAGAACTTGTTCACGGCCATGTTCTCGCGCGGGCGATAACGGTAGGCGCGATTGTACCGGGGGTCGTAGTCGAGATACGCGTTGCAGCCGGTCGCGCAACCCTGACACACGCTCTTGACGGTGCGCAGGAACCAGACCCGAGCCTTGAAGCGGAAGTCCTTCGTCGTGAGCGCGCCCACCGGACAGACGTGCTCGGTCATGAACGTGTAGTGGCCGTCGAGCTGGCGCCCAGGCGCGACCGTGATCTCGTTCATGTTGCCGCGCTCGCGCATGTCGAGCACGGGGTCCTTCGCGACCTCTTCCATGAAGCGAATGCAGCGCGTGCACATCACGCAGCGCTCGGCGTCGTAGACGATGGTCGGGCCGAAGACGACGGCCTTGGGCTTGTGCACCGGCTCGTCGCGCATCCGCTTCTGCGTCTTCTGGTGCTCGAGCCAGTAGTCCTGGAGCTTGCACTCGCCGGACTGGTCGCAGATCGGACAGTCGACGGGGTGATTGAGGAGCAAGAACTCCTGGACACCGTGGCGAGCGTCCGCGACGTGCGGGCTGCTGTCGGCGAGGACCTCCTGGTTCTCGACCGCGGCCACCTGACACGCCGGCATCAGCTTCGGCTTCTGGGCCGGCTTGTACGCGCCGAGGGCGGCGTCCCAGTGCAGGATGTCCAGCGAGATCGGTCGCTGCCCCGGGGGCGGCTTGATCTCGACGAGGCACATCCGGCAGTTGGCCGGCGCGCTCAGCCCGGGGTGCCAGCAATAGTGCGGGATCTCGATCCCCTGACGCCAGGCCGCGTGGATGATCGTCTCACCCGGCTCGAAGGGGATGCTCTTGCCGTCTAGTGTGAAGGTCGGCATGTTTCCTAGTGTTTGGTGACGCACGCACGAAACTGCGCGCCGGTGGTCGACCGCATCATGCACTCGTAACTGGCGCGGCTATAGGTGGTCGTGCAGTCCTTGACGAAGTCTTCGCGCGAGGCGTTCTTGGCGGCCGCGCGCTGCTCGGGCGTGTCGTGGGCGGTGGACTCGCGAAGGGTGGTTTCCTTGTCGAAGATCGCGTCCATGCGCTCGTTCAGTGTTTCGCACTCCGTCTGATTGGGTGCCTGCTTGCATCCCCCGGACCCCACGCTCAGGCCGACGGCGAGCGGTAGACCCCGCAGGCAGAGGAAGCTGAGACGGCCTGGCTCCGCGGCTCGCGTCAGTGATCGCATTCGCCGCCGATCATGTTGAGCGAGCCGAACGTCGGGACGATGTCGCTGAGCATGTTGCCCGTGATGAGCTTCTGCAATCCGGCCGTGATGGGGAAGCAGGGCGGCCGGATGCGTACGCGGTACGGCGTCCCGGAGCCATCGGACACGAGGTAAAAGCCCAGCTCGCCGTTCCCCCCCTCGGTGTACGAGTAGCACTCGCCGGCGGGGACCTTCGCCCCCTCCATGATGAGCTTGAAGTGCTGAATCGTCCCCTCGATCGTCGTGTAGACGGAGTGCTTCTCGGGGAGCATGACGCGCGGGTCGTCGACGCTCACCGGGCCATCGTCGGCCATCCGCTCCATGCATTGCTCGATGATGCGACGAGACTGCCGGATCTCGCCGAGGCGCACGAGGAAGCGATCGAGGCTGTCGCCGTTCTTCCCGACGGGGACGTCGAAGTCGACCTCGTCGTACTTGAGATATGGGTAGGCCTTGCGGACGTCGTACGCGACGCCGCTCGCGCGCAAGCACGGGCCCGTCCAGGACAGGGCCACGGCGTCCGGACCGCTGATGACCCCGACCCCCTCGAGGCGATCGAGGAAGATCCGGTTCTTCAGGAGCATGCGCTCCCCTTCTTCGACCAGCTCGACGATTTTTGGGAGCACGCCGCGGCACATTTCCTTGAACGCCGGCGTCGGCGGGAATGCCATTCCACCGATGCGTCCGAAGGAATGTGTGAGGCGCGCGCCGGTCTCCTCCTCGAGGACGTCCCAGACGAACTCGCGTGCCTTGAGGAACCAGAGGAACGGCGTGAACGCGCCCAGCTCCATCGCCATGGCGCCCGTGCAGGTCAGATGGTCCGAAAGGCGGGCCAGCTCGCCGAGGATCATCCGGTACCAGACGCAGCGCTCGGGCACGGCAATGTTGCACATCTTCTCGACGGCGAGCGCATAGCCGACGTTGTTCAGCATCGGCGAGACGTAGTTCAGCCGGTCGGCGTACGGGAAGACCTGGGCCCACGTGCCGCGCTCGCACATCTTCTCGAAGCCGCGGTGAAGGTAGCCGATCTGAACGTCTGCCTTCGTGATCGTTTCGCCGGACAGCTCGAGCACGATCCGCACCGTCCCGTGCATCGCGGGATGGCTCGGTCCCATGTTGAGGTGCATCGGCTCGGCGGGTAGCTCGAGCTCGCCCTCTTCGAGATCCAGATCGATCGGCTCCATTTGGCTCCAATGCCCTCGTCAGCGCCCGTGTCCCGGGACGGGAAACGGAGAAAAGATCAGACCGCCTCGGTACTCGCAGGATCGAGGTTCGATCGCGGCCCATCAGGGTCAGCGTCGTTCACATAGACCTTCCGGCCAAACGCCATTCCCTCGTCCTCGCGGAACGGGGCCAGCTTTTCGAGCGGGAGTCCCGCCTCTTCCTCGGTGCGGTACTCGATGAGAGGCTGGGTGCGCTGCGCGGGGTAATCCTTGAGGAGCGGGTGTCCTTCGAACTCCGGGTACATCAGGATGCGCCGAAGATCGGGGTGCCCGCGAAAGGTGACTCCGCTCATGTCGAAGACTTCGCGCTCGAACCAGTTGGCCCCGGGCCAGACCGACGTGATGCTGTCGAGCTCGGCCCCCGCCATCTCCTCGTCCCCGACGCGCGTCTTGAGTCGGACGCGGTGCCTCTTGGTGAGCGACGCGAGATGGAGGACGACCTCCATCCGCTCGTTCTGCACACCACGATCCGGATAGTCGACACCGCACAGGTCCACGAAGAGATTGAAGTCGAGGGAGGGCTCATTGCGCAGGTACTCGCACGCGGCCTTCCAGATCGCGGGCTTTACCAGCGCCGTGTCATCGCCCCAGTCGCTGTGCGTCGCCACCACGCCTTCACCAAACTTCGCGATCAGCTTCTCGAGGACGAGCTTGCTCACTTCTCCCCCTCCTCGGTGCTGGCCCTTCCGCCCGCGTCGCTCGCCGGTTTCGGCCTGGCCCGTCGCTTGGTCAGCTCCTCGCGATCCGAGATTGGAGCGCCGTCACCGCGTCGCAACGTCACGAGCGCGGGGTCTTCACGCGGCTTGACGATCCCGGGTCGCTTGTCGCCGCTCGCGATCTTGTCCTGCAGGAGGAGGAGCCCGTCGAGCGCCGCCTCCGGGCGTGGTGGACACCCCGGGATGTAGATGTCGCACTTGATGATTTTGTCGATCCCGGGGACGGTCGTGTAGTTGTCGTAGAAGCCGCCGCAGCTCGCGCACGTCCCGAACGCGATGACCCACTTGGGGTCCATCATCTGCTCGTGGATACGCCGCAGGACCGGCGCTTGACGCTGGCTGATCGTACCGACGACCCAGAGAAGGTCGGCCTGACGTGGCGAGAAACGCGGCGCCTCGGCGCCGAAGCGCGCGAGATCGAAGCGCGGGCTCGCGACCGCCATGAACTCCATCCCGCAACAAGCCGTGACGAACGGATATTGGAACAGCGAATACTTCCTGGCCCAACCGAGGAGCGCATCCAGGCGCGTCGTCGCAAAGCCGGTCTCGTTCCCATCGAGGACGAACCGGCTCGTTTCTTGGCTCTTGGAGCCTAGCTCTCCCATTCGAGCGCGCCCTTTCTCCAGACGTAAATCAAGGCGACCACGACGACGGACAGGAACCCGAACATCTCGAAGAGACCGAGCCACCCCAGCGCGCGGAAGTGGACCGCCCACGGGTAGATGAAGACGGTCTCGATGTCGAAGATCACGAACAAGATGGCGGTCAGGTAGAATTTGACGGACAGCTTCACGTGACGGCCACCGGAGCTCTCCGAGCCGCACTCGAAGGGCATCATCTTCTCGCGGGTCGGGTTCTTCTTCCCGAGGACGCTTGCCCCCAGAAAGAAGAGGCCGGCCAGGAGGCCCGAGACCGCGATCATGAGAAACATCGGCGCATACGTGCTGATGAGCGGACTGGGCATTCGGCCTCACCGAGTGAGAACGGCATAGATCCCACGCGATTTCGCGGGGATCTTCGACCTCGGGTTTTAGTGCCACCACCCTCAGGAGTCAACGGAAGGGCGCACATGCACGAAGGCCCGGCTTGGCAAGCCCTTGCGGCGGGCCGTGGGAGCCCCAACCTCTGCAGTAGTCAGCTGCGAAGGCGAATGCGCACCACGCTCGCCGAAAGGAAGTAGTCATGGTCTTCGACGGAGCTCTCGTGGTTCTTGTCGGCGTCACGTTCTTGGTCTTGCTCGTGGCCTTCTCGGGCATCCGTTACATCCCGAACAACCGCATCGGAATCGTCGAGAAACGCTGGAGTTTACTCGGGTCCGTGAAGAGCGGCCTCATCGCTCTGAACGGGGAAGCCGGCTTTCAACCGCACGTTTTGCGAGGCGGTCTGCATTATTTGATGCCGATCCAGTACCGCGTGCACCGGATGGAGCTGGTGACGATTCCGCAGGGAAAAATCGGGTACGTCTTTGCGCGAGACGGCAAGCCGCTCGCAGCCACGCAGGCTCTGGCCTCGAATGTGACCGCGACGGACTTCACGTGCGCCGCCGCGTTCCTGCTTCAGGGCGGGGAGCGAGGACCGCAGCGGAAGATCCTGCGCGAGGGGACGTATGCGATCAACCTGGCGCAGTTTCTGGTCGTGACCGAGCAGAAGGTCTTCTTCTTGCCCCTCGGCAAGGAAGAAGAAGGTGTCTTCCGCCAGATGGCTTCGGTCCTCCACGAGCGGAGCGGATTCGCTCCGGTCGTCATCCGGGGTGCCGACGACCTCATCGGCGTGGTGACGGTGCATGACGGCGCGTCACTTCCGCAGGGACAGATCATCGCGCCGGTCGTCGGGGACGACGCCCGCGATGGGCGCACCTATCACAACAACTTCCAGGATCCGGAGACGTTCCTCGCGGCCGGCGGCATGCGAGGGCGGCAGCTCCAGGTGCTGGCCGAGGGTACGTATTACGTCAACCGTCTCTTCGCGACGGTGGAGATGATCCCGAAGACCGTCATCGACGTCGGCACCGTGGGTGTCGTCGTCTCGTACACGGGCGAGACCGGCCGCGACCTTTCCGGGACCGAGTACAAGCACGGTGAGCTCGTGACCAAGGGATCGCGCGGCGTGTGGAGTGAACCGCTGTTGCCCGGGAAATATGCGTTCAACACGTACGCGGGCAAGGTCATCATCGTGCCGACCACGAACTTCATCCTGAAGTGGAATCGCAGCCAGGTGGGCTCACATCGATACGACGAGAACCTCGCGGAGGTGTCGCTCATCACCAAGGACGCGTTCGAACCGTCCCTCCCGCTCTCGGTGGTCGTGCACATCGATTACCGGAAAGCGCCGCTCGTCATCCAGCGGTTCGGGGACATCAAACGACTCGTGGAGCAAACGCTGGACCCGATGGTTGCCGCGTACTTCAAGAACGTCGGACAGACCCGGACGCTCATCCAGCTCATTCAGGACCGGAGCGCAATTCAGGCGCAGTCCGGCTTGGAGATGCAGGAGCGGTTCCAGCGCTACAACCTGGAGCTCGAAGAGGTGCTCATCGGGACGCCCGCGTCCTCCGATGGCGATCGGCAGATCGAGACGATCCTGACGCAGCTCCGGTCGAGGCAGATCGCCGATGAACAGCTGGAGACGTACGGTCGGCAGCAGAAGGCGGCGACGAAGGAGCGCGAGCTCCGCGAGGCCGAGGCGCGCGCGTGCCAGCAGGCGCAGCTCACCACGAGCGAGCTCGGAATCACCATCCAGAGCAACCAGGGAAAGGCGGAGTACCAGCGGTCGGTTCAGCAGGCGGCGCAGATTCGCACGCTGGCCGAGGCCAACGCCGAAAAGGCCGCACGGATCGGCATCGCGGAGGCCATCGCGATCGAGGAGCAAGTGCGCGCGTACGGAGGACCGAAGTTTCAGGTCACGCAGCAGGTGATGAGCAAATTCGCCGAGGCGATTGCGCACACGGGCGTGGACGTCGTCCCGAAGATTCTCATCGGCGGTGCCGGCGCGAACGGTCAACCCGGCAGCGGCAGCGTGCTCGAGGCGCTGCTTACGTTGATGCTCTCCGACCGTATGGGTGAGTCGATTCGCTCGGAGACGGTTTCTCCGAGGAACGTGGAGATGGACGCGATGAAGGACGGCATGAAGGCCGATCTCATGGCGAGTCTGAAAATGATCGCGACGCCGAAGGTACTCCCCGCACAGTAACGTCGCGCAGTCACGATGGGGGCGGCCGTCGTCTCGGTGGCCCTCGTTGTCCGTCAGGCCAGCATGCGCGCTTTCCACGCGGTGAGGGACGGACCGAGGGCGGCCTCGACGGCGCGCATCTCGTCGGCGAGATCGCGCTCCCCGACACCGGCATCCATGGCATCGCGGAGGCAGGCGTAGGCGGCGACGTAGCGTTGGCGCTGCAGAAACGCCCGCGCAAGGGGCGGCATCACCTCGGCAGGGGGGCCGCCGAACGCGAGCGCCCGGCGCAGCGGTCCGATGGCTTCTCCCGGACGTTCGTTCAAGAGAAGCGCCTCGCCGAGCCGTCGGAAAAGCTCCGCGGCAGCGAGCCCTTCTTGCGCGTACTGGATACCGATCCGGAAGACTTCTTCCGCCTGTTCGACGTCACCCATGTGGACGCAAGCCGAGCCGAGCAGCCCGAGGCCCTTCGCGATCAGCGCCCTTGCCTCGGGGGCGAGCATCTGGCCTTCGGGGGTCCGGAGGAAGATCGCGAGCGGAGCCGGCCACGTCCCGAGCAGAGAGATGACCTTGGTCCATTCGCCGCGCAGCGCCGCCGTCTCGGCTTCGGCGACCTTGGAGAGATCGATCGCGCTACGGGCTCCGGCGGCGACGCGCTCGAGCTCCTCGCGAATGTGTGCGCGCATCCGCAGGCGGAACGCGTCGAGCTCGTACCGCTCCTCGACCCCATCGTGGTTCAGCACCAGCTCGGCCCGTTCCGAGGTGTTTCCCCGGCCGCCCGTTGGCGGAACCGAGACCGCGGGCCACGTGAGCGTGAGGCGCTGGAGCGAGTACCCGTACAGCGGGGCGAGCAGCAGATAGCGGACCCCGATGTAGAGCTGAATGGCCTCGACGTCGGTTTCGCGGGCCGGGGGCTGGGTCTCGCGGTCCTCCTCGATGAGGAGGGCGCCGACGAGACGACGCCGGAAATCGGCCAAGGTGAGACGCTGGGGCTCGAGATCGGCATCGGATTCGCCGACACCGACCACGAAGTCGACCAGTGTCTGGTCGGGGCTACGTCGATCGACCGTGAGCGCGGTGATCCGGGCGCCGACGATGATCGAGAAGGCGAAGAAGCGCTCCCCGACGATCTCGCAGAGCGCCTGAAAGCTACCGATACCCTCGCCGATCCTCTCGAACCAACCATCGGTCCGGAGCGCGTCCAGCGAGAACTCTTTTTGCTTTTCGGAACGCTTCTCGGGCATGGCCAAAGACGCGCTCGTTCCGCTCTCTGGAGCGGCGCGCGGTCTCAAACGAGGCTCGCATGTTCCGTCTCACAAAGCGAGCCCTCCACCGGCGGGGCTCCGTCGACGTTCTCCCCAGACGGCGCTCAGCTCTTGGGCCAGTGGCGGCAGACCGATTTGACCCCGCAGCCTTCGCAGCGGCGCACGTCACGGCGGGAGGGGCAGCGCTGGAGCATTCCGAGGTGGCAGAGGGAGAAGTCGTACTTGACGGGATCGGCCTGGTCGAAGCGGGCCAGGGCGCGGGTGATCTCCTCGGCCGTCTCCCAGGTGAGCGCCTGCCGACGGGTGAAACCGAGGTTCCTGGCGAGCTTGTGGATGTGCGTGTCGACGGGACAGAGCAACACGGCGGGATCGACGTCCCACAGCCCCAGATCGATCCCATCGGCAGGCCGGATCATCCAACGCAGAAAGAGGAGGAGCCTCTTCGACCCGCTCGCGCCACGCGGATCGGGCAGGAGATGCGCGGGACCGCGCCGCGAGGTGCTGGGGACCGAGGGCCCGCGGCGCGGGGCGGTGCGGGGGGACGGGAGCCCGCCCGCTTCGCGGATGGCGTCGCACCACGACGCAAGGCTTTCGCGGAGCGTCGTGCCACCCGCCAGCGCGGCTTCGAAGCGGCGTCCCAGCGACCCGCTCGCGCGCTGAACGCGGCGCGCGCCAAGCAAGAGACGCGCGATGTCCTCGCCGCGGTACACGCGATGCACCCAGCCCTCGAGGGATTCGAGGAGAGCCGCTTCGTCATCGGCCGCGCGCGTCGGCGAGGGCCCGATGCGGCCGAGCGCGTCGTCGAGCTTCGCGCGGATCGCTTTGACGTTGCCGAACGCGACGCTGGAGGCGAGGAGCGCGACGAGCTCCTGGTCGAGGGGCTCGCGATACCGATGAACGGCGCCGACCGGATCGGCCTCGAGGCGCGACCGCACATCGCAGGACGCGCGAACGCGATCCAGCGCGCGGTGAATCGCGCGCGACCGCGCCACATCGCGGGACACCATCGCGACGGGTTCTAGCGCGAGGGGAGCTCGTCGCCAACCACCGGCGCGCGCTTCCTCCACCCCGTCGGTCACCGACGTGACGCGGTGCGACGTAATCCGGGTGAATGTCGGGGGTGTGGCCGGGCTCCCTTCGACCGCAAACCGCTTCCCGTGGAATCCAAGAAAACGCCTCGTCGAAATCGGGAGCCGAAGGCTTTCTGACTTGATGAGGTCGCCGCGGACCTTCATAGAGGACGGTCCCACGATCGCCGTCCACGAGGGGTGACTCCCTTCGCGAGCGGATGATGCTGGGGAGAACACGATGAGGATGACGCCGCCGATGAAGCATGCTGGCCCGCTCGCTCCGACCCGCGCCCAGGTCTCCGCCCCGCAGTCCGCTGCATCCGGGAGCTTCCCGCCCTCGTCCGCGATCCGCGCGCGCGCGCAATCGAGCTCCGAGTCGGGAATCCAGCTTCGGCCGAGCGCGACCGGGTTCGTGGGTCTCCTGCCACGTCCCGCGCCGCCGCCGCCCTCGTCGCGCCCCTCCGAGCCCCCGCCCTTCGTGAAGGACTTCCTCGACGAGCTGACCGACGAGCCGCTCCTGCTGACCACCAACATCCTGTGCATCGAGCACATCGTCAGGGGCATGGTGCGCGACCCGGCGGCGCGCGCCGCGGCCCACTCCGTTCGGGCACGCCTCAAGGACCTTTTGGCGATGCGACGCGCACTCCGGACGATTCACCTCGACGCCCGGGATCGCCGCATGGCTCCGCTGCTCCAGCCGGACGCGCCGCTTCGTGACTACCTGCGCGGTCTCTACGCGTGGTGCGAAGCCACTGCGCGCGCCCTGGAGGGAATCGCGTTGAGTCTCTGCGAGCTCGACACCGACTGGACGCTGGCCCGCGCGCGGCTCGACGACGCGCGCACGTTTTACCTCGAAGAGCTCGAGGCCCCCATTCGAAAGCAATGTGCCCGGCTCCGTCGGTCCTCACCCCAGAGCAGCCGCGACATTCACGATCCGCTGTATCCGATCGGGGAGCACATCGACGAGCTTTTCTGGGCCGCAGCCCGCCTCTCGACGAGCCTGGACAAGCGCTTCGGCTAGCGGGTCTACCCGTCCTTGCGGCGTAGCGCGACCAGGTGCTCGCGCCCGAGGAGCGGCGAGAAAACATTGTCCTTCTTCGTGTACTCGTCGACCGAGAACGCGAACTTGTAGCTCGGGGCCGCGCGCTGGGAGCAATCGGTTCGCTCGCAGAAACGGCACGACACGCCGACGGGGATCGCGAGCCGCTCCAGCTCTCGCGGCTCGTAGTGTGGCATGTCCTGGGCGTACGCCAGGTGCTTCGCGGCGTCGGCGTGAGTCCCGAGGCCGATCGAGTAGACCGTGCCCCGCATCACGTTGCCCTCGTGTGCGTGAACGATGACCTTGGCGAAGCAGAAGTACGTGCTCCCGTCGGGGAAGATCGAATACTGCTTCGTGATGACGCTGGGCGTGAGGAACGCCATGTGGACCGCCCATTTGGGGCACGACCCCGTCCCGGCGGGAAACCGGATGCCGGTCCCCGCGTAACGCTTGGAAACGTTGCCGCCGATGTCGCTCCTCAGGAAGTGCATCGGAATCCCCTTGCGACGAGGATCGGCGAGATTGCACATGCGGTGGGCGACGGTCTCGTACGAGACCTCGAACGCGTCGGCGAGGAGCTCGGCGTCGTACCGCGTACGTAGCACCTCGCGGTAGAAGTCCTCGTACGGCAAGAGCAGCGCCCCCGCGAAGTAGTTGGCGAGGTGCACCTTGATGAGCTTGGGCGTCTCGGCGTGATGGGGGACGAACCGGCCGGCAAGATCGTGCAGGGCGTTGGGCGTCTCGTCCAGCAGGCGCAGGCCAATCGTGTGGGCGAGCTGGAACTTCAGGCGTTGCTCGAGGAGGTTTCCACTGAGCGTGATGACGCACTGATCGGCGTCGTAGCGCCGGATCACGCTGGTCTCCCCGCGCGCCGACCGCCCCGGCGGTTCCATCTCGACCTTCACTCCGAAGCGCGTCCCGAGCGCCTGCGCGATCTGGTCGGAGAGGATCCGCCGTCCCCAGCCGCAGTCGCGACGGAGCTTCTCCGCAGCCTCCTCGAGCGCAGGGAAGTAGTTCTCGTTGGCCTGGAGGAAGTCGATGACCTCGTCGAAGGGCGAATAGTCGAAGCGCACGCCGTCCGGCGCGGCCGAAATCGCTCTCTCCTCCGTGGCGTCGCGCTCGGCACGGTGGAGGGCGACGAGGAGCTGATCGAGCTGGCTGCGCGCGTTCTTGTACAGGTTGAACAGCGCCGTGATCGTCTGTGCGGCCTTGGGCTCGGAGCTCAGGGATAGGAGATCTTCTTCGCTGATCTGCAACGAGCGAAGGAGCGGCTCGTCGAGCAAGAGGGCGAGCGAGTCTTCGAGCTTCGCGTCGCCCAGCGAGGCCATGAACGGCTCGAGCTCGACCCCGTAAAAGGCCAGTGCCTTCCACAAGAGGGGGAGCTGGACGGCGCGCTTCCCCTTCTCGATCAGGTTCATGTAGGCGGCGCTGACACCGAGCTTTCGCGCCACGTCGGCCTGCTGAAAGCCGCGCTCGATCCGGAGCTCGCGAAGCCGCCGGCCGACGTTTGCGTTGGGCGTGGGACTCGACATGGGCGTTCCTCGACAAGTTTACAGACTGGTTTACTTGTTAATGCATGTGTAAACCGTCAGTCAATGCAAAATTGCCAGCATTCCCGGTTGAAAACGATGGTTCTCGAATTCACACTGACATCACTGTTTCGGTTTCAGTAAATCAGTCAACGGATGAGTTGACTGCTTATCGGAGGTCAGTGCCATGGAAGCTCGGAAGGTCGGAGTCGTCGGGTGCGGGCTGATGGGATCGGGCATCATCGAGGTCGCCGCCGTCGCCCAGCTCGAGGTGATCGCGGTGAAAGCCACCGCGGGGCCCATCGACGCCGCCGCGGCGCGCGTCCGGTCCTCGCTCGACCGCGCCGTCGCGAAGGGCAAGCTCACGGCAGAAGCGCGTGACGCCGTGCTCGGCCGCATCACCTTCACCACGGACCTCGACGCGATCGCCGGATGCGCGATCGTCATCGAGAGCGGGGCCGAGGCCCTGTCGAGCAAGAAGCGTCTCTTGTCGGAGCTCGATCGCTGCGCCGATGCAGACGCGGTCCTGGCCACGAATACGTCGTCGCTCCCGCTCGCGCAGCTCGCGTCGGCGCTCGAGCGCCCGCAGCGCTTTCTGGGACTGCACTTCTTCTCACCGGTACCGGCGATGAAGCTCGTCGAAGTGGGGAAGCTCCCGGCGACCACCGCCGACGCCGTCGCGCGGAGCGTCGCCTTCGTGGAGCATCTGGGGAAGACCCCGGTCGTCCTCGGGGACGAGCCCGGCTACATCGTCAACCGGCTGCTCGTTCCGTACCTGCTGCAAGCGATCGACATGCTCGAGCAAGGCGTCGCGCGCGCGCGGGACATCGACGAGGCCATGAAGCTCGGATGCGGGCATCCGCTCGGGCCTCTCGCGCTGAGCGATCTCATCGGCCTGGATATCGTGTTTGCGATGGCGCAGTCGCTCGCGGCCGAGCTGCGGGACAAGCGCTTCCGCGCGCCGCACCTTCTTCGCCGCCTCGTCCTCGCCGGCCATCTTGGGAAGAAGACGAAGCTCGGACTCTACGACTATCGCGGCGCGGAGCCGGTGGAGAACCCCGAGATTCACGCGGCGGTGCACGCGCTCTTCGCGACGGGCTGAGCCCGTCACAGTCCCGAGCTCTTCATCCGAGGTTCTCGACCACCTCGAGGACCTCGTCTCCTCTGTCGATCCGCAGGGCGATCTCGCGGGCGAGCGCGCGCTCGCCCCCGATGCGCTCGACTCCGAGCTCGCCGTGCCGGCGCAAGAACGCGCGCGTCCCCCAGGCGATCGCGCCTTCGCGCCGCTTCGCCGCGAGGCCTCCCGAACCCGAGAGCGCCGCGTGGTGGCCACGGAGCGCGAGGAGCAGGGCTTCGATCCCCGTCGCGTCCCGTGCGCTCGTGAGAACGATGGGGATGGCCTTCGACGTGATGCCGGCTGCTCGCAGCGACCCGACCGCGGCGCGGAGCTCGGATTCGGCGCGCCGCGCGAGCACGGTCTCGTCGGCCTTGTTCACGACGAGGACGTCGGGAACCTCCATGATTCCCGCCTTGAGAAACTGGAGCGCGTCGCCGGACCCGGGCTGCACCACGAAGACGACCGTATCGACGACGTGGGTCACGTCCGTCTCGGTCTGGCCGACTCCAACCGTCTCGACGAGCGCCACATCGAAGGCCGCCGCGAGCACGAGGAGCCCGACGGGAACGCTGCGCGCGAGCCCCCCTAGCTCGCCCGCGGTCGCAAGGGAGCGGACGAAAATTCCCGAGTCGTTCGGATCGGGGGCGATTCGCAGGCGATCGCCGAGGAGCGCGCCGCCGGAGCGGAGGCTCGACGGGTCCACGGCGAGGATCCCGACCGTCGCGCCTTCCCCCCGGAGGGTGCGCGCCATCGCCGCCAGGAGCGTGCTCTTCCCGACCCCCGGTGGGCCCGTCACACCAATCCGGTGACCGCGGTCGAGCGCGCCCGACGCACGAAGCTTCGAGAGAAGCTCCGAGGTCTTCTGGCGGGCGCCGGGGCGGCGATCCTCGGTGCCGTTCAGCGCCTCTGCGATCGCGCTGCGATCGCGGGCAAGGATCCGAGCGACGAGCTCATCCATCGGCAGCGCCACCGCTGGGACCGAGATGCGCGGCGCGGATGAGCACGATGAGCTCACGCATGATCACGTTCAGCTCGAAGTGCTTGGGGGTAAAGACGCGCGCGACGCCGGATTGGGTGAGCGACGCCGCGTCGGCTTCGGGAATGATGCCTCCCACGACGACGGGCACGTTGCGAGCACCGCCTGCGCGCAACGACGCGACGATTGCCGGCACGAGCTCGAGGTGCGATCCGCTCAGGATCGACAGGCCCACGAGGTGCACGCCCTCCTCGATTGCGCTCGCGACGATCTGCGCCGGCGTGACGCGGATGCCTTCGTAGACGACCTCGAAGCCCACGTCGCGAGCCTTGAGCGCGATCTGCTCGGCACCGTTCGAGTGCCCGTCGAGCCCCGGTTTTCCGACGAGGATCTTTGCCGGGCGACCGAGATCGCGTCCGAGCTCGCGGACTTGATCGCGCAGCCCGCTGATCTCGACGCCGTCGCCCGACCTCGCCGAGACGTGCGCAATCCCGGTGGGCGCGCGGTACTCGCCGAACACTTCGCGCAAGGCAAAGCCCCACTCACCGGTCGTCACCCCCGCCCGCGCGGCCGCGATCGATGGCGGCATGATATTCGAGCCGTCGGACGCGGCTTTCTTGAGCGCCTCGATCGCGGTTCGTACCTGGGCCGAGTCGCGTTGCGCCTTCCATGCGGTCAACCGCTCGATCGCCTGGCGGCGCACCTCGGGATCCACGGTGAGGATCGACTCGATCCCCTCCCCCGTCAGAGGCGATGGCTCGGTCTCCGTGAATCGGTTCACCCCGACCACCACCTGCTCACCACGTTCGATCCGGCCGATGCGCTCGGCGTTCGAGGTGACCAGTCGCTCCTTGATGGTTCCGCTCTCCACGGCGCTCAGCGGGCCGCTCGTGGATAGAATGGTGTCCACTTCTTTCCACGCCTCTTCCATGAGCTCGCGAACCTTGGCCTCGATCACGTGCGATCCATCGAACACGTCGGCGTAGTCGAGGACATCGGTCTCGTAGGCCAGGATCTGCTGCGCCCGGAGGCTCCACTGCTGGTCCCAGGGGCGCGGGAGCCCGAGCGCCTCGTTCCACGCCGGGAGCTGCACGGCCCGCGCGCGCGCGTCGCGGCTCAGGACGACGGACAGCATCTCGAGGACGATCCGGATGACGTTGTTCTCGGGCTGCGCCGCCGTCAGGCCGAGCGAGTTGACCTGAACTCCGTAGCGAAAGCGTCGCAGCTTCGCGTCTTCCACGCCGTAGCGCTCGCGCGTGACGCGATCCCAGAGCGCGACGAACGCGCGCATCTTGCACATCTCCTCGAGGAAGCGGACTCCCGCGTTCACGAAGAACGAGATCCGACCGACCACCCGCGGCATCTTCTCCTTGGCGTCTTCGCCCAGGCGATCGCGGACGGTGTCGAGGACGCAGATCGCCGTGAGCAGCGCGTACGCGAGCTCCTGCACCGGCGTCGCCCCCGCCTCCTGCAGGTGATAGCTGCAGATATTGATGGGGTTCCACTCCGGGATTCGATCGACGGCGAACGTAATGAGGTCGCTCGTCGTCCGCAGCGAGTGCGCGGGCGGAAAAATGAACGTTCCGCGCGAGAGGTACTCCTTGACGATATCGTTCTGCGTCGTGCCGCTGAGCTGCTCGTAGCGGACGCCGCGCTCCTCGGCGACGGCGACGTACAGCGCGAGGAGCCACGGCGCGGTCGCGTTGATCGTCATCGACGTGTTCATCTCGTCGAGCGGGATGCCCTCCAGGAGCACCCGCATGTCGCCGAGGTGCGCGATGGGCACGCCCACTTTCCCGACCTCTCCCGCGGCCAGCTCGTGGTCGGGGTCGTACCCTGTCTGGGTCGGCAGATCGAAGGCGACGCTCAGCCCGGTCTGGCCCTTCGCAAGGTTCTGCCGGAAGAGGGCGTTCGACGCGGCCGGCGTGGAATGACCGGCGTACGTCCGCATGATCCACGGCCGGTCTTTAGCCATGCGTCAGTATCGCATTGTCGTTAGCATGAGAGCGAAACTCATGTCTGAACCCGCCAGCCCCGCGACCCCCTCCACGAACCCGACATTTCCTGCCTCCAAAGGCATCGCGCTGCCTGCCCTCGGTGAGGTGCCCGCCGAGATGGACGCGTGGGTCATCCGCAAGGACCGGCTCGGCGAGCCGCTTCAGTCCTTTCAGCGCGAGCGCATGCCGACACCGGAGCCGGGCCCGGGCGAGGCGCTCGTCCTCGTGATGGCCGCGGGCGTGAATTACAACGGGATCTGGGCCGGCCTCGGCAAACCCGTGAGCATCCTGGACGTCCACAAGAAGGACTTTCACATCGCCGGCTCGGACGCGTCGGGGATCGTGTGGAAGGTCGGCGCCGGGGTCACGCGCTGGAAGGTGGGCGACGAGGTCGTCCTTCACTGCAACGTCACGTGTGGCCAGTGTCCAGCGTGCAACGGCTTCGATCCAATGGCCTGCGAGGACCAGAAGATCTGGGGCTACGAGACGCCGTACGGGAGCTTCGCGCAGTTCACGCTGGTGCAGTCCCAGCAGCTCCTCAAGAAGCCGAAGCAGCTCTCGTGGGAGGTGGCCGCGAGCTACGGTCTCGTCTACTTCACGGCGTACCGGATGCTCGTGGACCGCGCGCGCGTCCGACCCGGGGAAAACGTCCTCATCTGGGGCGCGAGCGGCGGGCTGGGGATCTTCGCCGTCCAGATCACGAAGCTCCTCGGCGCGACGTCGATCGGGATCGTCTCCTCGCCATCGAAGGGCGAGCTCGCAAAATCGGCCGGCTGCGACCACATCATCTACCGCACCGACTACCCGGGCCTCGCCTATCAGCCGAACGAGACCCCCGAGCAGTCGAAGGCGCGTTCCGAGGCGACGAAGAAGCTGGGAAAGAAGATCTGGGAGGTCATCGGCGAGAAGAAGGGACCTGACGTCGTGTTCGAGCACGTAGGCCAGGAAACGTTCCCGACCAGCGTGTTCCTCGCCAACCGGATGTCGCGGATCGTCATCTGCGGCGCGACGACGGGCTTCAACCTGACGTTCGACGTTCGCCACCTCTGGATGCGGCAGAAATCGATCATCGGAAGCCATTTCGCGAACGCCGAGGAGTGTCAGCGAGCGAACGAGCTCGTGCATCAGGGAAAGGTCAAGCCGGTGCTCACGGAGACGTACGACTTCGAGCACGTTCCCGATGCGCACGATGTCATGTACCGGAACAAGCACATGGGCACGATCGCGTGCCTCATCTCGGCGCCGGCACGTGGTCTCACGAACCTCGATGAAACGCGCGCCGCGATGGGGCTGGTCAAAAGCTAGGCGCGCCGGTCTTCGTCACGGGCGAAGTGGCCATTCGTCGGTGGGGGACTTGGTCGCGCCGAAGGGCGCATTCTTCGCGCGCTTCTCGGCCGCCAGCTTCTCGTTGTGCGCGCGGTCCCGATGTCCGCGGGCGATGCGGAGCCACCGGTCCTTCGTGTCGGCCCGGGCGATGTACGTCATCCACAGCGCCTCCGCGTGACCCCACGCCAGCGCCGCGGACCGCGCGTCCCCCGCTTGCCGCGCGTGCTCCACCGCCGCGAGGCCGAAGTACCAGAATCGCTCGTACTCGGGGACGAAGAACACGAGGCGGCGATCGCCGATCACCCTCTCGCCGGGGTCGAGCTCCACGGCGTACTTCGCTTGACCGGCGGCGCCCGAGGGATCGCCCGAGCGATCGAGCGCGACGGCCAACCCCCAGATCGCGAGGACGGCGGTGTGCGACGCACCGGTCGAGTTGGGGAGCGTCGCGGCCTGCTGGAACGCCTCGCGGTACCCGGCAACGGCTTGCTGGAGGTTCCCGAGACGCATCTCGGCCTCGGCCATGTTGAGGATCGCCGTCGAACGCACGCGCTCGTCGGTGATCCGCGCCAGGTACTTCTGGTACACGTCGCGCTCCTCGAGCGAGCGATCGAGCTTCGCGTAGGCATACGCCAGCGCCGACAAGGCATCGACGGCCGCGGGGTGATCCGGGGCCTCGTCGAGGGCAGGCTTGAGCACGGCGATCGCGCGCTCGTGATGGCTCAGGCCTTCGTAGACCTCGCCGAGATCGAAGCGGAGGCGGAGGTCACGACCGCTCTCCACGCGCGCGTCCTCAAGAAGCGCACGGGCTCGCTCGAGCGCCGCGGTCCTCAGCTGGGTGACGCTGCCGTCGAGTGAGATGGCCTCGCGCACCGTCGCGTGGAGTGCGAACGCGTCACGGGCGGTCGGGTCCTTCGCAGCCTCCCAGGCGTTCGGGGGCGTGTCGGCCTGCGCCGGCGGGGCGCAGAGCGCCGCGAGCGGGATCAGCACCAGGAGTGTGAAAAACGGTGCGCTCTTCATGGTGGTGGTGGCTTGGGCCGGCTCCTCTTTCCTGCGGGCGAGGTCTCGTGGTGGCGCGCGTGCTCCGCCCACGGCCCTTTTTGCCCGATCGCGTCGAGATATCCCTTCCATTCTTCGCGCGCGGCGGCCGTATCCGAGGCCTCGAGAACCAGCCCGGCGATGGCGCGAGACTCGGGCGCGGCAAGGACGGTCGCAAAGATCTCCTTTGCGCGGACCTCGCCCAGCGTGGCCCTTGGATCCCCATGGACGCGCTCGGCCAGCACGGCGCGGGCTTCGTCCTTCTCGCCGGCGCGGTCGAGGGCGAGCGCGAGTGTCATGACCGCGAGGGACTGGAGCACGTCCTGGGACTCACGACGGGCCTGTCGGAAGATGGCGGTCGCTTCGTCCACGCCGGAGGGCCCCCGCGCGAGCGCGAGCAGTCCGGCCTCGAGCAACGCGGCACCGCGATCGGCGAACGAAAGCGTCGAGGCACGAGGAAGAAGCGCGCGGTAGGCCGCCGAGCCTTCTTCCGGGTTGCCGGTGCGCGCCAGGACACGCGCCCACGCCAGGAGACTCGACGGATCGTCGAGGACGCGCTCGTCCTTTGCCTTCGCCTCGCGCAGCGCGGTGAGCGCCTCGGCGGGGCGACCGAGCCGCGCCAGGGCGCGCCCACGCAGAACGCTCGGTCCGGCCTGACCCGGGACCGCACGGTCGGCCTCGTCCGCGATCGTGAGCACCTCGCGCGCCATGCTTGCGCTGCCGGCGAGCTTCGACGCGCCGCTCGCCAGGAGATCGCAGTATCGCCGCAGCTCGGGGGCCTTTGCGCGCTCCCAGATGTTCGACGCGCGCCCGGCGTCGAGCGCACCGCACTCGCTCGGTCGCGCGTTCGCCCAGCCACCCGGGGCGGCCGCGGGCGCCGGCGTTCCCGACGCCTGCGCGAAGACGAGCATCACGGCCGCAAACATGCCTTCTTCAGGGTAGCACGCCGTTTCGGCTTGCCCCGGGTGGTCACGAATCCGGGCGCGAGGTGCCTAGGCGCGGACCGTGTCGAAGGGGCTCTTGAGGACGATGGTGTCGTCGCGCTTCGGGCTCACGCTGACGATAGCGAGCGGGCAGTCGGCGTGTTTCTCGATGAACGCGACGTAGCGGCGCGCGGCGGCGGGAAGGTCCTCGAGCGACCTCGCGCCGGCAAGCTCCTCTTTCCATCCCTCGAGGGTCTCGTAGACGGGCGTGGCGCCATCCAGGCCGTCGATCGGAAAATCGTCCGAAACCCCCGCGGCCGTGCGGTAACCGACGCAGACCTGGAGGGTGTCGAGGCCCGTGAGGACGTCGAGCTTCGTGATGGCCAGGCCGTCGAGCCCGTTGACTCCGACGGCGTACCGGAGCGCCGGCAGGTCGAGCCATCCCGTGCGTCGGGGGCGGCCTGTGACGGAACCGAACTCGTCGCCCGCCTTCCGTAGCCGATCGCCGATCGCCTCGGTGAGCTCGGTGGGAAACGGCCCGCCGCCCACGCGTGTGCAGTAGGCCTTCGCGAGCCCGATCACGGCGTCGATCCGTGTGGGGCCGACCCCGGCGCCGACGCACGCGCCGCCCGCGACCGCGCTGGAGGAGGTGACGAAAGGATACGTCCCGTGGTCAACGTCCAGGAGCGTCCCCTGAGCTCCTTCGAACAGGACCTTCTTTCCATCGCGGACGGCGCGCTCGACCAGCTTGGACGTGTCGGCGAGGAGAGGAACGATGCGATCGGCGAGCGGGCGCAGCTTCGCAATGATCTCGTCCGCCACGGGCGGGGTTCCGCCGAGGGCGCGAATCGTCGGTGTCCACGCCTCGATCGCGGTGGCAACGAGACGCGCGGTCCGCGCCCGGTCCCGCAGCGCGCCGAGCGGAATTCCCCGCCGCGCGGCCTTGTCCTCGTAGCACGGACCAACCCCGCGCTTCGTGGTCCCGATGGCGCCCGCGCCTTGCTCGCGCAGACCGTCCACGAGCACGTGGTACGGCAGAATGGCGTGGGCCCGGTCGGAGACGACGAGCTTTCGCACCTGAACGTGGCCGCGCAGCTCGAGCTCGTCCAGCTCGCCGACCAGGCTGCTCGGATCGATCACCATCCCCTGGGCGAGGACGCAGGTCGTCTGGGGACGAAGGATCCCGCTCGGGATGAGCCGAACGACGAGCTTGTCGTTGCCGACGACCAGCGTGTGACCGGCGTTCGGGCCGCCTCCGAAGCGGACGACCATGTCCGCGTGCTCCGTGCAGAGGTCGACGATCTTCCCCTTCCCTTCGTCGCCCCACTGCGCCCCAACGATTACGACGGCGGTCATTCGGATCCTTTCGGGTAGCCCGCGCAGTTTCACATGAACCCGCCACCCGTCAACTCGGACCGAGCCTCAGAAGATGCCGTCGACCCCGATCCCGGCGCCCGTGGGGCCCATCAGGGGCGTAAATCGCGCGCGCGCCGCCGCAGGGGGCCCGGAAGCCGAGGAGGAGGACGTGATGACCAAATAGGCCCCGGTCGCGATTCCGACCAGCCCCACGCCGAAGCCGATCGTCGCGACGGTGCTGAACGTCTTCGCGTCGCCGATCTTGTCGCGGTCCGTCGCGCTCGCGCAGACCTTGTCGGGGCAGTTCGCCTCGTTTCGCCGCGAAAGTGTCATGAGGCCAAAGGCCGCTCCGACCGCGATCCCCGCCGCCCCGATCCCGGCGACGATGAAGCCAATCGTCCGCGTCGAGCCCGGTCCCTCGACGGGGGTGTCACGCACCGTGACCGGCGACGCCGAGACGGGAGTCGGCGGGGGAACGCTCGCCTCGGCCTCGAATTGCGGCGCGAAGTCCTGCGTGCTCCCGTCCCTGGCCGTGAGCTTCGCGAGGGCGCTCGTCTTTCCGGCCAGGCTGACGAGGACATTGTGCGTCCCAGGGTCGAGCAAGAAGACCCCGTCCGTGTCGAGGCTCGTCGGCTTTTCGTCGACCCTCACCCTGGCTTCGCCGGCGGACCACCCGGCAGGCGGGACCAGGCGCACGCGCGGGACTTTGGACTCGAGCGCCTTCGCGTGCTGCACGGCAAAGGCCTGCCGCTCGTTCTGACCACTCCGGGCGGCCTTCGTGGAAGCGTCGTCGTACTCGTGCCACGCCGTCGCGAACATTCCCATGCGCTCGTGGCAATACGCGAGGTTGAGGAGCGTCCCGAGCGCCGGCTCGAGCTCGTAGCTCGTCCCGAGCTTCGCGCACGCATCGGTGATCTTTCCCGCCTCGAGCAGCTGCTGCCCTTCGCGGAAGAACATGTCCGCCTGCGCCGAGTTCGCAGAAGGACGCTGGGCTCGCGCGTTCCCGTTGCTGGCGATCACCGCGAACGCGACGGCGCTCGCGCCGAGGAACGCCCGAGCTCGGATCATCCGCGCCCTTTCTTGAGGATGTCGGGCAGTGGGTCGGTGGGCTGCGGGCGCGGCTTGGCGGGCGTTACCGTCGTCCGCGACCGGGGCGCGACCGACGGCCTGAAAGTGGGCGCGGATGGCGGCGCGGGCTGGGGCGCAGCGACCTGGGGCGGGCTCACCGGAACGGGCTGCCATGGTGCGTCGGCGAGGCCTGGGTCGCTCGGGCCCGAGACGGTGGTGACGGGCGGGTGGAGTGGCGAATCGATCGTGAGGATCGCGTCCGCGGCGATACTTCCGGCCGCGGCCGCTGCGGTGGCCGACGACTTGGGCGTGCGGCTCAGGGCCCCCACGATGAAAACGGCGCCGGCCAGGAAGGCAACGGCCGCCAACGCCGATCCCGCGACGAGCAACCGCTTCGACGACGACATCGGGCGCGGATACCGGGAACGCTGATGGGGCTCGACATTGCTTGCGGTGCCCGAGAGCTCCGCGCCGGGCTGTCCGAGTGGAGCGTTCCCCGCCCCCGCCTTTCTCGCGAGCGCGGTGACTTGCTCGGGTTGTCCCTCGGCGGCCGGAGGCACGCCCGACAGCGCGCGCCGACGCGGATGGCTGAGCTCCTCTGCGCGCATGAGGGTCTGCGCAATGCGGTCGGCGGACTTGGCCTGCGCTCCGGTGCTGAAGGGAGCCAGCGCGTACGCCATTTCGCCGACATCGAGATAGCGATGCTCGCGGTTCCGCGTGAGGCACCTCTCGACGACGTGCTGGAGCGCCTCCGGGATCTGCGAGCGGCGTGATCCCAACCGCGGAGGGTCCTGTTCGAGGATCGCGGCGAAGAGCTCGCCTATCTGCTCCGCAGCGAACGGAACTTCACCGCAAAGGAGCTCGTACATGACGACGCCCAGCGACCAGATGTCCGTCCGGCAGTCGACGGATCGCGAGCTGCGGACCTGCTCGGGAGACATGTACGCCGGCGAGCCGAGGACGGTCTTGTTGCTCGTGAGCGATGGATCGATCCCGGCGTGGAACATCGATTTCGATATGCCGAAATCCAGAATCTTGATGATTTCGGACCCGTCCGGCCGCGTGGTCAAGAACAGGTTGGAGGGTTTGAGGTCGCGGTGGATGATCCCTTGTGCGTGGGCCTGTGCGATCGCCTCGAGCGCCTGGAGAACGTAGTCGGCAACGAGTGCAGGCGCGATCGGGCCATGGGTGGCGAGCTGCGCCGACAGGTCGGAACCCTCGAGGTACTCCATGACGATGAAGGGCAGACCACCCGCGAGTGTGTCGACATCCATCACGCGCGCGACGTGCTCGCTCTGCAAACGAGCTGCCGCGCGCGCTTCGAGCATGAACCGTGCGACCGTCTCGCGGTCGACACCGCCGTCGCCGAAGAGCAGCTTGAGCGCGACGCGTTGATCGAGGAGCTCGTGGTGGGCGGCGTACACCGCGCCCATCCCGCCCTCGCCGATGGCACGCTCGATCCTGTATTTCCCCGCGATGACGTCCCCGGGCTTCGGCCGGATATCCGGCGCGGAACTGGAGCGCTTCGCGCGGGCGAGCTTCAGCGCCATACCGTACTAATCTAGCCCGCCCAACCCGAGGTGCGACGCCGTTCTGCCGCGCCGCTGGAATCTACGAACCTGGACAGGAGACCGCGCGGTCGTCCCCCACGCCCCCACGCCGTTGTCACGTGTGGGGTCCTCGGGCGGAAGGCGGCCGGCCCCGGCCCGTGGCGGATTTGAGGAGGTGCATGTCGGACTGACGACAGGTGCAGCGGCCACGACAGCCCCCGCTCGCGCCAAGTCGCCTAGATTCGCGGAGCTACGCGCGTCCGGCCAGCCGATCGCCCCGATCTCCGAGACGGCATGGGACTCGCACTACCTGGTGTCATCGCCGCCGGACCGCAAGGGACGCGGCTCACGATCTCCCCAATGTGTGCGGACGGGCACGTCTGGATCTTCCAGATGTCGTCATTGCTAGAGGACACTCCCATGGCCTTCTCGATCGACAAGGACCTGCTGAACCTGGCGCTCAACGGCGAAACCGCCGCGCTCAACTCGCTTACCCGCGAGCTCCGTCCGCACATCGAGCGCCAGCTGCTGCGGTATCCCGTGGCGGACGAAGACCGGCGCGATCTGCTCCAGGCGACGTTGATGCAGATCGTTCGTCGGCTCGGCTCGTTCCGAGGTGATTCGAGCTTCTCGACCTGGCTCTTCCGGGTCACGGCAAACGAGGCGCTCATGATGATGCGGTCTCAGCGCCGTCATCGCGCCCGCCTCGTCGAAGGGCTCGATCTCGAGGACCTTGCGACGCTCCCCGCGATGAACGACTCCGGTCGATCGACGCAGGACGAGTCCGGGATCGCGGACCGACAGCGCGATGCCCGCGTGCGTAGCGCCCTCGACGCGCTTCCCGACGAGTACCGCAAGGTCGTGGTGGCGCACTACCACGAGGACTTGGGGCTGCAGGAGATCGCGGACAAGCTCGACCTCAGCGAAAGTGCGGTGCGGTCGAGGCTTCACCGCGCGCGTTCTCGCCTGCGCGCTCTCCTCGAGGGAACGCCGGTGGGACTCGAGGCGCGCGAAGAGGCGCGCGGTGGTCAGCGTGCCCCGCTCGAGCACGCTGCCTGATCTGATACGGTCGCGAGGGTGAGCGCACCGTTCGTCGTGTTCGATCTGGACGGGACACTCATCGATTCCCGGGGGTCGATCGCCGCAGCCTGCAATCACGCGCTGGCACGGGCGGGTCGGGACGAATTGCCGGTCGAGGTCATCGGTGGCTTCGTGGGCGATGGCGCGAGGAACCTGGTGTCCCGTGCGTTCGCGCTCGATCCCACCGCGTCGGAGGTCGACGCGCACCTTGCCGTGTTCCTGCGTTTCTACGAGGAGAATCCGATCGCCGGAACGCGCTGGATGCCGGGAGCGGAGGACGCGATGGCCGCGTGCGAGGCCCAGCGCATCGCGCTGGTGACCAACAAGGCGCGCGGGGTCACGGAGCACGTGCTGGACGCCCTCGGCATACGCAACCGCTTTGCGGTGGTCGTCGCCGGCGGGGACTGTCCGCTCAAGCCTAGCCCCGCGCCGATCGAGCGCGCGATGGCGGCGATGGGATGCACACCCTCGGTCACGTGGGTCGTCGGTGACGGTATTCAGGACGTCGCCGCAGGGCGCGCCGCACGATGCCGGACGATCGCGATTCTTGGCGGCTTCACGGCCGACGCGCCGCTCCGCGCATCGGGACCGGACGTCCTTTCCAGCACATTGGGATCCTAAGCTTAGAATTCCACGTGGACAAGTTGTCGCGGCCGCTTCTATAGTGTCACCTAAATACTAGTGACTCCAGCGTAACTGGACTGGCCACAGTTAGGCCGCAAATGTAATCACACTGGCTCACCT
>JADMIO011283415.1_pt1 | contig 41170 bp, 35 predicted proteins | sample 8958161 | NCBI WGS metagenome assembly JADMIO01 (sample SAMN16585339, study PRJNA669376) | soil metagenome | isolation source: Crop rotation soil | place: USA: Cullars Rotation, Alabama | collected 2011
AAAGCGGAATTCGCCGCCGCGCTGGAAGGCGCCAAGCGCGAAGCGGCATCCGCTTTCGGCGATGATCGCGTGCTGATCGAGAAGTATGTTTCGCGCCCGCGCCACATCGAGATGCAGGTGTTCGCCGACAATCACGGCAACGCCGTGCACCTGTTCGAGCGCGACTGTTCGCTGCAGCGCCGCCACCAGAAGGTGATCGAGGAGGCGCCCGCGCCCGGCATGCCGCCCGCGATGCGCGCAGCGATGGGCGAGGCGGCCGTGAAAGCGGTGCAGGCTGTCGGATATTCGGGCGCGGGCACGGTGGAGTTCATCGCCGATGCCTCCGAAGGGCTGAAGGCGGATCGGTTCTGGTTCATGGAAATGAACACGCGGCTGCAGGTGGAGCATCCGGTGACGGAGGCGATTACCGGGCTCGATCTGGTGGAATGGCAGCTGCGTGTAGCCTCCGGCTACAAGCTGCCGCTGGCACAAGACCAGATTCGACTGAACGGCCACGCGGTGGAGGCGCGGCTGTATGCGGAAGATCCGCAGCACGATTTCCTGCCCTCTACGGGCACTTTGGAGCGGCTGCATCTGCCGGAAAATGTGGTGCGTGTGGATTCCGGCGTGCGTGAAGGCGATGCGGTAACGCCGTTCTACGATCCCATGATCGCCAAGGTGATCGCGCATGCGGACACGCGCGAAGCCGCGGCCGCGAAACTCGCGCATGCTCTGGAAGAGACGCAGATCGCCGGTTTGCGCAGCAACAATGCCTTCCTCATCCGCGCCCTGAAGCATCAGGATTTTATCGAAGCCGAAATCGACACGGGCTTTATCCCTCGCCATCAGGCCGAACTGATCCCACCAAAATCCGATCCACCGGAGCATGTACTCGCTCAAGCAGCGTTATTCCTGATTGAGGAACGCGAGCGGGCGCACCGTTCCAGCGATCCCTGGGATCGGGACGATGGTTTTCGTCTGGTCGGTGAAGCACGCGAGACGATTGATTTCGTTGTCAGCGGCAAACGCAAACCTGTCGAGCTCATCCATCGTCACGATGGCAGCCTGGAGCTCGCCAATGGCAGCACTGTCACGTCGACGCACGCGAATGTGGTGCGGCTGAAATCGGGTGACATCGCCGTGTTCAATCATGGCGAAACATGGACCTTGCCGCTTTACGATCCGTTCGCAGCGGCGGAAGAGCAGGGCAGTTCAGCCGATCGCGTCACCGCGCCGATGCCGGGCAAAGTCATCCAAGTGCTGGTGCGGCCGGGCGAAACCGTGAAGCGTGGCGCGCCGCTGGCGGTGCTCGAAGCGATGAAAATGGAGCACACCTTGTGGGCTTCCGCCGATGCACTTGTTGCAACCGTCGATGTATCGCCGGGCGATCAGGTGAACGAGGGCGCGGTGATCGTCCGCTTCGCGAAGGAGAAGAGCGAGGCGGCATGACCTTGCATCTGATCAAGCTGTGCGTCGGCTGCGATTCGATCGACGATCTGGCGGACTGGCAGCAGCGCCGCCTCGCCGAACTGAAGAAGAAGCGCAAACCGCTGGAGTTGATCCACATCACGCGACAGACACCGAAGCGTGCCGACGAACTGCTGAAGGGCGGCTCGCTCTATTGGGTGATCAGGGGCCAGATCGCCGTGCGCCAGCGGCTGCTGGAACTACGCGCCGTCAGCAAGGGCGGGCTGCCGCATTGCGGACTGGTGTACGAGCCGAAGCTGGTCCACGTCATCCCGCGCTACTGTCGCCCGTTCCAGGGCTGGCGCTATCTGGCCGCCAAGGATGCGCCAACCGACGCGCGCATGACCAAAGGCGGCAAGCATCTTCCGCCCCAACTTCGCGCCGAACTGGCGGCCTTGGGCCTGCTCTGACGTTTACCCTGCCGAAAGGCGCGTCGAGATAGCCTTAGGCGTCCCTTCTGAGCGCGCAGTACGGTGGAAAATTCGGAACGTTCCGGCCTTGGCTTCCTGGTTGCGATCACGTGGTTTTGCCTGGCGGCGTTGCTCATCCTCAAGGCCGCGCAAGCGCCGAGCGGCCTGATCCTCTCCCCGGACGACGCCATGCGGCTGGCGCAAGTGCGCGATCTCCTGCATGGGCAATCCTGGTTCGATACCACCCAGTGGCGGATGAACGCGCCGTATGGATTGCCGATGCATTGGTCGCGGCTGGTCGATGCAGGCATTTCCGCCCTGATCCTGATCTTCCGCCTGTTCACCAATCCCGACACAGCCGAAACCTGGGCACTGTATGTCTGGCCGCTGTTGCCGTTGCTGCCGGTGCTGCTTGCCCTCGCACACATTGCGTATCGCCTGACCGGACGTACGGGCGCGCTGTTTGCGCTGGCCCTGGGCGCCAGTTGCGTGGCCGCGATGACCCCATTCAAGCCCGGCAACATCGATCACCACAACGTGCAACTGGCCCTGGGCCTGAGCTTCGCCGCCTTCCTGATCGATATCGACCGTTCGCGCTGGGCCGCGGCATTCACGGCCGCGACAGCAGCTCTCAGCCTGGCCGTCGGGCTCGAGACATTGCCTTACGTGCTGATGGCGCTCCTGGCGCTGGCGGTGTGGTGGGCGCTCGATTGGCGCTTTTCAGCACACGTCGCCGTCTTCGGCGCGACGTTCGCGCTCGCCAATGTCCTTCTGCTCGCCGGCGCTACCGCTTCGATCTATCGCTTCTCTGCTGTCTGCGACACGTTTTCCGGATTCTACGCCGTCATGGGCACACTGACCGGCGCGGGTATCGCTGCGCTCACCTCCGCTCCGCTATTGAATACGCCGCTGCGCCGCGGGGCCTGCGCCGCGGGGCTGTGCGTTCTGGTGCTGATTGCGGCAGCTCTGATCGGGCCTGCCTGTCTGCACGGTCCTTACGCCGCTGTCGATCCCCGGCTCGGGCCGATCTGGCTATCGGGCGTGGCTGAAGATCAATCTCCATTTACGATGGGCCTGATGGCGCCGGGCGATTTTGTCGGCGGCTATCTCTATTGCGTGCTCGCGGCCGCCGCCTGCATTGCGGCCATTTTCCTCGTTCAAGCGGAACACCGTGCAACGATGGCAGTGCTGTGCGCTATCGTATTGATGGCGTTCGCAATCGCGAGTCTGCAGATGCGCGGGATCGCCTTCGCCTTGCTCTTCGCGACGCCGGGCGTGGTGGTGGTCGCAATCCGCGTGCTCGAATGCATACGGCCCTCCAGAACGGCAAGCGCGCTTGCCACGTTCGCGGCCGTGCTGGTGGCGAGCAACGCCTCCTTCGCCTTTGTGGGCGCCCAGATACAGAAATCGCTGCCGGCCGCGCGCCAGTACACACCTGTGCAACAGAAATGGACGCAGGCGTGCACGGCTCCGAAGGCCTTCCGCGAGTTGGCGCGCCTGCCAAAGGGCCGCGTAGCAGCTTTTGTCGATATGGGACCGATGATCCTCGCCTACACGCGTCACGCGACGCTGGCCGGGCCCTATCATCGCAATGCCGCCGGTATTCTCGACGCCTATGCGATCTTCGCCGGCTCCGCGGCGCAGCAACGCGCCGTGCTGAAGCGTCGCGGCATGGATTATGTGGCGCTCTGTTCGCCCGAGCCTGACTACATCCAATGGGGGGCGATGGCGCGGCGGGACAGCCTGCTGAAAACCGATGCCAAAGGTCTGATCGAGCCTTGGCTGGAGCCGGTGATCACGCGCCCCAGAAGTGGAGAGGTCCGAGTCTTCCGGGTCCGCCGCGATCGCCTCGGCTAAACTGGCAGGTTATCGATCAGGCGGGTGCTGCCGAGTTTGGCGGCGGCGAGGACGCGCGCGGGGCGCACAAGGGACTCGATGGCAGCAAGGGTTGCAGACTCGCGAACGGCCACATAATCGACGCTGGTGAAGCCCGCGCGGAGCAGGGCCTCGCGACCCCAAGCTTCAGCGGAGGCAGTGGACTCTCCCTGTTGAACTTTCTCAGCAACATTGCGCAACACAACATTGAGCTGGCTGGCAATTTTTCGTTCCTCGGACGAGAGATAGGCGTTGCGGGACGACATGGCGAGGCCGTCCGGCTCGCGCACGGTTTGGCCAGCGACAATCTGAATCGGCAGGCCAAGATCAGCCGTGAGGCGGCGGATGACGAGCAACTGCTGATAATCCTTCTCGCCGAAGGTGGCTTCGTCCGGCATCACCGCGATCAGCAGCTTGGCCACCACCGTGGCAACGCCGGAAAAGAAATGGGGGCGAAAATCGGATTCCAGCCCCAGCACCGGTCCGCCAACTTCGATCCGCATGGCGAAGCCCTCCGGATAGATTTCGGGCACCGCCGGCGCGAAGATCAGATCGGCCAGACCCGCCAGCTTGGCGCAATCGGACTCGAAAGTTCGCGGATAACGGGTGAAATCTTCATTGGGCCCGAACTGCGCCGGGTTCACAAAAATGCTCACCACTGCCAGGTCACAACGCGCCTTGGTCTCGCGCACCAGGCTCAGATGTCCCTCATGCAGCGCGCCCATGGTGGGGACCAGCCCGATGCGGGCGCCAGACTGCCGCGCCACAGTCAGGCGGGCTCGTAGCTCCGCAACGGTGCTCACAGTTTCTGGCTTTTTACTCATCGCGCGACATTAGCGTGAGGGCGGGTCAAAGGGCTAGAATTGCGGTCAGTTTTCCCGCAGACACACGCCATGAACTCCTTGCGTAAAGCCATTTCCGACGCCTTCCTCGCCGATGAAGACCGCTTCGTCGAAGACCTGATTCCCAAGGCGCGGCTTTCGCCCACCGAACGGGGCGCAACCGAGTCTCTCGCGCGCGAGCTTGTCACCCGCATTCGCGCCACGCCCGACAAGCGCAGCGGCATTGACGCGTTCACCCAGGAATACGCGCTCTCCAGCGAAGAAGGCGTGGTGCTGATGTGCCTTGCGGAGTCGCTGCTCCGTGTGCCCGACGCAGCAACCGCCGATCGCCTGATCAAGGACAAGATCAGCTCCGGCGATTGGGCGCGCCATATGAACAAATCGGACTCGCTGTTCGTGAATGCGTCGACCTTCGGACTGATGCTGACGGGGCGTGTTCTGGAGCTGGACGAAGCGGCAAAGTGGGATTTCCAGGGCATTTGGAAGAAGCTGGTGTCGCGCTCCGGCGAGCCGGTGATCCGCAATGCGGTCACCTACGCCATGCGCATTCTGGGGCGGCAGTTCGTGCTCGGCCGCACCATCGAGGAGGCGCTGAAACGCGCCCGCGAATACGCCGACGAGGGCTACCGCTTCTCCTTCGACATGCTGGGCGAGGCGGCCTACACGAAGCATGATGCCGCGCGCTACTACACCTCTTATCGCGACGCGCTGGCGGCAATCGCGCGCGCGTTCCCGGATCGCGGGGAATCCGTTTTCGAACGGCCCAGCATTTCCGTGAAGCTGTCGGCGCTGCATCCGCGCTACGAATGGATCAAGCGCGAGCGCGTCTTTGCGGAACTGCTGCCGCAGCTGGTGACGCTGGGCGCACGGGCCCGCGCGGCCAATCTCGCGCTGACCATCGATGCCGAAGAAGCCGAACGGCTCGATCTGATGCTCGATGTGTTCGAAGCTATCGGCGAGGCAGATAGTTTGCGGGGATGGAGCGGACTCGGTCTCGCGGTGCAAGCCTATCAGAAGCGTGCGCTGCCGGTGATTGCGTGGGTGGCCGATCTGGCCAAGCGGCAGGACCGGCGCATACCCGTGCGGCTTGTGAAGGGTGCCTACTGGGATACGGAAATCAAGCGCACCCAGGAACTGGGGCTTTCCGATTATCCGGTGTTCACACGCAAAGCCGCGACCGACACTTCGTATTTGGCGGCAGCGCGGGCGCTGCTGGCGGCGGGCGAGTCGATCTATCCGCAATTCGCCACCCACAATGCGCATACGCTGTCGGCCGTACAGGTGTTCGCGAACGGCCGCACGGATTTCGAATACCAGCGGCTGCACGGCATGGGCGAGGCACTGCATGAACTTTACCGCGAAATCAGAGGCGCCTCGGCAAGCGCCGGCACGCGGATTTACGCCCCGGTTGGCACGCACGAGGATCTGCTCGCCTATCTGGTACGGCGGCTTCTCGAGAACGGCGCCAACACCTCGTTCGTGAATCGCCTCGGGGATGAAGATGCGCCTATCGAAGACATCATCGCCGATCCGGTGGAGCGGCTGCTTACCAAGCATCGGTATCGCAACCCGAACATCCCCGAGCCCATCGATCTGTTGCCGGACCGGAAGAATTCCGTTGGCTTCCTGTGGAGCAATCCGGCTGTCGCGGCGACCGCGCTGGATGCGATGCGCGCCAGTTTGCAGCGGCCGCAAACCGCGGGGCCGATCATCTCCGGCAAGGAGCCGGCGAATCCGAAACATCCAGTGTTCGATCCCTCGGACCGCACACGAAAAATTGGCGAAGTCTCGGAGGTCACCGACGACGATGTGAAAGCGGCGCTGGAAGCCGCCTGCCGCGCGCAATTCGGATGGGATTCACTCGGCGGCGAGGCGCGCGCGAAAATCCTCGAACGCGCTGCCGATCTGTTCGAACAAAACCGTGCGCATCTCATGGCTATTGCCGTGCGCGAGGGCGGCAAGACATTGCCGAACGCGCTCGGCGAAGTGCGCGAGGCGGCGGACCTGCTGCGCTATTACGCGCATCAGGCACGGGAAAAATTCGAGCATCCCATCCAGTTGCCGGGCCCCACCGGCGAATCCAACGAGCTGACCCTGCATGGCCGCGGGCCGTTCTTCTGCGTGGCGCCGTGGAATTTCCCGCTGGCGATTTTCAGCGGCCAGGTGGCGGGCGCGCTGGCTGCCGGTTGCACGGTACTGGCCAAGCCGGCCGAGCGCACGCCGCTGATCGCCGCTGCCGCCATCCGCCTCATGCATGAGGCCGGCGTGCCGGGGGAGGCGCTGCATCTGTTGCCAGGCCGCGGCTCGAAAATCGGCCGCATCGTGCTCTCGGACAACCGGGTGGCCGGCGTGGCGTTCACCGGTTCGACCGAAACGGCCATCACCATCAACCGCGCGCTCGCCGCGCGCGACGGCGCGCTGCCCGCCATTGTCGCGGAAACCGGCGGCATGAATGCCATGATCGTGGATTCCACCGCGCTGCCCGAGCAGGTGGCGCGCGACGTGAACCAGTCGGCCTTCGACAGCGCCGGCCAGCGTTGCAGCGCGCTTCGCGTGCTCTTCCTGCAGGAGGACACAGCCGACAAGATGCAGGAGATGATCCTGGGCGCTATGGACGAGCTGGCGCTCGGCGATCCGTTCGAGCTTTCAACCGATATCGGGCCGGTGATTGACGAAGAAGCGCGCGACGCCCTGCTGCAGCACGCCGACCGGATGGCGCATGAAGCGAAGCTGCTGCGCAAGCTGCCGGTCGATCCGTCGCTCGCGAACGGCGTGTTCTTCCCGCCGCACGTCTTCGCCATTGATTCGATTGGCGTACTGAAGCGGGAGGTGTTTGGGCCGATCCTGCACATCGTGCGCTATTCGACGGATCGCCTCCCCGAGGTGTGCGACGCCATCAACGCGACCGGCTATGGCCTGACGCTGGGCATCCACAGCCGCATCGATGAGACCGCGAAGTTTATTCGCGACCGGGTGCAAGTGGGCAATGTCTATGTGAACCGCAACCAGATCGGCGCGGTGGTCGGTGTGCAGCCCTTCGGCGGCGAGGGGCTTTCCGGCACCGGCCCGAAGGCGGGCGGACCGCACTACCTGCTGCGCTTTGCGCTCGAGCGCACCTACACCGTCAACACCACCGCCGCCGGCGGCAACGCCTCTCTCCTCGCCGGCGGCGCAGGCGATGGAATTTGAGACGCAATCGTCCACAGGCCCATTAGCGGATACGATGCTTGGCGAGTCGCATGCGGGGAGCAGGCGGTAGCAAATGGCCCACGTTGTTGTGTTTGGGAATGAGAAGGGCGGGTCGGGGAAAACGACGGCCGCCATTCATGTCGCCGTGGCGCTGGCGCGGGACGGGCGCAAGGTCGGCGCGATTGATCTGGATGTGCGGCAGCGCAGCTTCAGCCGGCATTTGGAGAACAGGGCAGAATGGCAGGCCAAGAGCGGCCGTGACTTGCCATCGCCGGAACTCATAAAGCTCTACAACAACAATAGCTTGGACGAGGCTGTGCAGGCATTTTCTGAGCTGCTTGCCAGTGCCGCGCCGCGCTTCGAATTCCTGGTGATCGATACGCCGGGCGCCGATACGCCGCTGTCCCGCGCCGGTCACGCCGCCGCCGACACGCTGGTCACGCCGCTCAACGACAGTTTCGTGGATTTCGATCTGCTCGCGCGCATCGATCCCGCCACGCTGCAGATCCGCGGGCCCAGCGTGTACAGCGACTTCGTGTGGGATTGCCGCAAGCGCCGCCTGATGGCGCGAAAGCCGGCGCTCGATTGGGTCGTCATGCGCAACCGCGTGGCCTCCACCGAAGCCCGCAACAAAAAGCGGCTGGGCGAGGCGATCGGCACCCTGGCGCAGCGCATCGGTTTCCGTGTCACCAAGGGCTTCGGCGAGCGGGTGATCTTCCGTGAGCTGTTTCCTATGGGACTTACCATGCTCGATCTGCCGCAGCCGGGGATCGGCGCGTCGCTCTCCATGTCTGCACTCGCTGCGCGCCAGGAAGTGCGCGAGCTGGTCCACGCCCTCGGCCTGCCACAACCGGTCCGCGAAGCCATTTCCGCCGTCGCTTAACAATCCGCCGAGGAGGCCTTGGTGTCCTTGGTGCGCTTGGTGGTGGTTTTCACCACGAAGAACACCAAGAGCACCAAGTAGGACTTGGAAGTCGGTCCCGCCATCCCAAGATTCGACGTCTGGAGGGATTATGGCCAATCTGCCCGTCAAGCGTTCGTCGTCAAAAGACATTGCCGCGTTTCTCGATGCAGCGGCGAAAACGCCCGCGCTGGCGCAGGTCAAAGGCCGGCTGATCTTCGCGGTGGACGCCACCATGAGCCGTCAGCCCACCTGGGATGCTGCCACCGAAATCCAGAGCGACATGTTCGAGGTGGCGCAGTCCATCGGCGGGCTCGGCGTGCAACTCGTTTACTTCCGCGGCCGCGGCGAATTCGAAGCGAGCGAATGGACCACCACGCCGTCGGCGCTCGCCGCCCGCATGCGCGACGTGCGAACGCGCAGCGGCTTCACCCAATTGCGCCGGGTGCTACATCACGCGGCGGAAGAAGCGCGCCGCACCAAAGTCGGCGCATTGGTTTATGTCGGCGACTGCTTCGAGGAGAATCCGGACGTCGTGGCGAAAGAGGCTGGCGCGCTGGCGCTGCTCGGCGTCCCCGCCTTCATGTTCCATGAAGGCGACGATCCGAACGCCGCCGCCGTCTTTCGCGAAATCGCGCGGCTGACCCACGGCGTCTACGCGCGCTTCGATTCCGGCGCGGCGCGACAATTGCGCGATTTGCTGAAGGCGGCCGCGGTCTATGCGGCCGGCGGCGGTCCGGCGCTCAACCGCTTCGCCGAACTGGCCGGCGGCGAGGTGTTGCGGCTGGCGCGCTCCATCGGCACAAATCCTAAATGATCGATCTCTTGATCGGCGCGTTTGCGCTGGTCCTTGTGCTCATCCTGCTGCACGGCTTCACCCGCGCCGATCCGAAGGCCCTGGTCAAAGGTTTGCGCTATCTGGGTGCGGGCGCGCTGGTGCTGGCGGCGGCATTCTTTCTGGTGCGCGGGATCGTGCCCGCCGCCGTGCTACTCGGCAGCATGGCGTACGGCGTGTTCACGGGCGGGCGCGTGTGGCCCGGTGGCTGGCCGCATTGGCATTTTCCGAATCCCGGCGGAGGCCCCCGCACCCAGACGGGGCAGAGCACCCGCGTCGCGACCGATTGGGTGGACATGGAACTTGACCACGACACCGGCGAGATGCGCGGCCGCGTGCTGAAGGGCGCATTCAGCGGGAAATCGCTGCAGCAACTCAGCGATGATGAGGCGCTTCGCTTCTATGCCGAAGCAGGTGCGGCGGACCCTGAAACCGCGCGATTGCTCGAAGCCTATCTTGATCGCCGTCTGGGCGGCGACTGGCGCACCAAAGCGCACGAGAAGACATCGTCATCACAGCAATCCTCGCGCAGCGGTTCTGCCATGACTCGCGAGGAAGCCTATCGCGTGCTTGGACTTTCACCGGGCGCCAGCGGAGAGGAGATTCGCGCCGCGCACCGCCGGCTGATTCTGAACCTGCATCCCGACCGCGGTGGCACCGATTATCTCGCTGCCAAGATCAACGAGGCGAAGGACGTGCTGCTCGGCTAGTGCGCTAAGGTCGAGGCGAAGCAGCTGTGTCCTTGATGAGTCAGCGTGAAGCAGATGGCGCGGGCCTCCTGCTCGGCAAAGGTGCCGAACCGCGCGCGATACATCATCTTGCCGTCTGTGCCGGTGTACGGAACCACGATCCGTTCGGCGCGGCCCAGTTTGGCGGCTGACTTTTCGGCATAGGCGGCAAGTTCCGCGCGCGCCGAGGGAACATCGTTGAAGGCCCCAATTTGAATGGTCCAGCCGTGTTCCGTCACCGGTGTCGCCGCGGCCTTGCCGGCGCTGACCATGCCGAGGCCGGGCACCGGCGCGTTCAGTGTCGGGCGCAGCATCGCGGCCTGGATTCCCGCATCGCGTGGAATGGGTGTGATGTCAGGCGACGATTGCGCTTGAATGGAGGCAAGCGCCAAGGGAACGGCATTGTCGCGCGGCGTGGGAACGATGGCGGGTATTTTCGCGGCCGCGATCGGAGGAGCGGCCTGCGCCGCCACCTGCGCGGCCTGCGCCTTGGGTGGCGGAAATTTCGCCTGTGCGGGTGCGGTAATCATCGCCACATTCGCCTGAGGCTTCGGCTGCGGGACGATGTTGGTCCGCGCCTGCTGTGGTGCCGGTGCTTGCGCCTGCGGGGTCAAGCGGGCGCCGATCTGCGGCTGCGGCGGAGCGTTGGCGATGATCTTGCCGATCTCGTCGTCATCCGGGCGCGATTCGGCGGAGTCTTCGTCCATCTCATTGGGCGCGAGAGAAGCATATTGCTGCATCGGCTGTTGCGGCTGGCCCGTTGCGCCACTGCCGAACTGGAACCCTGCGATGGTTGGAGAGGGATTCGCATTCTGTGCGATCGTCTGCCAGGGGACCGCGGCGCGCGCGACCAGCATCGGTTGCGCGTTGATCTGCGCGAAGGTCCAGTCGAGGATTCGCATCATCTCCATATCGCGGCGGTGGGCGCTGTAGCCGCCCATCACGACGCCGATGACGTGAGCGCCGCCGCGCACCACAGAAGAGACGAGGTTGAATCCCGAGGCATTTGTGTAGCCGGTCTTGATTCCGTCAGCGCCGGCATAGCGGCCGAGCAAATTGTCGTGACCGAGATGGACCCGGCCGCGGAAGCTGAAGCCCGGCAGCGAAAAGTAATGAAAGTATTGCGGGAAGTCGTAGGCGAGATGGTGCGCCAGAACGCCGAGGTCGGAGGCCGTGGTGATCTGCCGGTCATCCGGCAGGCCGGAGGCGTTGTGATAGAATGTGTTGCGCATGCCGAGTTCGTGCGCCTTCTGGTTCATCATTTCGGCGAAGTGCGATTCCGTGCCGCCCAGAGCTTCCGCAATGGCGACCGCGATATCGTTGGCTGAGAGCACGACTGCGGCCCGAATCGCCATATCGACGGGAAGCGAATCGCCCGGACGCAACCCTAGCTTGGTCGGCGCCTGCCAGGCGGCGTGCTGCGAGATATAAACAGGGGTGTTCAACGTGACCTGGCCTCGCTTCAGCGCATCGAACAGCATGTAAAGGGTCATCATTTTGGTGAGGGATGCCGGGTGCCGTTGGGCATCCGCGTTCCGGGCGAAGAGAACCCGCCCGGTCTTGCCATCGATCACCAGCTCCGCGTCCTTGGCGGGGTCGGTGGGACTGCCCCAGTTTGCGGCCCGGTACACGGGACGGCGCACCGTCCGGGCAACAGTGTGGTGCCAGGTCTGTCGCGCCCCTCTATGGAAGGCAGCGTGGTGGCTCGCATGCCGGTGCACCCTGGCCACGGCGGGGCCAGCCAGGGACACGGCTAGGAGGGGCGCCAGCAGGAGGGCGGCAAGTCCCAGACTGCGACCGGCGCTCTGCCGTCCCTTCATGTACACACCCATAACAAATTGATTTGCAAGGCCGTGTCGCAGAATGCGATCAAAATGGGGCACATGCAAGCACTCCAAAGCAGAATCCACCATATAGTACGGGCGTTTACCTGGGGTTAACGATTGTCTGGGCGCGCCTCCCAGGTTCCCGCTTGCCCTATGAAATGCATATGAGTGGCCAATCGCCCTTTTTGGTCTTGACAAACCCTATGCTGCACCGCAAATAGGTTATGTTGCACTGCAACAGGGTCGCATGGTGCCGGCCCGGCGGTGCTCTTGGAAAAGGACCATCCAATGGCAACGAAGACAAAGACGGCCGGCGATCACGTGAAAGACACGGCCGAGACGGTGGCGAAGAATGGCGCGGAAGCCTTCAAGAACGGTTTCGAGAAGGCCGTGAAGGGCTATGACCAGGTGCTGGGTTTCGGCAAGGAGAATGTCGAAGCTTACCTCAAGGCGGCGAACGCTGCCGGCAAGGGCGTCGAGACCTTCCACAACGAATTCTACCTGTTCTCCAAGCAGTCGGTCGAAGATACCCTCGCGGTGACCAAGGCCGTGCTGAGCGCCAAATCGGTGCACGAGGCGATCGAAATCCAGACCGATTTTACCCGCAGTGTGTTCGACACCTATGTCGGCCAGATCAACCGGTTGAACGAAATCGTGCTTTCCACCACGAAAGATGCTTTTGAGCCAATCCAGGGCCGGATCCAAGCCTGGGCGGACGTCGTCCAGACCACGCGCGCGGCCTAAGGCCTATATCGATCAAAATCGTTCCGCGGCTCCTCCCCCAAAGCGGAACGGTTCAGAAAGGGCTCGGGATTTATCCCGGGCCCTTTCGCTTTGCGGGGCAGTGAATATATCCGAATCCGGAACGGCTCATTGATCCGGCGCAATGATGCCCGGAACCACGCGCCATTCTTTATCGTCATACACAGAGGCTAGGGCGGCACGCGGTTTCGTGCTTATACTGCGCATCCGATGAGCGACAAACGCGATGACAGAACGGGCCAGACCAACGGCACCGGAACCGGTGTCGCCACCAAAACGCGCCCAAAGACGAAGAAACCGAGCCTCTACAAGGTTCTGCTGCTCAACGACGACTACACCCCGATGGAATTTGTCGTGCATATTCTGGAGCGGTTCTTCAACAAGGGGCGTGACGAAGCCGTGCAGATTATGCTGCATGTTCACCGTCACGGCGTAGGGATTTGCGGGGTATTCACCTACGAGGTGGCGGAAACCAAAGTGGCGCAGGTCATTGAATTCGCCCGCCGGCATCAGCATCCTTTGCAGTGTACCATGGAAAAAGAGTAGCCTTCGCGTATGCCTTCGTTGTCCCGCAGTCTCGAACAGGCTTTGCATCGCGCCATCAAGCTGGCGAGCGACCGTCATCACGAGTATGCGACCTTGGAGCACCTGCTGCTGGCGCTGGTCGATGACGGCGATGCCCAGCAGGTGATGAAGGCCTGCAATGTCAATCTCGACGCTTTGCGCATCACTCTGCGTAAATATGTGGATGAGGAACTAGTCACCCTGGTGATCGAGGACGGCGAGGACGCCAAGCCGACCACCGGCTTCCAGCGCGTGGTGCAGCGCGCCGTGCTGCATGTGCAGAATTCCGGCCGCGACGAGGTAACGGGCGCCAACGTGCTGGTCGCGCTGTTTACCGAACGCGAGAGCCATGCCGTGTTCTTCCTGCAGGAGCAGAACATGACGCGGCTGGATGCGGTTTCCTACATCAGCCACGGCATCGCCAAACGGCCGGGGATGAGCCAGCAGAAAACGGCGCGCGGCGCCGATGAGGACGATGAGGCCGCCGACAAGCAGAACAAGCAGGGCACCGAGGCGCTGGAGGCCTACTGCGTCAATCTGAACGAAAAGGCCAAATCAGGCCGCATCGATCCATTGATTGGGCGCGAGGCGGAGGTGGAGCGTACCATCCAAATTCTCTGCCGGCGGCAGAAGAACAACCCACTATTCGTGGGCGATCCCGGCGTGGGCAAAACGGCGATCGCCGAGGGTCTTGCGCGCAAGATCGTCAAGCGCGAAGTGCCGGAGGTGCTGCGTGACTCCACGATTTATGCGCTCGATATGGGTGCGTTGATTGCCGGCACGCGCTACCGCGGCGATTTCGAGGAGCGGCTGAAAACGGTGGTGAAGGAACTGGAAGGCATCAAAGGCGCCATCCTCTTCATCGACGAAATTCACACCGTGATCGGAGCCGGAGCCACATCCGGCGGCGCGATGGATGCCTCCAACCTGCTCAAGCCCGCGCTGCAGGCCGGGCTGCTGCGCTGCATGGGCTCGACCACCTACAAGGAATACCGGCAGTACTTCGAAAAGGACCGCGCGCTGGTGCGCCGGTTCCAGAAGATCGACGTGGCAGAGCCAACCGTGCCGGATACCGTCAAAATCCTGAAAGGACTGAAGCCATACTTCGAGGAATACCATAAGGTCCGCTACACGGCCGAGGCGATCAAAACCGCCGTCGAGCTGTCGGCCAAATACATCAACGATCGCAAGCTGCCCGATAAAGCCATCGATGTGATCGACGAAACCGGCGCCTCGCAGATGCTGGTGCCGGAGTCGCGTCGCAAGAAGGTAATCGGCGTGAAAGAGGTGGAAGAGGTGGTCGCCAAGATGGCGCGCATTCCGCCGAAATCGGTGTCGAAAACCGACGCCGAACAGCTGCGCAATCTGGAAACCGATCTCAAACGCGTGGTGTTTGGACAGGACGACGCCATTCACGCGCTCGCTTCCGCCATCAAGCTGGCGCGCGCGGGCTTGCGGCAGGCCGAAAAGCCCATCGGCTGCTATCTGTTTTCGGGTCCTACCGGTGTTGGCAAGACCGAAGTGGCCAAGCAGCTCGCTTCCATCATGGGCGTCGAGCTGCTGCGCTTCGACATGAGCGAATATATGGAGCGGCACACGGTGAGCCGCCTCATCGGCGCGCCGCCAGGCTATGTGGGTTTCGATCAGGGCGGGTTGCTAACCGACGGCGTCGACCAGCATCCGCATTGCGTGCTGCTGCTCGACGAAATCGAAAAGGCGCACCAGGATCTGTTCAACATCCTGTTGCAGGTGATGGATCACGGCAAGCTGACCGACCACAACGGCAAGAAGATCGATTTCCGCAACGTGGTGCTGATCATGACCACGAACGCGGGCGCCTCAGACGCGGCGAGGGAGGCCATCGGTTTCGGCCGAGGCAAGCGCACCGGCGAAGACGAGGAGGCGATCAAGAAGCTGTTCACGCCGGAGTTCCGCAACCGGCTGGATGCGACGATCGCCTTCGCGCCGCTGTCGCGCGACACCATCGATCGCGTGGTGGAGAAGTTCGTGCTGGAGCTGGAAGCCCAACTGACCGACCGCGACGTCACCTTCGATCTCACGCCCGAGGCCACGCGCTGGCTGGGCCAGAAAGGCTATGACGATGCGTTCGGGGCGCGGCCCTTGGCGCGCGTGATTCAGGACAACATCAAGAAGCCGCTTGCGGACGAAATCTTGTTCGGCAAGCTGAAGAATGGCGGCACAGTGCGCGTGCTGCTCGACCGCGACGCCGACAGACTGGTGTTCGAATTCGTCACCGATGCCGATGCTGCCGCCCGTCGCACGCCCAAGGCGCTGCCGCCGCCCAAGAAGCCCAAGGCGGAAGAGAGCGTTTAGCGGCGTACGTCTTTACGATCGGATCACTTCTGCCTCAGCTTTGGCGGAATGGCTTGTGCTGTTTGGAGCGCGCCGCGTAAGGGTCTGCGTAACGCAGTACCTTGGCGAGATTCTTGCCGCGAATAATGTTCGCCGAGTGGTACGCCAGTCCCCAGGAATCGATGCTGGACATGTCCGGGAAGATGCACGCTTCCAGCACATCGTTCGGGTCGCTCTCTAGCACCCAGCCGCCGCCGGCTGCGTCCACGCCGCCAAACAGATCGCTGCCGCCAAGCAAGGTGCAGTAGCAGGATGCCGGATTGCCCTGGCAATCGCCCATCTGCACCTGCGCGTAATAGGCGAGCGCGGCGAGCGTAGGCTTTTCAGTGTATAACGTGCTGAGCAGCACATTGATCTGACTGCCATCCTTAGCGCGGGTGAACTGACAGAAATCGGCCTGTCCCGAAAGCACCAGCGGATCGGCGCCATTGGTGCCATATTCGGGAATGCGCGTCTGCACCACGCCGCCTTTCTTCACGCAATAATCGGCCATCTTGGACGGCGGGGGCGCGGCGTAGGACGGCATCTGCATCATGAGCGTGACCGCGAGTGCGGCTATCGCCGCTAAGAATTTCGGCATTGGATTTGTCCCCTTCGTATGGATCGGCAGCTAATCAGGAATGGCTGGGCGAGGAAAGGGCAGCGGCGATCACCGGGATGAAAGGGCTGCGCGGATTTTCGCGGCGACCAGTTCCAGCTCCTCGGGTTTCTTCATGGCGCGGCCATGCAGCTGCAGATCCAGCCCTTCGATGCGCGGCAGGATATGAAAATGCACGTGCGGGATGCTTTGCCCAGCCGCCGCGCCGTTCAACTGCACCAGCATGAGGCCGGGACACTCCAGTCCGCGCTTCACCGCCCGTGCCACCTTTTGCGTCGTGCGCATCAACGCCGATACGCCTTCCGCGGAAAGATCGAAGATCTCCTTCGCCGGCGCCTTGGTGATGACCAGCGTGTGACCCTCCACACTGGGCATGATGTCCATCAAGGCGAGGGTGTGCTCGTCCTCGTAAACCTCCACGCACGGCAGCTCCCCGCGCAGGATTTTGGCGAAGATGTTGTTGGTATCGTAGGGCATGGCGCTCCTTTGCAGACGGAATTGGCACGCGGAGGCGCGGAGACGCAGAGAGAATACGAATTTGTGACACAAGCGAAAAGGTACCTTCTCCGCGACCTCCGCGTCTCCGCGTGAAAATTTATACCTTCCTGTATGGCCCGTGCGCAGCGAGGACTTCCATGTTCTCGGTGACGGCGGCGCGTTCGGATTTGAGGTAGTCACCAACCGCGCGGCGCAGGCCCGCATGGGCGATGTAATGGGCGGACCAGGTGGGCGCGGGCATGTAACCGCGCAGGAGCTTGTGCTCGCCCTGGGCGCCCGCTTCGACACGGCTTAAACCTCGCGCGATGGCAAACTCGATCGCCTGATAGTAGCAAGTCTCGAAGTGCAGGAAGGGGATGAACGCGCTCGCGCCCCAGTTGCGGCCGAACAGCACGCGCTCCCCGAAGAAGTTCAGCGCCCCGGCAATATATCGCCCAGCGCGTTTCGCGAAAATGAGCACGATCTGCTCACCCATGCTTTCGCCCACGCTGGAGAAGAACGCGCGTGTGAGGTAGGGCCGGCCCCATTTGCGGCTGCCGGTATCCATGTAGAAGGCGAAGAAAGTGTCCCAGTGGGCTTCCGTGATGTCGCGCCCGCTAAGCCACTCGAATTCCACCCCTTCGGCGAACACGGCCGCGCGTTCCTTGCGTAAGGTCTTGCGTTTGGCAGAAGACAAATCCGAAAGGAAATCCTCGAAGCAGGCGTAACCGCGGTTGTGCCAATGGAACTGCTGGTCCGTGCGTGGCAGGAAACCGGACTGCGAAGCCAGCCGCCATTCTTCTTCTGTCAGAAAGGTGATGTGGAGCGACGAGGCGTTCAGCTGGGCAACAGCTGACGCGGCGGCGGTCAGCAACGCACGACGAATGCCATCCGCGTGTTCCGCGCTACCGCTTGACACCAGCAACCGCCGGCCCGTGACCGGGGTGAACGGCACGCTGGCCTGGAGCTTCGGGTAATACTCGCCCCCGGCGCGCTCGAAGGCTTCGGCCCAGCCCCAGTCGAACACATATTCACCCTGGGAATGACTCTTGAGATAAAGAGGCATCAGACCGCGGATTTCGCCGCCGCCCTCGATGACCAAATGGCACGGGCGCCAGCCGGTGCGCGCGGTGGCTGAGCCGGACTGCTCCACTGCGTCGAAGAATTCATAGCGCGTGAAGGGATGTGGATCAGACGCACCTTCTGGATTGACGCAGGCGTTCCACGCCGCCTTGCCGATCGATGCGGCGGAGCCCGCAAGCTTCGCAATCGTGTCTTGCGTCACGAAAGCTCGAAAACGGCGTCCACTTCGACCGCCACGTTGCGGGGCAGGGAGCCTGCACCCACGGCCGCCCGCGAATGCCGCCCGGCATCGCCGAACACGTCACCGATCAGGTCGGAGGCGCCATTCGCCACTTCCGGGTGCTGCGCAAAGCCCGGCACTGCATTGACGAACACACCCAGCCGCACGCAACGCGTCACACGGTCGAGATCGCCGGCCGCCGCGCGCAGCTGCGCGAGCAGATTGATGGCGCAGAGTCGCGCGGCGGCTTTGCCGTCCTCCAGCGATAGTTCCTTGCCCACCGTGCCCACATATTGGAGGCCGCCCTCGGCCATGGTCACCTGCCCGGAAATGAATACCAGATTGCCGCTCACGACGTATGGCACGTAGCTCGCCACCGGCGCGGGCGGCGCCGGCAGTGTGATATTCAGTTCGGCAAGTCGGCGTTCGATTTTTCCGGGCATGGCGTTCTCCTGGGGAAGGCGCTGGCAAACCCAATCCACCGCCCGCCGTCAAGCAAAAAGAATGCTGGCTTTGTGCCTCCCGCGCGATTGCGCGAAGGGCTATAGAGGCCCACATGGCCGAGTGGCTCGATGCCGACGATTCCTGTCCCGCGCGCGACGGATTTTCCATGCCCGCAGAATGGGCACCGCACGCGCGCACATGGATGTGCTGGCCGTGCCGGCTGGAGGCATGGGGCGGCCCAGACGGTTTGCTGCGCGCCAAGCAAGCCTATGCGCGTGTAGCGCGGGCGATTTCCTCGTTCGAGCCGGTAATCATGGCAGTACGGACGCACGATATGGCGGAAGCGAAGCTCGCCTGTGCGGGGAAGGTGGAACTTTTTGAAGCACCGCTGGACGATTCCTGGGCGCGCGACATCGGGCCGACATTCTTGCTTGGCGCTGGTGGCAAACGTGCCGGGGTCCAGTGGCGCTTCAACGGCTGGGGCAACAAATACCAGCCGGTCGACAAGGATGCGGAATTCGCCACCCGCGTGCTGAAGCATGAGGCTGTGCCGGGATACTATGCGCCCTTCGTTTGCGAAGGTGGCGCGATTCATGTGGACGGCGAGGGCACGCTGATCACCACCGAACAGTGCCTGCTGAACGCCAATCGCAACCCTGGCCTCACGCAGCAGCAGATCGAAGAAGGCCTCGCGCTGTTCACGGGTGCCCGGCGCGTGATCTGGCTGGGCGACGGATTTTCGGACGAAGAAACCGACGGGCACATCGACAACATCGCCTGTTTCGTCGCGCCGGGCCGTGTGCTCATCGGGGTGCCGCCATCGAATTCGCACCCGGACCATGCGCCGGTCGCCGAGTCCATCCGCCGGTTGCAGCAGGCTCGCGATGCGGAAGGGCGCGGTCTTGAAGTGATCGAACTTGCACAGCCGCAAACGGAACGCACGGATTGGCGCGGACGCCCGCTGGCGGCGAGCTACATCAATTTCTATCTCGTCAACGGCGGCGTGGTGATGCCGGCCTTCGACGATCCGAACGACGAGAAAGCTCGTGCGGTGCTGGCCGGCTGTTTTCCGGAGCGCGACATCCTGCAGATCGATGCGCTGGATATTGTGCAGGGCGGTGGCGGCATCCACTGCATCACCCAACAGGAACCCACTTCATGAGAAGTATCACCTTCGCAGCCGCACAATTTGCCTGTTCGTGGGATGTGCCGAGCAACATCGACAAGGCGAAGCAGATGGTGCGCGCGGCCGCGAGCAAGGGTGCAAACGTCATTCTGCTGCAGGAACTGTTCGAGACGCCCTATTTCTGCCAGGAGCAGTGCGCCGATCATTTCGGCCTCGCCAAGCCATTCAAGGACAATCCGCTGATCGCGGAATTCGCGGCGCTGGCGAAAGAACTCGGTGTGGTGCTGCCCCTCAGCTTCTTCGAGCGGGCAGGCCGCGCGTATTTCAATTCGCTGGCGATGATCGATGCCGACGGAGCAGTGCAGGGCCTTTACCGCAAGTCGCACATTCCGGATGGCCCCGGCTATCAGGAGAAGTTCTACTTCACGCCCGGGGATACCGGATTCAAGGTGTGGAATACCAGATTTGGCGTGCTCGGTTGCGGTATCTGCTGGGACCAATGGTTTCCGGAAGCCGCGCGCGCCATGGCCTTGATGGGCGCGGAGGTGCTGCTGTACCCGACCGCCATCGGAACGGAACCGCCGCCGGCGCCACCGGTGGATTCGCGCGATCACTGGCGGCGGGTGATGCAAGGTCACGCCGGCGCCAACTACGTGCCGCTGGTGGCATCCAACCGTATCGGCAGCGAAAAAGGGGAAGCTGGCGAGATGACCTTCTACGGCTCGTCTTTCATCGCCGATCCGATGGGCGCCATCGTCGCCGAACTCGGCCGCAAGGAAGAAGGCGTCATCACCGCCACCTACGATCTGGACGAGATCGCGAAGATGCGCGCCTCCTGGGGCCTGTTCCGCGACCGTCGTCCCGACCTTTACGGCCCCCTTCGCAGCCACGATCCAGCGTAAGCCGGCGGTGTCAGCCTAAGGCGTGCATGTCGGCTCGGTAAACGCACCCACCTCCGTCTGCCAGTTGCTGCCCCCACTGACCGGATAGAATTCGTTGGTGTACCAGAACTGGCAGCCGCCAACGGGATCCACAGCCATGCCGCTGTAGTCCCCCCAGCGGTCGGAGCTGGTTTGCGATCCTCTGCCCTTTACCAGAATTTTCTCCGGCCCCAGCGTACCCAGAGGATCGCCGGGTGTGCGCGTGGCATAACGGATGCTGGGAAAATCGTTCGCGCTGGAGGCGGAGTAGCCGAGCGCGATGTTGCCGGCCTGATCAATGGCAATGCTGCCCATGAAGCGGTTGAGGCCGTCGCCCAGATCTTGCGTGCCTTCCTGGATGAGCTTCCACTTCCGTCCGGTTTTGCGCAGTTCGAACCAGCGCACCGCGGCGCCGGGGCTCGCCGATCCGCCACCCACGGTGAAATTCCCGACCAGCTCCTCCTCCGTGGGAAGCATCCGGTAGCTGAAGCGCTGCATCGGCCATTCGCTGACCGCATCCACCAGGACCGCGGTGTCCTTCTGCGGGATGCAGTCGAAATTGAAGAAGCCGCATACCGTGTAGGTGAAGGAGGCGATCGGGAACGCCTTCACCAGGTTGAACGTGCTCCTCTCCGGGTGCCGGAAGTTGGCCTTGAGTTGGAACAGCTCTATGCGGTCCACGCCCCCGTGGAACTGATCATCCTTGAAGGTGAAGAAATAGCCGCCTGGCACCGGCGCGGATGATCCGCTGACGGTGGCGGGCAGCAGCAAGTTGGTCTCGCCGGGGAAGCGTATGACGCTCGCATTCGGGTTGCCGGCCAGCATCTTGGCGCGATCGAACGCCATTGCGCTGTAGCTCGATTGATTCGCAGTGCCGAGATACGCATCGGACCACGCGCCGATCTTGAAGTAGTCGGGAAAATCGCCGACGTCGAAGAGGTATAAGAAATAGGCGCCCAGCGGATCGGCGGTTTGCGAGACTGCAATGCAGACATGGTGTGGCTCGGCCAGTTGGCTAAACACCCAGCGCTGCGCCAGATGGTCGAACACCGCCACCGGGTCGCCGACATCCTGCGTGCACGGACCGCTACTCCACAGAGAGCCGAGGTCGAATACCTGCAGTCGGCTGCCGGTGGCTTTGTCGAACACGCCGACCTTCGTCGCGTTGACAATCTGGACATATTCATTGAGGCCGACATCGCCATTGGTGTCGGGCGGGCTGCAGCCGCCGCATCCCTCAGGATTGCCGATCCCCTGAAAACGCAGGTCCAGCGGTGGGGTTGGTTTGCCGGCGCCGCGTGCCTGTCGCAGAAGCGGATCGGCCGCGGCCCTGCCACGGCTCCAGGTTCCCCGCTGACCATGATCCGGCTCGTGGGCCAGCGGATTGATACGCACCGGTGCTTGCTTTGGCTTAGCCTCTCGGGCAGGCGGCAGCATACGAACGGGTTTGCTGATCTCGAAGCCGGCCGCTTTTGTGGCCATGGGTTCACGGGCAAATGCGGATGTCGAAGCGGCGAGCGCAAAAGCGAGGCTCGCCGAACCGAACAGCCAGAAACGATGTCTCACCATAACAATTCCCCTCTTAGATCAGCAGCCGAACTCTGCCATCATGCGCGGTTCCCCACAACCGCATTGCGCTTTCCAGGGACGCTCTTTTGGAGCACACGATTCCACGATGAGCCCACCTTGGATTGGCCTTGCTGCGATAGCCGTCATTCTCATCGGTGCGGCGGCAGCGAACGGCATGTCTCGACAGACTGCCCGGTCCAGCCGCGAAGTGTTCGAGATTTCGCTAGAACGGACGTCGGGATATCTGATGACGGGGCATGGCCGCACGGTGGTCGAAACACGCACAGGGTGCGGCATCACGCACACCATCCAACGCTCGCTGTCCGATGTGACCTACAAGGATGGCCAGCCGATCCGAACCGATTTCGCGATAGAGACGTGGGAAAGCGGCGACGGCCGCACCTTGCGGTTTCGCGTACGCAATGCGCAGAGCGGGTCTCTGCCGGAAACGCATGCCGGGACGGCAACGCTCGAGGCGAACGGCAGCGGCCGTGTGACCTTCACTTCGAAAGACAAAGCCTTCGATCTGCCGCGCGGCACCATGTTTCCAGGCGCGTTTTCGCGCGCCATGCTCGACGCGGCGGCCCGCGGGCATGATCTCGCGAACCACACCGTGTTTCAGGGGGGCGGCAGAAGCGCCCTGCTGACGGCATCGGCCAAAATCGGCCGTTACCTAAGCCACACGCGCGAGCAGGCAAAAGATCCTGCCCATCTTCTGCAGGGCGGCGCCTGGCCAATTCTGATCAGTTATTTCTCGGAAGGTGGCGAGCTGCCCACAGCGGAAGTTGCCGCAAGTCTGCACGCCGACGGACTTCTGGGTTCGCTGTCACTCATTTACCCGCAGTTCGCGTTGCACGCGAAGCTCGTCCGCATCGAACGGTTGCCGTCATCCTGCTGAGCGAAGGCCGCGCCCCTTGCCGACAGCCGCCTCGCCGAATTTGGCGCGCACCTTGTCCATCGCACGCTCTGCCGAAGCGCGCTTTACTGTCCCTGTGTCGACCAGATCGGTGGGATCGCACTGCGCCTCCGGGCAGATGTTGTGCAGGCCCACGCCAAGCAGGCGAAACGATGTGCCGTCCGCCTCGCGGCGCAACGCTTCGCGAGCGACCCGAAAGATGCGGTCGGCGAGCTGGGTCGGTGCATCAAGGGAGTCGCTGCGCGTTCGCGTGCGAAAGGAGGCCGTCTTCAGCTTGAGCACCACGGTGCGGCCGCCCATTCCGGCAGCCTTGGCGCGGTCACCAACGCGCTCGCATTGCCGCCAGAGAATCCGCTCAAGCTCCCGGAACTCCCGCAGGTTCGTCTCGAAGGTGGTTTCGGACGAGATGCTTTTCATTTCGCCCGACGGATCGACTTTGCGCCGGTCCTCAGCATGGGCGAGCGTGTGCAGCCAAATCCCGGTGCTGCCGTAACGCTTTTCAAGCTCGCGTGGATTTGCATCCTGCAATTGCCCAATACGGGTGATGCCGTCTTTCGCGAGTCGCGCCTGAAGCGCCGCGCCCGCCCCGCGGATGAACGAAATTGGCTTGTCGCGCAGGAGGGCTTTGGCTTCGGCACGCCCGATCACGGCAAGGCCGCGCGGTTTGTCGAGATCGGAAGCGAGCTTGGCGAGGAATTTGTTGAAGCTGAGTCCGATGGAGACCGTGATGCCGATCTCCCGCTCGATGCGCAGCGCGAGAGCCGCGAGTGTCTTCGCCGGCATCGCACCGTGCAACCGCTCCGTACCGCCAAGGTCCAGATACGCTTCGTCCAGGGAGAGCGGTTCGACCAGCGGCGTCAGGTCCCGCATCAGCGCCCTGACTTCGCGAGCGACCTCCACATACTTCGCCATGCGCGGCTTGATGATCACCGGATTGGGACACAGCTGCAACGCCTGAAACATCGGCATCGCCGAACGCACGCCATAGGTGCGGGCGACATAGCAGCAGGTGGAAACCACGCCGCGCTTGCCGCCGCCGACGATGACCGGCTTGCCGGCCAGCGACGGCTCATCGCGCTTCTCGATGGCGGCATAGAAGGCATCGCAGTCCAGGTGCGCGATCGACAGCGTCGAGAGCTCGCGGTGCGAAACAATGCGATGCCCGCCGCATGATCCGCACCGCGCAACATCGTCCGCAGCGTCGGCGAGACAATCGCGGCAGAACGCGCTCACCTCGGAAGGCCGGCGCCCAGCTCCTCGGGAGGCCAGAGCCAAGCTGCGCCGCGCACGCCGCTGGAATCGCCGTGCCGGTTTCTTACGATGACAGTTTCGCCTTCGGGATTAAAGCCGTAACGCTCCACCCGTTTCGGCAGATCCGTGTAGAAAGCTTGGATGTTGGAAAGGCCGCCGCCCAGCACGATGGCATGGGGATCGAGAATGTTGACCAGCGTGGCGATGGCACGCGCCAGACGGTCCAAATAACGATCCATCATGGCAGCGGCGTCGCGATCACCGACGAGCGCCGCCTCGGCGATTTCTGTGGGACGCCGCTTCTGACCCGTCATCGCTTCGAACTGCGCCGACAGGGCCGGGCCGCTGCACCAGCTTTCGATGCAGCCCCGTTTGCCGCAATAGCACGGCGGCCCGGGCTGTTCGTCCGGCATGGGCGAGGGCAGGGGGTTGTGCCCCCATTCTCCCGCAATGGCGTGCGCGCCCGTCAGCACTCTTCCCCCAACACAAATGCCGCCGCCAACGCCGGTGCCTGCGATGATCCCGAACACGATCTCCCGGCCCGCAGCGGCGCCGTCCGTCGCCTCCGAAAGGGCAAAGCAGTTGGCGTCGTTGGCGGCCCGAACGGGACGCCGCAGCGCCGCGCTTACATCCTTGTCGAGCGGGTGGCCGATCAGGACGGTTGAGTTGGCATTCTTCATCAACCCAGTCTTTGGGCTGACGATGCCGGGAATGGCCAGGCCCACGGAACCAAGCCGGCCAAGCTTTGCCTCCGCCTCCAGCACGAGGTCGCGAATGGCAATGACAATTGCCTGATAGGACTCCCGCGGCGTCGCTACCCGCTCGCGCAGCAACTCGCATCCATCCGGCGCCAGCGCCAGGATTTCGATCTTTGTCCCGCCCAGATCGATGCCGATGCGCATTCCGTTACCCGCCGAGCCGCGCGGCCGCCAGGTGCACTACCCTGGGGTCAATGTCCTCGTCTTCGCAGAAGTGTGCGAGCAGCGCCTCGTTGGTGAGAAGGAACTCCAGCACCGCTGCAAGACACTCCGGTTCTCCGGCGCGTTGCCGAAAGCTCTCCGTATCCGTGCCGGAAAGCGTCAGAAACCGATCCAGCGTCTCCGGCGATCCCGCCAAAAATGCCAGGGCCTTCAGCCCGATTATTTCCGCATTCGATTGGGTGGCTGAAAGGCGCAAACTGCGCTCCCTGGTGCGTACCACCATTCAAGCATTCCAAGGGGTATCCGGAAAAGACGAAGGGCTCCGTTTGCGGAGCCCTTCGCAAAGAAACTTTTGTCGTTACTGGCCCGGGCAGACGGTGTGCTGGATGTTCTGGAAGTCGAGCCAGCTGTTCACGGACGTGCTCGGCGGCGCGCCGAAATAGCCGATAAACACCAGATCCTGCAGATTGTACGTGAAGCCATTGAGGCTGTAACGATAACCCCCATAGTTCGGGCCGCCTTCCAGCGGATCGCCATTCTCCATGATGCTGTTGTCGGTGCAGTTCACTGCATTGTCCACGAACGGGTCATCCATCCACTCACCGATCTCGTGCGACAGCGCCGATACGTCCTGCGAAAACGAACCCACTTCATCCACATAGGTGGAATAGGAATAGGTCTGCCCGGCCGGTTGCGCAGCCGTGGCGCTGTGATAACCGCCGATGCAGCACTGCCCAGTCTGCGTCAGGAAGATATTGTAGGTGAGAAAGATCGGCAGCACGCCGGGATTGATGGACGCAGACAGATTCCGCATGAACGTCTGCACCTTCGAATCGAAGCTGTTGATGCTCATCGTTCCCACCTTGGTTTTGCCAAAGGGGTTCGTCATGACCCGGCCTTGTGTAAAACTCACGCTGATTGTTTGCTCCGGCAGCACGGTCGGGCTCCCGAGAAGCACGTGATAGTTCGAGTTCGTTCGAACGGAGGACCAAAAGTTCCCCCGCTGATAGGCATCGATATACTGTGTGTTGCCAAGATCGACGCCGCCCTGCACGAAATCGATGACTGTCTTGAAGAGCGGCGAGGCGAGCGCGTTGTTGGTTACCGTCTTGCCGTTGGAAACCGTGTGGACGTTCGGATCGAACGTCATGTTCCCGTTGAAAGCGCCATAGACCATCTTGATGGGAATCACCACGACGGGAATTGTCGTCGGCGCGTTGTTGGTGGAAGGATCGGTGCCGGCCATTGTGTAGGTGATGTGGTGGCCGGTCAGGTCCGTGAAGCTGCCGTTCCATTGCGTCAGCTGCGGCGCCCCCCGCACCGGCGCGCGGTGTCCGGGCGCATTGTGCGGCAAGGTGGTGAACATTGGCCGCTCGGCAGGTGTGGCAGTCTGGGCAACCGCGCCTGTGGAACATAAAACGGTCGTGGAAGCGGCGAGGAAGCCTAGGGCTGATAAAGCGTTTTTCATGGTTCTCCCCTGCAAACGGTGAACCAGCCCCCACCGATTCATAGCAGAGCATACGCCCCGCAAAAAGCGGGAAAACCGCGGGCCGGCAGCCCAACGTCAAGAGACCGTTAAGGGATTTGACCTAATAGTTTCCAAACAGCTTCTCGCGGCCAGGGTTCGGCTGTTCGCGGAAGGACCGAGGGGTTGCCCTGGGGCGGGCACCTGCGCGGCTCTGGAGACCACAATGGACGCAAGGACCAAGACCGTGCTCATCGTGGAAGACAATGAGCTCAACATGAAGCTTTTCCACGACCTTCTGGACGCGCACGGCTATAATATTCTCCAAACCAAGGACGGCATGGAGGCCCTGGACATCGCCCGCGAGCATCGCCCAGACCTGATTCTGATGGATATTCAACTGCCTGAAGTGTCCGGCCTTGAAGTCACCAAGTGGCTGAAGGAGGATGATTCGCTCAAAGCCATTCCGGTGGTGGCGGTGACGGCCTTTGCTATGAAGGGCGATGAGGAAGTGATTCGGCAAGGCGGCTGCGAAGCGTACATCTCGAAGCCCATTTCGGTGACAAGCTTCCTGGACACCGTGCGCCGCTTTATCGGCTAGGTGCCATGACCGCGCGCGTTCTTGTCGTTGATGACATCCTCTCCAATGTAAAGCTGCTCGAAGCCAAGCTGACCGCTGAATATTTCGAAGTCGCCTCCGCCTATAACGGCCTCGAGGCGCTCGCCAAAATCGACGAGCAGCAGCCTGATATCGTGCTGCTGGACGTGATGATGCCGGGCATGGACGGCTTCGAGGTCTGCCGGCGCATCAAGCAGAATCCGCGCACCGCACATCTGCCCGTCGTGATGGTCACGGCGCTGGATCAGCCGGCCGACCGGGTCGCTGGGCTTGAGGCCGGCGCGGACGATTTCCTGACCAAACCGGTCGACGATTCGGCGCTGTTCGCGCGGGTGCGCAGTCTGGTGCGGCTCAAGCTGATGACCGATGAACTGCGCATGCGCGAAGTCACCGGTCAAAGCATGGGCCTGATCGATCCCGCCGATAACCTGGCGGACTCTGCGCCCACCGGCCGCATCCTTATCATCGAGGACCGTCCCGAATCGGTGAACTGGTTTCTTTCGGGCCTGGCGCCACAGAACGACGTTTTCGCCGTCGACAGCTTCGAAGAGGCGCTCGTCCGCGTGAAAGGCGGCGATCCCGACTTGATCATCGTCAGCCTCGGCTTGCGTGGCTTCGACGGTCTACGGCTCTGCTCGCAGCTGCGCTCGCTGCCGGAGGGCCGCAACGTTCCCATCCTGGTGCTGGTCAGCGAAGGCGACCGCCGCAAACTCGCCCAGGCGCTCGACATGGGCGTCAACGATTATCTGACGCGACCTGTGGACAAGAACGAGATGGTGGCGCGGGTTCGCACGCAGCTGCGCAAGAAGCGCTACGCGGACCGCCTGCGCCACAATGTACAGTTGAGCCTCGAGATGGCGATCACCGATCAGCTGACGGGTTTGCACAATCGCCGGTACATGAGCCGTCACCTCGAGACGCTTATCGTCGGGGCCGGCAATACCGGAAAGCCGCTGGCGTTCCTGATCCTCGACATCGATCACTTCAAGTCGGTGAACGATACCCACGGCCACGCCGTGGGCGACGAAGTGCTGCAGGAGTTCGCCAAGCGCATCGCGGCAAATGTGCGCGGCATCGATCTGGCCTGCCGCTACGGCGGCGAGGAATTTGTGGTGGTGATGCCGGATACCGATATGGCGTTCGCCTCGGCGGTTGCCGAGCGGCTACGCCGCAGCGTGGAAACGACGCCCTTCGCCATCAGCCGCGAACCGCGAAAGCTGAACATCACCATCAGCATCGGGATTGCCGGTTCCGAACGCGCCGGAGACACGGCGGAGGCCCTGCTGCACCGCGCCGATGAGGCGCTCTACCAGGCTAAGCGCGGCGGCCGCAATCGCGTCGTGGCAGCGGCCGCGTAAGCCACGCCGCTATTTCAACTTCGAGCTTGAATTCCCACTCCCGCCGGCGTCGTGAGAAAGCTAGGATTCGGTCTGGTGTTATCGAAACAACCGGCGAGCCTGCATGGGTCCCCTTAAAGGAATCAAGATTGTCGAGTTTGCCGGGCTTGGGCCGGGGCCGTTCGCGGCCATGCTGCTTGCCGATATGGGCGCCGATGTGCTGCGCATCGATCGGAAGGACGGGCGCAATCCGAGCAAGGCGGAAGTCTATTTGCGCGGCCGCAAGGCCGTGGCGTTGGATTTGAAAAAACCAGAAGCCATCGACGCGGCACTGACGCTGATCGAACGGGCCGACGCGCTGATCGAGGGATTCCGGCCGGGCGTGATGGAGCGGCTCGGTTTGGGCCCTGACGTGTGTCTTGCGCGCAATCAGAAGCTGGTCTACGGGCGGATGACCGGGTGGGGCCAAACGGGTCCACTCTCGAGCGCGGCCGGCCATGACATCAACTACATCGCGCTCACCGGCGCATTGCACGCGATCGGCCCTGCGGGCGGAAAACCCGTGCCGCCGCTCAACCTCGCTGGCGACTTCGGCGGCGGCGCGCTCTATCTCGCATTCGGAATCGTTTGCGGCATTCTCGAAGCGCGCAGCTCCGGAAAAGGGCAGGTCATCGATGCAGCCATGATTGATGGCGCGGCTTCGCTGATGGCCGTGTTCTACGGAATGCTGGCATCGGGCATCTGGCAGGACGAGCGCGGCGTGAACCTGCTCGATTCCGGCGCGCACTTTTACGACACCTACGAAACCGGCGAGGGCAAATACATCGCCATCGGTGCGCTGGAGCCGCAATTCTACCGCGCGCTGCTGGAGAAAGTGGGAATTGCCGATGCGGAATTCGAGGCGCAGATGGATCGCGCGCGCTGGCCTTCGCTGAAGAAGAAGCTCGCCGCAATATTCCAGACGAAGACCCGCGACGAATGGGACGCGATCATGCTTGGCAGCGATGTGTGCTACGCGCCGGTGCTGTCGCTCGCCGAAGCGCCGAAGCATCCCCACAATGTGGCGCGCGGCACGTTTGTGGAAATCGATGGCGTGACACAGCCCGCGCCGGCGCCGCGCTTCAGCCGCACGGCGCCGGAAATTGCCAACGGCCCGCGGCCGGCGGACAACGGGGCGACGCTCGCTGCTTGGGGTTTTTCCACCGAAGAGATCGGCGCCCTGACATCGGCGGGAGCGATCTGATCGCGATGGATGTTGGGGCATACCTCCGGCGCATCGGCGTGAAGGCGTTGCCGCCTTCGAACCTCGCGGGCTTGCGCACGCTGCACCGTGCCCATCTGCTCGCCATCCCATTCGAAAATCTCGATGTGCAATTCGGCCGGCGGATCACCACCGACATCGCGCCGATCTACGAAAAGGCTGTCGAGCGTCGCCGCGGCGGCTGGTGCTACGAAATGAACGGCGTGTTCGGTTGGGCGTTGCGGGAGCTTGGCTTCGAGGTCACCCGCATGGCCGGTGGCGTCATGCGCGAGACCATGGGGGAATTCATGGTCGGCAATCACCTCGTCCTCAAGGTCGAGCTGCCCGAAGGCCTCTATCTCGCGGACGTTGGCTTCGGCGACGGCCCCATCGAGCCGTTCCCCATCGCTGCGCAGGAATTCAGTGATGGACGATTCCCGTTCGCGCTTTCGCAACCCGAACCAGAGTGGTGGCGCTTTCACAACCATCCGCAGGGAGGCGCGAAATCCTTCGACTTCCGCCTGCATGCCGCAGAGGAAAGTCTGCTGGCGGAGAAGTGCGCCTTCCTGCAAAGCTCCGAAACGTCGCCGTTCGTGCAGAATCTGGTGTGCCAGCGCTACACTCCCGAAGGCCTCGTCATCCTGCGCGGGCGCGTCTTGCGGCGGATCACGGGGCCCGGGCTTGAGGCCGAACAGGTGCTGGAGAGCGGGCCCGAACTAATCTCCACCTTGCGCGATGTGTTCGATCTCGACGTGCCGGAAGCGGTGGAACTGTGGCCCAGGATCGCGGCCCGCCACGCCGCCCTGTTTGGCAATTCGGCCAGCTAGCTGCTGCCGGCGCCTTTGGCTTCGGACTGGAGCTGGACGTAGTTCTGCAGGCCCATCTGGTGAATCATCCGCATCTGGGTTTGCAGCCAGTCGATGTGCCCTTCCTCGCTTTCGAGGATGTGCACGAACAGTTCGCGCGAAACGTAGTCGCTCGCCTTCTCACAGTGGGCGATGGCAACCTGAAGGTCAGGCCGCGACTGCAATTCCAATTTGAGGTCGCAGCCGATCACGTCCTCCACATTCTCGCCTATCAGCAGCTTGCCGAGATCCTGCAGGTTGGGCAGGCCACCGAGCACGAGGACGCGCTTGATCAGCCGGTCGGCATGCCGCATCTCATCGAGCGATTCGTCGTATTCATGTTTGGCGAGTGCGGCGAGGCCCCAGTCGGCCAACATCCGCGAATGCAGGAAGTACTGGTTGATGGCGGTGAGCTCGTTGCGGAGAACGCGATTGAGCAGCCGCAGAACCTCCGGATCGCCCGGCAGCGAGGCGATGGGGGAGGGACCTACGCCGCCCGGTCCAGCCGCGTTTCCACTCTGGCCTCGTCCAGCATTTCCGCGATGGTTTCCTGGCATCGGCCGCAATTCCTTTCCACGCCGCAGCCAGCATACACCTGAAGCGGCGTTTCGGCGCCGCCGGCAATGGCCGCGCGGATGCGGTTTTCGTTGAGCCTGTTGCAGACGCAGACAATCATACCAGCCGGACTCGGGCATAGTTTCAGGGACGGTTCTGACCTAGTTGCGAATGATTGTCAATCGCGGCCAGTCACTCCCCTTAAATCGCTCGGATTTCGCCGATTCCCGGCCCGCTCGCCGGGCTCACCCGGAAACGGGCGAGGACCGTGGCGCCGTAGGGCTTGTTCAGCTTCTCGACCGCGACGTGTTCTCCCACCACCGCATCGCGGGTAACCGTCAGCAGCGTGTAGCCATGCGCGTGCTGGTTGTTCAGCAGGACTTCGCGGTTGCGGTCCATAATGAGCTTGGCGAAGTCGAGCATTGGCAGTGCTTCGCCGATCGAAGGGCTGGTGACCGAGGTCACCCCAAATTCAGCGGCCACTTTGGTGGTGCCGGTCCGGTCGTACAGCTGGTTCACCCAAAAGGCATGGCTGTCGCCAGACACCACGACCGCATTCGCGTTCGAGGCCTTGATGGCGTCGTACATGCGCTCGCGCGCGGCCGGATAACCGTCCCAACCGTCCAGGTCCATGGGAATCTCGAAGGAAAAGTATGTGGCATAGGTCAGGAGACGCCGGCGCGCCCGTTCGGGAAGTTTCGCCGCGATCGCTGCAACCTTGTGCGGTCCGCCGAGCGCACGCTGGATATCCGGCGCCTGGAAGCGCGCCATCACCACCTGATTGCCGAAAATCTGCCATGTGCGTCCGGTGGCAACCGACTTCGCGACTTCCAGCCTGATCCATTCCTCCTGCCGCGCGCCCAGCATCTGGCGTTCGGGATCGTCGATGATGTCGTAAAGCGCCTTCACATCCGGACCGACAGTGTACGGCGCGGGCGGCGGATTCCCTGCTTTCACGGCACCCATTACAGTCTGGAAGATGGTGGGGTCGGTGACCCGTTTCCGGATTGCAGGATCGGCGGAGTCGTATACCGCCAGCGGGATATCGCCCTCTCGGTCATATTCCAGCTGGCGTGAGCGGGCGACCAGCCGCGTCTCCACCATGATCAAGGTGGCGAGGTCGCCGAACTGGAACGAGCGGTTGATCGCCTCGAAAGCGCGCCCTGGCTCAGGCTCGCGGATCGGCATCCATTCGTAGTAGGCACGCAGCGCCGCCTGCTCGCGCGTGATCCACGGCCCTTCGGTCTTCGGATCGTGGTACTCCGCGCCACCGACCCAGCAATCGTTCGCCGTTTCGTGGTCGTCCCACACGCAAATCCAGGGCGCACGCGCGTGCGCCGCCTGCAGGTCGGCATCGCTCTTGTAAAGCGCGTGACGCGCGCGGTAGTCGGCGAGCGTGACGATGTCGTGCGGCGGATTTGGAATGCGGTTGAGCCTGCGCCCGATCTCCATCCCGTAATCGTGCTCGCCCGCGCCGTATTCGTAATAATAGTCGCCCAGTTCCACCACGGCGTCGATCCGCGCGCGTTTGGCGAGGTGATCGTAGGCGTTGAAGTAACCGGCCGGATAAAGCGAGCAGGTCACGAAGGCCAGCACCAGGTCGTCGATGCGGCCGTCGGGCAGAGTCTTCGTGCGGCCGAGCGGCGAAACCGCCTCGCCTGCGCGGAAGCGATAGAAATACTCCGTGCCCGGATGCAGGCCCTCCGCGATCGTCTTCACTGTGAAATCGCGGCCGGCGTGCGTTACGAACACCCCGTGCGCGGCGATGCGGCGAAAATCCCCATCGCTCGCAACTTCCCACACAACCGGAATATTGCCGCTTGTCGGAGCCACCGGCGTTACTCGGGTCCACAGCAGCACACTGTCCGTGTGCGGGTCGCCGCTGGCCACGCCATGCTTGAACGCGACTGCGCCGGCGAAGCTCCGCGCGGTCTTTGCACTTGCGGTTAGCGGCGCGGTGGCGCCGCCCGCCAACAGCGAGAGTGCCTTGCGGCGGTCGAATTTCATGCGGCTCCCAACCCTATCGAATTCGTGTGACAATCAGGCGGCGGATTGCTCGTCCTGCCGATCCTGCACCATCGCCTGCACCTTCACGTAATCGGTCTTGCCGGTGCCCAGCACCGGCACAGACTCCACCTGCACAATGCGCCGGGGGATGGCGATGTCCGGTACGCCGTGATTGTGCGCCCAGCCCACGAGATCGTGACGGTTGGCGTCCGCGTTGGTGGTCACCAGCACGACCTGCTCGCCCTTGCGCCCGTCCGGCACGGCGACGGCCGCGTGGCTGCAATCGGGCCACAGTGCGGAGGCAACGTTCTCCACAACCGCCAGCGACACGATTTCGCCGCCCACTTTGGCAAACCGCTTCAGCCGCCCCTTGATCGAAAGAAAGCCTTCATCGTCGACGCTCACCACATCGCCCGTGTCGTGCCAGCCGCCGGGCAGCGGCACGATCACGCCTGGCTTGTCGCCATTGATGTAGCCCAGCATGATATTGGGCCCCTTGATGAACAGGCGGCCGGCGCCGGGAATGCCCTCCACGGGTTCGAATCGCGCCTGAATGCTTTGCAGCAACCGGCCAACCGTGCCGTGGCGATTGGCGCCGGGCTGGTTGGCGGCGACGACCGGCGAGGCTTCCGTCACGCCATAGCCTTCCAGCAGCTCGATGGAATATTTGCGGCGAAAGAGGGCGCGGGTTTCGTCGCGCAGCCGCTCCGCGCCGCACACCGAAAGGCGCAGCGAACTCAGGTCGCCCGGCTCGCCTGCACGCGCATATTGCGAGATGAAGGTGTCGGTGGAGAGCAGGATGGTGGCGCCGGAGGATTTGATCCGCCGCACGATCTCATGCGGCTGCAGCGGCGTGGGATGGAACACGACCTTGATGCCGAGAAGCAGCGGCATCAGTGCGCCGACCGTCAAGCCGAAGCAGTGAAAGGTCGGCAGCGGGTTGAAGAGCACGTCCGTGGGATAGATGGCGATGTGCGAGCGCACCTGTTCGACATTGGCGAGCAGGTTCTTGTGCGACAGCGCCACGCCTTTGGGTTCGCCTTCGGTGCCCGAGGTAAAGAGAATGACGGCGGTGCCGTCATGCGTGGGCCGGCTGATCACGGCGCCGGGAACGAACTGGCCGATACCGGCGGCCGCCTTGTCGAGAAGAGAGATGTTTTTGCGAACGTCCTCCAGATAGACGATGTCCGCGGATCCTTTCAGCTCCTCGAGCAGCGGCTCGAGCTTGGCGAGCTTGATGAAGCGATGGGCGGTGATGAGGCGCCGCGCCTTGGCGGTGCGGATCGCTGCTTTGAGACTGGCGGCACCCGCGGTGAAGTTCAGCATCGCCGGCACCCGGCCGTAAGCCGCAAGGGCAAAGAACGAGATCACGGCGCCCGCGCTGGTGGGCAGCATCAGCGCCACCGCTTCGCCTGGCCGCGTGCCTTTCTTGAGCGCGTGCCCCAGCGCCAGCGCGGCGCGGACGAGATCGTCGTAGGTGAACACCCGCTCGTCGCCGTCCACGATGGCGGCTTTCTTGCCGCCATAATCGGAACGGGCCTGCAGCAGCGCGCCGAAGATCGATTGGTCCGCACGCCCGATGTCGAACGGCACAATCTCTTCGCCCGACGCGGCGGCAACGGTGGCAAGGCTCAAGGCAGTGCTCCCGGCGGCATCATTCGACCCGGGCAGAAGCTATCCCACGCCGCCGTCGCGGCAAAGCTTGGCTCAGGGTGTGAATTCGTAAATCACGCCAGCGCCATTGGCGCCGCCCTGCTGGGTCACCCCGAATACACTACCCTGAGCGTCACTCAGCAGATTGCTGATCGGATAGGCGCCGTCTGCGCATTGCGGCAGGGCACAGAAGCGATGGCACACGCGGAAGCGGTCGGTGCGTTCGAAGAGCACGCCGCCGCCGATGCCATTCGGATCGGTGTTGTTTCCGCCGCCGTATTCGGTCGCGCCATACTGTGCACCCGTTGGCGCAGAGAGCGCCACCGCGGTCGGTTCGAAACCGTCGGGGCAACCGCTTGAGGAGCAGAAGGTGTGCAACACCTCCTCATCCCAGGAATTGCCATTGGGCGTGAGTCTGAAGATAACGCCGCAATCATAGCGGCCGCAGCCCGTCTCGCTGCCACCGCCAGCAGCGCCAAGAACTGCCCCCGATGGATCAATTGTGAACTCGTCGGGAAAGCGGCCGTCCCCACACCCGTCTGACTGACAGAAATTGTAGAGGATTGAATGGTGCCAGCCCTTCCTTTCGCCGGGACGCAACTGAAAGACCGTGCCGCCGCTCATCGCGCCGCCTTCACTGGTGGTGCCGTAAAGATTGCCGGCGGCGTCCATCACGAGACGGGAATAAGGCAGGGAACCGTCGGTGCAGTATTGAACTTGGCAGAATTCATGAATGACGCGATACGACCAACGGCGCTTGTCCGCGGTTGGCTGCAGTTGGTACACCACGCCCTCAAGTATGCCGACTCCGCCGGACATGGTCGTGCCGTAGAGAGGCGACTGGCCATCGTATAGTTGTCCCGTCGCCGCACCCGCATACGTCAGCCCGCTGTCGCTTAGTTGTCCGTCCACGCAGTCAGGCTTTACGCAAAAGCGGTGAAGGGTCCTAAGCGACCAGCGCGAGCGATCCGCATTCGGCGACAGCTTGAAGATCGAGCCGCCACCCGGACCGCCGGTGCCATAGGTCGTGCCATACAGGCTTCCGGCAACGTCCACGATCACAGGCGCGATGGGCACGATATCGGTACAGCCCGGCTTCTTGCGGAAGTTGCAGAAGCTGTGAAGAGACTTGTACGCCCATTTTCCATCTGCGCCCGAGGGTGAGAGTTCAAACACCGTTCCAAAACCAAATCTCCCGCCAGCATGCGTGGTGCCATACAGATTGCCCGCCGTGTCCGCCGCCAGTCCGGCATACGGCTCCTGCCCGTCCGGGCAGCCGCTCTCTTCGCAAAAGGAATGGAGGACACGAAAGTGATCGGCCGCGGCGACGCTCGCTGTAAGCGGGACTGCAAGCAAAGCTGCCGCAAGGCCCAGCTGCCGATATCGGGTACGGTTCATGTGCGCTCTCCGAAGAGAGCCAACATCTCCTGATTCCCATTAACTGGCGGTTTCAGATCTCCGGCCGCTACGCGCCTTGGGCCATCAGGGCTTTTATCGCCATTCACCGCTTCGGGGCGAAAACACGAGAGAAATCAACGGTGAAAATAAATCCGTTCCCCAGGGGCAAAGCGGCCTTATATTTCCGCCTATGACGAGGACTGTTCCATCCATGCGCAAGCAAAGGGCTCGGCTGGCTCCCCGCCCTGCGGCCGCCGCCGCCCCGCGTGCAAGGGGTGGAGTCTTTGAGTTCGAATGGCTTCGCGGCCATCGGGCCACAACATCTGGTGTGGTGGTAAAGGGGAGGGGGGACCCCACCCCCCCAATTTTTGAAAACGAATACCCGCCGGGGGGAAGGGGGGACACGATTTTCGCCAAACAAAACGAACAATTCCGTTTCCGGAGAACCTCTCCTCCATGACCGCCGTGATCGACCTTGCCAGCCGGCCCGCTCTCCGCCACCCCGAGAAGGCCCATCGGCCGGACACACCGGTGTTGCGCAAACCCGAGTGGATTCGCGTGAAGGCGCCGGTCTCCCGCGAATACGCCGAAACCAAATCCATCGTCCGCGCGCACGGCCTCCACACCGTGTGCGAAGAGGCGGGCTGCCCCAACATCGGCGAATGCTGGATCCACCGCCACGCCACCATGATGATCATGGGCGACACCTGCACGCGCGCCTGCGCCTTCTGCAACGTGAAGACGGGATTGCCGGGCGCGCTGGATGCGGAGGAGCCGGCGAATGTCGGCCGCGCGGTGGCGAAGCTGGGCCTCAAGCACGTGGTGATCACCTCGGTGGATCGCGACGATCTGGAGGACGGCGGCGCCGAGCACTTCGCGCAAACCATCCGCGCCATTCGCGAGCATTCGCCCGGCACCACCGTGGAAGTGCTGACGCCGGATTTCCTGCGCAAGGACGGCGCGCTGGAGATGGTGATGGCGGCGCGGCCGGATGTGTTCAACCACAATCTGGAAACCGTGCCGCGGCTTTATTTGAGCGTGCGCCCGGGCGCGCGCTATTTCGCCTCGCTGCAGTTGCTCGCGCGCGCGAAGGAGTTGGCGCCGGGCGGCTTCACCAAATCCGGCTTGATGGTGGGCTTAAGCGAAAGTCGCGAAGAGATCATGCAGGTGATGGACGATCTGCGCGCTGCGCGGGTGGATTTCCTCACCATCGGGCAATACCTGCAGCCGACCAAGAAGCACGCCGCCATCGATCGCTTCTGGTCACCCGACGAATTCAAATCGCTGGAAGCGATCGCCCGCGCCAAAGGCTTCCTGATGGTGTCCGCTTCGCCGCTGACCCGTTCCTCCTACCACGCCGATTCCGACTTCGCGCAACTGCAAGCCGCGCGCGCGGCGGCATCGCCGGCGTAATCGGCCAAGAAGTACTCGCTGATCTTGGTGTCCTTGGTGTTCTTGGTGGTGAATTTGACCACAAAGATCACCAAGAGCACCAAGAAAGGTGTAGCATCCAAAATGACCGAATGGGGGAGAGCAGAATGACATCGAAACTCGCGATCTTCATAACCGCGCTGCTGCTGTCGAGCGCGGCGGCGCAAGCCGATGTGGTTATCTCGTCCGATCCCACGCAGAACATGACTTGTTCGGGCAGCGTGTGTTCGCCGACCGACCGACAAGCTGTGCTTAATGTAGATGATCTCGCTGCGCTACTCGCGACATCGGATGTGACCGTCATCGTGGAGTATCAGGTCAAGAAGCATTTCAAGAGTGCCGGCATCATCGACCTGCGCGCGCCGCTGAGTTGGAGTAGTGCCACTAAACTCACGCTCAACAAAACATTCTATCAAAGGGGGGCTTACATCGAAGCTCCCATCTCGGTCCTCGGAACCGGTGGGCTCGTCATCACCTCGGGCGCGAGCTTTGCCAACGGCGTCGTTGTAAACTTCGCAAACTTGAGCAGCGTGTTCTCAATTGCGGGGCTGACATACACGCTCATCGGTGATTTCCCGACATTGGTCAGTGACATCGCCACCAATCCCAAGGGGTATTACGCGCTCGCAAACGATTACGATGCAGCCAGTGATCTGTTCTCGAAGGCGCCGATACGGTCCTTCAACGGCAGCTTACTCGGTCTAGGACATGCGATCAGCAATCTCCACGTGCCAAAGGGGTACAAGCTCTGTGAAGGAATGATTGCAATGAACAATGGGGCGATTTCCCATCTGATCCTGAACAATATTTCCGTCGAGTTGGATGCAAAGAGTCGCTACGTCGGCGGTGTCACTGGCTGCAATCACAATAGCATATCCGATATAACAGTATCCGGAGAGATAAAGGGTGCGAGCAACGCGGCTGCAGGCGGGATTACCGGTGTCAATTACAGCAACATATCGGCTGGCCGCTCTCTGGCGAACGTAACCGGTGGCGATGCCGGTGGTATCGTCGGAGAGAATGACGGCGGTATTTCATCTACTTCGGCGACCGGCGTTGTCGCGGGGGTGATTGACACGGGCGGGCTTGCTGGCCTCAACACGCAATCAATTCAGTATTCTTATGCGACCGGCGACGTATCGGGGACTGAGAACAATATCGGGGGCTTTGCCGGTTCCAACCAAGGCCAAATCGAGAACTGCTACTCTCTAGGAAATATCATAGGCGCTGGGGCATCCGGAGGCTTTATCGGTTTCAACAACGGCATCATCCAAGACGCCTACGCGATCGGAACCGTCACTGGTGGGGCTGGATACACAGGCGGGTTTGCGGGCTCTGACCTTGGGGAGACGATCGCAACAAGTTATTGGGATATGGATACCAGCGGCATAGTTGACCCTTCACAAGGGGCAGGAGATCCGCGCTACGATCCAGGCATCGTCGGCCTATCTGACGTGGAACTAAGGGCCAGATTACCTTTCGGTTTCACCAGGAAGGTCTGGCGAAACAGTCCCGACATCAACGGTGGCTACCCCTACCTCCGCAAAAATCCGCCGCCGATGTGAGGCCAGTGACACGCGTGTGCCTTCTTAAAGCGGCGTTCTTCCAGCCCATATCAGCAGGAGCCCACCAAACTTCGTCATCGCCGGGCTTGTCCCGGCGACCCATGTACACAATCGGCAACGATGTTCATGGCTGGCCGGCACAAGGCCGGCCAAGACGGATCAGAAGTATGGAGAGAGTGCCAATGTCGTCGTCTGCTGCTGAAATCTTGAACGTCACCAAGCCGCGCGGGATTGCGCGGGTCGTCTCCGGCATGCCGACGCAGGACGGCGCCGGCGTGAAGCTCACGCGCCTGATCGGCACGCCGCAGCTGCCGGATGTCGATCCATTCCTGATGCTGGATGCTTTCGGCTCCAACAATCCGAACGACTACATCGCGGGCTTTCCGGAGCATCCGCACCGCGGCTTCGAGACCGTCACCTACATGATCGAGGGCAGCATCGCGCATGCCGACAATCACGGCGGCAAGGGTCTGGTGACCGACGGCGGCGTGCAGTGGATGACGGCGGGGCGCGGCGTGGCGCACTCCGAAATGCCGGCACAGACAAACGGCCGCATGTTCGGCTTCCAACTGTGGATCAACTTGCCGGCGGCCGAGAAGATGCGCGCGCCCTGGTACGCGGACATTCCGGCGAGCGCGATTCCGTCGTTCGATGCGGATGGCGCGGCAGTGAAGCTGATCGCGGGTGAATGGAACGGCCACAAAGGTCCGGGCCCGGAACGCGCGACGGCGCCGTTCATAGCCGACATGACACTGCCGCCGAACGCCACTGCGGTTGTTCCGCTCACGGAGGATCGCACGGGCTTCGTTTATGTCTTCGAAGGCGCGCTGCGTGCCGACGATATGGTGATTGAGCCCGGCGAAATCGCCGTGCTGTCGGATGGTGGCGACTTGCAGGTTTCCACAGAAGGACAGGGCGCGCGGTTCCTTGTGATCGCCGGCAAGCCGCTGCGCGAGCCCATCGCCAAATACGGCCCCTTCGTGATGAACACGGAAGGTCAAATCCGCCAGGCGATCTTCGATTATCAGAGCGGCAGGTTCTGAATTGGCTGCGCCCCCGATCTCATCGACCGTGATCGCGGGCGTGTATAGTGGGCGGATGCCCCAGCATGCCGAATCGCGCTTTGTGCCTTACAATGCGGACCGGATGTTCGCCATCGTGGCCGATGTCGAGCGCTATCCGGAATTCCTGCCCTGGGTCGTCTCGCTGCGCGTGCTGTCGCGCGCCAACGAAGCGGGCAAGGATATTCTGGTTGCCGAGATGCAGGTAGGGTTCTCGTACCTGCGCGAGCGGTATACCAGCCGCATCGTGCTGGACCCTGCTGCGCGGAAGATCGACGTGCGGCAGGTGCAGGGTGTGTTCCGCGAGTTGGAAAACTCCTGGCGCTTCACGCCGCAGGGCGCCGGCTGCCGCATCGATTTTTTCGTCCACTTCGAATTCCGCAGCCGCTTGCTGAGCGCCATCGCGGGTACTGCGATGTCCCTTGCCGTCTCAACCATGACGCATGCGTTCGAAGAGCGGGCGAAGGCGGGGAGGGGGGCATGACACGGCCCCCTCCACCATGCTTCGCATGGTTCCCCTCCCCCGCGTTGCGGGGGAGGAGCCTTCAAAGCAAGCGCCGCAGCAGCCTGAGTGCGGCTTCCACCGATTGCAGGCGGATTTCGCTGCGGCCGATGTCGCCAAAGCGATGTGTTTCGTGGAGGATCGCGCGGCCCTCGCGCGCGGCCGCGATGTGCACGAGCCCGACCGGTTTCAGCTTCGTGCCGCCGCCAGGCCCGGC
>JADMIO011135781.1_pt1 | contig 41167 bp, 28 predicted proteins | sample 8958161 | NCBI WGS metagenome assembly JADMIO01 (sample SAMN16585339, study PRJNA669376) | soil metagenome | isolation source: Crop rotation soil | place: USA: Cullars Rotation, Alabama | collected 2011
CGCGACTTCAAGTCACGTGAATTCCAAGCTTCGGATCCCACTGTGCTGGAAAGGGTCGTAGAACAGCTTAGAACGGACGAAAACAAGACGCCGCTGGACGTTGGTCGCGACGAGTTTATCCGTCGTGCCTGGACCTGGAAAGAGACGTATGGCAACACGATCACCGAACAGATGCGGCGTGAAGGTGCGTCCGTCGATTGGTCGCGGCATCGCTTTACGATGGACGAGAGTCTCTCGAAGGCGGTGCGGAGCGTATTCGTCACCCTCTATAGGGAAGGATGGATCTATCGTGGACTGCGGATCGTCAACTGGTGTCCTCGGGACAAGACAGTTCTCTCGGATCTCGAGGTTAAGGAGGAAACCAAGAAGGACGGCAAGCTGACCTATCTCAAATACCCGATCAGCGGCACCGAACGGACGTTGACGGTCGCCACCACGAGGCCGGAGACGATGCTCGGCGACACGGCGGTTGCTGTAAACCCCGGCGACGAGCGATACCGTGACCTGATCGGCAAGATGATCGACCTGCCGCTGACAGGCAGGCAGATACCGATCGTCGCGGACGAATATGTTGACGCTGAGTTCGGTACCGGTGCCGTAAAGGTGACGCCGGCCCACGACCCGAACGACTATCAGATAGGCCAGCGCCATAACCTCGAACAGCTTCTCATCATGAATGACGACGGCACGATGAATGCCGCCGCTGGGCCCGACTTTGAAGGGCTCGACCGTTTTGCTGCTCGCGAAAAGGTAGTCGCTCAGTTCGACGAACTCGGCCTCCTGGAGAAGGTCGATGATTACGAGATCACGCTGCCGATCTGTGAGCGGTGCAAGACGATCGTCGAGCCGATCTTGTCCGAGCAGTGGTTCGTCAAGATGGACGAGATGCGCGATCTTGCCCTCGGATTAATGCGCAGCGAGGGCGTCCCGCATTTCTTTCCGCAGGTGCCCCACGAAAAGGTTTACACCGCGTGGCTCGAAAACCTAAAGGACTGGACGATCTCCAGGCAGCTTTGGTGGGGCCATCAGATACCTGCCTGGTATGACAGCGACGGCAATGTTTACGTCGCAATGACTGCCGAGGAAGCACGCGAAAAGGCCGGCGGTCGAGAACTGAAACAGGATCAGGACGTGCTCGACACATGGTTCTCGTCGGGACTCTGGGCGTTCTCGACGTTTGGCTGGACCGGCGAGGTCACGAGCACTCACGATCTCGAGACCTTTCTGCCGACGGATGTCCTTGTAACGGGCCGCGACATTATTTTCCTATGGGTTTCGCGGATGGTGATGCTGACGCGAAAATTCACGGGCAAGCGAGCGTTCGATGACGTTGTCGTCACGGGGACCGTCCTCGGCAAGGACGGCAAGCCGATGTCCAAATCGCGTAACAACGGGGTTGACCCGATCGAGATGTTCGACAAGTTTGGCGTGGACGCCACGCGAATTTATCTTGCGTCCATCGCGACCGGTGCCGACATCAAGTGGAACGACACGATGATCGAGACCTATCGCAATTTCGCGAACAAGATCTGGAACGCGACCAGGTTTTGCCTGCTAAATGCGGAAGGTGCGGCGGTAGATCACGCGAGCCTGACAGCGACGGACGAGAGCTCGCTCGCCGATCGGTGGATCGTGTCGCGTCTGAACCGCACGGCGATGGACGTAAACGCTGCACTCGAGAAATATGAGTTTCACGCAGCGGTGTCGCTGCTCTATCACTTTTTCTGGGACGACTTCTGCGACTGGTACATCGAGCTGAAAAAGGACCAGATCACCTCGGGCGATCTAGCGGCGACGACGAAGATCGTGACCATGCTCGAGATCGCATTGAGGATGCTGCACCCTTTCATGCCGTATCTCACTGAGGAGCTTTGGCTCAAGCTGCCAGGGACCTCGAATGCACTCCATAATGCTGCATACGCCGGTGCTGATGCGACGATAATGCTCACGAGCTTTCCATCGGGAGACAGGGAAGCGATCGATGACAAGGCCGAGCGCGAACTCGGATCTGTCATCGATCTGATCAAGAAGGTCCGCAACATTCGCAGCGAGATGAATATCTCGCCGGCGATAAAATTCACGGTGCATGTTGCGGCGTCGCCTGAGTTTCAGCGAGTCTTCGGCGAGAACGAGGCCCAGATCCTCAAGCTCGCACGTGCCGAGCAGCTTGTGATCGGCGACGGGCTCGACGTGCCGCGGGCCTCCGCAAAGGCAGTGACCGATTCCTGCTCTCTGGCGGTGCCGCTCGAGGGCCTGATCGACTTTGACAAGGAACGCGAGAGACTGTCGAACCAGATCGCAAAGCTCTCTGAGGAGCGGTCGAGGCTCGACGCACAGCTCGCGAATCAGAACTTTGTAGTGCGGGCGCCTGCTGAGAAAGTCGATGCTCTCCGTGCCCGATCTGGTGAACTTGAGACCCAACTCACCTCGCTCAGCGAAAACCTATCGGCCCTTGAATAACAAAAGGCGAGCTGTGGAGCTCGCCTTCGTCTTCCTAAATAAGTCGACAGGATCTATTTCTCGTCCTTGTCGTCGTCTTTGTCATCGTCGCTATCGCTTGAGCGTACATCGCTGCCCGGTTGGACCGTAATGGACACGCTCTTGCTGTCCTTCTTTTCGCCCGCTTCGTTCAGCATATCGGCGACCACGGTGAATTTGCCGCCTTTCGTGGTGGGATAGGTCGGGAAATTGTATTTGGCCGCGCCGTCCTTCTCGATGTCGACCTTGACCTCGCTGTTGGGTATGATGTCGCCTTTCTTCACGTTTGCGATGCCCGGAGCATCCTCGACGATCATGTACATCTTGACCGTCACCTTGCCGGGGTTGTTAGCGACGTCGGCGGTGGCGTAAATGGTGTCACCAGCCTTGTAGGTCGTTGTCTCATTCGCGGCGGCCTCGTCCTTTGAGGTCTTGAGGCTGCTAAGGTTTGCGGTACTGACATTACATGCCCAGGCACCCGTGAAAAGAACGACTGCGACGATGAATAATCCGGTTAAGTTCTTCAAAGTAGGTATTTTCTCCTTCTGATCATTGAACAAGTCTCAGCGAGAATATGGCCAAAATGCTGCGTTGTCAAAGGGTCGCGTTGACACAGCGTAGACTCCTCGTATGATTGTTGTATGAACTGGCTTGAGAGCGGCGACATGATGCGCGCCGTGGGCGATTTCTTGGCTGAGGACATCGGCCGCGGCGATATCACGACCTCATCGACAGTGCCCGCCGAGACACGCGGCACGGGGCGTTTTCTAGCCAAAGAGGATCTTGTTCTCTGTGGCCTCGGCGTTGCTGAGGCCGTATTCATAAGTCTCGACCCAGACGTAGCGGAGATAGAGACCACATATCAGGACGGCGACGAGATCACGTCCGGGACGGTGTTTGCCACTCTAAAAGGGTATGCCGATGTACTGCTGGTCGGCGAGCGAACCGCTCTCAACCTGATCCAGCGTCTCTCCGGCATTGCCACGCTGACGCGGGCCTACGTCGATGCGGTTGCAGGTACGGCGGCCCGCATCGTCGATACGCGAAAGACTACGCCCGGTCTGCGGTCCCTCGAGAAATATGCCGTAACGATCGGCGGCGGAAAGAACCACCGTATGGGCCTCGACGACGGTGTCCTCATCAAGGACAACCACATTGCGCTCGCGGGCGGCATTACCGAGGCCGTACGTGCGGCCAAAGACAAGGTCGGGCATCTTCACAAGATCGAGGTTGAGATAACCAACTGGGCTCAGCTGCGCGAGGCGATAGAGGCCGGCGCCGAGATCGTGATGCTCGACAATCAGACGCCCGACGAGGCCGCGAAGCTCGTCGAAATGGCACGCAACATGAACCCAAATGTTGTGATCGAGGCCTCGGGCGGGATGGACATCGACCGCGTCCGCTCTTTTGCAGAGGCAGGCGTCGACCTTATCTCGGTTGGCCGGCTCACGCATTCGGCTCGAGCGGTTGATATCTCCTTTAAGATAGCCGTAGGTTGAGTTGCCCTATCGCAGGACGGGTTTTTCCTGGCTCGTCATCTCGAACAATTCCTGATTTGGCTTGAGCCCCGGCAGGTACAAGGTCAAAGCAACGGCGATCGCAAGAGCGATGGTGCAGGCCACGCCGCCCTCTATCCCGTAAGCCCCGCCGGTCAACCAGACCGGTCCAAGATCGTGCGCCCTCATTACGGGGTCGGGGCTCAGCTCGCTGATACCACTGACGTTAATGCCGAAAACAGGCCCTTGCAGCCAGTTCCACGTGACGTGCATCCCGAACGGGAACCACAGGTCGCGGGTCCTCAGGTACGCGGCGACGAACCACACGCCCGCGAGAAAGGTGTTAAACCCCGAGAGAAGGCTAGCGTCGTGATTATTGTTGTGGGCGAGCGAGAAGAGCAGCGATGAGACCAACCCGCCGAGCCATGCCAGCTTTGCCCTGGAGAGCGTCTGCAGCATATAGCCTCGAAAGAGCGTTTCTTCCGACGCGGCCCCGACCAGAAAGATCAACAGCGTCGATAACAGGCTCGATGCGATCAGCGTGCTCGACGAGTCGCGGTTAACACTAAACGTAAGCGACCCTGAAAAATAAGCGACTGCAACTGCAATGCAAAGTGCGACGCCGCCGAGCAGGACGCCGGCACCAAGATGCGGCAGCCATCCGCGAGTGAACCACGCTCCCAAACTGCGGAAAGGCACATTTTCGAAAAGCTTGCCGCAGATCCACCCGAGCAGCAGGGCGATGGCGGTGGACAGGGCAAACGGCAACGCTAAAGGCAGGAACGAGCTGGCCGACCCACCGAGGTCGCTCTGAGATAGCACCATCACGCTGCTGAAGATGAACACGAAGCTCACCAGCAGGAACGACAGGAAAAAGATCGTCGCCCGCCACCCGCTGCGCACGCGGCCCAGCTCATTGAAGAATAGCCAATGCATTTTCGCCTAGATTCTATCGGATGAGCCCTGACCGACCAAGGGCGGGGGCCATTCATTTCCTATGCTAAACTTGCTGCGATGGACGGCCCTGGAACTAAGGTAAAAAGGCGTAAAACGCCCTGGGTTATCGGCACGCTGATGGTCGCGTCGCTGGCACTCCTGGTCATCCTTCAATCTACTAATCTTTGGAAGACCTTCACCATCGAGTCATCGAGCGACCTCCTGCAGCTTTACGCTCTCTCGACGCTCAATTTCATCGCATTCATCATTTTCGGCTTTATCTTTCTGCGCAGCATCATTCGACTGGTGCGCGAGCGACGGACCTTCGAGTACGGCGCGCAGATCAAGACGAGACTGCTGATCTATTTTGTTGCGGTGAGCATCTTGCCCATCATCGCGATGGCAGTTTTCTCGTACCTCTTTCTTAATCGGGCGTTAGAGAGGTGGTTCTCATCCATTCCGGAAAATATAGTCAGGCAAACGCGTGAGATGCAGCGTTCGGCGATCGACGATCGAGCCGCAAAACTCGAATCGTCCACGCGCATGCTGGCAGCGACACTCTCGGAAGCCCGGGTCGATGACCGGGACATGGCCCGTATCGCTGAGGCCGGTAATCTCTCGTACATTGCGGTCGTCGGGGCTGATAATTCGATCATCGCTCACAGCGAGCGCGGCGTCACCGACGAACAGCGGCCCGAACTCGCAAAGGTGCTTGAAACGGCGATGATCGGCCGGACCAATGAACCTGCGCTTAGCGACGGTGTCGGCTTTGACGTCGGCGCGGCTCAGCTCGGGCGCGGTCGACGGCTGATCATAGTTCCCGACCCCGTTAAGGAAACGAATGTCAGCCAGATAGTGGATAGTTCGCTCCGCGAGTTTGAGTCGCTCAGGGACAAACAGCTTACAGTTCGACGGCTCGGCCTGCTTGTTCTCGGCGTTCTGACGTTCCTGCTGCTCTTTGCCGCATCATGGATCGCATTTTATCTTGCGCGCGGTCTCACGGGTCCGATCAAGGCCCTGGCCGAAGGAGCGGGAGAGATCGCGACCGGAAACCTGGGGTATCGCGTCGAGGTGCTCGCTGAGGATGAGCTTGCCATCTTGGTGAACGCATTCAACGAGATGGCATCGCAGCTTGAGGCTAGCTCGATCGAGCTTGCCGAGCGGCGCCGTTATATAGAAACCGTTCTCGAAACGCTGCCTACCGGCGTCATCTCGATCGATGCCGACGACAAGGTCGGTACTATCAACCAGGCGGCACTCGTCATGTTTGGCCTCGAAGACAAGCCGGGCGTCGCAAGTCTTACCGATGTTGTCTCGGGCGAGGAACAGCGCGTCATTGCTCAACTTGTTGCGCGCGCCCGACGAGTCGGCCATTCCTCAGATCAGACGCTGATAAAGAGCATCGTCAATGGCAGCAGCGTAGAGAGGACGGTCGCGGTCACGGCGTCGGCCTTGCCGGAGGACAACGGCGTCGTGCTTGTCTTTGAGGACCTGTCGGAACTCCAGGCTGCCCAGCGCGCACACGCGTGGCAAGAGGTTGCCCGCCGCATGGCCCATGAGATCAAGAATCCGTTGACACCGATCCAACTTTCTGCAGAAAGGATCGCCAAGCGCTTTACGCAGACCGGCCACGTCGAGACGCCATCAGGCAAACGCATCACCGATCAGGGCCCGATCGCTGAGGTGGTCCACGAGAGCACCGACACTATTTTGCGCGAGGTGGCGTCACTCAAGACGATGGTCGACGAATTTTCGCGATTTGCCCGCTTGCCCGACACAAAGCTCGAGCCCGGCGATCTCAAGGATGTCATCAGGCAGGCTGTCGGCAATTTTGACGGGCGATTTCCGGGTGTTGACATCAGCTTCAATGAGAACGGTGCGTTGCCCGAGCTGCTGCTCGACGCCGAGCAGCTCAAACGGGTCTTCATCAATCTCATCGGGAACTCGGTCGAGGCCTTTGACCCGGCACACGAGGAGAAGAGCGTGACGATCACGGCCCGTCACGATGCGGCCCGCGACATAGTCGTCGCCGAGGTGACGGACACGGGAAAGGGCATCGCCGGTGCCGACCTTCAAAAGCTCTTCCTGCCGTACTTTACTACGAAGGGCCGCGGCACCGGCCTCGGGCTGTCGATCGTCAAACGCATCGTGTCAGACCATCACGGCCGCATCAATGTTGTGGCAAACCAGCCTCGTGGTGCAAAATTTATCCTCGAGCTTCCCGTCAGCTAGTTGATGCAAAATTCCATTCTCATCGTCGACGACGAACGCGGTATACGCGATTCACTTCGGGTTGTCCTCCAGGATGAGGGCTTTAGTGTTGCGACCTGTGAGAGCGGCGAGGAGTGCCTCCAGCAGGCAGCGGTGCTGTATCCGGCGTGCATCCTGCTCGACATCTGGCTCGGTGACGGTATCGACGGGCTCGAGACGCTGGCCCGGCTTCGCGATGATGGCAGCGACGCCGCGATCGTGATGATCTCGGGTCACGGAAACATCGAGAGCGCGGTCAAGGCCACGAAGCTGGGCGCCTTTGATTTTATCGAAAAGCCGCTGAGCATCGAGCGGACGGTCCTGACGGTCAAGAACGCCATTCGCCAGCGACAGCTGGAGCTCGTCAACGCCGAACTGCAGCGTGAAATGGCCGACCGGTATGTGATGGTCGGCGAGTCGGTCGCAATGCGAGCTCTCAGAAAGCAGATCTCGATCGTCGCCCCGACTGACGGACGCGTGCTCATATCGGGCGAGAGCGGAACCGGCAAGGAGCTGGTCGCACGAGCCATCCACTCGCACTCGAAGCGACGCGCTGCTCCGTTCATCGAGATAAATTCCGCGGCGATCCCTGAGGAACTCGTTGAGTCCGAACTCTTTGGCCACGCGAAAGGTGCCTTTTCTGGTGCGACAAAGTCGAAGAAAGGGAAGTTTGAGATAGCCGACGGGGCGACCATTTTCCTCGACGAGATCGGGGACATGTCATCACGCGTTCAGGCAAAAGTGCTGCGCGTACTCGAAGAACAGCGTTTTGAGCCAGTCGGCAGCAACGCCGCAATATCGGTCGACGTTCGTGTGATCTCGGCGACAAACAAGCCGCTCGATGCTTTGATCGAGAACGGACATTTCCGGGCAGATCTCTTTTACAGGCTTAACGTGATCCCATTCCAGATACCGCCGCTCCGCGAAAGAAGCGAGGATGTCAGGCTGCTCGTGGATCATTTTAACCGTCGCTTTTCGGCTGAGTATGCTCGTGAGCCAAAAGAATTCTCATCATCTGCCCTGGAACGCCTCGAGGCTTACAGCTGGCCCGGAAATGTCCGTGAGCTAAAGAACCTCGTGGAGAGGATGGTCATCATGGCCGGAAGGACGACGATAGATGTCGACGATCTACCCGAGCTGCGACAGATGCCCGAGCTTCCGGCCGCGAGCTTTCGGTTTCCCAGCTTTAAGGATGCGACCGACGCGTATCAGCGAGAGTTCATTCAGCACAAGCTCAACGAGTTTGGCGGGAATGTCGCCAAGGCCGCAGAGGATATGGGCGTCGATCGCAGCCATCTGTATCGGCGTATGCGTACCCTCGGCATCCAGGTCCGATAACCGCACGTCAAAAAAATCGGCCTCTTTCGAGGCCGATCTCCTTGCACTGATCTAATCGTTCGTTGAAGAAGAAGGTTCTTCTTTTCACGACTGGAGTAGGTATCCAGTTTCGACCTGATCCGGGGCGTGCTTTGTATATTGGAATACTCACTTAAGGGAATATTCCGCGTCCGGATCAGCGGTCCGGTTGTTGGCTCTTTTCGGCGGTTTGGCCGGCCGCCATTTGGTCCTGGCCTGCATTTACCTGCCCTCCGGGCGCCGGATGGTGTTCGGTCTCGTTCCCAAAGGCTCCGAACTCCTGCCCGTGGCCGGACTGCGACGGGGCCTCTTGCCCGCCGACTCCCTGACCGGGTGATGAGACGCGCTCGTGAGCGATCGCCCCGTTTTGTACGGCGTTATTGTCGGGTGTGCCGGGATTGTTTTGATCTTCGTTCATAGCTAATATTTTCTCCTCTGGCAACCAGCCTAATTGCACGCGGCCGCTATGAGTGTTCAGGCGCATACCTATGACGTTGGGCCGGCGGCTAACCGCGAAACTCTGTATTCCCGCATACAATCGGCCGGTCGCGCCCAGCGATAACCTCTCGTCTGAACCTCGAACGCTGCCGAAAGCCTGGATTTAGTGTGTTGTTTTGCGTCCGGTCCGGACTGCGGCGTGCAAGGTGTATATAGACTGAAAAGAAAGAGGAAACAATATGAGAAAACTTATCGGCCTCGGCCTGGTTGGTATGATGGCGATGATGATCGGCTGCGGTGGTGACACGAGCATGAACAACTCGGCCGCAAATGCCCGAAATACAAACACGTCAAACCTTAATGCCACCACGACCGTCTCCTCGCCGTCGCCAATGAGCACGGTCACCAACATGTCCAACACCGGCGGCAACGGCAATATGAACTCGACCACCGGCACCGGCAATAGCATGAACTCAAATCGCGGCACCACGAATGGCAACACTATGAATACCAATGCCACGCCGCGTCGGACCCCGTGATCCTGACGCTGTAATTGTTCATCTTGACAGTTAAGCTTAGGCCCGCCATCCAACGGCGGGCTTTTGTGTTGGGCGGCGACAACAAACGAAAAAGCCGCTCTCTCGGAGCGGCTCTGCGAACTCAAAAATGTGGTACACCCGGCATGATTCGAACATGCGACCTCTTGATTCGTAGTCAAGCACTCTATCCAGCTGAGCTACGGGTGCACAAGGCGAATAGTTAGACTACAAACCGATGCCGTTTTAGTCAAGCAATGCCTTATCTGGAGAAGTAGCCTTGCCGTGTTCGCGAGATGAGGTCTGGATTTCGGACGTCGATGCGCACCGTTCGCCACTTACCGTCACGCTTGCCGTTGGTCGGCATATATTCCACCGTGTAAAGGGTCCGGAGGTCAGCGGCGACCTGGGCGTATAAGCGGCCCATGTCCTCGAGGTGGTCGATCGCGTTGAATGTGCCGCCCGTGCGGTCGGCGACGTACTTAATGCGCTCGCGGGCGACCTTGTACATGGCGATCTGTCGCGGCGTCGGGTCTGCGAGCTTTGCTGGGTCGCCGGTGGGCAGTGCAAGCGGATAAATGGTCACGCCCTGCAGGTCGGCCCGGTCAAGAAGGCGGGTGAGCGCGTCATTTGCCTCTGGCTTAAGAGCGGTCGCGATCGCATCATCACGCAGGTTCTCGAGCAGGTCGCGGTCCTTGTCGCGGGCGAGCGTGTCGATGCCGTCAGAAAGGACGATGATCGCCTTTCGACGGCCCTTTTCTTTGGACAACTTGTCGAGCGCAAAATCCAGCGCCTTGTAAAGGTAGGTCTTGCCGCGGCCATTAGACACATTGATCGAATTGATGATGGTGCCGCGGTCCGTTGTGAAATCGTTGCGAAGGTTGATCTTGTCGTAAAACTCAACGACGGCCACGCGGTCGTTGGGCGACAGCGCGTCGAGAAATCGGAACGCTGACTGCTTGATCACCGGCCTGAATCCGAGGGTCGAACCACTCATGTCGAGCATCACGACAACGCTGAAAGGAGCCTCAGTCGGTTCAAAGCGGGTGATCTCCTGCTTGATGCCATCCTCAAACACCTCGAAATTTGCCTTATTGAGGTTGATGATCGGTCTGCCGCGCTGGTCGACAACGCCGACATTCAGCCGGACTATCGACGAGTCGACACGGATCGGGTCGTCGTCCTGTGCGGCGACGGCGAAAACTGCAGTGATGGTGACAATGAATGCCGCGCAAAGACGAGCTCTGAGCATAAAGGAAAGATGTTAGCAATTTGACGCAATTCGGTGAAATCCGGTTGCACCCGCCCACCACCTTTAAAGGTGTTAACAGAAGTGCGTTTTTCGGTTATAATCCTCGAAACTCATTTGGTATAGCCCTATCGCGTCGCTGCTCGTGTCCGGTCCTCGTCAGTGGTGACTTAACAAAGACCTAGCTCATGTTCTTCAGGCCGAATTTTTGTGCGAACTGCGGAGAGAAGATCGAGCGTGGCGATTGGGGGATCTTTACCAGCAGGCGATTCTGCGTGGTGTGTGAGTCTGAGTTCAAGGGCCAGGACCTGATACCGCGGGCAATAGTGATCGGCGGGGTTCTGTTGGGTGTTCTGGGAGTTGGCGGCTATATAAAGAGTGGCCCTTCGAGTGAGCCGCTGGTCGCAAGGGCGGCCAAACGTACCCAGGAACCCGAGCCGCAGCCCTCGCTCCACAAGGCGGCGACCACGCCCGCATCCGAGACCGTCAATGCGACGAACAATGTCTCTGTGCCGAGGAGCTTCACGTCGGCTCCACCGGCCTCTGATCAGCCGAGTCCAAAGGTTGTAGATGCCGAACCGATGTACTATTGTGGAGCCCAGACGAAAAAGGGTACGCCTTGTTCCCGTCGGGTCAAGGGCATGGTCAGGTGCTATCAGCACACGGGAATGCCCGCTATGCTTCCGCCCGAGAAATTGAGGATCAACTAGTCTGTATGAAACAACTTGCGCCGAACACAATGGTCTCGAACCGTTACCTCGTCGTGCATTCGATAGGTAAAGGCGGTATGGGTGAAGTTTATCTGGCAGTGGACCAGCGACTGGGCAGCGCGGTAGCTCTAAAGCGCACTCGGTTCGAGTCGGACAGTGAGCTCGGCAACGCGTTTGAGAGAGAGGCCAAGATACTCGCTCGCCTGCGTCATCCGGTGCTGCCGAAGGTGATCGACCATTTCAACGAGAACGAGGGCCAGTTCCTCGTCATGGAACACATCTCCGGCGACGATCTGGCAAAGCGGCTGGAATCGGCGGCCAAGCCCTTTCCGCTCAGCTGGGTGATGTTCTGGGCAGATCAGCTGCTCGATGCGCTGAATTATCTGCACTCGCATGAGCCGCCGATCATCCACCGCGACATCAAGCCGCAGAATCTCAAGCTGACCGACGACAATCACATTGTTCTGCTCGACTTTGGCCTTTCCAAGGATTTTGACAGTGCGACGACGGGCGGTTCGTCCGGTGTCGGCAGCATTGTGGGATATTCGCCGGGATTTGCTCCGATGGAGCAGGTCCGCGGCACGGGTACGGACGCTCGCAGCGACCTTTATTCGCTTTCGGCGACCCTCTACCAGCTCCTCACCAATGTTGTACCGGCGGACGCACTGACCAGGGCCGACGCCCTTATCGGCGGTGCCGCCGACCCGGCCGGCCCGATAAATAAGCTAAATGCCGAGGTCACACCCGAGGTGTCAGAGGTCATCCTCAGAGGAATGTCGATCCGCCAGGAAGAGCGCTTTTCAACGGCCGGAGAGATGCAAAAGGCCCTGAGACGTGCCTTTAACCACGCTCGCTCGGATGGACCGACAGTTCCTGAACGGCCAGCTCCGGCGCCGTCAGCGAGCCCAAACGTCGTTCCGGTTCGCGTCGATACGACCCCTGAGCCGGTACAGGATACAAATTCGGGCAGCAGCACGATGGACGCAACGCTGCAGATGGGCTCGAGCGAATTAGAGACGGTGCTTAAACAGTCTGACGTAAAGACTGCGATCATTTCCGGCGATCAGATCGACGTTGTCCCGGAACCGGCCGCTCAGGCCCCGGAGCGGGCGGCAGAACCCGAGCCGCAGAGGACACCGCCGATCGCCGTCGATATAGATCAGCCGCGTGCTGCGGCTGCGGCGGCAGGAGCCTCGGCAACGACGGCAGCGGCTGCCCCGACTGCTAAGAAAGGGAAGTCGAAGACGGGAATTATCGTTGTCGCGTTGCTCGCTTTGCTTGTGCTCGGCGGTGTCGCCGGTGGCGGCGGCTGGTACGCATACAAGACCTATGCGGTAAAGGCCGCGACGCCTAGCCCGACGCCCGCTGCGGCGACGCCGACGCCTGCTCCGACCGTAGAGGTGGCCGAATCAAATACATCGACCGACTCGAATACCGATACTGCGGGCGCTAATACAAACTCCGTCGCCGTATCCGACGCGCCGGCCAACCCGCGCTCAACACCCGGCCCCGGGCGCGAGACGCCGACAAAGGCCGGTACGAACCCAACAGGTCCAAAGCCTCCGGCGAAGGCTAAGTCTAAGGACGAGAGGACGGTTATTCTCCAATAGTGCAGAGACGAGCTATGAGATCACAGACCTTGGTGCGGCTTGCCGTGGGCACGCTGATGATGATGATGACGGTGGCGTTGGTCCATGGCCAGCCGCGAAAAAATCTGAAACAGCTCCAGGACGAGGCACAAAGAGCCTTCGACCAAAAGAACTACCGCGAGGCTGCAGAAAAGTACGGCCAGATCATCGTGATGATGCCGAATAATCCCGCCGCTCACTTCCGCAAGGGATATTCTCACTATTACTTAAAGGAATATGATCCCGCGATAACTGAGTTTACTGCCGCGCTCAGCCAGGGCCACAAGCCTTACGAGATCTATCGCGTCCGCGCCTTCATCTATCAGGAGCAAAAGAATTACGACGCGGCTTTGGCGGACATCGAGAAGGGTCTGCAGGTGCAGCCGAATGATCCGATCCTGCTCCGCGGGCAGGTCGAGGTCCTGATGGAGAAAAAGCTGTTTCGCGAGGCGATAACGGCTGCCCAGCAGATACTCAAGGTCGCTCCCAGAGACGCCGATGCGCATTTCATGATGGCGCGGGCGTACTTTGCGTTGGGAGATACGAGGTCGCAGCAGGCCGAGGCGGAAAAGGCCCTTGCTGCCGGGACCCGTTCGCCCGGCGAGGCCTTCTACCTGCAGGGCGACGCGTGCGAAAAGCTAAAGAATAACCCCTGCGCGATCGAAGCATATCAAAAGGGGATCGCTATCAAACCCGACCTTCTGGATGCCTATCGCAGCATGGCGGACATTTACCGAGGGGAAAATCGCATTCCGGATGCGATGAATATCCTTAAAAAGGCCCAGGCTGCTTTTCCCGGTAACGGCACACTTTACGTCGACCTCAGCCGGCTGTACAGTCTCATCGACCGGTCGGATGATGCCGTCCAATCGGGCAAGGCGGGCGTTCAGCTGTTGCCCGACCAATATTACGCGCACACCAATCTTTGCCGTGCTTATAACGAGACCAAGCAGTTCGAGATGGCGATCATCGAATGCAATACGGCCCTCAAATTGAAACCCGGTGACGGCGAGACGTACTTCTACCTCGGTCGAGCCTACAACCTGACCGGGAAGACGGTCGAGGCGACCCGACTTTACACACAGGCGGTCAAAGGGCTCGTCGAACAGACGAATGCGGACCCGAGGTCGGGCGATGCGTGGTATTTGCTGGGCAATGCGTACTTTGCCGATAACCAGCGTGACAAGGCTGCAGAGGCTTATCAGAAGTCACTCGACCTGATGCCGAGATCACCTAAGGCGCGGTATAACCTGGGGATCATCTACACTCGGACCAAAAATAAGGCAGGAGCAACCGAGCAATACAACGCTCTGAAAACACTCGACGGAAAGCTAGCCGAGGCCCTTAAGTCCGAGATCGATAAGATGTAGCGGATTGAGGTTAGCGCCTGCGCTGGCCGGTCTTTACGTCGACGCTCTGGAACCTGAGGACGACCTGCATCGTGTTTGAGCGCTTGTCCATCGAGGCGGGCACAAAAGGAGCGTAGGCAGGGTCCGAATACAGCGCTTTTTGCAGCTCGGCCACGGCGTGCTGGTCGCGTGAGGGCTCAACAACCTCGGTGATCCGTGCCAGGCCATTCCCGAAAACGTCGGCGACGACGACGACCTCGTCATCCTTCATTCCACCGCGAACAAGAGACTTAGTGAGAGCGACGAGAGCACCCTGCGGATTTACGCTGGGCGACTCGCTCGCGATGCTAAGCCGCGTGCGGGCATAGTCAGCCGGCGTTAACTCGTCGTCCGGATCAACAAAGGGGTTAGTGTTGCTTGCCAGTATCATCGACGAGTCACTCGTCGACGATTCTACAGGCGGCTTTGGGGCGTTATACATCAGCACCAGGAACGACATACCGATGACGACCGACGCCAAAGCGCCGACGCCGTAGGGCATGACCTGCATCTTGAGCCAGTATGCCGCTTCTGGCCCGAGCCTGAGGAGAGAGTTTCGGGTGCGGCGCCTTTCTGCCGTGATCGCATTCTTCAGACTCATCTGGGCCGCGAATGACATTGCGGGACGTTCCATTCGCCGCAGCCCGGCTTGTATCTCAAGAATGTCTGCATGGGCCTGTCGGCAGATCGGACACTCAGCGAGGTGTGTTTTGACCCGAGCGTTGTCGCCGGAGCTAAGCACGCCGTCAGAGTAGAGTCGAAGGTCTGTTTGTATGTCGGAACATTTCATTACTTTCTGACCTCAAATAAATGGCTCACTGACCCCGGTTGCCCGACCTCGCGGGCAACGCGTTTTGTCGATGACCGGCTGCTACTGAAATTAGGCAGGACTGTCTCGATGTTGCTGGTCGATTCAAATATCTGCATCATTTCATTTCACCGCCGATCCGCGACTCTCGCTCTCTTTGACCTATCGTTGGCACCGATCATTAGTCTTCAATACGAGACGGGGCGAGTCAGCCATTCATTCAATTATCAAAAATCCCTTAACCGCCGCCGCAACTCCTCGCGGCCTCGTGAGATCCGCGATTTGACCGTTCCGAGGTTAACGCCGAGGGTTTTCGCCGTTTCCTCGTAGCTCAGGCCCTCGACATCACAGAGCACTACGGCTTCGCGATATATCTCGGGCAGCTCGAGCAGGGCTGCATTGAGTGCATACTCACGTTCGCGGACCAGTGTCGACTCCTCAGGGCTTATGGAGCGGTCGGCTATTGTGTCCGACACCGTAAGCTCAGAGTCGCCTATCGTGGCATTAAGCGAGATCGTCTTGTCCCGGCGACGCCTTCGCCACCAGCGAAACCGATTTCTCGACTCGTTTATCGCTATCCGATAAAGCCAGGTTTTGAGCTCGGAATCACCCCTGAACGACCTGATCGCCCGCAGTGCCCGCAGAAACGTGTCCTGGGTAAGGTCTCGTGCCTCCTCCGCATTCTCGGTAAGACGGTAAAGAAGGGCATAGATATCCCCCGAGTACCGGTCAACGAGTTTGTCAAAGGCAGCGGCATCACCCGCACGCAGCTTGTCAATAAAGAGCGATTCTTCAGCTGTTGCTGCACGTTCGGGTCGGCCCGGCAGTACGGCCTGCCGGATCTCTTCGTCATCAAGTGTGATCGACTTGCTGAAGACCATCGCCGCCCGAGTCTTAATCAATACGCCTATCGCGCAAGCTGTCAAATTGCCCGTCCGCTCTTGATGCGGATGTAATGGTTAGACACTGATGTGTGGAGTTTGTTCCCAACGCGCGGAAAAAATTTTTCGAAAACTCTGGATATAGGCTCGCTAGTGACATCTGCCTTGGTTATTTGCCCTTGTCAAGGAATTACGTTACATTAACTCTTTTGGAAAAAAGCCGTTTTCTCAAGTATATAACGGTGCCGGACGACAAAGTTTGCATTTTTTAGGCGATGGCGAGCAAGAAAAGACGATTTGAACAGTTACAGGCCGCGGCCGCGACACCCCGCGACAAGGCCACCTACGTGGACCCGCTGCAGCAGCAGGTCGTGCCCAGGCTTGAGTCTGTAACGCAGAAGCTCGAGGGCAAGGGCAGAACGATACTGTACGCGATCGGCGGCCTTATCCTCGTTGTCATTATCGCCATGGTCGTCATAAATATCAGCCGACGCTCGAACGGAGCGGCTCAGACGGCACTTGGCAAGGCCATCGAGACCTCGCAGGCCCAGATCACCGAGACGCCGGCGCCCGGCTCGACGCAAAAGACCTTTAAGACCGAAAAAGAGAGGGCCGACGCAGCCATCGCCGAGTTCCAGCGTGTTGCTGAGCAGTACGGCGGCTCGGTCGGCGAAAAGGCCAGGTATTTCATCGCGGTCAACAAACTCGCTGTCGATCGGCCTGCTGCGATCCAGGAGCTTGAAGGAATGTCCTCTGGCAGCTCAGAGGTCGCGAAGATGGCAAAGTTTGCCCTCGCCCACACCCGCGCTGACGACAATCGCCTCGATGACGCTCTCGCCATCTATAACGAGCTTGTTCAGATGAGCGACCCGATCGTTTCCAAGGACACGATCAATTTCGAGATCGCCAAGATCTACGAAAAGCAGGGTAAGAAGCAGGAAGCCGCAGATGTCTACTTTAACATCGCAAAGGCGGCGGCCGAGGCAAAGGACATGGATGGCAAGCCGGTTTCACTGACCCAGACCGCGTCGGACGCAAAGGCTAAGGTGAAGGAACTTGACCCTGAGAAGGCGAAAGAGATACCCGAGCCCACGCCGTCGTCGCCCTTCGGCAGCTAGTTCTCTATAAATCTTCCTTTAATAGTCGTATCCTTGTAGTTTGATGGAGCAGGACAAGATCGCCATCGACCGCGAGGATCGCGTGCGCAATGACGCAGCGCCGATCGAGAGACCGATCAAGGTGCGCGTGTCCCCGCACGGGTATTTTGCGGCGATTCTCGCCGGCACATTTCTCTCTGCGCTCTCGTTTTACCTTTCTGTCGACATCCTCGGCGTTGTCCTCTTTGGCATTGCCTGGATACTCGTGCCCTTCTTTGCGCTCAACGACCATATCGCATTTGACGGCCGGCGTCTCGAGCGCACCGGAATGTTGCCCCGCCTGTGGGCGCGGCTCACCTCTTCCCGCCGAAGGCTAAAACTATCGGACATCGAGCAGGTCGAGACCCACGCTGTCAGGGCCGCCAAGCGAGGCGGCAACGTCTTTTACCGCTATCGAACGGTGCTCAGAGGGCGTGGGTTGACCGTCGCGATCGCTTCCGGCGACGGTTATCGTCAGATGGTCCGCAGCATCCTGCCACGCCTTGACGCCGATGCCTTGGACGTTCGCTCGCTGGAACTCAGGGACCACCTCGAGGATGCCAAGGAAACGCTGACGCGGGCCGAGTTTGCTCGTATCCCGGCGTCCGATGTGCTGCGTGACGCAATGCGCTCGCGTCCGAGGAATCGCCGGCCGCACGTCGCTGGTTCATTGGCTGAGGAAGAAAAGGCCGACGATCTGCAGTCGCTCGCGAACTCGCTGCGGCTGTCTGGCTACCTGCTGAGAGCTCTTGAGGCCTTCAGGCGGGCACTCGTCCTAAAGCCGATGGACGGACGCCTCCTTTTGGAATTTGCACGCTGCCTGCACTCGTTCGCTGCCGTTGAGCGTGACCCGCGCCTCGAACGAAAAGCGATCGCTGCTCTTCGTCTTTCGGAGAAACGGGCCGGTGACGATGAGGAGCTTTTGGCCCGGTTGGCCGAGACGTACTACCAGGTCGGAGAATGGGGAAGGTCCGCAGCCCTATTCCAGCGTGTCGCTGATACGGTCGGCAGTAATTTCAGGGCACTAAAAGGGCTTGGTGAGCTTGCCTTACAGGACGGGAAGCTAGCTCACGTAATACATCATTTCTCGGCGGCCAGCCGGATCGCGTCGACGCCTTCGCTTCGCCGGTCGATGAGCGGAGAGGCGGACTATTTCTCGCGTCTGAACAACGACGAGGAGTATATGGAGATGGAGGTGAGTCGCGTCGGTCTGCTCGAGACCCTTGAGACACTCAGGCGCACGGCCGTTCGCATACTGCTGGTCTCTTTCCCGATGGTCGTTGTAGGCGTTATGTTCGAGGACGATCTTGTTGCCAACCTTGGCTGGGCGATCTGCACCATCGACATGGTCGTCTGGGCCGGCCTGACCATCGGGTCGAGGATGTTCTCGAGGCGGATACCTTATCACCTGCTCGAGGATGAGGACTAGGCTTTTCGGCTATTGGACTTGAACATAGCCTTTCCTATACCGTATTTCTTTCAAAACAATTGGAGTCAAGGTCTCGTATTAGAAGGTCCAGGCTTTGTCTGTGATCGCGTAAAAATCGTATGAAATTCGTCTCATCTCTGGTTCTCGGTCTGTTCTTTGCGGCTGCCGGCGTTGCCCAGTCCAACGCGTTGTGGCTTCGTTATCCGGCGATCTCGCCAGATGGTCAAACTATCCTGTTCGAATATAAGGGCGACATTTGGTCTGTCCCCGCAGCGGGCGGTTCGGCCACGCCGCTGACGCTTAGCGAAACCTATGAGTTCGCGCCCGTCTGGAGCCACGACGGTAAGAATATTGCTTTCGCGTCCGACAGGTTCGGCAACTTTGACGTTTTCATCATGCCGGCCGGCGGCGGCGAGTCAAAGCGGTTGACGTTTCACTCGACACGAGAGGTGCCGAGCAGCTTTGCCGCCGATGACTCTGCGGTGCTGTTTAACGCAGCGAGACAGGATGATGTGGCTAACGTCCAGTTCCCAACAGGTGGAATGACCGAGCTTTACAGTGTACCGGTCGCCGGCGGACGTGTCTCACAAATACTCACAACGCCGGCCCTCGACGCGACGGTAAGCTCGACCGGCGACAAGATCATCTTTCACGATTACAAAGGTTACGAGAGCGACTGGCGCAAGCACCATACATCGTCGGTCACCCGCGATGTCTGGGTCTATGATGTCCCGTCGAAGAAATACACCCAGCTCTCGACCTTTAACGGCGAAGACCGTAATCCGGTCTTTGATACGAATAACAACGATTTTTACTATCTCAGCGAGCAGGGCGGCACTTTCAATGTCTTCAAGAGCAGCCTAACGGCACCGGCCAAGTCGGTCGCGGTCACAAAGTTTACCAAGCATCCGGTCCGGTTTCTGACGCGGTCAAAGACCGGCGTCCTCGCATATAGCTTTGACGGCGAGCTTTATACGCAAAAGCCGGGAGCTGATCCGACCAAGATCAATGTTCGCGTTGCCGCGGACGGCCGCGAGGCTATCGAGCGTATCGTGCCGGTGAACGGGGGTTTTACCGAGGCCAAGCTCGCGCCGAGCGGAAAGGAATTTGCGTTCATCTTTCGCGGCGAGATCTTTGTCTCGAGCATGGATGGCAAAATGGTGAAGCGCATCACCAACACGCCCTGGCAGGAGCGGACGGTGAGCTTTAGCCCTGACGGCCGCTCGCTCGTCTACGCCGCCGAACGCGACAACAACTGGAACGTATATACGATCTCGCTTTCACGAAAAGAAGAACCGTATTTCTTTGCCTCCACCATCCTGAAAGAGGAGCCGGCTGTTGCGACATCAGCCGAGGAATTTCAGCCCGCATTCTCGCCGGACGGGAAAGAGATCGCCTATCTGGAGGACCGCGATACGGTAAAGGTATATAACATCGCCTCAAAACAGAGCCGTACCGTGCTGCCTGCCGACAAGAACTACTCATATGCGGATGGCGACCAGTATTTTCAATGGTCGCCTGACAGCAAGTGGCTGCTGGTCTCGTACGGCCTGCCGGGCCGCATCTTCACACCCGAGGTCGGGCTGGTCGCCGCAGACGGCAAGAGCGAGGTACACAACCTGACCCAGAGCGGCTACGACGACGTACAGCCTAAATTTGCCATGGACGGCAAGATGATCATTTGGGGTTCTACCCGCGAGGGTTCGCTCGCTCAGGGCGGCGGAGCAACATCCGGTGACGTATTTGGAATGTATCTCACCAAGGCCACTCTCGACCGGGCCAAGCTCTCAAAAGAGGAGCTTGCGCTTGTAAAGGACATCGAGGACCGAGACAAGAAAGAGGCTGAGGAAAAAGCAAAGGCCGCCGGTCCGAATGCCAGTGCGTCACCGTCGCCGAAACCTGCCGAGTCAAAGGACCTCAAGATCGACTGGGACGGCCTGACAGAGCGCAAATCACGTCTGACCATCAACACATCAGGCCTGGGCGACTGGACGCTCTCAAAGGATGGTGAAAAGCTCTTTTATCTGACCAACTTCGAGCGTGGCAACGACCTCTGGGTGACCGAGCTTCGCACCCGCGATACCAAGATCTTTAATAAGCTCGGGGCCAACAACGCCTCGATGGACCTTTCGCCGGACGGCAAGTTTCTGTTCGTAGTTGCCGATGGCCGTGTAATGAAGATCGACGCCGAAAGCGGCAAGGTCGAGCCGGCAGGCGTTAACACCGAGATGGTGCTCAACTACTCGGCTGAGAAAGCGTACATCTTTGACCACAGCTGGCGGCAGTTCAAGGAAAAGCTCATCTTTCCAGACCTGCAAAAGGTTGACTGGGACTTTTACTACGGCGCCTACAAAAAGTTTCTGCCGTACATCAACAATAATTACGATTTTGCCGAAATGCTCAGCGAGATGCTCGGCGAGATGAACGTATCCCACACCGGCGCATACTACAGCCCGAACTTCCCGAATACCGACTCGACGGCCTCGCTCGGGGTGCTTTACGACTATTCGTACAGCGGAAACGGCGTGAAGGTAGCCGAGGTCATTCAGGGCGGGCCTGTAGATCTTGCAGCGTCGACGATCAAGGCGGGCAATATCATCGAGCAGATCGATGGAAACCCGATCGACGCGTCGATGGATTTCTACAAACTGCTCAATCGAAAGGCAGGGAAGTTTACGTTGCTCACCGTCTTTGACCCGGCCTCGAACAAGCGTTGGGACGAAACGGTAAAGCCGATCAATCGCGGCGAGGAAGGCGAACTACTCTATAAACGCTGGGTGCGTCAGCGACGTGCCGAGGTCGACCGCCTCTCGGGCGGCAAGATCGGCTACGTCCATGTCCGTTCCAATAACGACGCGAGCATGCGTGTCGTCTTCGACGAGGCACTTGGGTTAAATCTCGGAAAGGACGCGATCATCGTCGACACGCGGTTCAACGGCGGCGGCAATATCCACGAACAGCTGTCAGACTTTCTGAGCGGCAAGAAATACTTTGACGTGGTGCCGCATGGCAAATATGTGGGCTATCAGCCGGGCGACAAGTGGATCAAGCCGTCGATCGTGCTGATCAGCGAAAGCAACTACTCGGACGCACACCTTTTCCCGCTCGCATACAAGGCTAAGGGGCTTGGCAAGCTCGTCGGTATGCCGGTGCCGGGCACGGGAACCTTCGTGTGGTGGGAAAATCAGATCGACCCGTCGATCAGGTTTGGCATTCCGATGGGCTGCTGGAGAACAATGGACGGCAAATGCGCCGAGAACGTCCAGACCGAGCCAGATCTCAAGGTCGCTCTCGAGCCGTCGGTGATGTCGGGTGGCCGAGATCAGCAGATCGAGGCGGCCGTCAGGGAACTGCTTTCGGGTAAGAAGTAGCCGCCCGACGCATAACTCAATTGAAAAAGGACGAGCCGCATAGCTCGTCCTTTTTGTATTGACTCTCGACGCTATAGCCGTCACGCAGACTCGCGTCTTGCCGACTCAGGCGGGTTCAGCATCGCGGACCATCGATATTCAGGCGCATCCCACCCTTCCTTGAGTTTCCTGAGGATAAAGTCCGTCATGTTATCCACGATCCAACGGTGGTTGTATTCCCCTACCGAGGCAAGCTCGGCGTCAGGAGCCGGATTCATAAAATCGATAGCATAGGGAATGCCGTCCTTGATCGCGAATTCAACCGTGTTCAGGTCATAGCCGAGTGCGGTGCAGATCGTCTTGACGTCCTGTTCGACGCGTGCGTGCAGTTCGGGTTCGAGATAGTCGTCGACGTTGACGTACTGCATTCCCGAAAGATATGGCTTTGACGGGTCATACGGCATGATCAGTACCTTGTCCTTGCCGACGCAGTAGCAACGGACGAATTGATCGTATTCGATACCCTCCTGCAGCGTCATGCAGAGCTTGTCCGACTGGTTGTATTCCTCAAACAGTTCTTCCATCGAGTGGATCTTGGAAACATTCTTCCACCCGCCTCCATCGTGCGGCTTGAGAAACGCGGGGAAGCCGACATAGTCGACCACGCCCTGCCAGTCGATCGGGAACTCGAGGTTTCTCAGGCTCTCGCTCGTGATGTCCTTGATGTAACTGTGCTGCGGCAGGAGAACGGTCTTTGGGATCGCGACGCCGATCTTAGCGGCGAGCGAAAAGTTAAAGAACTTGTCATCCGCCGACCACCAAAACGGATTGTTGATGATGTAGGTGCCCTCGAGCGCCATCCGCTTGAGCATCGCACGGTAATACGGCACCTCGTGAGAAATGCGGTCAATGATCACATCCCACCGCTTTGGCTCGTCGAGTCTGATGCCGCCGACGTTGATCATCTCGGCAGTGACCTCGCCGCCGCCCTTTTCGTTGATGCTGTTTATGATCGACTCGGGAAACGTGACTTCGCGCCCGACAAGAATGCCTACCCTCTTCATAGAGGAAAATTATATCGCAGGTTATCGTGGGTGGGCCAAATGGTGACCGTGCGGTTATTTTGCTCCCGGCAGCAGCTCGAGGTTGCCCATCTGGCGGTTGTACATGTCGAGGGCACCGACCTCGTCGGCCGTTGCGTCGAGCATTTGCTTGGTCATCGCGATGGAATCGGATAGCTGCTCAAAGTCCAGAAGGGAGAATTTCTCCGGCGTTGAGATCGTAACGATCTCATCGTTAAGGTAGCTGAAAAAGTTTTCGATGGACTGCAGCTGTCCCTCGACGAGCTTTACGCTGCGCTCGATCTCGTCAAAAGAGGCGACCCGGCGCTTGAGGATCTCGACGTTGGTCTGCTGGATCCGCTTGGTCTTATCGTCGGTCGCGGCTTCCATCGCACGAAACGCCTGGGAGAGTTGGTTGTGCACCGCGGTTCGGTTGATCGACTTGAGGTGCTGCTTGCGGCGCCGGTAAACGTCGAGCAGATCGACGAAATCCTCCCAACGCTGGTCGAGGGCCCTGAGGTTCGACGGCAACTCTCTTGCTCCGGTAAATTTACGATAGTTGTCCTGGATCTTGTCCTTGAGCCATCGCAGATACTCGACCGCCTCGCGTTCGCGCGCGGTGAATGACTTGATCAGTTTTTCGCGGGTGGCGATATTGGCGGCAAGCAGACGCTGCTGCTCACGCCGCTGCACCATCTGGCGGTATGCGGGCAGATTAGGCACGACCATGATGTAGATCGCTTCGGCGATGAGGGCGAGCAAGAGGGGAATTACGCTCCCGGTAAAGGCGGCGGCGGCAAGCCAGCCCGCGAGCATCCAAAAGTTTACCGGCTCCTTGACGGCCGCTTTGGCGTAGCTTGTTTGAAATTTGTCTAGGTCTTGCCGGTACTTTGCGAGGTCCGCCATATGAAAACTAACTAGATGCATAACGCGGGCACCGCGTTCGAAAGCATTTAGCTCTTAGTGCCCGAGCCATTTACGACTATCGTCTCGACCTCATCAAGGTCGCCGCCAGCAGTGTCTGAAGCGGCCTCGATCTGCTTGGCGCTCGTTGAGGTGCCTGAGCCCAGCAGACCCATCTGCTGCTTATACTCGAGCAGCTTGTCCTGCAGTTGAATGTCCATTGCCTCGCGCTCGATATCGGCCATATGGGTATCGACGGACGCAGCACCGAGCTGGAGCTTGGCCTCGGCGGCGGCCACGCGGCGGTCGATCTTTTCACGCATTTCGTTGAAGGTGGATGCGTCGTCGCCGATGTTAAACGCCTCCATGGTCTGCGCGAGCTGCTCCTGCAGCTTGGCCTGCTTGGCGGCGCTGATGAGCTGCATGGCCTCTGCCGTGCGCTTCTTCATGTTCAGCACATAGTTGTCACGTGCCTTGAGTGCCTGTTTTGACGCAACGCCGGCGTGTTCTGACTGGACGGCCGTCCGCTCGAGGTCCATCTGCGCCTGCTGAAGCTGACCGATATAGGCCGTTGCGATATCGTCGCGGCCCATCTTAACTGCGGCCTTGATCTTGCTGTCGAGATCGACAACCTGGCTCGACAGATTCTCTTTCTGCTTGAGCAGCAGACGTTCGGTAGCCATTACCTGGGCGACCGAATTGTTGAGTTCCGGCACGCGATCGCGCATGTCGCGGATCGTCTGCTGCAGCACCAGTTCAGGATTTTCTATTCTATCGAGGGCTGCTCCTGTGTTTGCAAAAAAGACCCTCTTTAACCTCTGCCACAATCCCATTTACGTATCTGCTCCTCAAAAAATGTGATAACACATCAATTCGCCAAAACCCTTACGACACGCCACTATCATAAGTTGCAAATTCACGTGTCAGTATATCAGGAATCGATAATTAGGAAAGATTGAAATCGGCCTCGCTCCGGCCTGCTGCCAGTGATGCAACGGCGTGCTATTATCTCAACGGTGTGTCCCGGAGTTTGCGTAGAACACCGATAAATACTGCGTGGGAAAATGTGGGACACCACCGCAACGCAAGTTTCCGATGATCCGGGCGTTCATTTGTCTGTAACCGGTGCCCAATGCATCGACACCATCTGATGATGAGAAAAACGATCTCTTACGTATTGGTACTTGCGACGTATGTCACCTTTATCGGCCAGGCGGCGATGCCTGGAAGCGCACAGGTGATCACAAGGACGATGGAGCAAAGGATGAAAGATGTGCCCGGAGGGCTGACATTTCGCCTGAGTGAGGGTCAGGCAGGCGCGGAGAGTCGAGAAAAGACGCCGCCGGCCTCAACTGAGCCGCTCTCGCCCGGCGAGACGATCGGGCTCTTGAAGCGAGTGCCCGACATAAAGCCCGACACCTCTGATCAGGTAGATTTTTCAAAGCGGGTCGGCACGCTGCCGGCACCGAAGACGGGCAGCCGTCTCCCGTTGAAATTCCCATCCGACGAAATGCGTTCGCCGCCAAACGTCGACCCGTCGGGCAAGACCCTGCAGGTGATCCGTTGGTCACCCGAGGGCGAGGTGCCCCTTGCTCCAGACCTGAACGTCACCTTTTCTCAACCGATGGTCGCTGTCACGTCACAGGAGCAGGCTGCCCAATTTGCCCCGGTAGAGCTGAGCCCGCAGGTCGAGGGACGCTGGCGTTGGCTAGGCACTAAGACGCTGATGTTCGACACGGACAAGCGTTTTCCGATGGCTACAAAATTCACGGCCCGCGTGCCCGCGGGCACAAAGTCGGCGACAGGGCAGTCGCTGCAGAAGGACGTCGTTTGGACGTTTACGACGCCGCCGCCCAAGGTCGAGCAGTTTCTCCCCGGCAACGGCGCGATAACCCGGCGGAACGCCGTGATGTACCTCCAGTTCGATCAGGCGATCGATCCTGAGGCAGTACTCCGCACGATCACAGTTTCGAGCGGCGGCCGCAAGCTGCAGACACGACTCGCGACACAGGCTGAGATAGAGGCCGACTCGGGCGTCTTCTACACGTCGAAACAGGCCCAACCTAACCGCTGGCTGGCGTTTAGGGCTGTCAACAGCGAGGGCGGCGTTGAGGACGCACTTCCGGGAGCCTCCACCATCACGGTTACGGCTGAGAAAGGCACGCCGTCAGCCGAGGGACCGCTGACCACCGTCGCGGCGCAGTCGTTCAGTTTTCAGACCTACAGCCCTCTGCGCTTCAAGCGCGGTCTTTGTGCGTGGCAGGAAAACCGCAACTGCTCGCCTATGGACATATGGACCCTTGAGTTTAACAACTCTCTCGAGGCGTCTAAGTTCACCAAGGAACAGGTCCACATCGACCCGCCGGTCGAGGGGCTAAACATTTATCCGGCAGGAAATTACATCTACATCAACGGCTACAAAAAAGGCAGCACCACCTATCAGGTGACGGTTGACGGCTCGCTGACCGACATCTTTGGACAGACGATGGGCCAGCCGGCGACCGCGACCATCAAGGTCGGCACGGCGCCCACCATCCTGTACGCGCAGGGCGGTTTCATGAACGTGCTTGATCCGACCTCGAAACCCACTTTCTCGATCTACTCGACAAACCACAATTCCGTAAAGGTGCGGATGTATGTTGTCGAGCCAAAGGACTGGCGACAGTATCTCGATTATCTTCGCCATATCAACTATGACGACAACCGAAAGCCCGCGATGCCGGGACGCCTCGTTTACAACGAGACCGTGCCGATCGCGAGAAAGGTCGATGAGATGGTCGAGACGCGTCTTGATATCTCACGAGCTCTCAACGACGGCTTTGGCAACGTCATCCTGAATATCGAGCCGACCGTAAAGCGTGACCAATATGATCGCACCCGAGTCCTCACGTGGCTCGAGTCAACGCAGATAGGCCTCGATGCTTTTGTTGATAACAAAGAGCTTGTCGGTTTTGCCACGGAGCTGAGATCGGGTCGTCCTCTCGCCGGCGTAGATCTTTCGATCTACCCGAACGGGTCGGCGGTGAGTCAGACCGAACATGCACCGAGCGACGAGAACGTCGGCGTCCTCGAGCGAGCCTGGAACTGGCTCACCAGCGGCTGGGGACCGATCGCAAGCACCGAGGTCGAGGCAACCAATGGCGATGGATCTGCCGCCGAGCTCGAAACTATTCCCGAGTCACAGCGCTCGACGACACCGGAAAACGGCATGCTGAGGATCCCGCTGCCGGTGTCACGATCGAGCGAAGGGCCTAACATGCTGATCGCCCGCCGTGGAAAGGACACCGCCTTTCTTCCTGAAAACAGCGAATACTACTGGCAGGACGACGGCAATTGGTACAAAAAGGCTGATTACGACACGCTGCGCTGGTACACCTTTGACGACCGCAAGATGTATAAGCCGAAGGAAGAGGTCGCCGTCAAGGGCTATATCCGCCGCTACACAGGCGGAACGGCGGGCGACGTGTTTGGTTTGGAAGGACAGTCGCTGACCTACGCGTGGTCGGCAAAAGACCCGCGCAACAACGAGTTTGCCAAGGGAACTATCACGACGAATCCATTCGGTGCCTTCGACCTCAAAGTGTCACTCCCCGACAACATCAACCTCGGCTATTCGCACATAGATTTCACTGCGGTTGGCGACGGCGGCGTGGTTCATCAGCACCAATTCCAGGTGCAGGAATTTCGCCGACCCGAGTTTGAGGTATCGACCAAGGTCGAGACCGAGGCACCGCACTTCGTCGGCGGGTCTGCGATGTTGTCCGTCGAGGCAAAGTATTACTCCGGTGGCGGCCTGCCAAACGCTGACGCAAACTGGACCGTCTCGGCAAGTCCGACAAATTATACCCCGCCAAATCGCGGCGATTACACATTCGGTACGTGGACGCCGTGGTGGCATATCTACGACATTTCCAGCTCTTACGGAGGCCGCCTTCCGTACTACGGAGGGAACACGCAGAGCTTTAAGGGCACGACCGACGCGAGCGGCAAGCACGTGCTAAAGGTCGATTTCCAGTCGGTCAATCCGCCGCGGCCGTATACGCTCTCGGCCGCCGCTTCGGTCCAGGACGTTAATCGTCAAACGTGGAGTTCGAGCACCTCGCTGCTCGTCCATCCGTCCTCGCTTTACGTCGGCATCAGGACACCGCGCACTTTTGTCCAAAAGGGCGAGAAGATCGAGGTCGAGTCGATCGTCTCGGACATCGACGGGAACCTTGTGACCGGTCGCGACGCCGAGATCAAGGCGGTGCTGAAAGATTGGCAATTCGACAAAGGTTCATGGCAGGAGAAGATCGTCGATGAGCAGACCTGCACGGTCAAGTCGACCAGCAAGGGCGAGAAGTGCACATTTATCGCCAAGCAGGGCGGCCGATACACGGTCACGGCGACAGTGATGGATGATCGCGAGCGATTTAACGAGAGCGAGCTAACGGTCTGGGTGCCGGGCGGCAAGACGCCGCCGAAACGCGAGGTCGAGCAGGAAGAGGTGCAGCTCATTCCATCCAAGAAAGATTACCAGCCCGGCGATGTTGCAGAACTGCTCGTGATCGCGCCCTTCACACCCGCCGAGGGCGTGCTGACACTCCGCCGCGAGGGTATCGTGAAGACCGAGCGGTTTACGATGAAAGACTCGTCGATCACGCTTCGCGTGCCGCTCGAGGAGAAGTATCTTCCAAACATTTACGCACAGGTTGACCTGGTGGGCGCTGCTGACCGGACGAATGATAAGGGCGAGGTCGATGCAAAGCTCGCGAAGCGGCCGGCATTTGCCTCCGGCAACCTAGATCTCTCGATCTCCACCGCGTCGCGGCAGCTATCGGTCTCCGCCGACCCGCGCGACAAGACGCTTATCCCCGGCGGTGCGACCAAGATAAACGTCGAGGTCAAGGACAACCGCGGCGAGCCTGTCGCGAATAGTGAAGTGGCTGTTGTAGTGGTCGATGAGAGCGTGCTCGCACTGTCGCGTTATATCATCGCCAACCCGATGAGCACCTTTTATGCGGATCGTGCACCCGGCGTGACCGATCACCACCTTAGAAAGGACGTGCTCTTGGGAAACCCAGAGGACGTTAAGGCTCCGCCGCCTCAAAATGTTGCGGACGGCGTATTGAACTCGGCCGACTCTGCAGTCGGCGGAGCCTCTCTGAGCATGCGGTCAATGCAGGGCTTGCCTGCTCCGGTGATGGCGATGAAGGAGGAGTCGGAGAGCCGTAAGGCCGCCGAGGCCCCGAACCGAGCACCCGACATAGCCCTGCGTCAAAACTTCAACGCTCTCGCGCTGTGGTCGCCGACCGTCCGTACGGACTCGAATGGTCGCGCGGTCGTAGACGTTAAGCTGCCTGACAACCTAACGCGATATCGCATTACTGCGGTGTCGGTCGACACCGGCCGTCGATTTGGTAAGGGCGAATCGACCATCACAGCAAAGCAGCCGCTGATGGTACGTCCGAGCGCACCACGCTTTATGAATTTTGGCGACAAGGTCGAACTGCCGGTCGTCATCCAGAACCAGACCGACAAGGACATCGCTGTCGATGTCGCGATGCGTGCGACCAACGCCCTGGCCGAGGGTGCGGCGGTCGCTGCCTTGCCGGCAGGTGTCTCGTCGGCCGGCAAACGCGTGCTCGTAAAGGCCAATGATCGTACGGAAGTGCGATTTCCCGTTGCCGCCGTAAAGGCAGGTACCGCGAGATTCCAATTTGTCGCAACCTCGGGCAGCTACAACGATGCTGCGGAGATCTCGCTGCCGGTGTGGACGCCGGCGACGACCGAGGCTTTTGCGACGTACGGCACGACCGACCAGAACGGGGCGATCGTACAGCCGGTGCAGACACCGGGCGACGTCTTCCCGCAGTTTGGCGGGCTCGAGGTAACCACCTCGTCCACCCAGCTCCAGGAACTCACAGATGCGTTCCTATATCTGACCAATTATCCGTACGCGTGCTCAGAGCAGATCTCATCCCGGATGATCTCGATCGCGGCGATGCGAGATGTGTTGAGCGCGTTCAAGGCGAAGGAGATGCCCACGCCTGAGCAGCTGAACCAGTACTTTGCACGCGACATCGAGATCCTGCAGTCCAGACAGCGTGACGACGGCAGTTTTGGCCTGTGGAAACGCGACCGCGAGCGTTACGAGTACCCGTTCCTGACGATCCACGTGGCGCACGCTCTTGCCCTTGCAAAAGCAAAGGGTTACAAGGTGCCGGACGGGATGATCGACAAGACAAAGCCGTATCTAAGGAATGTCGAGTCGCACTTTGACGACTGGTATAAGAATTCGCCCGAGGTCCGCTGGACGATCTCGGCCTACGCCTTGTACATACGCGACATGATGGGCGACAGGGACGTTGCCAAGACCAAGCGGCTGCTCGCCGAGGCCACGATCGAGAAGATGCCTTTTGAGGCACTCGGCTGGGTGCTGTCGGTGCTCGCGAATGACAAGGGTTCGACCGCGGAGGTGCAGGCGATCATCCGTCACCTGATGAACCGCACGACCGAGACGGCGGCTACAGCGAACTTTGTCACCAACTACGGCGACGGCGCGTGGCTGATCATGTACTCAAATCGTCGTGCCGACGGCGTGCTGCTCGAGGCTCTGATCAAGGCGGAGCCGCAGAATGACCTGATTCCAAAGCTCGTCCGCGGTCTGCTCGATCACCGCACAAAAGGTGCCTGGTCGAACACCCAGGAGAATGTCTTTATCCTGCTCGCGCTCGACAAGTACTTCAACGCCTTTGAAAAGGTGACGCCGGACTTTGTCGCACGGATATGGCTGGGTAACACGTACACCGGCGAGCAGGCGTTCAAGGGGCGCTCGATCGACTCAGATCAGCTCGACATACCGATGTCGTACCTGACAGATCAGGGCGGCACGTCAAACCTGATCATCGATAAGCAGGGTGCCGGACGGCTTTATTACCGCATCGGCATGAAGTACGCGCCAAAGAACCTAAAGCTCGAGCCGGCGGATTACGGCTTTACCGTCCTTCGTGTCTACGAGCCGGTTGATGACAAGGACGATGTGAAACACAACGCCGACGGAAGCTGGACGATCAAGGCCGGTGCGCGAGTCCGCATCAGGCTCACGATGGTCGCACAGGCACGGCGTTACCACGTTGCCCTGGTCGACAATCTCCCGGCTGGCCTCGAGACGCTCAATCCGGGCCTTGCCGTGACCGAGGCTATACCTGCCGACGTTCAGCCCGCGACGAGCGTGTTGACCTACGGTTCACGTTCGATGGGATATGGATCATGGTGGTGGCGGCAATACTGGTTTGAACATCAGAATTTCCGCGACGAGAGGAGCGAGGCATTTGCATCGTTGCTCTGGGAGGGCGTTTACAACTATTCGTATGTTACGAGAGCCACGACGCCGGGCACCTTCGTTGTCCCGCCGGCCAAGGCCGAGGAGATGTATCATCCCGAGACCTTCGGTCGGACAGGGACTGATCTCGTAACGGTCCAGTAGGGCATTCAACGTGGTTTCAACCCTTCGGTCGGTTGAAACCACGGTGATCTTTATTCGGAGTTATCCCTCAGGCTTCGCGGCCCATTTATTGTCTGTGTCGTTGGCGTCCATGTAGATGCCTGTGTCGATGGTGACGGACTTTAGGGGCCGGCCGTTGCCATTCCAGGTTCCGCGGGTCTGGTCCTTCTCCCAAAATGACGACGTCATGTGTACGCGTTCGGTCTTTCCGTCGGCGTACTCGACGACCAGGTCAAAGGGCACAGCAAAGCCGCCGGTATTCTTTATCGAAACACCGCTGCCATCGCTGCCAATGACGCCCGCAACGCCGACATCCATGTAGTGGCTCTCAAAGAACCAGTTACGGAAGAACCAGTTGAGGTCCTTACCCGAGACATTATTGAAAGTATTGAACATGTCCCACGGCAGCGTGTGCTTGCCGTTCCAGCGGCCGATGAACTCGGTGAGAATGCGTTTGAATTCGGCATCGCCCAGCATGTCCTTCAGGGCGAGGTACGCTACCGCCGGCTTGCCGTATTCGTTATTCCGATAACCCATCCCGGCCATCGCATCAGCTGGCGTGATGATCGGCAGGTCGGTGTCGACCGCATTGCTCAGCGCCCACGAGCGGACTCGAAACCCCTTGAACATCTGATCAGCGGCCGGCTTGCCGAGATCTGCCGAGACGATGAGGTTTTCGAAGGCCGTCGTCCAACCCTCGTCCATGAACGCATAACGCCGCTCGTTGATGCCCATGTGGAACGGGAACCATGAGTGAAGTATCTCGTGCTCGACGATAAAGCGAGTAAAATTGGGATCCGGCTGTGAGCTGTCATTGACCATCATGGGATATTCCATGTCGGCCCAGCCGCGGACCACCGTTGTTTTTGAAAATGGATATGGCGTGCCCGGAAAGTTGTTGGATTCCCAATCTAGCGCGTGTTTGGCGTACTCGACCATCTTTTCAAAGTCCTTTGACTTCTCGTCATAGGCCGCCTGGACGCTGGCACGGCGATTCGCAGCCTTGTCAACGACGACGCTGCCGGCATCCCAGATGTAGTGGTCACTGACCGCAAGGGCGACATCCGAGATATGGTCTGTCTTAAACCGCCAGGTCAGGGTGTCAGACTGCTGAGTGACCACTTTGTCACTTAGTTCCTTTAGGGTCGCGACGTGAATGATGTCGTTGCTCGTCATCGAGCGCTGGAGGCGCTCGGCAAACTTTGGCTGCAGGACCTCTCCCGCATTCTGCAGATCGCCGGTCGCCCAGACGATAAAATTGCGAGGTGCCACCACCTGCAGGGTGTAGTCGTTAAAATCGTTGTAAAACTCGTGACCCTCAGTAAACGGCGTCACGTCCCAACCGCTCGTGTCGTCATAGACCGCGACCCGAGGATAGAAGTAGGCGATAAAGAAGGTCGTGTCGTCGATAGCCCCTTCGCGGCCGCCGTTCTCGTTATGCGGGGCGAGGTCTACATGCCATTTGATCTTCATATCGACGTAGGAACCGGGCGCGAGCTTTTTGTCGAGCATCACGGTCGCAAAGGTAAGGCCCTTGAGATCGGTCCACGGCTTTGTCTTGCCGTTCTCGGTGTATTCGTCGATGTGGACTCCCGTGGTCAAGTACTCGGTTGCTACAGGGTCCTCACGAGGAGCTTCCGGCTGATGCGAATTCAGCTCGAGGCGAAGGACGAGCTTATCGAGCGTGTCGGGGCTGTTATTCGTGTATCTGATCTCCTCGCTCCCGCGTATCGTCCGGCTCGGCGGTGCGACCGTTAACGTTATGTTGTAAACACCCTTATTTTGCCAATACTTAGGCCCGGGCTTGCCATCCATTGATCGGGTCCCGTTGGCAAACGCCTTCGCAACGCCGCGCGGCATGTACAGCTGCTGAGCCGAGATGCTCGCGACAAAGAGTAATAGTGAAAGTAACGATATAAACCTAGTTTTCATTGCCATGCTTAGATGTGCCGCCGGTAAGGCGCTTTGTTTTCAAAAAATGCCGACTGAGTATTCTACGTGAGTGATCGGTTTTGGTTCTTTATCTCGATTCTATCGGGATGAGGTCGTCGGCGTTTCCGTCCTCGGCGACAAACCGGATGGGCACTATCAGTGGTCTGACATCAGGAGTCAGGCGCCGGGGATCAGTACTCAGATCGCGAAGGACGCGGTCTGCGACACCGCGGCCAAAGGTGTCTCGGATCTCGGCCTCTGACAGCTCGACCAGAGTTCGTATCGTCCCGGCCTTCGCAATGATCTCGCGTCGCTCAGCCTCAGTCGAGGACGGCAGCAGGGCGGCGAGTTCGTAATAATGACCCATGTCACGCAGGTCGCGATGGACACGATTTGACAGGTCGTGAGCCTCGTCTCGCAGCATCTGCAGCAGCCCGTGAGCCGGGTTATCGGGATCAAAACCAACTTCGCTGCCGTCCATTCTCACAAAATGTGAAATGGCGGAATGCTTACCTTTCGGCTTTACGGCTGCCGCGATGGTGACGTTTGGGTCACGGATCTCGGCCACCACCGCGTTGAGTTGCGGCTTGCCGCCGTCGAGCAGTATCAGGTCGATCTTACGCCGGTCAAGCGTCTGTCTGACATGCTTTGCGAGTGCGGCAAGCTCGCTCCCTTCCTTAGAGAGGTCAAACCCAAAATCGGCCGATAATAATCGTCCCGATTCCCATACCGAGTTGGCCGCCGCGAAGTTGCTAGCCGATATGTGAGCGACATCAAAAGCCTCGATACGTCTAGGCACCTTCGCTAACTTGAAAAGGCGTTTCAGCTCCAGAGCGATCTCCTCGGCGTTAGGACGCCGTCTTACGCGGTCCAACTCGCTCTCTGCACGTGCACCGTGCAGCGCCCGACGAGCCGTCACACGCTGATCGATGCGTCTGACGACCTTGATCCGCACGTCGCGGCCAAAACGCTCACTAAGAACGGCCTCAATATTTTTGCGGTCCCTGAACTCTCGATAAACCCTGATCTCTCGTGGCAGCCCGACCTTGTAAAACGCGTCGATGGCCTCATATAGAGCATCATCGTGCGAGCTGACGGGCAGGTTGAAGACCTTTCGTCCGAGTACATAACGATCACGCTGCGTGACGATGTAGACGGCGATGCCACCTTCCACCTCTTCGGTTGCGATCGTGTCCACAGTGTTGTCGAGCCAGATATTTAGCCGCTGGTTCTCCCAGCGACGCTCGATCGACGCGAGCAGGTCACGCCACTCGGCGGCGGATTCAAATGCCAGGTCAGCTGCGGCGGTCTCGACCTCTGTCATGATGGCGGCGCGCAGATCACGGCGTCTGTCCTCGAGAAAGAGCCGGACCAGGCCGACCCACCGGCCATACTCGGCCCCGTCGCAGATCGACGCGACGCACGGCGCATGACAGCGCTTGCGATAGTACATCGTGCACGGCACCGGAAAACTGCCGTCAATGTCGAGGTCGCAGGTACGAAGCTTGAACTTACGATTAAGGAAATCGATCAGAATGCGAACCGAGGTCTTTGGCAAAAATGGCCCATAGTACTCGGCGCCATCATCCTCGATCCTCCGTGTGGCCAAAAGCCTCGGGAAACGCTCACGGGTGATCTTGAAATGAGGATATAGATTGTCCTCGATCTCGCCTGAGAATGTAGTTACGCGATCGTTTTTCATCCCTGGTCGTACCGTGCCTGCCTGCGGTTGGCGAGGCTCATTTCACTGCCGATTGATACGCATCGAGCATTTCCTGGATCGTCTGCAGCGAATCGGCGTCCTTCGCCGTCTTGTCCTCACGCCATCGCGATATTCGCGGAAATCTGACCGCGACACCCGAACGATGCCGGCTCGACTTTTGTATCGCCTCAAAGGCCAGCTCGAAAACCAGCTCGGGCTTTACCGCGCGGACCGGCCCAAATTTCTCAAGGGTGTTGTCGCGCACAAATCGATCGACCTTCCTGATCTCAGCATCGGTCAGTCCCGAATATGCCTTTGCGAAGGGCACAAGCTGATCGCCGTCCCAGACCCCGAACGTGTAATCCGTAAAGAGATTTGACCGCTTGCCAGAGCCTTTTTGCCCGTAGATCAACACACAGTCGACCGTCAACGGGTCGATCTTCCATTTCCACCAGTCGCCGCGATGCCGGCCGACGCGATACGGCGAGCCTCGATGCTTGAGCATAAAGCCCTCAACGCCGAGCGATCTGCTCTCCTCGCGTTTTGCGGCCAGGTCTTCCCAAGTCGCTGCCTGGACGATATCGGTCGGCCGCAAGACCTCTCGGGCGTAGCCGGGAAGTTCATTCAACACCTTTTCCAGCATCTCGCGTCTTGCTCGAAAATCGAAGGTTCGAATGTCGCTGCCATCGTACTCGAGCAGGTCGTAACACTGCAGGATGATCGGTACCTCGCCGAGGATCTTTGCCGACAGATTCTTACGGCCGATCCGTCTCTGCAACTCGAGAAAAGGAAGCACGCGGCCGTCTTTCCACGGCAAGATCTCGCCGTCGAGTACCGTGCCATTTGGCAATGCGCGCGCGGCCGCCTCGACCTCGGGAAAGCGTTCCGTCATCAGGTCTTCACCCCGCGACCAGATAAAGACGTTGTCTGCACGCTTGATGACCTGTGCGCGGATACCGTCCCATTTCCACTCGGCCTGCCAGTCCGAGACCTGGCCCAGATCCTTCGGTGTAAAGTCGATCTGATGTGCGAGGTGGAATGGATAAGGCCGGGCAATGGGCGTCTCGTCTGTGTCGAGCTGCGGGTTCGTGAGCTTAGTGAAAAAGTCGGCGGACGGCGTCCAGTCCCCCATCAGGCGATGAGCGATGATGTCAGTCGGAAGTTCTGAAAATTGGGAGAGGGCGCGCACGACGAGCAGTTGCGATACGCCGACCCGAAATGCCCCTGAGATCAGCTTGTTATAGACCAAACGCTGAGAATAGTTCATCCCGAGCCAAGCGTCGGTTACCGCTTTGTGCTGGACCTCAGGGTCCGAGCCACGAAGCGGCAAGAGTTGGTCCTCGACCAGCGTGTGCAGCGGAGTTTCGTCGGTCACGTTCTTGCCCGGTATAAGCAAAGCCGCGGTCTCGGCCCCGTCGCCAACCGTATCTCTGGACTCGGCAAAGAGCCACTCCGGAATCCCCGAAGCCTCTAAAGCCCATTCCCACAGAAAGCGTGAAGGCACGATCTGCCGCGGCTTGCGTCCGGACAAAAAGTACAATGCCCAAGCGGCATCGTGCGGCTCTGCTCGTTCGAAATAGAACCGCATCGCCTCGACCTTTTCATTGGTCTTGTTTGTCTGGTCGAGCTCGACGTAGAGCTCTGTAAATAGCCTCATAGTCAGAACCACCTGCGGTAGCGGGTGGTTGAAGAACAGCCACGATTCTGATGTGGTTTCATGGACATCGTTAAACCACCCGCTACCGCAGGTGGTTCTGACTAAACCCGCCAACTCGGCAGCGTCACCTGCTCACTCTCTTCGTCCAAAAGCTCAGGTGCATCGTCGCCGACGAACTGCGTCTTGAGCTGCACAGCGTTCATGCCGGTCTCGTTCAGCCACCGCACGACCTCGGCCGAAAAGCCGTGAGTGACATAAACCGTGTCGGCACGCGTCGCGCGGATAGCGGTGTTAAGTTCTGGCCAGTCGGCATGATCCGAGAGAACGAACCCGCGATCCACCGCCCTTTGACGCCGCGAGCCTCTGACCATCATCCATCCTGAGGCAAAGCCCGTCGAATGACTGCCAAATCGCCGCAGCCATGTCGTCGCCTGAGCCGAGGGTGGTCCAACAACAAGCGAACCAATGAAATCCTTTCGGTTCTGCACATCACCCGCATAGATCGTATCGGGAAGCGAGACCCCGGCGTTGCGATAGGCGCGCGTCAGTCGCTCGACCGAGCCATGGGTGTAGATCGGGCCGATAGACGCATCGACACCGGCCAGTACCCGCTGTGCCTTGCCTAGTGAGTAGGCGAAGATGACCGACGCTTTACCCCGTTCCTGGTTGCGGCGCCACCAGGCGTTGATCTCATCGAAAGTTTCCTTAGGATCAGGCCAGCGATAGATCGGCAGCCCAAATGTCGCCTCCGTGATAAAGAAATTGCACTTTACCGGTTCAAACGGCTCGCACGTTGGGTCGGGCGTAAGCTTGTAGTCACCCGACGCGACCCAGACCTCGCCTTTATACGAGAGCCGGACCTGTGCGGATCCGAGGATATGCCCGGCAGGGTGCAGCGACACCCGCACGCCGTTGATAACCTTGACTTTACCGTACTCGAGCGTTTCGATCGGCGGTACGCCGCCCTCTTCGGTCCAGAGCCGGATGCGAGCGAGTTCCTCGCCCGGTTTGGCCACGAGATACTGCTTGTGGCCTCGATAGGCATGATCTGAATGTGCGTGCGTGAGCACGGCACGCTCGACCGGCTTCCACGGATCGATGTAGAAACCGCCGCGGGCGCAATACAGCCCGCAGTTGGTGAGCGTGATAAGTGAATCCTTGTTCACACCGCCATTCTAGCAAAGCCTCGAGATCGGCTTGTGTATGCTATTATTCTGCCGATGTTGAAGCCTCTTTTGGTCATATTTGGGCTGCTCGCTTTAGCCCTGCCGGCGTTTGCGCAGGACGACCTGAACAAGCTCGTCGCTGCAGAACATGCCTTTGCCGAAATGGCGGCCAAAGAGGGTACAAGGGCTGCGTTTCTCGCAAATCTAACTGACGATGCGGTAGTTTTCGGTCCGGATAAGACGAACGCAAAGCAGTCCTGGACTGCTCGGGCGGCGGGCGGCACAGGCCTGCTCGCATGGGCGCCGAATTACGCTGACATCTCAGCGAACGGCGTCATGGGCTACACGACAGGGAACTGGCAGTTTCATCCGCAAGGCAAGACCAGCCAGCCCACGGCCTTTGGTGATTTCGTCACAATATGGCTGCGACAGCCGGACGGCCGATATAAATGGGTCGTTGATATAGGAGTCGGTCACGCCAAGCCGGAAAGGTACTCGACCGAGTGGACCACGTCGCCCGTAAAGACCCGCGATGCAAACGAAAAGGGCTCGTCGGCGGCCGACGCGGCCAATGGCTTTTTTGAAATGATCACGCGGTCCGGTGTTAAAAAAGCGTATCAGTCGTACGCATCCGACGACATCAGGATGTATCGCGAGGACAAGATGCCGATTCTCGGCAGAAAGGCTGCTCTTGACCAGATCGCATCTGAAAAGACCGTGTTGACGATGGCGAAAAAGAGCAGCTTCTTTGGCTCGGCAGATCTCGCATACGATCTGAGCACTTACACTCGCTCTCAGGGCGATAAGATCGTCGAGCGCGGCAACTACATGCAGGTCTGGAAGTTGGTCGGCGGCAAATGGCGGATCGTACTCGAGATCTTCAAACCCGTTCCCGAACAAAAGTGAATAACCGAGACAAGGTTAGGGAGATCCTCGAGATCGAGGCCGCTGCCATCAAGTGTGCGGCCGGTGCGCTCGATGCTGAACAGGTCGATCGCGCGGTAGCGCTGATTCGCGACTGTCAGGGGAAGGTGATCGTCACCGGCGTCGGCAAATCGGGCGTGATCGCCCAAAAGATCGCTCAAACCCTCGCGAGTACCGGTACTGTCTCGATCTTTGTCCATCCCTCGGATGCACTTCATGGTGGCCTCGGAGTGGTCGTTGCGGACGACCTCGTTATCGCTCTCAGCAACTCCGGCGAAACCGACGAATTGCTCGCGATCATCCCGACGCTAAAGCAGCGCGGCGTTCGCATCATCTCGATCGCGGGTAACACGGCGTCGACGCTCGCTCGCCACGCCGACGCGGTGATCGACGCCTCGGTCGATAAAGAGGCGTGTCCGCTCAACCTTGCTCCTACAGCGTCGACCACCGTCGCATTGGCTTTAGGGGACGCCCTCGCTATGGCCGTCATGTCGGCGAAAGGGTTATCGACTGAGGATTTCGCGGCAAATCATCCCGCCGGCAGATTGGGCAGGCGCCTGACCATCCGCGTCTCTGACCTCATGCATGACAGCCCGGAGGTGGGACCCGACGCGGGTTGGCTCGACGTCGTGCATGCCATATCGCATCACGCCCTCGGAGCGGTGCATGTTGTTGATAATTCAACACTTCTTGGCGTTATCACCGATGGTGATCTGAGGCGAACGATCGAGCGAACGCCGGTCGAGTCGCTCGCGCAGCTTACGGCCGCGTCAATGATGACGGCATCACCTGTCACAACTTCGCCCGAAATGCTCGCCTTTGACGCCTTGAAGCTAATGGAGGAGCGTCCGTCGCAGATCGCGGTGCTGCCGGTTGTCGACGGCGACGCGCGGGCGGTCGGGCTGATCAGGATTCACGACATTATCCGCAGCGGTCTTTGAGTGCCGAACCTCATACGCAGCTGATCGCATCTTAGTCCCGCCATGAACAAGAGAATCCCGGTACTTGCACTGATCATCCTCGCTCTTTCGGCAATAGCCAGCGCTCAAAAAGCGGATGTCACCATTACGCTGAATGAAGCCTTCTTCGATAGTTTCCTGGACTCGGTTTACCGAAACTTTGATCCGCCGAAGTTTAATCTGGCCGACGACACCGGCCGCTGCGAGGAGCATGTGAAGATCTTGCGAGCTCTGAACGGCGTACGGACCGGCGCCAGGTTCAGGGACGGAAAGATGTACGTGCCGCTGGCGTTTTCGGGCAGATACGATGCTCCGCTGATCGGATGCGTCGATTTCTCCGGGACTGCTGACTCCGTCCTGTCCATAGATCTCGATCGGGAAAACCAGCGGCTCGCCGGCCGTGTGAAGGTCGGCAGCGTTAACCTCACCGGCACAGGCGGCATAGGCGGGTCGCTCGTCGCTCGCATGCTGCAGGGCACGATCGACCGCAAGATCAACCCGCTTGAGATCATCAAACTCGATAAAATGGGCTTTACCATTCCCGTTCTCGATCGGGGCCAGTTGGGAATGCAGGCGACCAGCGCTCGGGCGGATGTCAACGGCAACGCCCTGAGCATCACGGTCACGTACCAGTTCGTAAAGCCCTGAACGAAAACGTGATGCCGCGTTACCAAATCGTATTCAAGGCGGCCCTTTATTAGCCCTCCCGTCAATTAAATCAACAACTTAACTCTGTGGCCTCAAAGTTGCGGAATAACAGGCAAGAGGACCAGGAATACTCCTCTCCAGAGCATTTCTGTTGTTTAAGAGAATGAAAAGCAGTATCAAAAACAAGATCAGAACTGGGCTTCTGATCGCAGGAGCTGTCGGAGCATTGACCATGAGCGGCCTCGCTCAGGGCCGCGGCCGTGACCGCGGCGATCAAAAACGTGAGGACCGTCAGGCCCAGCCTCAGCAGCAGCGTCAGGCCCAGCCTCAGACTGATCAGCGTCAGCGCGACGACTCGAACCGCCGGGCCGAGCAGCAGCGGCAATCGCAGCAGCGGGAAGCTCAGCAGCAAACCGAGCAGCGACAGCGCGACGAGGCCAACCGTCGGGCTGAACAGCAGCGGCAGGCGCAACAGCAGAATCAGCAGCGACAGCGTGATGAGGCCAATCGCCGTGCTGAACAGCAGCGACAATGGCAGCAGCAGAACGAACAGCGTCAGCGTGACGAGGCCAATCGTCGTGCCGAGCAGCAGCGCCAGGCTCAGCAGCAGAACGAACAGCGTCAGCGTGACGAGGCCAATCGTCGTGCCGAGCAGCAGCG
>JADMIO011472228.1_pt1 | contig 41166 bp, 35 predicted proteins | sample 8958161 | NCBI WGS metagenome assembly JADMIO01 (sample SAMN16585339, study PRJNA669376) | soil metagenome | isolation source: Crop rotation soil | place: USA: Cullars Rotation, Alabama | collected 2011
GCGACTTCAAGTCACGTGAATTCCAAGCTTCGGATCCCACTGTGCTGGAAAGAATGTCGCGAACTTTGGTGGCGATCCGAGCCGGGTGATGATTTACGGACAATCCGGCGGCGGTTCCAAGGTCACTACGTTGTTAAGTATGCCGTCCGCGGCGGGATTGATGCATCGGGCCTCCATCCAGTCGGGTGGCGGCGGCAATCCTCCTGGCGCCGACGCGTCGCGCGAATTCGCCAGGCAGGTGATGAAGGAACTGAGTCTGGGGCCCAACGACATCGCTTCGCTGCAGAAAATGGATTGGTCGAGGTTGAATAGCGCGGCCAATGCTGCCGCCGGGAAGGTCAACGGCGCGACGCCCGGGGGCCGAGGCGGCGGGCCGGGGGGTGCGCCGCGCGTCGGCGCCGGGCCCACGATGGATGGGCGCCTGATCACGATGCGGTCGTTCAATGAGGCTATCGCCGACAGCGCGAAGAACATTCCGATTCTGATCGGCAGCGTCAGCGAGGAAGGCATGAGCATGGGGTCGAAGCCCACCGAGTCGGAGTGGCGTGCGACTCTCGCGCGTACCTTTGGAGAGGCGAAGGCGAAGTCTCTGGCGGACGCCATGATCCGGAAGTATCCGAAGAAGAGCATCCGGCTGCTCTCCTATGGGGTAAACGGACTCAACAGCCGGAACAGTGTCACCCGCATGGCGACGCTGAAATACAACCAGAAGGGTGCGCCGGTTTACGCTTATTACTTCAATTGGCCATCGCCCATGCTCGAAGACGCCGGCGCCTGGCACACCGCCGAACTCGCCTTTTGTTTCGATAACACGAAGCGCTGCGAGCAGGGCACCGGCAATACTCCGGAGGCTCAGGCGCTGGCGCGGAAGATGGCCACCGCATGGGCCAATCACGCCAAGACCGGCAATCCCAGCCAACCCGGCCTCGCCTGGACGCCATTCGATGCGACGCATTGCCAGACGATGGTATGGGGCAATGAGTGCCGCATCGTGAACGATCCAGAGGGCGACCTTCGCAAGATCTTGCTGGGATAGAGCACCTGTATTTGGTAGATTCGTACAGTGCCCGTAAACACGCTCCAGGAGCAATTCGGCCAGATCGACATCTATCTTTTCGACCAGCTGCTGAAGGGCCGCATTTCGCCGGGAATGCGGATCCTGGACGCAGGATGCGGTTCCGGTCGAAACATCGTCTATTTCCTGCGCAACGGCTACGAAGTCCACGCCGTCGATCAGGACGTACAGGCAGTGAAAAGCATCCGCGGCCTCGCCCGGATGATCGCTCCCGGGCTTCCGGAGTCGAATTTCGCGATCGGAGCCGTCGAAGATATGCCCTTCGACGATGGCTTCGCGGATGTGGTCATCTGCAACGCGGTGCTCCATTTTGCCCGCGACGACGCGCACTTCGAATCCATGCTGCACGGAGCGTGGCGGGTGCTGAGGCGCGGCGGGCTGTTCTTCTGCCGTCTCGCATCCTCGATCGGAATGGAGAGTCAGGTCAAGCACATCGAGGGGCGTCGCTACGGATTGCCGGATGGTTCGGAACGGTATCTGGTGGACGAAGCACTGCTTGAATCGCTCGCCGAACGTTTGGGGGCCGAATTGGCAGACCCAGTGAAGACGACCGTGGTACAAGATCAACGCTCGATGACCACCTGGGTACTGCGGAAACAACGGGCCTGACAAGGAGCAGCGGCTGTCGCCGCGCGCCCCCGCACGAGACCTGTCCGCCACAAGTCGATGGCCGGCTGGGTAGAATGAGCTTGTGCCGGATTGGATTACGGTGTTGTCCGTTGTGACTGCCTTTGGAATGGCGTACGATTTAAGTCTGCTCGCCGATCGAGTCCTCAAGCGAAAAATGGGGAACCTGATGCGCGGCATCTTTAGTTCCTGCTGGGTAATGCCGTTCTTGGGGGATTCGTTCTCGTGGCGCTCGCGAGGTGCTTGCTCGTTGGGATGTCGTGTCCAGATTCTTAATCAGTGGCCAGAGACAGCGTCATTGGAACAGTCGCAACCCATAGCGCGACGCGCTCATGAAACTCATGTTCGAGAAAGCCGAGCGCCACCAGCGCGTTTACATCGAGAAGGTATCTCACGGGAGGTTTGACAGAATATCTTGCACCTGCTCGCTGGTCAATGACGGTACGCCCGGCCCCGCGCTGAGAACGGGCAGCCCTGTAATGGCGTCGCGCCGGATACCGGTCTTGGCGGGACGGGAATGGCGGGGCGTGAGGACGATCTTGCCACTCTTCACACTCGCGTCGAGCGGGTCGCCTGGGCGCAGTCCGAGTTTGCGCCGGATGGCGCCGGGAAGGACTACCTGCCCCTTACTGGAGATGCGGGTTTGCATCGTAAGAATATCTTACCGCACCAGCATCGATCCGGATCGACAGCGCGACGAAATCGGGCGACAATCAGGTCCGGGAGGAAACCTTCCATGGACATTGGGGAGCAACTGGCGGCTTCCATCATCGATGGCATTAAATCCGGTCGCGCCGTTTACGTGTTTGATCAGATCCTTCAAGCTCCGGAGCCGTTGGAACATGCACGCAGGATTCTGTCTGAGAGACGAGCCGCCTGCGACGATCCAGAGGAAGCGGCATTGCTGACCGGCATTATCGAGAAACTGGAAAGCGGCAAATCCTAAGCGCTATCATCCATTGATCTCGCGCACTACGCGGTGGGCGGACTCGAGCGCTCCCTGCATCCAGCCCGCGAAGGGCGAGGTATGCTCTCCGGCGAAGTGGATGCGTCCTTCCGTCTTGCCCAGTGTGTCGAGGAAGCCGATTTGCCCGGGGTTGTGCAGCGCGAAGGAGCCCTGCTGCCATCGCTGCAAGCCCCAACAGTGAGCGGCCCCGCCTTCGAATGATTCCGCCAGTTCGGGAAAGATCTGACGCGCCTGATCGAACGCGACGCGCACCCGTTCGTCTTCCGACATCCGCTCCAACGAAGCGGTATACCCGCCGATCGGATACGCGGCCAAGGCGCCGCGGTCGTCCGGGCCGACGCCCGGGTCGGGCGTGGTTCGCTCAATGGGAAGGTCGGTGGACGCAATCCCGTTGAATCCTTGTTTCTGCCAGAAGCGCGTCCGGGATTGAAGGAACACTTTGACGGTCCGCGAGTAGTGCTGTTCCCGGATGGCCCGTTGTTTGGGAGCGGATAGGCGGGCGTCGTCGAAAATCCTGCCGATCACCGGACAGGGAAGCGTGCAAATTGCGCGATCGGCGGCGAGGGTTTCCATCCTGCCAGCGCCGCGGAAGAGCACACGGACACCATGGTCGTCCTGCTGGATCGCAGTCACGGGAGAGCCATACCGGATGCTCACTTTTCGGGCAAACGCGCGCGGAAGCTGATCATTGCCGCCTTCGATTCGATAACTGGCGGTGGACCCGTGAGTAGTCAGCCTGTGATGCAGGAAACTCGCCGCCGAACCCGCGTCATTGCTGAAGCCCAAAGAGAGCAGCTCCGCCGCCGCGGGTGACGCTCCCCGAGACCGCAGCCATTGGGCGGGGGTGTAGGAGTCGAACGGCCGGAGGGCGCTTACCGGGTCTTTCTGATAACCGGCCGCCAGAGCTTCCTGCATGGCAGCATCGATGTACTTCTGACGCAGCCCCGCGAAGCCCAACTGGCGTTCTTCGCCGGTGAGCGGGAAGGGCCAGGCCGCGCTGGCGTCAGGAACGATGCGGCGGCCGCCAACATGATAAATGCTGCGCATGCCGGCGGGCCACGCAGCCACCAGCTTCAGGTCGAAGAGGCGCGCGTAATGCTGGGTCAGTTCATGCGATCCGGGGATCGACTCGGGTCCCGCTTCCGTGTACAGACCCGGAGCGAAAGGCTCGCGGAGCGTCAGAACCCTGCCGCCCGGCCTGCTTTGTGCCTCCAGAAGCGTGACCTGATGTCCTTGAGACTGTAGCTCGAATGCCGCGCAAAGGCCGGCGAGCCCGGCACCCACCACGACGATCTTCTGCGCGGGTCCCCGCCTCGGTAGGCCTTCGACCTGCGCGGCTAGCGGGGTTGCGGCCATCCAGGATAGAAGCTGGCGTCGAGTGGTCATTCGGCCCTCTTTTCTGTTGCGAAAATTCCGACTCTTCCCGCTGATCGATCTGAAGAATCATACGACAAACCCGGGGCTCTCTGGTAGATGATCACCGGCAACGTCGGCTATTCTGACCATTCCGGCGGCGATCCGAACCGTGGCGCGCCCCAGTTCAGCCGAAGCCTGTGTGAGGCACGCACGTCTTCCTGTTCGAGCCGGCGCTCGATCAGTCACTGCAGGGGCGGCAGGCTGTTTTTCGGCGTCCGCCATTCATGATAAAGTGCGTCCTATAGCACTCGAGCAAGGCGAGGGTTTACTCACATGCGGTTCCCTTTGATTTTGGCCGGCTTGTTGTCGGTCGTTCCCCCCTTATTCCCGGCCGATATTCACGATGAGATGCACAGTTGCGTGCATGACCGGCTGCCGGTTCTCAGGAAAGCGGGATTCCGGGCCACTACGGCGGCGGATCAGTTCTGTCTGGGCTATGGTTACTGGCAGGCTCGCGAAGGCTTGCCGCACAACCCAACGGAATCGGCGCGTTGGATCGCAAAGGCAGCGGAGCAAGGTTATGCGGCAGCTCAGACGGTGCTCGCGTACTACTATGAACAGGGCCACGGCGTGGCTAAGAATTACGGCGAGGCGGTCCGCCTGCTGCGGCTCGCGCTGGCGCAGAACTATCCCGATGCGATGTTCCATATGGGGCGCCTGTCCACCACGGGCAAGGGAGTGCCGCGGAGCGAAAGCCAGGGGCTGGAGTGGTTCCGGAAGGCCGCCGCGGCCGGCAGCGCGGACGGAATCGTGGCCGTGCGCCAACAGCACGAGATCGAAATGAACGCGCCCGGCCAGCAGGCACTCGACGCGGCGTATCAGGCGTATCAGTCGGGGGACTATGCGCGCGCGGCGGCCCAATACCGGATTTCGGCGAAGGCGGGAAGCCCGCAAGCGCAGAGTAGTCTCGGCACGATGATGCGCTTGGGACAGGGCATGCCGCAGAATCTGTCTGGGGCGGTCGCGCTCTACCGCGAGGCGGCATCAAAAGGATATGCTGCCGCGCAGGCGCAGCTGGGGTTCGCGTATGAATACGGCGAGGGAGTGGAGAAAGACTGGGTGCAGGCATTCAAGTGGTGCAATCTGAGCGCCCGGCAGTTCGAAAAACTGGGACTCTACTGCCTGGGCCGCCAGTATCAATTCGGCATCGGCGTGGCGCAGGATCGCGTCCGTGCTTACCGCATCTACGATCGGGCCGAAGATGCGGGTGACGGTATGTCGAAGTTCTTCGCGGGCTGGCTGCGGGGCAAACAGAATTGCGTCGGTTTTCGCAGCGAAACCGAGCGGAAGCGCTTCACCGATGTCTGCCAGGATCCCGCGGGCGTCGCGTTTGCGAGTGAAAAGCAGCGCATCGATTGGCTGTACAAGAATCAGGAAGTGGCCAACCGCGCCGCTGTGAGTGCCTGGGGATCGAGCAGTGCCTATGGCTCCGCCGCATGCTCGGCGGCCGGGGGCGTTTGGGGCGGCGGAGGGTGTGGCGGCGAGGGCGGGCGAACCTTCGATCCGATGCAGCAGGATCGGTCCGGAAGGAACTTATGGTAAGACCGTTTCCGGGCAGCAGTTCCGATGCGCTGCCTTGTCCTGATTCTGCTGCTTCCTCCGGCCTCGTGGGCGCCATGGTGCCCCCCGGCGAGTACGACGCCTATGCCTGGGAAGAGGTGACGTTCGGCCAGTGGTTCGAGGCGGCGTGAATGAAGAACGATCTTGGCAAGGGCGAGAAGTTCAGCGCCGAGGAAGGCAAGACAGCGACTCGGCGGAAACCTTCGCGCGGGAACTTTTGGCGAAGCGACAGCGTCAAAGCACGGTATGTTCATCGTTGCCCGCCTGTTGTTGCCGGCGGTTTGGCTGGTTGCGCTTGCGTTCTCGCCACAACCGGCGGCGCCGGAACCGGAGGCTCCGATCCAAAAGACTGCAGCCGACCGCAAGCTGGACCAAAGCGACGAGCCCTGCGGCCATTACTTCTGGATCGCCAGGAAAAACGGTGAGAAATTCCTGTATTACTTCTTCGGAAGCGCGGAGTGGGGCAAGAGCAAGGTCGGTTTTTATTCCGAGAACCTCTATCGCGTGGTTGTCGACCCCGACAAAACTCCGCCGACCGTCCAACGCATCACAACCGGAGGAAGGGTCAGTGAGGTGCGCGTTCGCATGACCAGCGAAGAACTGGCTGCTTCCTCAGGCTGCCTCACCGGGCGCTAACGGAAGCTCCCGGCGATCCATAGCAGCCACCGCTTGCTTTAATCCCGGTGATCGCGGCGGTAGCGGTCGTCGTCATGCCGCCGGTCATGATGATCGCGGCCGTGTCTGTCCGTCTGATGATACCCGTTTCCACGGTAATAGGGCCGGTAGTGCCGTTGTACGCAACCGGAGAGAACCACAGCCGTGCCGACAAGGACCAGGCGCCAAAAGTAGGTTCGCATATCTCCTCCGGAGCGGTCATGTGCAAACGGATAACCGAATGATCCCTATCTGTAGTTTCAATGGCATCCATACGGGGACTTGCTCGGCGGCGAATGCCGGGCGGTGGTTTTCGACCAGACAAGCGGTGGTTTTGGGCCACGACCCGGGAAGCCAGCCGGGTCTCATACTCCGGCTACACGGCGATGGCGAGATTCGCGCTGAGTTCGAATTCGATTTGGGAGCCGTTGGTGTACCGCCGGCGGATGGGCTCGCTGTCGCTGAGGATAAGGCCGGCGACGCGGTGGCGCTCCGGTCCATCCATCGCTTTGCCGGCGGCACTCATGCCGACCAGAGCCATGGCGTTTCCCCGGAACAGCCAGCTATCGGCGTCCACTCGAACAATGCGCGTAATCGTGCGGGAACGGACTTCCTGGAAACCGGCATCACGGAGCAACGCTTCGAGGGCGGCGGCATCGCCAAAGCTGTGGCGCTGGTCGGCGACGGGGCCGAGGTGACGTTCGGCAATGCGGCGGAGTTCGTGAAAGAACGGCACCTCGTCGTCGGCGAGCCAGGTGGAGATGGCCAGCCGGCCGCCGGGCACGAGGGAGCGGCGCATTTGCGTCACGGCTGCCGGCTTGTCGGGGAAGAACTGCAGGCCCTGCTGACACGTTATGGCGCTGAACTGTTCGTCCTCGTGCAGAGGGAGGGCGGCGGCGTTGCCCTGGCGCCAATCGATGTCCGGCCCTTTTCGTTGCGCGACGGCGAGCATCTCGGGGCTCTGATCGATGCCCGTGATGCGGGCGGAGGGGCCGAGGCGCTCGCGAGCAGTGCGGGCGACGATTCCTGTTCCGCAGGCGACATCGAGGAGGCGGTCGCCGGGAACCAGCTGGATTTCGTCGAGCGTGAGCTCGGCCCAGGGTCGAAAGACGGGGCCGACCAACCATTGCTCGTACAACTCAGGAAAAGACGGCTGTAGCGTGGCGGGGCTGAACAGGCCCATGGATTCCCTCCGTTCTGGGGGAAGTATACCTCAGAAGCCGAGCTCGACCCGGCCTTTGATGTCGTGGTAGGCGGCTTCGATGAGCTTCGCCAGGGCCGGCTCGTTGGTGGGGAGTCCCGGTTTCAGCTTCACATGGCGCATGAATTTGCCATTGCCCTGCAGCAGCCGGGCGGGGTCGGGGAGAGCGTTTCCATGAAAGAATCCGACGCTTACATGCGCGGTGAAGACGTTGACGTACGCAAAGGGGGCGTCTCCCAGGCAGGCGACGGGGCAGCCGTCGTGGAGGAGTTCGCGGACTTCGTCGCCACAGTGGCGCATGAGTTCGAACCAGCGGCGGGCGACGGTTGCCAGGTGGCCGGCGCGCTCTTCGAACCAGGCCTCGATGGCCGGGTCGCGCTCCACAGCTCCGTCGAATGTCAGGTAAGCAGGCTTCATGGATAAAATCAGCATAAATGCAAAACGGGCATGTAGAGAACGGCCGGTGTGCTCCGACTTGTCTGTGAAACGGAACTAAACCATATGAAATTCATTCTGATGATGAACATGAAGACGGACGCGGAGAGCATGTCCCACGGGATTATGACATGGCCCGAGGAGGATGTGCGGGCGCATATCGCATTCATGATGAAGTTCAACCAGCAATTGAAGGAGGCGGGCGAGCTGGTCTCGGCCGAGGGGCTCGGATGGCCGAACCAGGCGAAACTGGTGCGGGCCGGGAAGGACGGCCAGCCGGTGACGGACGGGGTGTTCGCGGAATCGAAGGAGTTTCTGATCGGCTTCTGGATCATCGATGTGGAGAGCCCGGAGCGCGCCTACGAGGTGGCGGCACAGGCGTCGGCAGCGCCGGGGCGCGGGGGAGCGCCGCTGAACATGCCGATCGAGGTGCGGCAGGTGATGGCGGGGCCGCCGGGATAGCCAGGTGGAAACGAAAGAAGCGGAGCACCTGTTACGGCAGTTGGCGCCCCAGGTGCTCGGGTATCTGATTCGGCGGTATCGCGACTTCGCTTCGGCGGAGGATGCGCTGCAGGAGGCGCTGCTGGTGGCGGCGAAGCAGTGGCCGGCGGAAGGTATTCCGGAGAATCCGAAGGCATGGCTGACGCGGGTGGCGTCGCGGCGGATGGTGGATCAGATCCGGAGCGACGCGGCGCGCCGCCGCCGCGAGACCGAGTCGGTGCTGGCTGAAGGCTATTCAATTCCGGCGGCGGCCGCGAATCCCGCCGGTCCGGAGGACGACACCCTCGTGCTGATGTACATGTGCTGCCATCCGGCGCTGACGGTGTCGTCGTCGATCGCGTTGACCCTGCGGGCAGTAGGAGGGCTGACGACGGCGGAGATCGCGCGCGCCTTCCTGGTACCGGAGGCGACGATGGCGCAGCGGATCAGCCGGGCCAAGCAGACCATTCAGGAGTCGGGCATTCCATTCCGTCTGCCCGAGGCGCGGGAGCAGGCCGAGAGGCAAGAGGCCGTGCTCCACGTGCTGTACCTCATTTTCAACGAAGGGTACATGGCCAGCCACGGCGAGCAGATGCAGCGCCGCGACCTGGCGGCGGAGGCGATCCGGCTGGCGCGGGCGGTGCATGCGTGTCTACCGGAGGACGTGGAGGCGGCGGGGCTGCTGGCGCTGCTGTTGCTGACGGATGCGCGGTCGCGGGCGCGCACCGGGGCGTTGGGGGAGGCGATCCCGATCGATGAACAGGACCGGCGGCTATGGGACCGCGGTTTGATCCAAGAAGGGGTGGCATTGTTGAGCGCGGCGTTGGCGCGGGGCCGGGTGGGGCCGTACCAATTGCAGGCGGCGATCGCGGCGGTACACGACGAAGCGGCGAGCGCGGCGGAGACGGACTGGCCGCAGATTCTCGCGTTGTATGATCTGCTGGCGCGGATGGCCGGGAGTCCGGTAGTGGCGTTGAATCGGGCGGTGGCGGTCGCGATGGTGCACGGTCCGGGGGAAGGGCTGCGGCTGCTGGATGAATTGGAGACGGAGCATTACCGGCTGCATGCCGTGCGCGCTCATCTGTTAGAGATGGCGGGCGAACGCGAAGCCGCGGCGGAAAGCTATCGCGCGGCGATCAGGGGGACAGCAAGCACGGCAGAAAGAAATTACTTACTGAGAAAGCTGGCGCGGCTGTAAGAGTTCCTACTTCCGGGACGGTTCAATCGGCCGCAGGGCCGAAAAGAGCTCGCGGCAACGGTATACTGACGGTCATGAAGCCGTACTTTGCGATCGCGCTGTTGGGTGGCGCGTTGATGCTGATTTCCTGTGCGAAACAGGCCGCGGGCGGTCCTCATGCGACCGTCGCATTGCGCGACGGCACGGCGGTGAGCGGACAGGTGATTTCGAGTTCCGCCTCCGAGATTCAAGTGGTGGGGGATGACAAAATCACCCACACGATTCCGATGGCTCAAGTCCGCAGTGTGGACTATGGAGATGCGCCGGCGGCGGCCGCAACGCCTGTCCCAACGCCAGCGGCCGCGGCCAGCCCGGCCGCGCCGGCGGATGCCGACGACCATTCGCACGACAGCCATGAACATCCGCAAGAGGCCGCGATTACTACCAAGACCTACGATCTGGCGGTGGGGACCCACATCTCGGTCCGCAACGAAGAGACTATCGATTCGGGGCGCGCGGTGGAGGGGCAGCGGTTCGCCGCGGAAGTGACGCGCGATGTGCGGGACGCGTCGGGCGCGGTGGTGATTCCACGCGGCGCCAACGCGCAGATCGTGATCAAGTCGGTTTCCAAGGGAGGGCACTTCCATGGAGCGAGCGACCTGGTACTGGACCTCGCCACCGTTTCCGTAGACGGACGGATGTACGCATTGGGGACCCGCGATCTGGCGGAAAAGGGCCGAGATGGCGTGGGTGCGAATAAACGGACGGCGGAGTTTGCGGGCGGCGGCGCCGCCGTGGGGGCCATCATCGGAGCGATCGCCGGCCACGGGAAAGGCGCGGCGATCGGGGCGGGGTCGGGCGCCGGAGCGGGCGCGTTGACGGAGATCCTTACCAAGGGCCAAATCAAGGTGCCGGTGGAGAGCGTCCTGACGTTCCAGCTGGACCGTCCGCTGCGAGTGACGATCGCGCAATAAACCGCTCCCTAACGGTTGTGGTCCTGTTGAAGGCACGCGCACCCAGTCGCAGCGCTGTTAGAACCGTCTGGTGACCTGAGTCACTGGCAATCGACCGCGGCGGCGTCATTATAGAAGCAGGACCAAACGATGACCGACCCCTACGTTTACGTAAAAGACCTCCGCGAGCATGTCCAGGTTCCCGAAAATGGGATTTTGAGCCAGACCTTGCGCAATGACGATCGCGCGAAAGTGATTCTCTTCGCGTTCGCCGCGGGCCAGGAATTGTCAGCCCACACCGCACCCTTTCCGGCGATTCTGACCTTCCTGAAGGGCGAGGCGACGCTTCAACTGGGAGGCGAACCGCAATCCGCCGCGGAAGGCACGTTCGTCTACATGCCGCCCCGGCTGGAGCACGGGATCAAGGCAAAGGGGGAAGTGGTCATGCTGTTGACCATAATCAAGAACGGCCCCCCTGGGACGGCTTAACCAACCTGTTAACACCCTTTCCGAGACAGCTGCCCAACCGTTTCGGACACCGCCGCGGTCCCTTTTCGGACGTTATGGCCTATGTTAACTCTCGTAGCTTCAGAAGGTTGGCCCGTTAGGTAGATTCCATCGGAAATCCATTGATCAATTTCGGCCCCTCCCCCAGAATGTAGAAAAAAATCCGCGCATCGCTTCGCGGAAGTTCAGAAAGAGGGAGTGCTTCGGGTCATGTCTGATCATACTGGGCTTTCCAAAAGACGAGTTGTGGTGATGACGTTTCCGGACGTCGTTTTGATGGACCTCGCCGGACCGTGCGAAGTCTTTTCCATGGCGAACCATCTCGCGGTGCGTTCCGGGCAACCGGAACCCTACTTGATCGAGTTCGTTTCCCCTGGGCCTGCCACAGCGATGCGGTGCAGCAACGGCCTGAATCTGGTGCCGGCGATCGACTATACGAGCTGCAACGGCTATATCGACACCCTCCTGGTGCCCGGCGGCTGCAACGTCGACGCGGTGGCGGCGGATGCGGCTTTCCTCGCGTGGCTGCGGGGCGCGGCTCCGCGGGTGCGCCGGATGGGCTCCATCTGTACCGGGGCGTTTGTTCTGGCAGCTGCCGGACTCCTCGACGGGCGATCGGCCACCACTCACTGGGAGGACTGCCCCCGGCTGGCGCGGGAGTACCCGCGAACCTACGTTTGCCCGGACCGCATTTATGTGAAGGACGGCAACATCTACACATCCGCCGGGGTGACGGCGGGAATGGATATGGCGCTCGCCCTGGTGGAGGAGGACCTTGGCAAGGAAGCGGCCATTAAGGTGGCGCGGGCGCTGGTAATGTTCGTCCGCCGGTCGGCCAGCCAAAGCCAACGAAGCGCGCTGCTGGAAGCGCAGGCGAACAACCGCCAGCCGCTGCGGGAGCTGCTCGCCTGGGCGGCCGAGCATCCCGAGGAAGATCTTTCGGTGGAGAAACTGGCGCAGCGGGTCAACATGAGCAGCCGCAATTTTTCGCGGGTGTTCCGCCGTGCCGTGGGCAAATCTCCCGCCCGCTTCATCGAGGTGCTGCGGGTGGAAACCGCGCGGCGCCTGATGGAAGAGACCGACTCGCGGCTGGAAGAGATCGCCAACACGTGCGGCCTGGGGAACGGAAATTCCCTGCGCCGCTCCTTTCTCCGCGTAATGGGAGTTTCGCCGAGCGAATATCGCGACCGTTTCCGGCTACCCGGCCTGCCGCGCGAGAACAAACCGGCGGCCCTTCCCGCCGCGGTGAATTAACCTGACTGTATCTTTACTAACTTTTCGCAACTAAGTCGGGGCGGAAACTATTTACTATGGTTGACCTCTGGCGCAATCCGTTGAATCATTGTCCTTTCCCAAACTAACCGCTTGAGCTAGCCTGAGTCCAATGGGAGTTACGTCTCTATTACGAGGCAGGCTATAAGACAGCTCTGGACGCGATCGCGGGAATCGCAAGACATCGGCTCGCTTTTGGAGGGGATTTTGACAACCACACTTTTAACCAAAACGTTCGCGACGGCGGCACTGGCCGCCGTTTTTTTGGCCGGCACCGTATTCGGGCAGGCAACCGACAGCACGATTGTCGGTACGGTAAAGGACGCGGCTGGCGCGGTAGTAGTGGGAGCGCACATTACCGCGACCAACAAAGACACCAATGTTAAGTACACCGGAGTGACTAACGAAGCGGGCGACTACCGGCTGAGCAACGTGCCGGTGGGACGGTACGACGTATCGGCTACCGCGCCGGGTTTCGCCACCCAGACTGTGGCGAACGTCCAAACGGATCTAAATCATACAGTCACCACCAACCTGACGCTACAGGTCAGCTCGGTCAATACGACCGTGGAAGTCGTGGAATCGGCGGCAACCATCGACACCAGTACGGCGCAGGTGCAGACGAGTTTCGACGCCAAACAGGCGGTCGACCTGCCAGTAACCGGCACCTCGAAAGTAGTAAACGGCGCCGGAATCTACAACCTGTCCCTGCTGGGTGCGGGCGTCAGTTCGGCGGGCGGGATCGGCCAGGGAGCGGGTCCCAGCGTTGCCGGGCAGCGGCCGGAGAACAATGCGTTTAACATTGACGGAGTTTCGAACAACGACGGGTACACCACGGGCCCGCAAGTGTATGTTTCCAACGAAGCGGTAGCCGAGTTGAACATCCAGCAGAACCAGTACAGCCCGGAATTTGGCGGGGCGTCGGGCGGCGTGTTCAACGTCGTGGTGAAGACGGGCACGAACCAGGTACACGGTTCGATTTACGAGTATCTGCAGAATCGCAAGCTGGATGCCGTCGACTACTCGACGGTCGTCGCTTCGGGACTGCGCGAGAATCCGCGCTTCGACAGCAACCGGCTGGGCGCCACCATTGGGGGCCCGGTTCGCAAGGATAAGCTCTTCTACTTCGGGAACTTCGAATACAATCCCGTCGGCCAGAGCTCCAACCCCGGACAGCCGGTAAACGCCCCCACGGCAGCCGGCCTGGCAATCCTGAACAGTATGGCCGGGATCAGCAAGACCAACCTCGGGATATTCGAGAAGTATGTGCCGGTGGCGACCAGTGTCGACCCCAAGAATCTCATCAGCGTGAACGGCGTGAACATTCCAAATGGGGTCTTGAGCTTTGTCTCTCCGAATTACAACAACTCTTACCACGCGATCGCCGCGGCAGACTACAACATCAGCACGAAAGACCAGCTGCGCGGGCGCTACATCTACGACAAGAGCGTCGGGATCGATTTCAATGCCGCGATCCCCGTCTTCTACCAGCCGAGCCCTTCGTTGAATCACATGGTCGCGCTCTCCGAGTTTCACAACTTCTCGCCGACCCTGGAAAACGAACTGCGGCTGTCGTACCGGCGGAATAATGCTTACATTTCCGCGGGCAACTTCGAATTTCCCGGCCTCGATACCTTCCCCAACATCGCCCTCGACGACCTCGGCCTGCAGATCGGCCCCGATCCCAACACTCCCGCCGGCTCGATTTCGAATAGCGCTTCGGCAACCGACAACCTCAACAAGATGTGGGGCAAGCACTCGTTCAAGATGGGGTTCGCTTTCAGCGACCTCATTATGTCCGGAAAGTTCGTGCAGCGGGCACGCGGCGACTACGACTACACGTCGCTCGAGGAGTTTCTGCTTGACAACCAGCCAACCGGCAGTTCGTTCGGCACACCGTCGAGCGGCGAACGGAGCGTCGGCGCGCAAAACGGCGTTCCTTTCGGATTCCTGCAATATGCCGGGTACTTCAATGACGACTGGAAGGTCCGCTCGAACCTGACGCTGAACCTCGGCATCCGGTATGAGTACGTGACCGTCCCGGTGGGGTCGCGCGCCCAGCAGTACAGTTCGATCGCGGACGTGCCGGGCGTGATCCAGTTCCGGTCGCCGCAGTCGACTCCGAATGACTGGTCGCCGCGCATCGGGTTCGCCTACTCTCCTGGGAGAGATGGCAAGTGGTCCATCCGCGGCGGCGTGGCCCGTTCCTTCAGCAACACTTATATCAACCTGAATCAGAACGCTTCGCCACTCTATTATCAGACCACGGTGGATGTCAACGCTGCCCATCCGGTGACCCATTTCCTGGCCAACGGCGGCATCGGCGGCGCTTTGCCTCCGGCGGCGACCACCGCGCAGGCGCGGGCGGCGATCGGCTCCTACACCTGGGACCAGCACCGGCCCTATTCGCTCACGGGAACTTTCGGCGTGCAGCGGCTTCTGGGACGCGACTACACCGTGGAGGCCCGGTACATGTATACGAAAGGTGTCCATTTGTGGAACCAGACTCGCCTGAATGTGGTGGGCCAGGTAACTCCCACCGCTTACATTCCGACTTACTTCTCGATGCCGTCGGCGGCGCAGCTGGCCGGCAATAAGTTGACGCTCGGCGCTCTGGCGAACATGCTTCCTGCCGGCGCCACCGCGAACGAGCCGTGGAACAATCTGGCGATTTACGGTTTCCAGAATGCCCTGGTGGGATACATTCCGTGGGGCAATTCGCGCTACAACGGCCTGGCGCTGCAGATGACGAAACGGTATTCGAAAAACTTCTCGTATATCGCCGCGTATACCTGGAGCCACAACTTCGACGACTCGACGGCGACCAACGCCTCCACGATTCTTTCCCCCCGACGCGCGCAGGATTTCCACGATCAGCGGTCGGAATGGGCCAGTTCGGCGCTCGACCGGCGGCACCGCTTCACCTTCACGCCGGTCTATGACTTCCGTCCTTTCCAGAACGGCAACTGGATGATGAAAAATGTGGTGGGCAACTGGAACATCTCCGGGACTTACACCTTTGAGTCGCCGGAGTATGCCACGGTGCAGAACGGCCTGGACGCAAACCTCAATAACGATCCGACCGGCGACCGTCCGATCATCAACACGGCCGGCGTCGATAAGACGGGGACCGGCGTCACGGCTTTGAATGCCGCCGGGCAACCGGTGCCCGCGGGCGACAACAGCACGGTGGCATACGTCGCGAACAATCCGAACGCCCGCTACGTGGTCGCCGGATTCGGAGCCCGCTCGAATGCCGGGCGGAATTCCTTCCCGCTGGACCGCACCAACAATATCGACCTGTCGCTGTTGAAGCGGTTCAGCTTCGGCGAACATCGCAGCATCAGTTTCGGCGCTCAGTTCTTCAACCTGCTGAATCACTCGCAGTTTACGGGCGGGTTCCTGTCGGATGTCTCGCCGGCTTATACCGGCGGCACCAGCCGGAGCTTCCTGGTTCCGAGTTCCGGCACTTTCGGACAGTACAACGAGTTCTTCCCCAGCAACTCTCGTCAAGTGCAGATCGTGGCTCGTCTGGTGTTCTGAGGGGGGTAACGTCAGGGGCAGAGCGCAATCCCCACGCGCTCTGCCTTTTGCCGGAAGGCAGGCCGGAGGAGTTGGCGATGAAAGCGCCCGCTCACGGTCGCGGCTCTGTAAAATCGGGGCCGTTTGACCGCCGAGACGGAGAGACGCGGAGAGACACCCAAGAAGGCTACGGACCTTGTGGCCGAGCTTCGCGTCATCCTTGGAGCGGGCGCAGAGGTGGCAGAGAACGCGGAGCCGGGACGAGGGCGTCCGGCGCCGCGGTCGAACCGGAGTCTGCTCCACATCGACTCTGTATAGGGCTCGGATTTGCGAAGCAGGACACCAGTTATTCGTGACGGAGGACCGAGCCTGGATCGATCGACGCAGCGCGGCGGGCCGGCAATGCGCTTGCCAGAAGTGCGATGCCGACAAAGAGCAGCGTCACCAGGATGAAGGCAGTTGCCGTCATGCCCTCCGCACGATAAAGAAGATCGGCTACCGCCGGTTTGGCCCACGCGGCCAGCGGGATTCCGATGGCGATGCCGATCAGGGCGAGCCGTGCCGCGTCCCCGGCGGTCTGGCGGAGGATCTTGGCGCGGCCCGATCCCAACGCCATCCGAATGGCGATTTCGCGGGTCTTCCGTGCCGTGGTGTATGCCACCACGCCATGTATCCCGGTGCATGCCAATCCTAACGCGAGCGCGCCGAACAGCGACAGGACCGATGCGGCCGCGCGGCGCTGCCACAACGATTGCTCGATCTGTTCCTCCATGGTGCTCACAGCACGCAAAGGGAGGTCGGGATTGAATTGCTGGATGGCGCGCCGCACAGGCTCTTTGAAGTCCGCGGCCGGTCCATCCACGGCGATCATCAGGCGCGCTATCGAATCGTAGTTCTGTAGCAGGGGAACGTAGAGAAGCAGCGGCGGCTCCTCGAGAACCGACCGGTAACGCGAGTCTTCGGCGACCCCGATCACCTCCAGCGGTACCGTCGCCTGCACCTGGCCTTCGACGGGCATCAGAATTTGCCGGCCGATGGCATTTTGACCGGTCCATAACCGGTTGGCCAGAGCCCGGCTGACGATTGCCACCGGCGCCGCGCCCTGGCGGTCGGCCATCGTAAACTCGCGGCCCGCGACCAGCGGGATTTGCAAGGTCGCGAAGTATGCCGGCGCCACGACGTTGCGGTCGGTGCGAATCGCGTTCGGCGCCTGCTCCTCGCGGATTCCCTGCACGGGCGCCTCGTGGAGCCGGAAGACATTTACGCGATCGCTCCAATCCACCGCCGGACTGCTCTTGCCCAAGGTCGCGGAGCGGACACCCGGGATCTCTGAGACGTGACGTACCAGATCGAGAAAGAATTTTGTCCCGGAGTCGCGTGAGTAGCCGAGGAGCGAAAGGTCCATCGTGGCAATCACCACGCCTCGCGCCTGATATCCCGGCTGAATGGCCAGGATTCGCCGCATACTGCCGAGCACCAGACTGCTGACGCCCAGCAGCGCCACCGACAGCGCCACCTGCGCCACCACAAAGACCCGCTGGATGCGGACGCGCTTCCGTCCAGCGCCCTGGGACGCATCTTTCAAGACGGCCGCTACGTTGGTGGAAGACGCCGACCATGCCGGCGCCAGCCCGCAGACCAATACACACAACAGGGAAATCAGCAGCGCAAAGCCGAGCAGACCCCAATCCAAAACGAAGAGGTTTTCCACCGGCTGGCGCCAGATCTTGGCCAGAATGTCGATCAGCCAGGGGGCCAGCAGGAGACCCACCGCCGCGCCTGTCAAGACCAGCAGCAGACTCTCGGCAACCAACTGACGCAGCAACGCGCCGCGGCTCGCGCCGAGGGCCATGCGGATCGCCATTTCGCGGGCACGTGCCGCCGCGCGCGTCAACAGCAGGTTGGCCGCGTTCCCACAGGCCACCAGCAATACCAGGCAAACGGCACCCAGGAGCAGGCCGAGCAGCCGGCTCACTTCGGCTCTGCGCTCCGGGCTCATGGAAGCGTGAGGATTGATCTCGAAGCGCCGGCCCGAATTGCTTTGGGGATAGAGTCTCTCCAGTTGAGCCGCGATTCCATCCCATTCGCGCGCGGCCTGCGCCCTGGTGATGCCGGGACGGAGTCTGCCGTACCATGTGAGCCAGCCCGCCCGTCGATCGGAAAGGAACGGATAACCGGCATTGCGCGGCATCGCCTGGCTCACCATCGTGACCGGCATCCAGACCTCGGTCCGTTCGCCAGCTTCGACGCCCGCGAACGGAGCAGCGGCCACGCCGATAATGGTGAAAGGGTAGCCGTTCAGCATGACCGTCGACCCGACGGCCTGAGGCTCACCGCCGAAATGACGCCGCCAGAACGCCTCGCTCAGCACCACACGAGCCGCCGGTCCCTGGTCGTCATCGGCGCCAAACAAGCGGCCCGAGGCAGCCCTTACCCCCAGCGCCCGAAAGTAGTTGGCGGTGACGATCGCACCGTTCAACACCTGAGCCGGCCTGCCGCCCATTCGCAGTGGAACTAACCGCTCCGCCACCAGGTCCGTGACGGTCTTCGATTGATCGCGGAAATCGAGATAGTCGGGGTAGCTTTGATTGCCCTGAGCCCGTCCGTTCTGGGTACGCCGGAGCCGCACAATCGTGTCCGACTCTTTCACTCCGGGAATGGGCCGCAGCAGAGTGGCGCGAAATAAACTGAACAATGCGGTGTTCGCACCAATCCCAAAGCCCAGCAGCAGGATTATCGTCAGGGACATCGCCGGCGTCTTGCGCAGCGAGCGGATCGTCAGGATCATGATAACGGCAAGACGGTACCGGGACGGGAAGTGTTAACCAGAGGTGTCGCGGCGCTTTCCTGTCGGATCCGTCAGGACAGCCCGTCGACGACGAAAATCACGGACAACGTGCGATTAAAGGAGTAGGCGTAGGCCGACTGGTCCTTGGCGACTCGGGCCGGTGTGATTCCGAGGACCCCGATCAGGTCGCTGGGAGCGATCTCTTTCCAGGGAGTGTATTTACCGGTCTTCAGATCGAGGTGGAAGACCTCCGCCGGAATCCGGCCGGACCGCTGGATGAGCAGGGAATTCCCATCGGCCGACCAACTCAGGGGAATGGCACCGAAGGAGAGCATGAAGTCTTTGACGGGGCCCTGCTCCACCGGCAGAATGGAAATCCCTCCCCCAGGTTTGGCGCCGGCAATCCGTTGGCCGTCGGGAGAGATCTCGGCCATGGAAAGGTAATACTCGGATTGCACGGGCCGCGGGGGCGCGCCGTCCAACGTCTGGATGAATACCCGGGACTTGCCACCCGAGCCGGAACCGCCGGCCAGAATTCGCTTGCCGTCGGGAAAAACGCGTACCCAATCGTACGTCCAGCCTTGTCCGGAGATCGTGCGGGGCTGGCCCGAGGTTAATGGCACCAGGGTAAGCTTGTCGCGGTCGCGAAGCGAGGCAGTCAGGGCAAAGCTCCCGTCCGGCGCCAGCGCCATGGCGGCGCCATCGGAGATGCGAACCGCCGCCGCATCGCCGGCCCGGCGGATATAGGCGGAATAGCGCGGTCCGCCGCCCTCGCCGCTTTCATCGAACAGGAGCACGCGGCCGTCGTCGGAGAGTCCCATGACGCGGGAAGCATCGAACCAGGAGAGGTCGGATTCCTTTCCGTTCCCTTTGAGAACGCCATTCATTCCGATCCGCACCTGGTCCTGTCCCAGCAGGACTTGGCCGGTCGCGGAGACGTCATATAGCATCAGCGTGCCGGGGAGGTGAAAGAGCGGACGCGGGGGGCCGGTCATTCCCACTGAATAGAGAGTCCGGTTGAGGCCGGAAGCTGCCGCCGTGAACCAGATTTCGCGCCCCGAGGGAGCCCAGGCGATCCCGTCGATGCTGTTCCAGGGCCCGCTGAGGGTGCGGGACTTGCCCTGCGCGTCGACCAATCCCACGCTGCCGCCGTCATCGCCGCGCACCAGGTGTTCGACGAAGGCCAACTGGCGGCCGTCGGGCGAAATCCGCACGCTGCTCAGCCAGCCGGCGCTCCTGTAAACGACTTTTCCGCGCGGATATTCGATGGCCGCCTGCAGGCTGCCGCGGACAACCGCCATGGTGTGGCCATCCGGGCCCCAGTCGACGGCGACGATCCCCTGGTCGACCTTCAGCGGCGATCCGCCGTTCAGTGGTACTTCGAGCAGTTCGTTAAAGGTGCCGCGAGCGGAAGTAATCAATGCCAGCTGGCCGGAACGGGAGACTGCGCCCAGGAGGCAGTGCGGAAAGCCAAGGGGTCTTGATTCCGGACTGCTCGGGTGCGTCAGGTAGACCTCGCGCTTGCCCTGGCACTCCAGTCCCTCGTAAATAACGGACTGGCCATCGGGGCCGAACCTTGCGGAGGAGACGCTCAGACGCCGGAAGGTGACCTGATGAAAAGAGGGCAGCGCCCCGTGCTTCTTGACGATGAATGTGAAGGCGGCGGCGACGACGACCGTCGCGATGGCGGCGGCGAGAGTCCATCGTAAGCGGCGGGGACGGGCCACGGCAGGCGGGGGAAGCTGCGGCGGGAGCTCTTCGACGGCCTGCGCGGGAACGGGGACTACGACGGCGGTGATTTCCGGCTCCTCGGAGATCGGAGCGATGAAACGGTAACCGACCCGCGCCAGGGTTTCGAGATAGTGGGAATGCTCGGCGGTGTCACCCAAAGCGACGCGGAGGCGGTTTGCGGCGGTGTTGAGACCGGCTTCGAAATCGATGGTGGTGTCGCCCTGCCAGAGGCGCTTCTGCAGATCCTCGCGGGTGATCACTTCCCCCGGCTGCTCGATGAGGGCCTGCAGGAGTTGCACCGGTTTTCCGCTAAGGCGGATGCGGAGGCCCTGTTTGCGCAGTTCGCCCGTGTGCCGGTTAAATTCGAACGGCCCGAAGCGAACAACTCCTCCATGGTGTGGCAGCATGGCGTTGGCTTAATTAAGACGTGTAACGGCCGGGTTTGTCGCTTCATATTTTCCCACAGTGGATTTGGCGGAGCGGAGAGGGCATCCGGGAGACATCGGATTGTTCCGCGAAGCGCGGCCAAGCCGATTGCAATCGGCCGCCGGATGCCATCCCAATGCCGATTTGCGTCGGCGATGCTCGCCCTACATTCTCCCCGGTGCGTATACTGCCACTGGCAGGCCGCCGAAGGCGGCATCGAGATCCACGGAATTCGCGCGCACCGGGAGCGATGCGCCAGTGAACACGTTGCGGAATTCCTCGGTTGCCTCGACTGCGAAATCAATGCGGGTTTCCTGCCAGCCCGGATCGGCCTCCATCTGTCCGGGGAAGCGCGCGGCCAACACGAGCACGCAGCGGTTTCCTTTGCGGCGGACGAAGGCACATAAGCGATCGCTTTTCGGCCCACTGGCGAGCAGCGGGTCATAATCGCCGGACGCGAAGAGCTCCGCTTCCGCCGCTCTCAGCGCGAGCAGCCGCGAGATCACCAGGAGCTTGATTCCGCCGTCACGCCAGCGGTCCAACCATGCGGCAATGTCGAGCTGCGCGGCGGAGTCCAGCTCCTCCAGGAGCCGTACGCGCGCGTCGTAATCTACCGGGCGGCGGTTATCGGGGTCGACGAGGCTGAGATCCCACAAGTCGGCGCCCTGGTACGTGTCGGGAATCCCGGGGGCAGTCAGCTTCAAAGCGGCCTGCACGAGGCTGTTGTGCACTCCGAGGCGGGCGATTCGCTCCTGGAAAGGCAGGAACGTCGAGAAGAACCCTCGCGATTCCGCGGCGTCGAGGGCGGAATCCACAAAGGCCAGTACCGCGGACTCGTAGGCGGTGTTCGGCGCCGACCACGTGGAGTACACCTTGGCCTCGCGCATCGATTTGGTCATCGCGCCTTTTATCCGCTCGGCGTAAGCGGCAAGGAGCGCCGGGTCGAGATCGACGCCGCGCCCGGTCAATTCCGCGGGCCAGGTTCCGAGCAGGAGTTGGTAGAAGAGATACTCGTCGTTCCGCTCGGGCGGCGCGGTGCCTTCGATGTCGCCCCGACGGGCACGGAGAATGCGGCTCCAGGCCGGCACCTGCCGCGCCCATTCTTCGGGAAGTTCGGAGAGGGCCGCGAGCCGGGCGCGGGTATCTTCGCCGCGCTTCGTGTCGTGCGTGGAGGTGGTCAGCATCGATTTCGGCCAACGGCGCGCGCGATATAAATTCGCCTTGTGAAAGCTGTTCAGGCTGACGCCGAAGTGGTCGGGATGGCCGCCGACTTCATTGAGGGCGATGAACCGGTTATAGCGGTAGAACGCGGTATCTTCCAGACCCTTGGCCATCACCGGTCCGCTATACTGCTGCACCTTCATGGCGAATCGCAGCACGGCGTGCCGGCTGAAGCCGCTATGCGGCTCGGCCACCAGGTCGCCCGACAATAGTTGCGCCATGAAGTCGAAGACGCTGGGGTCGAGGCTCGTCTCCCGTGCGCGCGCCAGCTTGAGCGCCCAGCTGAGATCGCGGCGATCGTCTTCCGAGGGGATGCCCTGCCAGTCGACGTAGGTACGATACACCGGGAAACAGGCGACGATTTCGCGGATCGCGCGCTGAAGCACGTTTTGCGTAAAGTCGGCCGTCCGCGGGTTCTGTTGTGCCACGCGGGCGGCTTCGCGGGCCAGGGCATGCAGCTCGCTGGCCATCTCATTCCGCATGATGCGCAGTTTGGAGCGGTGCACGACCTTAGCGAAACTTTTGCGCTCGCCGGTAAAGTCCCGGTATGTGCGCGTGAACATCTCCTCGCCTGCCGGGTCCACCAGGAGCCCGAGGACGAGGTTGGCAAACTCGTAGCCGGTGGTGCCGTCCACCGGCCAGTCCTCGCGCAAGCCTTCGTGTTGCGCCAGGATCTTTTCCACTACCAGGTAGAACGGCTCGCGGGAGCGCGCGGAGATGGGACTGGCGCGCAGGCGGTGGAAGTATCCCTTGGGATCGAGGAGTCCATCCACGTGATCGATGCGGAGGCCGTCGATGATGCCCTCGGCGAGAAAGCGGAAGACCAGTTCGTGCGCGTGGTCGAACACCTCGGGCAACTCCATTCGCAAACCGGCGAGGTCGTTGATATTGAAGAATCGCCGGTAATTAATGTCGTCCGCCGCGACCCGAAAATTGGCGGCGCGCCAGTGCTGATCTTGAATCAGGCGATTCATGCCTTCCCACGAGGCGGGATCGCCGGGCGTTCCATTCAACTTCGCGATCGCACCGGCAAGCCCTTCGCGGACGCGACGATCCTCCGCGGCGGAGCGGGCGAGCAGGGCTTTCAACTGGCGGGCGCGCAGCCCGACTTGCGGGCGCCACTCGGGCAAATTCGCGAATTCGTCGCCCAGTCGTTCCAACTCGGGCACCTGGTTTCCCAGGATGCGGCTGTAATGCAAAGGGCAAATGGGCAGTTTGTGGCTGTCGTAGGCCCAAACCGCGAAGGATCCTTCGTGCTCGTCGAACTTCAGCGCCAGCTTCCCGGCGTACAACTCGACTCCGTACTGATCGCCCAGAAACGGCACGAGCAGCTTACCCTCGAGGTACCGCCGGTCGTTGTCCCAATCGAGGTCGAACCAGCCCGCATACGCGGAGTCCGGCCCCCACTCGAGCACATCGAGCCACAACGGATTATCGGCGCCCCCGACGCCCATGTGGTTCGGCACGAAATCTACAATCTGGCGCAGCCCGTTGGCGCGGAAGGCGGTCACCATGCGGCGGAAATCGTCCTCCGTGCCGAGCTCCGGATTGATCGCATGGTGGTCCACGATGTCGTAGCCGTGAGTGCTGCCGGGCCGCGCCTTGAGCCAGGGGGACGCGTAGACGTGACTCACGCCCAGGCGCGCGAGGTAGGGAGCAATTCTGGCGGCATCGGCAAACCCGAACTCCTTCCGGAACTGCAGGCGGTACGTGGCGCGCGGCGTCATCGGGAGTCCTTCCGGCGCTCCCTCTCAAAGATCTGCGCCAAAGTGAGCAGCCGGGGATAGTGCGGCAGGCGCTCCAGGCCGACGGAGAGCCGCCGCTTCCAGTTGGGATGCTGGTCCGACGTGGCCGGCACGTTCACCGGGTCGATCTCGGCCGTGATGTCATCCAACTGCGCGATGGTAATCAGCGCGTTGGTGCGCGCAAGATACGCGTGGAGCGCGGTACAAAATGCCTCGACTTCGACCGGCCCGTCCTCAGGAAGGAGGTGGGCGGCGCGAAGGGCGCGGATCAGTTCACGCCGGTCGCGCCGGCGCCGCTCGCGTGCTTCGGCGGCAGGGGAGTCCTCGGGAAAGAGCTGGAGGCGCTCCTTCAGATCGATATCGCTTTCGTCCCACCAGCCGTACACGGTCGGCAGGTCGTGGCTGCCGGCGACGGCGAGCGCCAGCCGCGGATAGGAATCGGGCGGGTGAAACTCGCCCGTCCTGGTATCCTGCTCGAAGAAGAGAACGCGATAGGAGAGGATATTGGCCTCCATCATCCGCTCGCGAAATCCAGGTGGGACGGTGCCGAGATCTTCGCCCACCACCAGGCAGCGATGGCGGTGGCTCTCCAGGGCGATGATGCCGATCAGGTCTTCGAGCGGATAACGCACGTAAGCACCTTCGCGCGGGGACTTTCCGGCCGGTACCCAGTAGAGGTGCTGTAGCGCCATCACGTGATCGATCCGCAATCCGCCGGCATGCCGCATATTGGCGCGCACGAGATCGATGAAGTCGCCATAGCCGGTTTCGAACAAGACGCGCGGATGAAAGGGAGGCAAGCCCCAATCCTGTCCGGCGGGGTTGAAGATATCGGGCGGCGCGCCGACGTGCGCGCCGGAGATCACGGCATCGTGCCGGCTCCAGGTGGCGGCGCCGCTGTTGTCCGTCCCGACAGCGAGATCGCGATAGAGTCCGACGGCCATGCCGCTCGCGGCGCGCGCCGCCTCGGCCAACTGCTGGTCGGCGAGCCACTGGAGCCAGGCATGCAGCGTCACGGTTCCGGCGTTTTCTTCCGCGAATACTCGCACGGCCTCGGAATCCGGATCCTGATAGTCGGCCGGCCAGCTGTGCCAGTCGGCCAGTTTGCCGGTGATGTTCGCGAAATGCTGGCGTAGTGCCTCAAAAAGGCAGTTCTGTTCGAATGGGGCTCCGGCGCGTTCGCGAAAGGTTTCGAAATCCCGCCATCGGGTGGCGTCGGACGAGGTACGGCAGCAGTCGAACAACAGCTTCAGGGCCGGCATCTTCAATTCGCCGACGCCGGCGTAATCCACGAGCGGAGCGGCGCGGCACTCGGCAAGGCGGCGTTGAAACGACTCCGAAGCGACCAGTTGTTGCGTTTCCGCCGAATCGGCAAATTCCGGGACGGCTTCGATGTCGATGTAGAAAACGTTCAGTAAAAGGCGGCTTTCCGGGGAGTAAGGGCTGGCGTGCTCGGGATTGTCTACGAACATCGAGTGCAGCGGGTTGAGTCCGACGACGTCGCAGCCGAGTTGCGCGACTAGTTCGACCAGCTTGCGCAGGTCGGTGAAGTCACCGATTCCCCAATTACGTTCCGAGCGGAGGAGGTACAGCTGCGCCGCCACACCCCAGAATCGTTGCTCGTCGGCGCCTTCCGGCAGCCAGGCTTTACCGGGCGTGACGATGAGGGAACAGTTTGCATCGTCGAAGCTGCACGAAAGGGAATGATATCCCTGGGGGAATTCCCTACCGAGCCGGACTCTGTGGCGCTCCAGCCGGCGGCCGTCGAGTTCGCAGGTGTCGATGCAAGTCGCGTTGGAGCAGCGGGCGGCGCCCGAAAGTGTTTCCCCGGTTTCGAGGCGGACGACCCAGGGAATCTCCGGAGACCCCTCCGGCACGACGAACTCGATGGCGATTCCTCCGGGATCGGGATATGCAACGCGGACAGGCGGGAGCGATTTGTGCCAGGCGCCCTCTTCCAACGAGCGAAGAATGGCGAGTGCGGACGATTCGTCTTCTGTGGGGTAACCCATCGCGGCGAGCAATGCGCGCTTGGTTTCGGGGGTGGTTTCCCGCACCTGCCCCTTGGCATCCTGAAAACGGTCTTCGATTCCGGCTAATTGGGCGAGCTTTTCGAGGGAATTCATGTATGAGGCCACACCTGAGCGGAAGCACCGGGGGGCGGAAATCATAAGCGATTTGGCTGCCAATTCGCGGTCTTTAGCAGCAAGGCAGCTATCGAAAGGTATCGGATGTCACGGCGGGCACCGATGAGGGTAATGGCGTGCCCCGCAGGGGCCAGTACGCTCCCGCTCAATCGCGGGAATGTACTTGAGGGCGGGCGGGGTCTAGCCTGGAATGGTGAGAACGAGCTACGAAATTGCGAGCAGGATCGGCGAGCAATTGCTGGAGGCCCAGCAGCGGGAACAACTCGCGGCGGAAGCGTACCGGCGGTCTCCCAACCGGGATTCGCGAGCGAACTGGCTGGAGGCGTTGAATACTCTCAACCGGATTACCGCTTGTTACCTTGACGCCTCGCAGGGATTCGTCGAGACGGAGTATGCTGGAATCGACTGCCTCGAGGCGCACAGTGGAGCATGATCCTTCGGCCGCTTTCCGATCCTGAGATACCGATCGCTTCCGACGCCCAGAATGCATGGCAGGTCTTTTTCCGCAGCCAGAAGCAAATCAAATGGCCTTGCGCCCTGATTTTCCAATCGGACCATGCCAGGCTTGCGGGAGATCTTTCAGCGGCGCTGCTGGACGGTGTGTTCGGCCCTCTCAGACCGGAAGTGATGGACGCTGCCGGCCGGCACGACTCCGGTTGGGATACCAGTGACTCCGGCCGGTTGGATGATCCGCGGCCGTTCCCATTCCTGAGCATCGAGGAGACGCTTCCGGCCTGGCGGGAATCGATCGCACAAGCGCGGACCGCCGGTCCTCTGGTGGAACTCCTCGTGAGCCGTCACTTCACGGCGCTGGGGACCACCGATCCGCAAAAGCATGGCTTCGTGGAGGCCGAATGTACGCGCCGCGAACCGATCGAGCGCATGGTATCGTATGGCGCGGAGGAACTGGATAGTTGGACGGATGCGATCGGATTCTGCGATCTGATATCCCTGTATCTCTGTTCCGGTGCGCGCGAGCCGGCGCGTTTTGTACTGGCGCATCCGGCGGGACCGCGCGCTTCCCACGCGAAGACCGTCGACCTGTATTGGCGTCATGGGACGCCGCACTTCTCTTCTCCGGTATTTCAAACCGGCACCGAAGTCCACACCACGGCGCGGCGTCGTGACGGCGGCAAGTGGGAGCTGTTTCCGCTTTCCTGGCGCTTTTAGACGCGCATCGCGGACGAATGCGATTCTCCACCGTACCCTCCGGCACCGAGCCGGTTTTCGGCCCCCGGTTTGCCTGAAGGAGCAGTATGGCAAATACTCTTAGTGCAACCGATCCGAAGGTTCATTCGGAAAAGATGCAGCGTATGCTGCAGGATCTTATTGATCATGCACGCCAGGACATGGACTCGGTGGACGAGCCCCGGTTCCAGGCGCTGCTGGAAACGTCCGCGGAGGTACTCATCGGCCTGCAGAAGGCATTCTCGGACTATCGCGAAGGGAACGAAAAAGCCTGGAAACGATAAAATTTTCCCGGCCGGCCGTGATCGCGGGCGGGAACGAAGAACGAACAGTGGCCCTGTAGCTGCTTGCGAGGTTTTCGTATGCTACCGCCCGCTATCGCGGATCGAGTCAAAAAGGCGACGTGGACCGAACGTCTCGCCGATCAAAACAAGAAGATCTACGTCGAAGTGTTGCAGGAAGCCCAACGGCGCGGCTTGCGGTATGCGCTCGGAGGCGGCTTCGCGGCTAATGCGTATACGGGCGCATGGCGCAACACCAAAGACATCGACCTGTTTATCGTCGAGGGTGACCGAGAGGAATTCGTGCGGATGGTGACGGATCTCGGACTGTCGGACTACTACGATCAGAAAGGCTACGACCGCTCGTGGATCTATCGCAGCTGCCGTAACGACACGATCGTCGACATCATCTGGCAGATGGCGAACCATCGCGCGGCGGTGGATGAAATATGGGTAACGAGCGGTCCGTCGATTGAATTCGAAGGCGGCATGTATCGGATCCTTCCGCCGGAAGAGACCCTTTGGACGAAGCTCTACGTCTTGCAGCATGAACGCTGCGATTGGCCGGACGCTTTTAATTTGATCAGCGCCATCGGCCCGGAGTTGGATTGGAGCCGGCTGCTGGCGAGAATCGGCCCGGATGCGCCGCTGCTGAGCGCGGTGCTTTCCGTGTTCGGCTGGATTTGTCCTACGCGCGCGAACGATCTGCCGGTCTGGCTCTGGGATGATTTACACCTGCGGCGTCCCGCGCCGGGTGCGCCGCGAGCACACTTTTTAGATAGCCGTCCCTGGTTGGTGAACCCATGTTAATCGGTACGATGAACCACCCCGAGAAGCCGATCCTCGAAGAAATCGAGTGGATGGCCGCCTTGGGCATGGAATTTGTAGACCTCACTCTGGAGCCTCCGGCCGCTGCGTCCTGGGAAGTAAACAGCCGTTCTGTCCGCAATGCGCTCGAGCGTCACGGACTGGATGTGGTGGGACACACCGCGTGGTATCTGCCGATGGCCAGCGCCATTCCGGAACTCCGCAATGCGGCATTCGAGGAGTTGAAGCGCTGTCTGGAACGATTCTCGGAGATCGGAGTCCGGTGGATGAATATCCATCCGGACCGGAACACGCCCTGGCACTCGCGGCCGTATTACATAGAGGGAAACATTCACACTCTGGAGCGGCTGCTCCCCGTGGCGCGAAAGTACGGCGTCGGGCTGATGATCGAAAACCTGCCGGGGGACTACAATTCGGCGTCGCAGCTCGGCGAGTTGCTGCGGCCTCTCCCCGAACTGGGACTGCATCTGGACATCGGCCACGCGAACCTGGTGGTCCCCCACAACACCACACGCGAGATCCTCGATGCCTGGGGAGACCGGCTGCGCCACGTGCACTTGCACGACAACAAGGGCGGGCACGCCGATCTGCACCTGCCGCTTGGAACCGGAACGGTGGATGTTCGCTGGGCCGTCGAGGCGCTGCAAAAGTGCGGGTACGACGCTACCATCACCCTGGAAGTTTTCACCCCCGACCGGCATCATCTCACCTACAGCCGCGACGTTTTGCGCCGTTTCTGGAACGAAGCGCGGGAAACGGCCCAAGCCGGCAAACTCGGTGAGGTGCGGGTGTAGCTGGAGGAGGAAGCGGATGGGAAATCCGCGGTGAAACCGCTGCCTGACGGTCGGCGGCCGGTAAGCTGCTGAAAGTGCGTAGGCGCCATCCTGAGCCCCGTGCGGGAGCAAGCGGGTAGCCCGGGAAGGCGACCGTTTCATAACTTCGGTAAACATCGTTCCGCTACCGGAACTGGTGACGACCCCAGCCTATACAAAAGCCAACTAGTGATGGCCGGAAGGTTCTGGTATGGTCTAGCCAGGATCAGGTCGATAGCTATGGCAAAGAACGCTTTACTCGCATCGGGACGGGCCCATGCGTCCGATAGCTAAGGTCTACATCGCGGCTGTACTTGTATTAGGGTTGGGGGGCGCCGTCCTCGCGGATTGGAGCCTCGTCCGGCCGTGGGAATTCCTTTGTGTTTTCCTGGTAGCCATGGCGGCCTCGGGGATGAAAGTCCGTCTCCCGGGGATCTTCGGCACTCTTTCCGTTAACTACCTTTTCATCCTCATCGGCATCACCGACATGACCAGCGGCGAGGCGATCGCCATTGGCTGCGGCAGCGCACTGATGCAATGCCTCTGGCACGCGAAGAAGCGGGTCCGGCCCGTGCAGGCGGCATTCAGCACCATGAACGTCGCGGTCGCCGTGACCGTCGCCTATGCGTTCTACCACCTGCCTCTCGTCCAGCATCTGAATTACGGCACTCCGATCGCGCTGATGACGTCTTCGCTGCTTTACTTCGGCATGAACACCGGCGGAGTGGCATGCGTGATTGCGCTTACCGAAGGCAAATCGCTGGTCGGGATCTGGCGGGAGTGCTATTTCTGGTCATTCCCGTTCTACCTGCTGGCGGCATCGCTGCTCTGGTTCGTGCATAGCGTCGACGTGCGCAGCCAGTGGCTGAACATGCTGGTCCTGCTTCCGGTGATTTATGTGATCTATTACTCCTACCGGATGTACATGGACAACCTGGAGAAGGGGAAAAAAGAAATCGAGCTGGCCAATGCGCTGCAGCAGCGGACTATCGAAGCGCTGGAAGCGGCGCGTGAGGCGAGCCTGCTGAAGACACGATTCCTGGCAAGCATCTCGCACGAATTGCGTACCCCCTTAAACGGCATTGTGGGATTTGCAGAGCTGCTTTACGACGGCGTGCTGGGCCCGGTGAACGAGATGCAGCGCGAATGCCTGGGAGATATGCTGAGCTGCTCGAACCACCTCCGCCTGCTGATCGGCCAAGTCCTCGATCTGGCTAAGGTGGAAGCCGGTAAAATGACTTTCTCCTACGAACCGGTGGTACTGGAGCCACTGATTCGCGATGTCATCGACACTCTGCAGACGATCGCGAAGTCCAAACAAATCGAGGTCTCCTGCCAGGTGGACGCCGCGGTCGGAACCGTTCAGGCAGATACCAGCCGGTTGAAGCAGATACTGTACAACTATCTCTCGAACGCGCTGAAATTCACTAACACAAACGGTTCCGTCAATGTGGTGGTTTCTCCCGAGGGCGAGGACGAATACCGCATCTCGGTGGTGGACACGGGGATCGGCATCGCATCTGAGGACATCCCACGGCTCTTCTCGGAATTCGGCCAGCTCGGGAAGAGCGAAACTTCCAAGTCGGGGTCGGGGCTCGGGCTGGCGATCTCGAAGAACATCGCCGAGGCCCAAGGCGGCCGGGTCGGAGTTTTCAGCCTGGTGCGGCAGGGAAGCACCTTCTTCGTGGTTCTGCCCCGCTCCCCGAAGTTGAACGGGGGTGGCGAGCCGGGATCGTCGGAACTGACGGAAGCGAACACGGTCCAGGCCAAATCGTAGGGTTTCGTCTCGCATTAGCCCTACGGAGTCAGGCGGAAATCCGCGGGAAGTTGTTAGCCTGTGCGGGATGGCACCGGATGAGGACTGCCGCGAGGCGCAGAGACTGCTGAAAATCTACCTGGCCGCCCTCGAAGCGAATGCCCTCGTTGACCGGAGCGCGGAGACGTCCGCACGTGAGGCCAGGCTTTCGAAAGAGCGCCTGACGGAAGCCCGGGGCCGGTATTGGAAGCATGTCCAGATGCACGGCTGCCGAAAACTTTGAATAGGACCGCGAGTACTCTCCGATCGATGGGAATGCGCTAGGATATCGCCATGGACGTGTCCCAAACCATTCTTGACCTGCGTGCCGAACTGGCGCGGATCGATGCCGCCATTCAAACACTCGAGCAATTGCAGGGCGGAGTCGTCAAACCCCGAAGCAAACGGGGGCGCAAGGCGATGGCGGAGGAGGAGCGCGCCGAGGTGTCGTCGCGAATGAAGCGATATTGGGCGCAAAGGCGGGAGCAGAGGGTCGGCGAAAGACAATCGGCATAATCGAAGCCGCACAGTTTTGATCCAGGCACCCTCGCCTGGGAAGCGCGGCGTTCCGGCTTCGTCCGGTGCTGGGACTTACATTTTGGGGCGGAGGCGGCGATTTCCTGGTGGCCCGATAACTTTAGGCTGCTGTCTTTAGTTTATAGAGTTTGGCTCCCGGAAGTATTGCAGGTACCACTGAATTCGGTACGCTCCCGGTACTTTGCTATCTGGGAAACGAGACTCATAGGACTCACAATCAAAAGCGATGACCTCGTCCAAGGCTGTGAGCTCTACCGACCCGGTGCTCCGCGACCAGTTCCAGGGAATGCCCGCAATCATCGCCAGCCCCGAAATGAAACGGTTGTTGGATGTCGTCTCCCGCATCGCGGGGTCGAACGCATCGGTGATGATCACTGGCGAGACCGGCACCGGAAAGGAATTGATCGCCCGCGCCGTCCATCACTACTCGAAGCGCAGCGGCAAACCGTGGGTCGACGTCAATTGCGCCGCCCTTCCGCACACGTTGCTGGAGAGCGAGCTCTTCGGCTACGAGCGGGGCGCCTTCAGCGGCGCCGACGGCACCAAGCCTGGAATGTTCGAACTGGCGTCCGGCGGCACTCTTTTCCTGGATGAAATCGGCGAACTCGATACGCCCATGCAGGTGAAGCTTCTCCGCGCGCTCGACGGCATGGCGTATTACCGGCTTGGCGGTACGCGGAAGATCCAGGTGGATGTGCGGATTGTCTCGGCGACGAACGTGGACCTGCAGGCCGCCGTCGAACAGGGACGCTTTCGCCGCGATCTCTTCCACCGGCTCGAACAGGTGCGGCTCGAAGTCCCGCCGCTCCGAAAACGGCCGGACGACGTTCGCGCGCTGGCGGCGCACTTCCTTGCGATGGAAGCTCCCCATCTGCAGTTCTCCCCCATGGCGATGGAAACCCTGGTGAGCCATTCGTGGCCAGGCAACGTGCGGGAATTGAGGAATACGGTGGTGCGGGCCGCCTGCCTGGCGCAAGGCGGGGAAATCTCGGTACAGGACCTGCCCGAAGATTTCTGGAAGAAGCCGGCTCCGGCCCCGACGCTCTCGGAACCGACCATGATGGAACTCGAACAGCAGGCGATTTACCGCGCTCTGACGCAATGCGGCGGGAACCAGGATCGCGCTGCCCAAATCCTTGGGATTTCCCGCAGGACTCTGATTCGGCGCCTCAAATCGTACCGCGACTGCTTCGACGCCGACGCCGCCATGGCCTAGAACGATACGAAAACGGCGCGGGACTGAAGTCCATGCGGGCCGACTTCGGCTCGCTTCGCTTGCCGGGCAACTGAACCCCCTGCCCCACCCGGAGCAGAAAACATGTGGTATTTGCCTGAAGCCTGCCCACCGGCCTGATATCATTCCTGCATGTCCTTCCGCCTCTTACCGGCATTCGCTTGCGCATCCTTGTGCGCGTGGAGCGCTTCTTATCATTTTGCGGCGGTTTGGGACGGTGAAAAGCTTCAGCGGGATGTCTGCATCGCGGTGGAAGGGGAGCGGATTCAATCGGTGGGTCCCTGCGCCGGGCCTTCCACCGACTTGACGAAGTACACCGCGATCCCCGGGATGATCGACGTCCATACACACATGACGTACCTGCAGAACAACCCCGTCAGCCGGTCGGCGCGTGCCGCGGCGGTGGTCTTCCTGGCGCAGGACAATGCGCGCAAGACCCTCGAAACCGGAGTGACCACGGTTCGCGACCTGGGGGCTTCCGGTTATGCCGATATTGCCATGCGCGACCTGATTGCCTCCGGAAAAATGACCGGGCCGCGGATGTTCGTGGCGGGCTATGGTCTGCAGAACACACGCGGCACGAATGTCACTCCGAATACCGCGCACGGTCCGGCGGAAGTCGATAAAGTGGCGCGCGCGCAGATCGCCGCGGGCGCCGACTGGGTGAAGATGTACGCCTCCACCGGGAGCGGCCAGGATGTCACGGGCACCCAGACGTATTCGTACGAAGAGATCAAGGCGGCGGTAGACGCGGCGCACGCGCTCGGGAAGAAGATCGCCATCCACAGCTATGGCCCAGAGGGCGCCCGCGACGTGGTCCGCGCCGGCGCGGATTCCCTCGAGCACGCCACCGATATGGACGACGACACGATCGCCGAGATGGTGCGCCGCAAAATCGTATACGTGCCCACCATCGATCACAACCGCTACTACGCCGATAATTTCCAGTTGCTGCGCTACCCGCCCGAGGCCGTCGACCGGTTGAACGACTTCATCCGCCGCAACCTGGAAACCGCCAAAAAGGCGTTCGCGGCTGGAGCCATCTTCGGAATGGGCTCGGATGCGGTCTATACGATGTTCGGAGAAAACACCCGCGAATTGGGGTGGCTGGTGAAGGCCGGGATGTCGCCGGAACAGGCGCTACGGGTGGCGACCGCCAATGGCGCGGCCCTGCTCGGCACCGAAACCAGCCTGGGCGCGTTGAAACCGGGTTTCTTCGCCGATATCGTGGCGGTGGAAGGCAACCCGCTTGTCGACATCCAGGTGGCTATTGGGAAGGTCCGCTGGGTGATGAAGGCCGGTCAGGTGGTCGTCGAGAAACGGTAGCCGAATCGAGGAGCGCGCCCCAGGCGGCGAAGCCCGTTTTGGGACCCGTCCAGCGCAATTCTTCCACGTTGTCGAACAGCTCGATATCGGTGCGGAGCGTCGCCAGGGTGCGGAAGAGCAGGGCCTCTTCGCGCCCGGCACAAAGGCTACGCGAAAGTCCGCCGGCATTCGCCGCATCCACGTGCCAATCGTGCGAATTCGCGGGGATCGCCTCCAGGTGAAGGAACTTTGCCAAGACCACCGCGGCGGATTTCGGACCCCAGCCCGGGAGGCCCGGGTACCCGTCCGCGGAATCGCCGACCAGCGCCAGGTAATCGGGGATGGATTCCGGGAGGACGCCGAACTTCTTCACCACTCCCGCCTGATCCATGATTACTTGCGTGCGGCGATTCAACTGGACGATGCGCGTGCCACTGACGCACTGGGCGAGGTCCTTATCCGGTGTGCAAATGACCACCCGGTCGACCTGGGGATCGCGAGCGGCGCGCACGGCCGCGGCGGCGAGCGCGTCATCGGCCTCGAATTCCACCATCGGCCAGACCACGACTCCCGCCTCGGACAGCACCTCTTCGAGAAGACCGAACTGCGCCAGAAGATCGGGTGCCACGCCTTCGCCGGTCTTATACCCCGGCCAGAGATCGTTACGGAAGGACTCGATGACGTGATCCGTCGCCACCGCGATGTAGTTCGCGCCGCCGCGGATCATTCCGAGAATAGAGCGCAGAACGCCGCGCACCGCGCCCACTTCGCGGCCCTGCGAATCACGCGCCGGCGGCACCGCGAAATAGTGGCGGAACAACTCGTAGGTTCCGTCGACCAGATGGATTTCCAGAGTGCAAAGCCCTCCTGACGTAGCGTATCATCTGCCCCTGGCAGCCTGCCCGAGGCTTTAGAGGAACTTGCAAAACCAGCGGACACGGACGTGGCGTACGCAGTCGTGCGCGCAGTGTCGGCACTTTGCCGACACTGAGTTCGCGAAAGACAGCAAGAACAGCCGACTAGCCCGCGGTTGTCGCAAACGCCGGGTGCCGGCTCGGAGCAGACATGGCACGTACGAGTACGTGCGCTACATCATTCGCCTACTGGTTCGCGGCTTTCGGCACGAGTTTGACGGTCCCGGCCGCTTCGCGGGCACGGAGCACTTTCATCAAATCGGCGAGCGGCAGGGGAGTAAACTCGCCCGAAAGGAAGTCGCGGATTTCCAGCGCGGTCTTATGCTGGCCGAGGAGAATGGTGAATTCGGCGCTCATTTCCTGGGGCACCGACGGCCCGGCATTTCCGGCGCCGCGTCCGCCACCGCCGCCACCGCCTCCACCACCGCGACCACCGCGGCCGGCGCCCGGGACGGATTCCACTACGAGGTTGGCGGCTTCGCGTTCCTCGGCGGTCATCACGGGTTCGGGAGCTTGCACACCCCGCTGCGACGCCTGGAGCTGATAAGCGACCTTGACCTCGTTCAACAGCGTCGAAGCGCGCTGGTCGATCAGGGGTGCGAAGGCAGCGGTCTTTTGCTTCCCGTTGGCGGCGTTCGTCCACAAGACACTGGCGGAGTTGACGACGCCCTTCTCGACAATCGCCTGGTGAAGGATGGCGACTCTCGCTTCCTTGTAAGCGCCGTTGAGTGTTTCGGCGTCGGTCGCATCGGCCAGGTAGCCCAGCCCCTTGGTGTGGGACTCGCCCATCCGCGAGAGGCCTCGACCCACGTTTTCGTTGAGAATTCGCGCAGCCATCTCGTCGGTGCCCGATGCCAGAGCGGCCAATGCGCCCGTGCCGACAGCCGCCGCGCGCTTGTACTGGGTGGCGTCCTGCTTGTCCGGGGTATCTTGCGAGGAGTGGTACCACATGTCGGGCCAGGTGATGAACATGACGGCCGGAATGCCGTGCTGCATGTACGTGACGTGGTCGCTCGCCCCGTAGTGCTTGTCGATCTTGATGTAGAAGGCATCGGTACTGCCGTTGGGGGACTCGACGGCCTGGGACGGACCATAGCCGGCCCCGCGATAGCGGACTCGTTCGCGCGAAACGTCGGCGATGTATTCCATCATGCTCTGCGCGATGTCGTTGATGTACGACGGGAAGGTATCGGGCGTGCGCTGCAGAATCCAATAGCTGCGGCTCTGGGTGAGGCGAATCCCTTCCATATCGAAATTCAGATCGCCGATAATCACTTTCTGCTTGTCGGGGTGCGCATTGAACCAGGCATTGGTGCCGCTAATCTCCTGGACCCACTGGAAGTTGATGGTCCGCTTGGGCCGCGGCAGTTTGCCCTCGGCGATGAGCTTGAGATAGGCGCGGCCGATTTCGAGGGTCAAAGCACAGCCCGAATTGTCGTCATTGGCGCCCTGCTTGATGTACGACTCGAAGAGGTGACCGCCGATGGCGACTTCCTGCGTGGTGCTGCCGTCGCCGGGGATTTCGGCGTGGACGATTTCCTGCTTGTTGGGCACCTGTTCGCTCTTCGTAACCGAGCGAATCGTGACCTTCTGGCCGCGATTGAGCATGGTTTCCAGTTCGCGCGCCGCTTTCGGGGAGAGAGCCCAGGCAGCGGTATTCGGCTGGGCATTGACGGTGGTCCAGACGATGGCCGTGTTGTAGTCGGTGGCACGGTCGCCGGCGCCGATCGCACTGATGCCCAGGACGCCGACCGCACCGGCGGCGACCGCGCGGTTGTAGACGGCGCTGAGACCACCCGGGGCGAGCGACAGCACGAATTTCCCTTTGACGTCTTTGCTGTCGATATCGCGGGCGGTGCCTTGTCCCACGTCGACCAGTTCGCCGCTGATATCGCCGTTGGCGTTCGTGGAGGCCAGCGCTTCGGGAATGTCGTGAATGTCGAAGATCTTCGCACTCTTGGGGCTGGTGGTCCAGAGTTCGCCTACCACGGGCTGCCAGGTCTGGCCGGTGGGGTAATCCTCGATGACCACGTTGCTGAAGCCGTATTCCTTGGCAAACTTCGCCATCACCTCGGCTTCGCGGAAGTGGCCCTGGTATTCGGAGGGCGGCCGGACGAACTGATAGGGTACGAGTTCGAGCACGTGGTGCATGGCACGCTCGCCGGAGACCTCATTGATGATGGCGGTCATCTGTTCGTGGGACAACAGCGTGCGGTCTTCTTTTTCCTGTGCAAACAGGATCGCGGCGGCGCAGGACAGACAAATGACGGCGGCAAGAACCACGCGTTTCGATTTCATACTTCTCCTCATTGTTAATTCTGCTGGAGTTCGACAATGCTAACGCATCTGGAAGGCGGGCGCAAATTGAGGCCGCCGCTTCAAGACTGCAGGAAGCGGGGGGAACCGTACAGTCGCGCATAGACGGCGGAGCAGTGGATCGGCAAGCATAGGAGCGTATGGAAGGCCTTTGGCACAAGAACGCGATCGTGTACACGGTGGATCTGCAGTCATTCGCGGATGGGAATGGCGACGGCGTCGGCGATTTCCTCGGACTGGCCGGGAAGCTGGATTACCTCTCGGGGCTGAACGTCAATTGCATCTGGCTGCAGCCCTTCTTTCCGTCGCCGCTCCGGGACCACGGGTATGACATCAGCGACTACTATGGCGTAGACCCGCGATATGGGACGCTGGGCGACTTCGTGGAGTTCTCGCAGGCCGCGCGCGATCGCGGAATCCGGGTGATTGCGGACCTGGTGGTGAACCACACTTCCATCGACCATCCATGGTTCCAGGCGGCGCGGCGCGATCCGAAATCGAAATATCGCAACTGGTATGTTTGGTCGAAGGAGAAGCCGCCGAACGCCGAACAGGGGATGGTCTTCCCCGGCGTGCAGAAGACGACATGGACGTTCGACGACGCCGCGGGCGAATACTACTATCACCGGTTCTACGATCACCAGCCGGATTTGAACACGGGGAATCCGGAAGTGCGGGCCGAGATCGCGAAGATCATCAAGACGTGGCTGCAACTGGGCGTGAGCGGGTTTCGGGTGGACGCGCTTCCTTTCGTGATCACCACCAAAGGACCCGGAAGCACGGCGTTCGGAGATTGTCCCGAATATCTGGTGGAAATGCGGCAGGTGCTTTCGTGGGGCCGGGGAGATGCCGTGTTCATGGCGGAGGCGAACCTGCCGCCGGACCAGGTCCCGATGTATTTCGGCGAGGGCGACCGGGTGCACGTGATCTTCAACTTCTACGTCAATCAGCATTTGTGGCTGGCACTGGCGCGCGAGCAGGCACGGCCCATCCTGGATGCGTATGCCGCGCTCCCGCCGATTCCAAAGTACTGCCAGTGGGCCAATTTTCTGCGGACGCATGATGAATTAGACCTGGGACGCCTGAGCGACCAAGAGAGGCAGGAGGTTTTTGAGAAGTTCGGTCCCGAGCCGCGGATGCAGTTGTACAACCGGGGCATCCGGCGGAGGACCGCGCCGATGCTGGACAATGACCGCCAGCGGCTGGAACTGGCGCACAGCCTGATACTGACACTGCCCGGCTCCCCCGTGTTGCGGAACGGCGACGAAATCGGAATGGGCGAGAACCTCGATTTGCCGGAGCGCGATGCGATCCGCACGCCGATGCAGTGGGCCAATGCGAAGAATGGCGGCTTCTCGCCGGCGGAACACACCGTGCTGCCGGTGGTGACCGGCGGCGACTACGGGTACGAGAAGGTGAACGTGGCTGCCGAGCAGCGCGATCCGGAGTCGTTTCTGAACTGGATGGAGCGGATGACGCGCTTGCGGCTGCGCTCGCCGGAGTTCGGCACGTCGCGGTGCGAATGGTTGGAGACCAGCGACCCCGCAGTGCTGGCACACTGCTGCCGCGGCGAAAAGACAGGGGTGCTGGCGGTGCACAACCTGAGCGGCCGGAAGGTGGAGGCGACGATCGAATTGGGGCGGAAGGTGACCCATCTATTCGATCTATTACGCAACTGTGAGGATCACGTGGATGGCGACGGCCGGCAGCGCGTCCGGTTGGAGCCGTACGGGTACTTGTGGCTGCGCGAGGGTCGCGGACCGGAGAGCCTGGCGGGAGCGATGGGTTAGATGAATTCGACGCCGCTCACCGGGGAATGCTCATTCCGCTCGAGGATACCGCAGTTCAGCGGGACTTCAAGGTGATGACGAGCGGTGCAGAGGGGTCGGGGGTGAATTCCGTCCCGAGTGAGATTTCTCTTCCTCCGGCGCGGATGGATGCGACGTATGCCCCAGCCGGAAGTTGGCGCACAACCACCCGGTATTTCTCTGCCAATACGCGGGTGAACGAAAGCGCCCCATCGGAAGCCGCGACTGCCGCTCTCCAGGCGTTGGCGAAACCGGCCGGCGACAGATCGATTTCCACGCCGCCGGCATTCCCTCCTTCGAAAATGATACGGCCGGCGAGGTGGAACGCCGGCCGGGTCGCGAACAGAACATTCTCAAGCCCGTTCGGCGGGACATCGATCTCCATCCAACCATTAATCGCCTGGAGATTGCCGGTGCTGTCGGAAACCAGCTTATAGCGGCCGGGCGCGACTCCCTGAAACTGGAACGCGCCATCGGGGCCGGGAACGACGGAGCAGGCGGTTTGAAAATGGTATCCGTCCTCTTCGGTAATCACAACGCGTGCGCCCATCACGGGTCCAGCGAGTTTGCCGCGCACAGTGGCGCGGGTAACGGTCTTCCTTGGCAAGACCAGGTCGAGCATGAGGTGCGCGCCGGGCTCCAATTGGATCATTTTCGCCTGGGGATCGCCGGGGCCGCTCGGGTAATAGGTCGAGACGTATTCGTCGCCGGTCCCATCGCGGCCGGAAACCAGCCGGCCGGGGGGCCGGAGGCGCAGGCGGTATTGCCCGGGAGCCAGGTCGGGAATGGTGAACCGGCCGGACGCGTCGGTTCTGGGACCGCCCCAGTCGCCGATCCCGGATGTCCTCACGTTCACGCCCTCGACCGCGTTGCCTTCCTCGTTGCGGACAATTCCCGCGAGGGAGGCAGTGCCGGCAGAATTTCCCGACGCGGTTTGCGCCGGCAAATGGCATGAGGCGAATGCCAATAGGATGAAAAGAAGTCGTGGTGTCACCGAATGGCTCCGGCAGGTAGACGTGGCGAGTAGCAGAACCGTTAACCGCAGGGCCGCGATATCTTGCCGAACTAAGCGATCGTTTTCGGTTTGAAATCAGCTTGTAAGATTCCGCCTACACAAGAGGACTGGAACGGAAACTTTATCCGGATCTCAATAGCCGATATAAATATTTTATTTTCAGCTAGTTATACTACTAATACGCTGCCGTAACAGAGTGTACGACAATTGACTTTCTACGGAGCAATTCGTAAGATCCAGTTTACGTTCTAATCTGAGGCTGAGCAGCCGGACGGTCGTAATTCGAGCGGGCACACTTCGGAAAAGCTGTTCTGCCGGCCTTCATTGCGCTCGCGGACCGTCTTTTGTCGCTGATAGAGATAGATGCCTGCGGTCCTTATTGTTGACGACAATTTGCTGGTGCGCCAGGGCCTGAAGCAGTTGATTCACCACGAGTACCGGCAAGTAACTTTCGGAGAAGCCCGGACACCGGCCGAGGCTCTGGCCCACATCGCCAGGCGTAGCTGGGATGTCATCATCCTGGATGCCGGCCTGCTGGGCAAAGAGCGCTCGCACGGTTTGGCCGACATTCGCCGCCGCTGTCCTTCCTCTCCCATCCTCGCGCTCAGCCCGCGCGCCAGTGTGCAGCAGGCGGCTCAGGTTCGAAAACTGGGAGTCACCGGCTATGCAGGCAAGGATGCCAGCCGCGACGATCTTCTCCGCGCGATCCGCAACGTCATCGAAAACAGACCCCATTTCGACGGTCTTTCGCCGGCATCGGCGCCGCCGCGAGCCACGCCGGACTTAAGCATCCTGTCGCCCCGGGAACACGAGGTGATGCTCGCGCTGGTGGAAGGGCAGCGGGCGGTAGATATCGCGTCCGATATGAAGCTCAGCATCAAGACCGTCAGCACGTACAAGCGCCGCCTGTTCGACAAGCTCCAGGTGCGCTCGGTGCCCGACCTGGTCCGCCTACTCAGTGAAGGCAAAATTTCTTAAGTCTCCGCCGTTTTCGCCGGGAACAGGTATTCCAGCACGGCGCCGAAGCGCGCAGCCCAGGCGGTTTCGCTATGCGGCTGGCCGGACGCCTCTTCGTAATGCAGGTTAGACCCTGCCACCCAACCCTTGGCTACGAGCGCGTCGCGCATTAACCGGGCATCGGCCACAACCTTGTCCGGCCGGTTGCCTTCCGCCGTTCTTTCCAGCACATTGGGATCCTAAGCTTAGAATTCCACGTGGACAAGTTGTCG